>Ga0315899_10000104_pt1 | contig 100803 bp, 84 predicted proteins | sample LakEriMetagenome_2_FD_203518 | JGI IMG/M metagenome (GOLD analysis project Ga0315899, IMG submission 203518) | Freshwater fungal communities from buoy surface, Lake Erie, Ohio, United States - Buoy 4 MA112 | ecosystem: Environmental > Aquatic > Freshwater > Lake | place: USA: Lake Erie, Ohio... | reverse complement strand
TCGGACGCCCGCACGAGGCGGTGCGGCCCAGTCGCGGCGCATCGGCCCCCCTGCACCGGCGCCGTGAGACGTGGGGGGCACACGGGGCACCCCCGCGCTGTGTGGTGTGGAGATGGCGCGCTGCGCGCGCCACCACGTTTCGGGCCGTCGCCCCGGGGCGGCGGCCTCGCGCCAACCGTCGAGAAGGCGACAACGCCCTACCGAAGCGCCCCCAGTAACGCCAGCACCACCCCCGCCGTCACCAGCAGCAACCCCACCACCTCGTGCGACCGGATCCGCTCGCGCAGCATCAGCCGCGAGAAGCCGAGCGTGAAGAGCACCTCCACCTGGCCGACCACCCGCACCAGCGCCACCGGCGCCGTCGCGAAACCGGTGAACCAGCATGCCGAGCCGAGCGCGGCGAGCAGGCCGACCTGCGACGAGCTGCGCCAGGTCTCGACGATCCGGCGCAGCGTGCCCGGCTCCCGCGCGAGCACCCAGCCGCCGAGCATCGCCGTCTGCAGCGCGAGCACCGTCGTCAGCGTGACCAGCGCCGCGGCGACCGGGTCGGCCATGTCGAGGTGGATCGTCGCGCGCTTGACCATCACGCCGGTCAGCGAGAAGAGCGCACCGGTGCCGAGCCCGCAGAGCGCCGCCGGCTGCCCGAGTGCGGCGAGCAGGTCGCGCGCGCCGAGCTTCCTGCCGCCGAGCGCGAGCACCAGCACGCCGACGACGCCCGCCGCGATGCCGGCGCCGACCAGCGCCGTCAACCGCTCGCCGAGCACCAGCCACGCGAACACCGCCGCCTGCACCGTCTCGGTCTTCGCGAACGCCGTGCCGACGACGAAGTTGCGAAAGCCGAACGCGAGGATCAGCAGCGCGGTGCCGAGGATCTGCGCGAGCCCCGCGATCGCCGCCCAACCGAGGTAGGCCGCGTCGGGCGCGGGCCAGGCGATGCCGCGCACGGCGAGGTAGCCGAGCGTCAGCACCAGCGCGACCGGCAGCCCGTACGCGTAGCGCACCAGCCCCGCGCCGTTGACGCTCAGCTCCGAGCGCAGCCGGTGCTGCAGCGCCGTGCGCCACGCCTGGAACAGGCCGGCGAGCAGCGCCGCCGGGAGCCAGATCGGCATCGTGTCGGCTACTTGAACTCGTAGGTGAGCGCGATGTGTCCGCTGTCGAGCGAGCCGGTGCCGACGATCGGGCTGTTGCGGATCGCCGAGTCGAGCCATCGGTGGCGCCACTGCAGCTGGACCGCCCAGGGCCCCGAGATCGGCACGGTGGCGGCGACGCCGGCCATCGGCACGGTCGACGCGCCGGGCGCCCAGGTCGCGTAGCCGCTCGCCGCGGACTCGGTGGCGTCGACGCCGTACAGGTGACGCACGTAGGCGCCGGTGCGGTGCTCGAGGCCGAGCAGCGGATAGAGCGCGACGCGGCCGACGTCGAAGCGCGTGCCCCAGGTCGCCTCGAGGAAGTTGCCGCCCGAGGTCAGGTCGTGCATCGCGTACAGGAAGAACGCGCCGTACGCGGTGCGCTGCACCGTGCCGACGCCGATCGGCACCGGGTTCTTCCGGTCGGACAGGCCGCGCAGCGCGGGCCTGTCCGCGTCCCAGCCCTCGGTGCTGATCCGCGCGACCAGCTCGAGATGGCCGAGGCCGAGCGGCAGCGTCTTCACGCCGAGCGTGTCGACGCGCGCGAACACGCGGCCCCAGTCGGCGTAGACGTAGGGCAGCACCAGCATCGACGCGCCGGTGTCGCGCACGACCTCGGTGCGTCCGTAGACGCCGAGGCCGACCTCGCCGACGAGGCGATCGCCGAAGGCGGCCTGCGCGGCGGCGACGCAGGGCAGGGCGGTGAGCGCGGAGAGGGCGGCGCCGAGCGCGGTGGCCCGGACGGTTCGGAGAGGCGTCATGGCGGCGGTCCGTGGATCGACAGGCGGCACTTTACCCTCCACCCGTCGGGCGCGGCCGCGGCGCGTGCCCGGTTCGACACGGCGGCGTCGTGCGTGCGATGCTGGCCCGGGGCGCCGCGCGCGCCGCAGACCGGGGAGCCGCCATGTCCGAGCCGCACGCCGAGGTCGCCGACGAGGTGACCGTCGAGGTCGCCGACCACGTCGCGACCATCCGCCTTAACCGCCCCGAGCGGCAGAACACGATCACGCGGCCGATGCTCGCGGCGCTGAGCCGCGCGCTGGTCCGGGCCGACCGGGACCCGGAGGTCCGCGCGGTGATCCTGACCGGGACGGGGCGCTTCTTCTGCGCGGGGCTCGACCTGCGTGGCGGCAGCGGCATCGGCGAGGGCACGCCCGCGGCCTCGCTCGACCTGCGCGAGGCGCCGCCGGTGGTGCTGCACGAGATGGACACGCCGGTGATCTGCGCGCACAACGGCTCGAGCGCCGGCTACGGGATGGACCTCGCGCTCGGCTGCGACATCCGGATCATGTCGGCCGAGTCGAAGATGGCCGCGGCCTTCGTCGCGCGCGGCGTGCTGCCCGAGTCCGGCTCGAGCTGGCTGCTGCCGCGGATGATCGGCCGCGAGCGCGCCGCGGAGCTGCTGTTCACCGGCCGGACGCTGACCGCGGCGCAGTGCCTCGAGATGGGCCTGTGCGCGCGGGTCGTGCCCGCCGACGAGTGCCTGCCGGCCGCCCGCGCGCTCGCCGCCGAGATCGCCGCGAACGCGCCGCTCGCGGTGCGGGCGGCCAAGCGGATGATGCGGGCGGGCGAGGACGAGACCTTCCGCGACCACGTCCACCACGTCTACCTGCAGCTGCTGCCGCTGTTCGCGTCGGAGGACTTCCGAGAGGGCATGAAGGCGTACGTCGAGAAGCGTCCCCCGGCGTTCCGCGGCCGCTGAGCGCCGCGACCGGCGAGCGGCTACACTCGGCCATGGGCAACGAATTCATCGCGATGCTGCACTGGAGCCGCGAGCGCGGCGCGTGGCTGCAGCTGACGGGCTGGGCGTCGCCCGCGACCCACCGCGACGCGCTCGCCGCGCTGCGCGAGATCGAGCGCCAGACCGACGAGGTGGTCCGCGAGCGCGGCGAGCCCGAGCACACGCCGTTCGTGCTGCTCGCCGGCTCCATCGCGTCGGACGACGCGCCGCACCGGGTTCGCAAGACCTGGCGGCTCTCGCCGGAGCTCGCCGACCGGCTGCTCGACTCGGTCGACGAGCGGGGCGCCGACGAGGCGATCGAGGAGGCGCTCGCCGAGTGGGACGAGGCGCGCGCCGAGGACGGCGCCGAGGTCGAGAGCCTCGACGCCGCCGACTGGATCGGTGTCGACCTCGACGACCTCGCGGCACGCGCGTACCCCGACGTGCACTGAGGGCGCGTCCGCGGTCCGACCCCGTCCGACCCGTCCGGCCCTTTCGCGCCGCGTGCTTCGCGGTTATGGTCGCTGCCGTGCCCGCATCCCGTCGTTCCCGACCTTCCCCGAAGCCGGCCGCGGCGCCCGTCGCGACGGCTCGGGCCTCGCGCCTCGCGCCCGTCCTCGTCGCGGTCGGCCTCGTTGTCGTGCTGGCCGTCGCCGCGCTCGCGTGGCGGGCGGGCTCGACGCCGCCGATCCCGGTCGCGGCCGACACGCCGGTGGCCCCGCAGACCGCGTCCGCGCCGCAGCCCCCGGTCGCACGCGCCGCGGCCGTGCCGCCCGCGTGGGCCGACGAGGCGAGCTGCGCCGGCTGCCACGCCGAGGCCGCACGCGCGTGGCGCGGCTCCCATCACGCGAAGGCGATGATGGCCCCGTCCGCGGAGAACGTGCGCGGCGCGTTCGACGGCCGGGAGTTCCGCCACGCCGGCACGACGACGAAGTTCTTCCGGCGCGACGATCGCTACGTGGTCCGCACCGACGGCCCCGACGGCAAGCCCGCCGACTTCGACGTCCGCTGGACCTTCGGCTGGGCGCCGCTGCAGCAGTACCTGCTCGAGCTGCCCGGCGGCCGGCTGCAGCCGCTGCAGGTCGCGTGGGATGCGCCGAAGGCGCGCTGGTTCCACCTGCTGCCCGACGAGAAGGCGCCGCCCGGCGACGTGCTGCATTGGAGCGGCCGCTACCAGAACGCGAACACGATGTGCATCTCGTGCCACACGACCGGCTTCGAGAAGCGCTACGACGCGACGACCGACACCTTCGCGTCGACCTGGCGCGCGCCGAACGTCGGCTGCCAGTCGTGCCACGGGCCGGCCGAGCGGCACGTCGGCTGGGCCCGCGCGAAGGCCGGGGGCCGCGAGGTCGCCGACCTGCCCGGCGAGCGCCGCGGCCTCGCCGTCGACTTTTCCGCGCTCGGCGGCCGCGGCCAGGTCGAGGTCTGCGCGGCGTGCCACTCGCGGCGCACCGAGCTCACCGCGTCGCCGACGCCGGGCGCCCCGCGTCTCGACCACTACCTGCCGGCGACGCTGCGCGCGGGGCTCTACCACGCCGACGGGCAGCAGCTCGACGAGGTCTTCGTCGACGGCTCGTACCGGCAGAGCCGGATGTACCGTGCGGGCGTCGGCTGCACCGACTGCCACGCACCCCACTCGGCGACGCTCTCGCGGCCGGGCAACGCGACCTGCACGCACTGCCACGCGCCGCAGCCCGATGTGCGGTTCCCGGCCGCTGCGGGCGCCTACGACACGACGGCCCACCACCGCCACCGCGAGGGTTCGGCCGGCGCGCAGTGCGTCGCCTGCCACATGCCGGCGAAGACCTACATGCGGATCCAGCCGCGCCCCGACCACAGCCTGCGCGTGCCGCGGCCCGACCTGACGGTGTCGATCGGCACGCCGAACGCCTGCAACCAGTGCCACACGGACCGCTCGCCGAAGTGGGCCGCCGACGCGGTCGAGCGCTGGTACGGCCCGGGGCGCCGGCGCGAGCCGCACTTCGGCGAGGCCTTCGCGGCCGCGCGCGAAGGGCGTCCGGGCGCGGCCGAGGCGGTCGCCGCGATCGCGGCCGACGCCACGCAGCCGTCGATCGTCCGCGCGAGCGCGCTCGAGCTGCTGCGCGCCGAGCCACGCGCGGGCGAGCGCGCGCGCCTCGACGCCGCGCGCGATGCCGACCCCGAGGTCCGCGCGGCCGCGGCCGACGCGCTGGAGTCGCTGCCGCCCGCCGCGCGGGTGCCCGCGCTGGTGCCGCTGCTCGCCGACCCGCTGCGCGCGGTGCGGATCGCGGCGGCGCGCGCGCTGTCGTCGATGCCGCGCGAGCGGCTCGACCCGGCCACGCGCACCGCGCTCGATGCGGCGCTCGCCGAGTACATCGAGGTCCAGTCGGTCTCGCTCGACATGCCGGGGGCGCGGCTCAACCTCGCGGTCGTCGCGCAGAACGCCGGTCGCGCCGCGGACGCCGAGCGCGAGTACCTCGCGGCGCTGCGCATCGACCCGGACTTCACGCCCGCGCGCGCGAACCTGTCGCGGCTCTACGCCCAGGCGGGCCGCAACGCTGACGCCGAGCGCGTGCTCGCCGAGGGCCTCGCGCGCGAGCCGGGGATCGGCGAGCTGCAGTACTCGCTCGGGCTGCTGCTCGCCGAGGAGGGGCGCATGCCCGAGGCGGCGAAGGCGCTGTCTCGCGCGGCGGCGGCGTTGCCTCGGCGCGCGCGCGTGCACTACAACCTCGGGCTCGCGCTGCAGCGCAGCGGACAGCGGGCCGCGGCCGAGACCGCGCTGCTGCGCGCCCAGTCGCTCGCGCCCGACGACCCGGACGCGACCTACGCGCTCGCGGTGCTGTACGCGCAGGACGGGCGCTGGACGCCGGCGCTGCGCTGGGGCGAGCGGCTGCTCGAGCTGTCGCCCGGCGACCCGAACGCGGTGCGCCTGGTCGAGCAGCTGCGCGCGAAGCGCTGACGCGCGGTGCGCGCCCGCACGGGATGCAGATCCCGCCTTACGTGCACCAGGTGCACGCCATTCGCTCGGCGGCCTGCCGCGCCGACAATGCGCCGAGCCCCGCGACGGCACGCCGCCGACCGGACCCGACGCGCCGCCACGGAGACCTCGATGACCCCCGACCGTGCATTCCTCGGCCTGAGCCACACGCCGCTGCTGGGCCTGAATCCGGTGGCCCCCGAGGTCGAGGCGGACGTCCGCGACGCGCTCGCACGCGTGCGCGACGCGATCCGCGCCTGGGCGCCCGAGCGGATCGTGCTGGTCGGCCCCGACCACTACAACGGCTTCTTCAACGAGCTGATGCCGCCGTTCTGCCTCGGCACGGCCGCCACGGCGGTCGGTGACTACGGCACGCCCGCCGGGCCGCTGAACGTGCCGGCCGACGAGGCCGAGCGGCTCGCCGCCTGGCTGATGGACCGCGAGTTCGACGTCGCGCTGTCGCGCCGGATGCAGGTCGACCATGGCTTCGCGCAGGCGCTGCAGGTGATCTGGGACGGACTCGACACGCCCCCGGTGATCCCGCTCTTCGTCAACGCGGTCGCTCAGCCGGGCATCCCGCGCGTGCGCCGCTGCGCGCGCCTGGGCGAGGCGATCGGCGCCTGGGTGGACACGCTGCCCGGGCGCACGCTCGTCATCGGCTCGGGCGGCCTGTCGCACGAGCCGCCGGTGCCGACGCTCGCGCACCCCGACCCCGCGGTCCGCGAGCGGATCACGGTCCGCGCGACGCCCACGCAGGCCGAGCGCGACGCGAAGACGAAGCGCGTGATGGCCGCCGGCATGGCACTCGCCGCAGGCGACCCGGCGATCCGCCCTCTCGCGCCCGACTGGGACGCGCGCTGGATGGACGCGATCGAGCGCGGCGACGTCGAGGCGCTGGCCGCGCCCGGCGAGGAGGCGATCGCCCGCGAGGCGGGGCTGTCCGCGCACGAGTCGAAGGCCTGGCTGGTCGCGCGCGCCGCGATGCCGCGCAGCGCACCGCTGCACCGCACGCTGCGCTGGTACCGAGCGATCCCCGAGTACATCGCCGGCTTCGGCGCGATGGTGCTCGTCACCGCCTGACCCGCCGGCCCCAACCCGGAGTCCACGATGTCGAATCCACCGAACGACCGCATCGAGCGCGCCGCGCTCGCCCTCCGCGAGGCGCGCGCGACGCGCCACCCGATCCCGCCGGTCTCGGCGACGCATGGCCTCGCCGGCCTCGCCGAGGCCTACGCCGCGGCCGAGCTCAACGTTCGCGCGCGCCTCGCCGAGCCGGGCCGCCGCGTCGTCGGCAAGAAGGTCGGCCTGACGTCGCCGGTCGTGCAGAAGCAGCTCGGGGTCGACCAGCCCGATTTCGGCGTGCTGTTCGACGACATGGAGTACCTGACGGGCGCCGAGATTCCGTCGGCCAGGCTGATCCAGCCGAAGATGGAGGCCGAGGTCGCGTTCGTGATGGGCGCCGACCTCGGGCCGCACGTGCCGTCCTGGGCCGAGTTCCTGCGCGCGGTCGAGTACGCGCTGCCCGCGCTCGAGATCGTCGACAGCGCGATCGCCGACTGGAAGATCACGCTCGTCGACACCGTCGCCGACAACGCCTCGTCGGCGCTCTATGTGCTCGGCGACCAGCCGGTGTCGATCGGCCGGCTGCAGCTCGCGCAGTTGCCGATGACGATGACGCGCGGCGACGCGATCGCGAGCCAGGGCATCGGCGCCGCCTGCCTCGGCCACCCGCTGCGCGCCGCGTGGTGGCTCGCCCGGACGATGGCCGAGCGCGGCCAGCCGATGCGCGCCGGCGAGGTGGTGATGTCCGGCGCGCTCGGCCCGATGGTGCCGGCCGCGGCGGGCGACGTGTTCGTCGCCGACCTCGGTCCGCTCGGCACGGTGTCGTGCCGGATGGCCTGAGCACCGCTGCCCCCCGAAGACCGACCGGAGATCCGCCATGAGCACGACCCTCACCGACGAAGCCACCAGCCGGTTCGTCGACGTCCAGGACGGCGACACGCGCTTTCGCATCCACTTCAACGACTGCGGCGCCGGCGAGCGCGTCGTGGTGATGCTGCACGGCTCCGGGCCAGGCGCGACCGGCTGGGCGAACTTCCATGCGAACGTCGAGCCGCTGCTCGAGGCCGGCTACCGGGTGCTGCTCGTCGACGTGCCGGGCTGGGGGCGCAGCGACACGGTCGTCTGCACCGGCTCGCGCTCCGACCTCAACGCGCGGGTGACGCGCGGCGTGCTCGATGCGCTCGGCATCGCGCGCGCCGACCTGGTCGGCAACTCGATGGGCGGGCACAGCGCGGTCGCGCTCGCGCTGCAGTCGCCCGAGCGCGTCCGGCGCCTCGTGCTGATGGGCGGCGGCACCGGCGGGCCGAGCCAGTTCGTGCCGATGCCGACCGAGGGCATCAAGCTGATCCAGCAGCTGTACCGCGACCCGACGATCGAGAACCTCAAGCGGATGATGGCGGTGTTCGTGTACGACGCGAGCCGCATCACCGAGGACCTCTATCGCCAGCGCCTGGAGAACCTGCTCGCGCGTCGCGATCACCTCGAGAACTTCGTGAAGAGCCTCGCCGCGAACCCGAAGCAGTTCCCCGACTACGGGCACCGGCTCGGCGAGATCAGGGCGCCGACGCTGATCGTCTGGGGCCGCGACGACCGGTTCGTGCCCTTCGACGTCGGCCTGCGGCTGCTCTGGGGCATCCCGGACGCCGACCTGCACCTCTTCAGCCGCTGCGGCCACTGGGCGCAGTGGGAGCACGCCGACGCGTTCAACCGGATGGTCGTCGACTTCCTCGGCCGCTGAGACCGCCGCTGCCCTGAAGCACCGCGTGACAGCCGCGCGCCGATCGGGGACGATCGCGCGATGGACCATGTCGTCATCGTCGGCGCCGGCTTCACCGGCGTCGCGGTCGCGGTGCACCTGTCGCGCACCCCGACCCCGCCCCGATCGATCACCCTCGTCGACCCGCGGCCGGTGCCCGGCCACGGACTCGCGCACGCCTCGCCGCACCCCGACCACCGGCTGAACGCGCCGGCCGCGATCCACACGATCCACCCGGACGCGCCGCTGCATCTCGTCGAGTGGCTGCGCGACGGCGGCGCGCTCGCGGCCGACCCGGACGCGGTCGCGCCGAACGGCGCGATCTACCCGCGGCGCGCCGACTTCGGCCGCTACATGGCGGCCGAGCTCGAGCGCCACGCCCGCGCGGCCTCGCCGGGCTGCGGGATCGCGCACGTGCGCGACCGCGTCGTCGACGTGCGCCGCACCGCGGGCGGCCTCGCGTTCGATCTCGCCGGCGGCCGCACGCTGCGCGCCGGCCGGGGCGTGCTCGCGCTCGGCTGGAACGCCGTCGGCGTGCCCGACGCGCTGCGCGGTGCCGACGGGCACCCGGGGTGGATCGGCGACCCGTGGGATCTCGAGCGGATCGCCGCGATCCCGCGCGACGCGCGGGTGCTGCTGCTCGGCACTTCGCTCACCGCCTGCGACACCTTCGCGGTGCTCGCCGCGCAGGGTCACGCCGGACCGGTGCTCGCGCTGTCCCGACGCGGGATGCGGCCGGCCGCGCAGAACCCGTTCCCGTCGACGCTGACCTCGGTCTGGGGGATGCTGCGCGACCCCGAGCCCGCGTTCCTGCGCCGGCACGGCCGGCCATCGACGCTGCGCGCCGCGATGCGCGGGCTGCGCGCCGACGTCGCCGCGCTCGATCCGGCGAGCGCGAGCTGGCAGGCGCCGTTCGACGACCTGCGCGACGGCTCGATGCGCTTCTGGCCCGACTGGCCCGACGCGCAGAAGCGCCGCTTCGTGCGCCACGCGAAGCCCTGGTACGACACCTTCCGCTTCCGCAACCCGCCGCAGGTCGAGCGGATCGTCGACGACGGGCTCGCGCGCGGTCAGCTCGCGCTCGCGGCCGGCCGCCTGCGCGGCGCGCGGCCCTCGGGGGCCGCGATCGAGGTCGACCACGACGCACGCGCCGACGGCGCACGCCGCACGACGGTCGCCGACGTCGTCGTCAACTGCACCGGCCCTCGGCCCCGTCCCGGCGCCTCGGGCCATCCGCTGTGGACGCGGCTGATCGCCGACGGCCTGGTGCGCGACCATCCCTGCGGACTCGGCGTCGACGTCGATGAGGCCTGCCGGACGATCGACGCGACGGGGCGGCCGAACGACGACCTGCTCGCGTTCGGGCCGCCGACGATCGGCACCTTCGGCGAGGTGTCGGCGGTGCCGTTCATCGCGCGGCAGGTGATCGACGCGCTCGGGGCCGCGGCGCCGCACTGAGCGGCGCGCGCGCGTCGGGCGCGGCTGGCGCCGATCGCGCGATGCCGGCCGAGATCTCGTCGGCGAGCGCGCGCAGCAGCGGCACGTGACGCCGACGGATCTGCGCCATGCCGATCGCGTCGCGGACGAACACCAGGTTGATCGCGGCGATCGCGTGCGCGCCGTCGACGATCGGGAACGCGACCGCGGTCACGCTCGACTCGCGGAGCCACTCGCCCGCGTTGACGGCGTAGCCGCGCCGCCGCGTCTCGGCGAGCAGCGCCGAGACGCGGCGCGTGTCGCGCGCGAGCGCCCCGGTCGCGTCGTCGCGTGCGCGCAGCCGCGCGAGCGTCGCCTCGCGCTCGGGCTCGGCGCAGTGCGCGAGCCACGCGCGCCCGAGCGACGAGACCAGCATCGGGATCCGGATGCCGATCGTCGCACGGTGCTGCGACAGCAGGCTGTGCCGGTGGGTCGACTCGCGCACCACCATCGCGTCGCCGTCCGGCGTCGCCAGGTCGCTCGGCCAGGAGAGCGCACGCAAGTGCGTGCGCATCGCCGGCGCGGCGATCCGGTCGACCCAGTCGGTGCCGACGTAGCCCTCGGCGAGCCGGCGCACCTCGAAGGTCAGCGCGTAGGCGCCGCCCGCGTCGCGGTGCTCGACCAACCCCTCGGCGTGCAGCGTCTCCAGCAGTCGCTTGACCGTGGTGCGGTGCAGGCAGGTGGCGCGCGCGATCTCGACGGCGCTTCCCAGCCCGCCGGGCAGGCCGTTCAGCGCGCGCAGCACCGCGAGCCCGCGGGACAGGCCGCGGACCTCCTTGTACACGCCGGGGTCGTTCGTCGGGGCTTCGCGCACGGGCTCGCCGTCTCGGTGCACTGGGTGCACGCAGTGTACGCGCCCGGCGTTCGCTCGCAGAATCCGCAGCCGCGACCCCGAGCGCACAGGAGCCCGCCGCGATGAGCCTCCCGATCGATTTCGAGACCGACGTCCTCGTCGTCGGCTCCGGCCCGACCGGCGCCGCCACCGCGCTCGCGCTCGCCACCTACGGCACGCGCGTGCACCTGGTGTCGAAGTGGAACTGGCTCGCGAACACGCCGCGCGCGCACATCACCAACACCCGCGCGGTCGAGGTGCTGCGCGACCTCGGCGTCGAGGACGAGGCGCGCAAGCACGCGACGCCGTGGGCGTGGATGGGAGAGACCCTCTGGACCACGAGCTTCGCCGGCCCCGAGATCGCGCGGTTGCGCACCTGGGGCACCGGCGAGGCGCGGATCGGCGACTACCTGCAGCAGAGCCCCTGCCCGATGCTCGACCTGCCGCAGACCTTCATGGAGCCGGTGCTGATCCACCACGCGGCCGCGCGCGGCGCGTCGCTCGCGATGAACACCGAGTACCTGTCGCACGCGCAGGACGCCGACGGCGTGACGGTCGCGCTGCGCGACCGGCTGTCGGGCCGCGAGTACGCGGTCCGCGCGAAGTTCCTGGTCGGGGCCGACGGCGGGCGCTCGAAGATCGTCGAGGACCTCGGGCTGCCGCTCGAAGGGCACGTAGCACGTGCAGGCACGCACTACACGCTCTTCCGTGCCGACCTGACGCGCTACGTCGCGCACCGGCCGAGCATCCTGTACTGGATCGTGTCCCCGGATGCGGCCTTCGGCGAGATCGGACAGGGCCTGCTGCGAGCGATCACGCCCTGGAACGACTGGATCGCCGGCTGGGGCTTCGACAAGGACGCGGGCGAGCCGCAGTACACCGACGAGGAACTGGTCCGCCGCATCCGCATCCTGATCGGCGACGACACCGTGCCGATCGAGATCCGGTCGCGGATGGTCTGGTACGTCAACCAGCAGTACGCGACGACGTACTCGAAGGGCCGCGTGTTCTGTGCCGGCGACGCGGTGCACCGGCACCCGCCGTCGAGCGGCCTGGGCTCGAACACCTGCATCCAGGATGCGTTCAACCTCGCCTGGAAGCTCGCCTACGTGGTCAGGGGCTGGGCGGGGCCATCGTTGCTGGACTCGTATTCGCTGGAGCGAGCGCCGGTCGGCAGGCAGGTGGTGCTGCGGGCCAACCAGTCGCGGCTGGACTACGCGCCGCTGAATCGCGCGTTTCGCGACCTCGACTCCCCCGATCCGGTCCGCGACGGGCTGCGCAAGCTCGCCGACCCCGGACCCGACGGCGTCGCGCGACGCAAGGCGCTCGCCGAGGCGCTCGAGCTGAAGAACACCGAATTCAACGCGCTCGGCACCGAGACGAACCAGCGCTGCGTGTCCGGTGCGGTGATTCCCGACCCGGAGGCCGGCGAGGAGGCCTGGGCCCGCGACCCGGGCCTGCACGCGCAGGCCACGACGCGGCCCGGCGCGAAGATCCCGCACGTGTGGCTGGTCGGCGCAGACGGCCGCCGGATCTCGACGCTCGACGTGGTCGGCAAGGGGTTGTTCACGCTGGTGACCGGCCTGTCGGGCACCGCCTGGGTCGAGGCGGCGGACGCACTCGGCGAGCCCTGCCTGCGCACGGCGACGATCGGCGCGCCCGGCACGCTCGATGCGTACTGCACGTGGCACCGGATCCGCGAGATCGACGAGGACGGCGCGCTGCTGGTCCGGCCGGACGGCGTGGTCGCGTGGCGGCACCGGCGCGGCGCGGCGGACGCGTCGCAGGCCGCGACGCTGCTGCGCGACGCGTTGGCAGGCGTGCTCGCGCGGCGCTGAGCCCTCGGCCCCGCATCGCCCGCCGTCGTGATGCGGCGCGACGGCCGCGGCGCAGCGCTCAGGCCGGCGTCGCCGGCCGCGTCCGGTAGAACGTGACCGGCTCGGCCGTCAGCTGCCTGAGCACGTTGCGGCGCATCGTGCCGATCACGTGCATCTCGCAGGGCTTGCAGTCGAAGCGCAGCGTGAGGCGGTCCTCGCCGTGCTGCAGCACCAGCGGCTCGGCGCGCACCGTGCCCTGTACGCCGGTCACGCCCTTGGCCTGCTTCGGGCACAGGCTCAGGCTGAAGCGCACGCAGTGCTTGGTGATCATCAGGCTGACCTCGCCGAGCGCCTCGTGGCTCTCGTAGGCCGCGCCGACGACCTTCACGCCGTGGCGCGCGTAGAACTCGGCCGCGCGGCCGTTGTGCACGTTCGCGAGGTAGGTGAGCGTGTCCTCGGGGTAGGGGACCGGCGGCTCGACCGGCCGGGCGCGAGGCAGCCGCTCGAAGCCCTGCGCGCGTGCGGCGTCGAGCGCCTCGACCGCGTCGCGGCGCAGTGCGTTCAGCACCGAGGCCGGCACGAACCACGGGGTCTCGACCGCGAGCCGTACCCGGCGCGCCGCATAGTCGGTCGCACCGAGCCGCGAGAGCTGCTCGCGCAGCGTCGCCTCGGCACGCTGCGGGTCGCGCGCAGGCTCGAGCGGCCGCTCGACGCGCGCGACGCCCCGCACGCCGTCCTCGTCCTTCAGCGTCAGCTCCAGCCCCGCGGGCTCGCCGTCGCGCCGCCAGGTCGCGAGCGTCAGGTCGACCGCGATGCGCCGCTCGGACGAGGGCCTGGACAGCAGCCGCTCCCAGGCCGCGTCGCGGTTGCGCGAGAGCGCGGTGCCGGCGCGCAGGTCGCGCAGCGCGCTGCGGGCATCGGCCCCGTCGCCGGCGGTCGGCAGGCCGAGCTGCGGCACGACCCGCCAGCGGCCGCCGGCGAGCGGCTCGACGGTGTTCGCCTGCACGCCGCGCAGCTCGCCCTGCAGGTCGTACCAGGTGAGCGCGTCGCCGTTGTGGAGCGCGACGCCCGGATCGGTCTCGACGTCGAACGCGCCGGCGGTCACCGCGACGACGTGCCCGACCGGCAGCCCGGCGTGCTTGGGCGTGTCGAATGCGCCGATGTCCTGCTTGCGGCCGTTGACGAAGTAGTCGGTGCCGCCGCGGTTGAAGCCCTGCTCGGGCTGCGGCTCGAAGGTGTAGGTGCACCGGCCGCTGCTCGCGCGCGCGAGCTCGGGGCGCCGCTCGAGGATCGCGTCGAGCAGCAGCCGGTAGTGCGCCGTCACGTTCTTGACGGTGGCGACGTCCTTGTAGCGGCCCTCGATCTTGAACGAGCGGATGCCCGCGTCGATCAGCGCCTCCAGGTTCGCGCTCTGGTCGTTGTCCTTCAGGCTCAGCACGTGCTTGTCGTGCGCGACCACGCGGCCGGCGGCGTCGAGCACGGTGTAGGGCAGGCGGCACTCCTGCGAGCAGTTGCCGCGGTTCGCGCTGCGCCCGGTGTGCGCGTGGCTGATGAAGCACTGGCCGCTGTAGGCGACGCAGAGCGCGCCGTGGACGAAGAACTCCAGCACCGCGTCCTGCGTCCGGTCGGCGATCGCGCGGATCTCGCCGAGATCGAGCTCGCGGGCGAGCACCATCTGCGAGAAGCCGACGTCCTGCAGGAAGCGCGCCTTCTCCGGCGTGCGGATGTCGGTCTGGGTGCTCGCGTGAAGCTGCATCGGCGGCATGTCGAGCTGGAGCAGGCCCATGTCCTGCACGATCAGCGCGTCGACGCCGGCCTCGTGCAGGCGCCAGGCGAGCCGGCGCGCCGGCTCGAGCTCGTCGTCGCGCAGGATCGTGTTCAGCGTGACGAAGATCCGCGCGTGGAAGCGGTGCGCGTGGCGCACCAGCCGCTCGATGTCCTCGATCGGGTTGGACGCCTTGTCGCGCGCGCCGAACCCCGGACCGCCGATGTAGACGGCGTCGGCGCCGTGGTCGATCGCGGCGATGCCGATGTCGGCGTCGCGGGCGGGGGAGAGCAGCTCGAGGTGCGGGCGGGGCATCCCGGCATTCTAGGGCCGGCGGACGTCGGCGGCGCCGCGCCCCGCGTCCGGCGCCGACGGAACGGGGCGACGCACGCCTTCGCGGATCCTGGAAGCGGGGCCGCGGGGGATCGGAGTACGCTGCGGGCGATGCGCGATCAGATCCGATGACGAACGCCCAGCGATTCGAGACCCTCGACGCGATGCGCGGCCTCGCCGCCCTGATGGTCGTGTTCCGCCACACCACGGTGTTCGGCACCGCCCCCGCCGACTCGCACAGCTACCTCGCCGTCGACCTGTTCTTCGTGCTGAGCGGCTTCGTCGTCGCACACGCGTACGAGCGCCCGCTGCTCGAGCACACGATGGGCTTCGGCCGGTTCGTGGCGGTCCGACTGATCCGGCTGTACCCGCTGCTGCTCGTCTCGGTGGCGTTCGCCGCCGCGGTCGCGCTGACGGCGCCGCCGTACGACGCCGCGAGCGCGTCGCCCTGGGATCCGGTCTCGCCCGGCGCCGGGTCGATCCTCGGCGGCAGCACGCTGGCGCTGCTGTTCCTGCCATCCCAGGTCGGCGGCAGTCCGCTGCTGTTCCCGTTGAACACCGCGCTGTGGTCGCTGATGTACGAGCTGGCGATCAACGTGCTCTACGCGGCCTGGGGCGTGCGGCTGTCGACCCGCGCCTTCGCGGCGGTCGTCGTGGCCTGCGGGCTGGCGGTCGCGGCCTTCGCGCTGCACCGCGAGGGGCTGGACTGGGGCTGGAGCTGGGGCGTGGGCTCGCTCGTGCCGGGCCTGCTGCGCGCGGGCTTCGGCTTCGGCGCGGGCGTGCTGCTGCACCGCTTCGTCGCGGCGCGGCCCGCTCCAGGGGTGGCCCTGCCGCCGATTCCGGTGCTCGCGCTCGCGATGCTCCCGCTGCTCGTGCCCGACCTGCCGTTCGGCGACGGCTGGGTCGACGTCCTGGCGGTGGGGCTCGTCTTCCCGGCGGCGATCGTGCTGGGTGCGAGCGCGCCGCCGACGGCACGCCTGCGCCCGGTGTTCGTGCTGATGGGCTCGGCGAGCTACCCCGTCTACGTGCTGCACGTGCCGGCGCTCAAGCTGCTGGAGCGCGCGCTCGGGGCCGAGGGCGGCCCGCTCGACGCGCTGCACGTGCTCGCGGGCGTCGTCTTCATCGTCGCGCTGCTCGCGTGCGCGCTCGCGCTCGACCGCTGGTACGACCGGCCGCTGCGCGGCGCGCTGACGGGGTGGCTGCGTCGCAGGGCGACGCTCCGGCCGGCCACCTGACGGGGACCGACGCGCGGGCAGGGCGCGTGCGCGGGGTCGCGGGCGGTCCGTGGAACGTCGCCGCGGCCGCGGGCAGTATGCTCGCACCACGTTTCCGCTTCCCGGCGCGCCGCCGCGCCGCCGCCCCGATGACCGTGCCGACCCCCACCGACCGCGCCGCGCGCTGGCTGCGCGACCTCGACGACGCCCTGCACGCCGGCCGCGCCGATGCCGCCGCCGCGCTGTTCCAGGAGGACGGCTGCTGGCGCGACCTGACCGCGTTCACCTGGGCGCTGAAGACGATGGACGGCCGCGCGTCGATCGCCGCGATGCTGCATGCGACGCTCGCGCGGGTCCGCCCGACCGGCTGGACGCTGGACGGCGAGGCCACCGAGTCGAACGGGACGGTCGAGGCGTGGCTGCGCTTCGAGACCGCGGTCGGCCGCGGCCGCGCCGTGCTGCGGCTGCGGGACGGCCGCGCGTGGACGCTGATGACGATGCTCGCCGAGCTGAAGGGCCACGAGGAGCCGGCCGGCGACCGGCGCCCGCTCGGCGTCGAGCACGGCGCGTACGGCCGCGGCCTGCCGACCTGGCTCGAGGCACGCGAGGCGTGGCGGGCTGCGCTCGGCCGGACCGTGCAGCCCGAGGTGCTCGTCGTCGGCGGCGGACAGGGTGGGCTCGGGCTCGCCGCGCGGCTCCGGCGCCTCGGCGTGTCGGCGCTGGTCGTCGACCGGCACGCGCGGCCCGGCGACGCGTGGCGCAGCCGCTATCGCTCGCTGGTGCTGCACGATCCGGTCTGGTACGACCACATGCCGTACCTGCCGTTCCCCGACCACTGGCCGGTGTTCACGCCCAAGGACAAGATGGGCGACTGGCTCGAGGCCTACGCCCGGATCATGGAGCTCGACGTCTGGAGCGCGACGACCTGCGTGTCGGCGCGCCGGGACGAGGCGGCCGACGGCTGGGTCGTGGAGGTCGAGCGCGACGGCGAGCCGCTCGTGCTGCGCCCGCGCCAGCTGGTGCTCGCCACCGGCCTGTCCGGGCTGCCGCAGGTGCCGTCGTTCCCGGGTGCGGAGACGTTCGAGGGCACGCAGGTGCATTCGAGCGCGTACGCGGGCGGCGCGCCGTGGGCCGGCAAGCGCTGCGTCGTCGTCGGCTCGAACAATTCCGCGCACGACCTCTGCGCCGATCTCTGGGAGCACGGCGCGCAGGTCACGATGCTGCAGCGCTCGAGCACGATGGTCGCGCGCTCGGAGACGCTGCAGGCGCTCGGCTGGGGGCGCCTCTTCTCGGAGGACGCGCTGCGCCGGGGCATCACCACCGAGCGCGCCGACATGACGCTCGCGTCGATGCCGTACCGGCTGCTCGCCGAATCGCAGAAGGCGGTCACCGCGCAGATCCGCGAGCGCGACGCGGCGTTCTACGAGCGCCTGCGCGCGGCGGGCTTCCTGCTCGACTTCGGCGAGGACGACACCGGCCTGTCGATGAAGTACCTGCGCCGGGGCTCGGGCTACTACATCGACGTCGGCGCGTCGGCGCTGGTCGCCGACGGCCGGATCGGCCTGCGCAGCGGCGTGCGGGTGCGCGCGCTGCGCGCGCGCTCGGTCGTGCTCGACGACGGCAGCGAGCTGCCGGCCGATCTCCTCGTGCACGCCACCGGCTTCGGGCCGCTGTCCGACGTCGTCGCGTCGCTGGTCTCGTCCGAGGTCGCCGAGCGCGTCGGTCCGATCTGGGGGCTCGGTTCCGGCACGACGCGCGATCCGGGCCCATGGGCCGGCGAGCTGCGGAACATGTGGTCGCCGACGCGCCAGCGGGGGCTGTGGATCCACGGCGGCAACCTGCAGCAGTCGCGGTTCTACTCGCTGCAACTCGCGCTGCAGTTGAAGGCGCGCAGCGTGGGCCTGCCGACGCCGGTGCAAGAAGGGGCCCCCGCATGACGACGATCCGCCCCTTCGCGCTGCTGCGCGTGCTCGCCGCCTGCGCCGGCCTCGCCGTCGCCGCTGCCGCCCCCGCGCAGTCCCTGTCGCCGGAGGCCGGCACCTACCGACCCGAGGTCGGCCAGCCCGGCAAGGACGTCGTCTGGGTGCCGACCCCCGACGCGCTCGTCGCCCGGATGCTCGACATGGCGAAGGTCGGGCGCGACGACGTGCTGATCGACCTCGGCTCCGGCGACGGTCGCACCGTGGTGGCCGCCGCGAAGCGCGGCGTGCGTGCGCTCGGCATCGAGCTGAACGCGGACCTGGTGCGGCTCGCCCGCCAGCGCGCCGAACGTGAGGGGGTCGCGGACCGTGCGCGCTTCGAGGTCCGCGACCTGTTCGATCAGGACCTGTCGGGCGCCACGGTGATCACGATGTTCCTGCTGACCGAGATCAACCTGAAGCTGCGCCCGACGCTGCTCGCGCTGAAGCCCGGCACGCGGATCGTCTCGAACACCTTCGGCATGGGCGACTGGCAGGCCGACGAGACCGCCACCGTGACGCGCGACGCGGGCTGCGACGACCCGTGGTGCACGGCGATGCTGTGGGTCGTCCCGGCCCGCGTGGCGGGCGCCCATCGCACGACGGAAGGCGCGCTGACGCTCGAGCAGACCTACCAGAAGCTCGTCGGGACGCTGCGCCGCGACGGTCGCGCGGTGCCGGTCACCGGTACCGTGCGCGGCACCGAGGTGGTGCTCGACGCCGGCGGACGGGTGCTGCGTGGGACGGTGCGCGACGGGCGGGTCGAGCTGCGACCCTGAGGCGACCGGGCGACCCCCGTGCCGCGCCCGCGCGCGACGCGGACGCGGTACGATCGCAGCCCGTCGAACGGCCCCGGGCGCCGGCGCCCGTCCCCACGGGCGACCGGGACGCGGTTTCCGGTCGTCGCCGCGTTGAGGTAGATTGCGGCGCCCTCGGGCCGTTCCCACCAAAGAAGGAGACCCTGATGATTCGCAAGTTCCATACGCTCGCGGCCGTCGCGATGATGTCGCTGGCCGGTGCGGCCGCCGCTCAGACGACGCTGAAGATCGGTTACGCCGTCGCGCGCGACTCGCACTACGGCGTCGGCGCCACCGTCTTCTGCGACGACATCGAGAAGGGCACGGCCGGCCGCTACAAGTGCCAGCACTTCCCGGCCGCGGCGCTCGGCGGCGAGCGCGAGATGATCGAGGCGGTGCAGCTCGGCACCCTCGACCTGGTGGTCACCTCGACCGGCCCCGTCGGCAACTTCGTGCCCGAGGTCAAGATCGTCGACATCCCGTTCCTGTTCCGCGACTACGACCATGCGCGCAAGACGCTGGACGGCCCGATCGGCCAGGACCTGCTGACGAAGTTCCCGGCCCGCGGCCTGGTCGCGCTGGTCTGGACCGAGAACGGCTTCCGGCACATGACCAACTCCAAGCGCTCGATCGTCAAGCCCGATGACGCGAAGGGCCTGAAGATGCGCACCATGGAGAACAAGGTGCACATGGACGGCTACCGTACCTTCGGCATCCTGCCCACCCCGATGGCCTTCCCCGAGGTCTACGGCGCGCTCCAGCAGGGCACGGTCGACGGCCAGGAGAACCCGATCCCGGTGATCCTGTCGGCGAAGTTCTCGCAGGTCCAGAAGCACCTGTCGCTGACCGGCCACGTGTACTCGCCGGCGCTGCTGCTGATGACCCCGAAGGTCTGGAACGCGGTGCCCGAGGCCGACAAGAAGGTGTTCCAGGAGGCCGCGAAGAAGTCCGCCACCGCCCAGCGCAAGCGCGTGAACGACGACGAGGAGCGCGGCATCGCCCAGCTCGAGAAGGACGGCATGACCGTGGTCCGCAACGTCGACGGCAACGCGTTCCGCGAAGCGCTGAAGCCGGCGTACGCGGCGTACGAGAAGGAATTCGGCGCCGAGAACATCAAGCGCATCCAGGCCGTGAAGTGACGCCCTGACGACGAGGCCGCCGACCGGCGGCCTCGTCGCTTCTTCCGGAGCCCGGCCGCGTGCCGCGCCGCCGGCGCCCCGGGTCCGATCTCCTTCCCGCTCCCGAGCATCGCCGTGGACACGTTAGAGCGAGCCTTCCTGGCGGCCAACCGCTGGGTCCTGATCCTGATCCTCGCGGCGATGTCGGTGATCATCTTCACCAACGTCGTGCTGCGCTACGCGTTCGGCGAGTCGATCCAGTGGGCCGAGGAGGTGTCGCGGCACCTGATGATCTGGCTCACCTTCCTCGGTGCGGGCCCGGTGCTGCGCTACGGCGGCCACATCGCCGTCGAGAACCTGCAGGACGCGCTGCCGCGCGGCGCGGCGGTCGCGCTGCGCGTGCTGGTCGCGACGCTGATGTTCGCGTTCTTCGGCTTCATGGTCTGGTACGGCTGGCTCTACATGGAGCGCACGCAGTTCCAGATGACGCCCGCGACCCAGGTGCCGATGTCGTGGGTCTACGCGTCGATGCCGGTCGGCGGCATCCTGCTCGCCGTGCACTGGCTGTTCGTCGTGCGCGGCTACGTGCGTGAACGCGCGTTCGCGACCGACGCCCACTTCGACGCCAACGCGAGCGCATCGCTGTGAGCCCGTCAGTCGTCCTGCTGATCAGTGCGTGCCTGTTCCTGGCGATCGGCGTGCCGGTCGCGTTCGCCCTGGGCCTCGCGACGATCGCCGCGCTGCTCGTCACCGGCGCCTACCCGATGTTCGTGCTGCTGAAGGAGGCCTTCACCGGCATGGACAGCTTCCCGCTGATGGCGGTGCCGTTCTTCATCCTCGCCGCCGAGCTGATGAGCGGCGGCTCGCTGACCGAGGTGCTGCTGCGCTTCGCCGGCCAGTTCGTCGGCCACAAGCGCGGCGGGCTCGGCTACACCAACGTCGCGTCGCTGACCTTCTTCTCGGGCATCTCGGGCAGCGCGCTGGCCGACGCGGCGGGCCCCGGCTCGATGCTGATCAAGATGATGGACAAGGCCGGCTACGACCGCAGCTACGCGGCCGCGCTGACCGCCTCGACCGCGATCGTCGGGCCGATCATCCCGCCGTCGATCATCATGATCGTCTACGCGCTGCAGGCCGAGAACGTCTCCGCGGGCGAGCTGTTCGTCGCGGGCGTGCTGCCCGGCATCGCGGTCGCGGTCGCGATGTGCGTGGTCAACTTCTTCGTCTCGAAGCGGCGCAACTACCGCGGCGAGGGCAGCCTGCCGCCGCTCGGCGTCATCCTGCGCAACACCTGGCGCGCGTTGCCGGCGCTGCTGCTGCCGGTGCTGATCCTGGGTGGCATGCGCGCCGGCTGGTTCACGCCGACCGAGGCGTCGGTGGTCGCGGTGTTCTACGCGCTGGTCTGCGGCAAGTTCATCTACCGCACGCTCGAGTGGAAGGCGCTGCCCGACATCCTCGCGCGCTCGGCGCTGCTCACCGCGTCGGTGCTGATCATCATCGGGCTGTCGGGCGCATTCGCCTGGGTGCTGACGATCGAGGGCGTGCCGCAGCTGGTCGCCGAGTGGATCAAGGCGCAGAACTTCAGCCCGTGGATGTTCCTCGTCGTGCTGAACCTGTTCCTGCTCGCGTTCGGCGTGTTCATGGAGCCGCTGCCGGGCGTGATGGTGCTGGTGCCGATCCTCGCGCCGGTCGCGACCTCGCTCGGCATCGATCCGATCCACTTCGCGATGATCGTGATCTACAACCTGACGCTGGGCATGCTGACGCCGCCGGTGGGCGGGCTGCTGTTCGTCACCTCGAACGTCTCGCGCGTGCCGATGGGGCCGCTGGTGAGCGAGTTGAGGCCGTTCCTGCTCGCGCACGGCGTGGTGCTGACGGTGATCACCTTCTGGCCGCAGCTGTCGACCTGGCTGCCGAGGACGCTCGGCTTCAAGTGACGGCGGGTCAGCGCGCGGCGCGCGGCCTGCCCGCCGGCGCGCCCGCGGCCAGGTCGGCGCGGATCGTCTCCACCAGCGCCTCGACCATCGCCCGCCGCGGGAACGGCATCGCGCCCGCGGCCGCGCGGACGATCGGGTTGGCGCTGCCCGAGAGGTTCGAGGCGATCGTCCAGTGGTCCGCGTTCGCGTAGCCGAGCAGCGTCGCGCCCGGGATCACCTGGTCGGAGAACAGCACGTTGCCGTCGTTGCGCGGATCGATCCGCGACAGCAGGCGATGCGCGACCACGAGCCCCGGCGAGATCCGCCCCGGTCCGGGCAGCGCGACCAGCGAGTAGTAGCGCACCGACGCCGGCAGCGGGTGCTGCGCGAGCCAGCGCTGCCGGCCTTCGGGCACGAGGCTGTCGAGCGCGCCGAGGTCGCCGGCGTCGCAGCGCATGCCCGGGCTCCAGGCCGCGATCGCGAGCGCGTCGCCCGATGCGAGCCGCGCGAGCGGCGAGCCGCCGACCGCGCCGGCGAGCGAGACGACCGCCGCGACGCGCGCGACGGTGGCGGGGTGGTCGACCAGCATGTTCAGGGCATCGACGGTGCCCTTGGAGTGCGTGAGCAGCACCACCGGCGGCATGTCGGCAGGGGACGCGAGCAACGCCTCGGCCAGCCTGCGGGCGTTGGCCGCGCCGCTCGACAGCCCGCTGACCGGCAGCGTCCGGAACGCGTGGCCGAGACGCTCCAGCGTCGGGCGCAGCTCGGCGTCGATCAGCTCGGCCTGGCCCGCGCAGTCGGACGCGAGGCCCGGCACGAACATCACCGGGAAGACCGGCACCGGCACCGGCACGGGCGCCGGCGCGCCGGACGGCGCCGGCGGGGCCGCCGCGGGCTCGTCGCGCAGCCGCACGAGCAGCGTGTCGCACTCCTCGTCCGACAGCGCCGACGCGCGCTCGCGACCGGCCGCCGCGCAGAACGCCTCGCGGAACCGTGCGCGGCCGTCCGCGCCGCCGACCAGCGCGAACGGCACGGTCGCGGTGGCGACGGTCGAGCGCAGGTCGGGCGCGAACAGCGTGTCGCTCGAGCAGCCCGCGGCACCGAGCGCGACCGCGAGCGCCGCGGCGAGCGCCCGCGGCCGGACGCGCGGCGCGCTCACTGCATCCCCACGCTCGCCTCGACGCGGAAGAACTGCTCCGAGCGGCGCTTGGCCTCGCCCCGGTTCACGTTGCGGTCGTCGGGCGTCTCGTCGAAGTCCACCTTCGCGGCCTGCACCGCGCGGCAGGTCATGTAGGCCTTGGCCTCGGGTGCGTCGAGGTCGTCTAGCCGGTCGCCGATCACCTCGACCAGCGCCGCCTTGCGCCGGAAGAGCGCGCGCTGGCCGGCGAGGTCGGTCGGCGACTCGGCGAGCATCCGGCTCGCGCACCGGTACCAGCTGTCCCGGCCGCAGTGCGCCGGCAGCCGGGCTGCCGCAAGCGGCGCGGCCGCCGGGCCCAGGTGCAGGCCGGTCTCGATCAGCGCGAGCAGCATCTCGTCCTGGTAGGCGTTGGCCCGCACGTAGCGGTCGAGCTCGCAGTCGGTGCATTCGCCGGTGATCTCCTCGCGAATCCAGGTGAGCAGGCCGCCCCGGGTGGCCCGCTGCCGTTCGACGAGGCCCTTCTCGACCATCCGCAGGTAGTCGAGCCGGAAGCCCGCGCGCTCGCAGGTCTGCGCCTGCCAGGCGGCGAGCAGGTCGGCGTCCGACGCGTGCGGCCGCTCGCCCGCGGGCATCAGCTCGCCCTCGACCTTCAGCCGGTTCGCGACCGCGTCATGGGCGATGCGGATGCGCCGGTAGGCGATCGGCCAGTCCGACAGCGAGCTGACGTTGAGCTCGAGCAGCGGCCGGCGGTCGAGCGCGCGGTGCACCGCCCAGAAGCCGCGGTGCGTGTGCGCCGACAGGTAGACGAGCGGATGCGTCAGACCGCTCATCAGCTCGCGCAGCATCACCCGGCTCGGCAGCCCGAGCGAGCCCCAGTTGTGGTGCCCGGCGAAGACGACGATGTCGCCGGCGGCCACGGCCTGCGCGATCCAGGGGCGGATCGCATCGATCTGGTCCGTGCGCACGTGCCCCACGCTGCCGGGGCTGCGGCCCATCGCGGTGTCCCAGGCGCTCACCAGCGGCCCGGCCTGGTTGGTGTCGATCGCGATCACCACGACGCCGCGGTCGGCCTCGGGCGCCCGCGGCAGCCGCAGCCGCTGCGCGACGAACGAGTCGGCGTAGTTGGCGCCGTCGATCAGCCGCGCCTCGATCGCCGAGACGAACGCGTTCGCGTCGGGATGCTTCCAGCTCATGCGAAGCGAACCCGTCGGGGGCGGCGGATTCAGCCCGGGCAGCGGATGCGGGCCGCGTGCCTGCGTCTCGAGGTAGAACGCGATGAAGTCCCGCTTGGTGAACGACTCGCGGTCGGACTTGAAGCGAGGGTCCTCGTAGCCCGCGCCGCGCCGGCAGGCGGCGTCCCACTTGAGGGCGCCTGGATCCGCCTGCGCGGCGAGCGGGTTGTAGCCGTAGACGCCGAACATCAGGCCGTCGTGGTTGCCCGGGACGATCGCCCCGGACCGGCCGGCCGTCGAGAAGATGCGAGACATCCGCTCCGCTTCGGCCCTGCACGACAGGTCCATCACGTCGCCCAGGTGCAGGAACGGCTCGTCGCGGTGCGACTGGAGCGCCCACTCCATGATCCGCCGGCCGAACAGCGGCTGCTCGGGCGGGCGTTGCGTCACCTCGACGAAGGCGTCGATCGCGTTGTCGTTGTCGTGCAGCGGCACGCCGGTCGACTCGTGCTCCTGCGTGTCGCCGATCGCGACGATCGGCGTGGTGAGCGGCCGGTAGCTCACCGGGTAGTCCGGCTCGGGGTCGGGCCCGGGCTGCGGCACGAAGCCCGCGCAGGCGGACAGCGCGAGGGCCGCGACGAGCACGGCCGCTTGGCGCGGGAGGCGGAGCGGGCGTGCGGTGCGCATCAGTAGAGGGACGGCGGGAAGAGCTTGAAGAACACGTTCGCCAGGCGCTGCCACACGTCGCGCGCCGGCTGGCGCGAGAGCGTGCCCGCGTCGCTGGTCCAGCGCAGCGCGCCGTCCGGATCCGGCGCGACGCGCCACGCGTTCGCGCCCGACATGTCGCGCTCCATCGCGTCCGCCAGCTCGCGCGCGAGGGGTGCGCTGTCGACGACCACGCCCATCTCGGCGTTGAAGACCTCCGAGCGCGGGTCGAGGTTCATCGAACCCACGAAGCTGCGTTCGCGGTCGACGACCAGCGCCTTCGTGTGCAGGCCGGTGAAGCGGCCGCGCACCGGCGCGGTCTCGACCAGTGTCGCCTGGATCGCCGGGTCGGGTCGCAGTTCGTGCAGCGCGGCGCCGGTGCCGATGATCGCCTCGCGCCACGACTCGTAGTGAGCGTTGACCGCCGGCACGTCGTGCGAGGCGAGCGAGTTGGTCAGGATCCGGATCGACACGCCGCGCGCGTTCAGCTCGCGCAGGTCGGCGATGAAGGTCTCGTCCGGGATGATGTAGGCGTTGACGAGCAGCACCTCGCGGCGCGCCGAGCGCAGCAGCGCACGGAAGGTCTCCGGCAGGCGGTTGCGCACCGCCTCGTCGCGCGACGGCGGGTCCGCGAAGACCCGGCCGCGGCCGGGGTGCGCTGCCGTGAGCCGCGAGAGCTCGGGGGCCCAGGACCGGCGGCCCTCGAGGATCGCCCGCGCGCGGGGATCCGCGTGCAGGTCGGCGATCGCGCGCGCGGCCGCGGCCGAGGGCTCGGGCAGCCGCGCGGTCGAGGCGGGGGCGGGCGCGAGCCGGCCCGCCCAGCCGCTGTTCCAGTAGCGGTCGAAGACCGCGCTCGCCTCGCGCGCGACCGGCCCGACGCCGAGCACGTCGAGGTCGTGGAAGTTGAAGTCGGCGTTGAGCCCGAAGTACTCGTCGCCGATGTTGCGCCCGCCGATGACCGCAGCCCGGTTGTCGGCCACCAGCTGCTTGGTGTGCATCCGGCGGTTGAGCCGCGTGAAGTGCCAGGTGCCTTCGGCCACGCGCGACAGCAGGTCGCGGCCCTGCCAGCCGTTGAAGACGCGCACCTCGATCTTCGGATGCCGGTCGAGGGCTGCGTGCAGCGCGTCGCGCGCCTCGATGGTGGCCATGTCGTGCAGCATCGTGTTCAGGTCGTCGACCAGCAGCCGCACCCGCACGCCGCGGTCGGCGGCCGCGAGCACGCGCACCAGCAGCAGTTGGCCCACGCGGTCACCGAACCAGACGTAGTACTGCAGATCGAGCGAGTCGCGGGCCGAGTCGATCAGCGCGAGGCGCCACGCGAGCGCGTCCTCCGCGCGCTCGAGCGTGACGAAGCCCGAGCCGTCCGCGCCGTGGGCCGCGCGGATCGCGGCCTCCGCGTCGGCGAGCGGGCCGGCGGGGGCCGGGGGGCGCGCGGACGACGGGACCGGCGTCGGCGGCGCCGGCGGCGTCGCGCAGCCGGCGAGCAGCAGGCCGGTCGCGATCGCCGCGAGCGCGGCGCGTACGCGCGGGCGGTGTCTCGGGCGCGCGGGGCACGGGCCCGGCAAGGGCAGGTCGCTGCGGAGGGCCTGCATCGGGTCGCCTCAGCCGCGGTTCACGACGGCGTCGGGAATGCGGTACCGCTCGACGCCGTCGACCTCGATCCGCCATTCGTCGCCCTGCCGGTCGGTCTTCACCGACCCTCCGGTCGTCACCGTGGTGCCCGAGAACGTCAGCACCCGCGGCGTGCCGCCGGGCGGCGTCACGGTCACCTCGGCCCGTCCGGCGCCGGCGCGCACCACGCCGAAGTCGCACTGCGCAGGCGGCGCCGAGCCGATCGTGCAGGGCACCTGGCCGGTCGCATGGAAGCGCGTGCCCGGCACCTTCGCGTCGGTGCTCGACGCGGACGGCACCGGGCCCGAGGGCGGGCCGTCGATGCCGATCGCGAGCGTGTAGGTGCCGCGCTCGCCGCGGCGCGCGGCGCTGCGCATCAGGTACGTGCGCACCACGTACTCCCCGTTGGCCGGCAGGGTGCCCGTCCAGTCGTTGCCGCCGGACGATCCGACGAAGAGCGCCGTCTCCGAGCCGGGGGGCAGCACGTTGAAGTACAGCGCGGGGTGGCGCGACTCGAGCCGCACGCGCATCGTCTGCCCCGCCGTCGCACGCAGCACGTAATCGACGGTGCGATCGCCTTCGATCGTGTCCTTCAGGGTCGCGGAGGCGGCGCCCTTGGCGAACTGCACGGTGCGCCGCTCGATGCCCGCGGCCGGCGCGGCGGCCGACGACGTCAGGAGCGCGGCGGCGAGCAGCGCGCGGGCGAGGGAGCGGGACATGCGGGGCCGGCCGGACGGGGCACGAGGGGCCTCATTTGGGCATCAACCGCGCGACGTGGTCAAGCTCGCGAGCGCTCTCAAGCGAGTTCTCCGGTGGGCGTACGACGATTGTGGGTCCGTCGGAGCCCCGCGCGAGGCGGGGATCTCCGGAAAGAAAAAGGGCCCGGAGACGATCCGAGCCCTTGTGATTGGTGGAGCCGGCGGGAATCGAACCCGCGTCCGCAAGTCTTCTACGTAACCGCTCTACATGCTTAGCCGCGTCGTTTGGATCTCGTCTCCGACCGCGCCGACGGGCAGGCTAGGAAGGAGACCAGCCACCTATTCTTTAGCTCCCGGGCAAGTGACCCGCCCGGTCGCGATCCGATGTGAATGACGCTGCAGTCCCTTGCGGGACCCGGCCCATCGGCAGACCGGTGCAGCGGCTCACGCCTTAAGCGGCGAGAGCGAAACGCTCGTCGTTGGCGTTTGAAGTTTTCTAGAAGGATTTACGAGGGCACTAGAGTCCTCGGCATGCACTGAAACGCTTCAATACCCACGTCGAAACCAGGTCGGCCCCGGTGTTCAGTTCGGAAGTATAGGCGCTCGCGCGGATTTCAAGATCCGGATCGCTTCGATCCGCCCCGGCGACCGCTCCGACGGTAGGATCCGGCGGATGGGTACCGCGCACGCCGCGCTCGACGATCCCGCGCACGGCCGCCGTGCGCTGGCGGCGATCGTCGCGGCCACGGTGCCGACGCTGCCCTACGGCACGATCTACGCGTACAGCGTGTTCCTCGCCCCGATGGAGCGGATGCTCGGCATCGGCCGCGCGGACATGGCCTTCGTGTTCTCGCTCGCGGCGATCACGCTGACGGTCGGCATGGTCGGCGCCCCCAGGCTCTACCGCCGCTTCGCGCCGGCCACGCTGCTGCTCGGCTGCGGCGCGCTGTCGGCCAGCGGCCTCGTCGTGGCCGCCACCGCCGAGGGGCTCGGGCAGCTCGCGCTCGGCTACGGCGTGCTGTTCGGGCTCGGCGGGGGCGTGGTGTTCACCACGCTGCAGCAGGGCATGAACCAGACGATCTCCACGCGCACCGGCCTCGTCAACGGCTACTACGTGAGCCTGTACCCGGCCGGCGCGATGATCGGCACGCCGCTGCTCGGCTGGGCGATCGCGGCGCACGGGCTGCGTGCGACGCTCGGCGCGCTCGCCGTCGTGATCCTCGTGGGTACCGCGATCGCCGCGCTGCTGTACCGCTCGGCCGGCCTGCGGATGCGCGACGCGACTGCCACGCCCGCCGACGACGACGCGCGCCGCTGGGACGTGTTCGCGCGGCTGTTCGGCGTCTTCTTCCTCGCTGCCGCGGCGGGCCTGACGGTGATGAGCCAGTCGGCGGGGATCCTCGGCGCGTACGGCGCCGGCGCGGGCCTCGCGCTCGGTGCGACCTCGTTCGTCACCGGCGCGATCGCCGCGGCGAGGCTCGGCGGCGGTTGGCTCGTCGACCGCTTCGCCGCGCCTCGCGTCGGCGCGGGCGCCCACCTGCTCGCGCTCGCCGGTTCGCTGCTGCTGCTCGCGTGGCCGTCGCCCGCGACCGCGGTCGCCGGGCTCACGATGATCGGCTGCGGCTACGGCCTGGTCTCGGGCATGACCGCGGGCGCGATCGCCCACTACTGGCACCGCAACGCGTTCGGCCGCGTCGCCGGGCAGATCTATGTCGCGTGGTGCCTCGCCGCCATCACGCTGCCGATGGTCGCCGGATGGCTCTTCGACCGCACGGGTGGCTACGACGGCGCGATGATGCTCGCGGCCGCGGTGAACCTGGCCGGCGCCGCGCTGTCGGCCACGCTGCCGCGCCGCGGCGCGGGCCCGTCGGAGGACGCGACGTCGTAGCGCTGTCCGGTCCGGCGCGTGCCCCGCACCGGCCGGTTCGCCGGTACGATCGACCGATGCCACCGACCGACCGGGCCCGCGACGACGACGCGCTCGCGCTGCACGAGCGGCGCGCCGCCGCGCTGCGCGAGGCGCTCGCCTCGCCCGGCGACCTGCCGCCCCTGCGACTCGACACGCACGTCTCGACGGTGCTGGTCGCGGCTGGGCTCGCGTACAAGCTCAAGCGCCCGGTCGCGCTGCCGTTCGTCGACCTGAGCGCGCTCGCGGTGCGGCGCGCGCTCTGCGTCGACGAGGTCAGGCTGAACCGTCGGCTCGCGCCGTCGCTGTACCTCGGCGTGGTCCCGATCGACGGTCCGGCCGACCGACCGCGGCCGGGGCCGGCGTGGGCCGTCGACGACGGCTCGCCCGAGCCCGCCTGGGCGCCCGGCGTCGAGCTCGCGGTGCTGATGCGGCGCTTCGAGCAGTCGGCGCTGTGGTCGCACCGCGTGCCCGCGGGCCTGGTGTCGCAGGACGAGGCGAGGGCGCTCGGCACGACGCTGGGCGCATTCCACCGCGACCGCGCGGCGCGCGTGCCGTCGTCGCCGCACGGCACCGCCGCGGCGTTCCACGCGCGCGCGCTCGACAACCTCGAGACGCTGGCGGCGTTGCGCGGCGTGGCCGGGCGCGAGCGGCTCGCACTGCTGCGCCGCGACGCCGACGCGCGCCACGCGCGGCTCGCCGGGCTGCGCGACGCGCGCGACCGCGACGGCTTCGTGCGCGACGGGCACGGCGACCTGCACCTCGGCAACATCGTGACGATCGACGGCGTGCCGGTGCCCTTCGACTGCCTCGAGTTCGACGCGGCGCTGCGGGTCGGCGACGTCGCCGACGAGCTCGCGTTCGCGACGATGGACCTGGGTCACGCGGGCCGGCGCGATCTCGGCGCGGCGCTGCTCGACGGCTGGCTGCAGGAGACCGGCGACGTCGAGGCGGTCGCGCTGCTCGACGACGGCGCCGCGTACCGCGCGGCGGTCCGCGCCAAGGTCGCGGCGTTCGACGCAGTGCGCGACCCGGCGGGTGGCGGTGCGGCCCGATGCGACGCCTACCTGCGCACCGCCGAGGCCGTCGCGGTGCGCGAGCCCGCGGTGCTGGTCGCGATGCACGGCCTGTCGGGTTCGGGCAAGTCGGTGGTCTCGGCGGTGCTCGCCGCGGAGCTCGACGCGGTGCGGCTGTGTTCGGACATCGAGCGCAAGCGCGCCGCCGGGCTCGTCGCGACCTCGCGCGAGGGCGCACGCGGTGCGCTCTACGCGCCGGCCGCGCGCGACGCGGTGTACGCGCGGCTCGCGGCGCTCGCACGGCGGCTGCTCGGCTGGGGCCGCAGCGTCGTGGTGGACGCGAGCTTCCTCGACGCGGCGCAGCGCCATGCGTTCGCGGCGCTCGCCGACGCGGCCGGCGCCTCGTTCGCGGTCGTCGACGTGCGCGCGCCCGAGGCGCTGATGCGCGCGCGGCTCGCGGCGCGTGCGGCGGCCGGCACGGACGCGTCGGACGCCGACCTCGCCGTGCTCGACGCGCAGCTGCGCGCCTATCGGCCTGCGGGCGTCGACGAGGCCGCGCGCACGCTGCGCTGGGACGCGACCGTCGCGCCGACCCGCGAGGCCGTCGCCGCCGCGTGGCGCGCCCACGCGCGAGGACGGGCCGCATGACCCGCTGGGACGTCTTCAACGGCGACGCCGACGGCCTGTGCGCGGTCCAGCAGTGGCGGCTCGCCGAGCCGGCCGACGACGCGGTCGCGGTCACCGGTGCGAAGCGCGACGTCGCGCTGCTGGCCCGGGTGCGCGCCGCGGCCGGCGACGAGGTCACGGTGTTCGACGTGTCGCTGCACTCGAACCGCGCGGCGCTCGAGGCGACGCTCGCGGCGGGCGCGCGCGTGCGCTGGTTCGACCACCACTACGCGGGCACGCCGCCCGCGCATCCGGCGCTCGATGCGTGCATCGACACGCGTGCGTCGACCTGCACCGCGCTGATCGTCGACGCGCGGCTCGGCCACCGCTTCTCGCTGTGGGCGGCGGTCGGCGCGTTCGGCGACAACCTGCACGCGCCCGCCCGCGCGCTCTGCGCGACGGCCGGTCTCGACGAGGCGCGGACCGCGGCGCTCGCCGAACTCGGCGAGGCGCTGAACTACAACGCGTACGGCGACGACGTCGCCGATCTCCCGCTGCACCCGGCCGATCTGCGCCGCGCGATGGCGCCCCATGCCGATCCCCTGGCGTTCGAGGCCGAGGCGCCCGGCTGCGCGCGACTGCTCGCGACCTGCCGCGAGGACCTGGAGCGCGCGTGCGCGGCACCGCCCTGGGCCGAGTCCGCGGGCGCCGCGGTCTGGCGGCTGCCCGATGCGCCTTGGGCGCGGCGCGTGCGCGGTGCGTTCGGCAACCGGCTCGCGACCGACGACCCGCGCCGCGCGCACGCGATCGCAGTGCCAGGCAGCGACGGGGCGTGGACGATCAGCCTGCGGGTGCCGGCAGGCGCGTCGAGCAGCGCCGACGCGTTCTGCCGGCGATTCCCGGGCGGCGGCGGCCGTGCGATCGCGGCCGGCGTCGACCGCGTGGCGCCCGCCGACCTCGACGCGCTGCTGCGCGCCTTCCTGGACGCATACGCCGGCGGCCCCTGACCGGGAACCCTCGCCCCGGCGAGCGGGGCCGCGGCGGATCGGCTATGTTCGGCGGCACACGGCTTCAACCCCGACACGGAGACCTCCATGACGCAGGACCTGCTCGAGTCCGTCGACGACGGCATCGCGACGCTGACGATGAACCGCCCCGATTCCCGCAACGCGTTGTCGCGCGACATGATGACCGGGCTCGCCGAGTCGCTCGCGCGGCTCGCGCTCGACCCGAAGGTGCGCGTCGTGGTGCTCACCGGCGCGGGCCGCGCGTTCTGCTCGGGCGGCGACGTCAAGGGCTTCGCGCAGCGCGCAGCCGGTGGCGGCGCCGACGCGCAGCCGAGCTTCGACGAGAAGGTCACCGACCTGCGCGCGCGGATGGAGGCGGTGCGCTGGCTGCACGAGATGCCCAAGCCGACGCTCGCGGTGATCCCCGGCCCCGCGGCCGGCGCGGGGCTGTCGCTCGCGCTCGCCTGCGACCTGCGGATCTCGGCCGACGATGCGAAGTTCACCACCGCGTTCTCGAAGATCGGCCTGTCGGGCGACTTCGGCGGCAGCTACTTCCTGTCGAAGCTGGTCGGCGCCTCGAAGGCGCGCGAGCTCTACTTCACCGGACGCGTCGTGCAGGCCGACGAGGCGCTGCGGCTCGGCATGGTGGACCGCCTGTCGCCGTACGACGGGCTCGCCGCGGCTGCAGGCGCGTATGCGCGCGAACTCGCCTCGCTGCCGACGGTCGCGGTCGGCTACATGAAGCGCAACCTGAACGTCGCGCAGCGCGGGGGGCTCGCCGAGACCCTCGACTCGGAGGCGATCCACATGATCCGCACCTTCGAGACCGACGACCACAAGGGCGCGGCGAGGGCCTTCGTCGAGAAGCGGCCGCCGTCGTTCTCGGGGCGCTGAGGCCCGCCGCCCGGCGGCCGGGCGCGGTTCAGGTCCGCGTCCGCCCGCGCCGGTTGATCTCGTCGACCTGGCCGTTGAGCGTCCAGAAGTCGTAGAGCCAGCCGACGAGGAAGAGGCCCCCGGTCAGCAGCCACAGCAGGCCGGTGAACCACTTGCGCAGGTAGAAGCGGTGCAGGCCGAGCACGCCGAGGAAGGTCTGCAGCAGCCAGGCGATGCTGTAGTCGACCGGGCCGGTCGCGTAGCGGCGGTCGGCGCCGCGGTCCATCGACGGGATCAGGAACAGGTCGATCAGCCAGCCGATGCCGAGCAGGCCGAGCGTGAAGAACCAGATCGTGCCGGTGACCGGCTTGCCGTAGTAGAAGCGGTGCGAGCCGGTGAAGCCGAAGATCCACAGCAGGTAGCCGACGGTCTTGCGGTGGGTGTCGTTCGGATCGACGGTCACGGGGGCGTCCTTCACTTGACCGAGAAGTCGGTGCGGGCGGGCGGGCGGGCGTCGCCGGGTTCGGCGATCCGCGGCGCGAGCAGGAACAGGCGCTCGTTGTCGACCTTGCGGGCGTCGCGCAGGTAGTCGCGCGCGGCCTGCGCGCGCAGCTGCGCGATCTGCTTGACCTCCTCGGTGGCGACCGGCGAGGCGGCGATGAGCTGGCGCTCGAGCTCGTCGGGCGTCGGCACCTTGCCGCCCGAGCCCGCGTCGAGCTTCGCGTCGCGCCACGCGCGCTCGAGGAGCTGGGGCCGCTCCGCGTCATCGAGCTTCACCTCGGACAGCGCGGGCAGCTCGCCCCCGGGGTTCGCGCGTCGCAGCTGCCCGAGCTTCGCGCCGCGCAGCGCGCGCTCGAGCCGATCGCGCTGCATCGCCGCGCGATCGCCCTCGGGGTCGCCGACACCCGCGATCTCGATCGACAGCTCGGGCCGCGACTCGAGCGCGCGCGCGAGCGCGTCGAGGCGCGAGCGGTCCTCGTCGTCGAGCGTCGCGCCGCCCGCGGGGAACGCGATGTGGCTGAGCTCCGCGGCGTCCCCGCCGCCAAGCGACGCGAGGAACGAGAACGGCGAGGTGACGACCTTGACGATCAGGTTGCCGATCGCGCGCCACAGCAGGCCGCCGACCGAGAACTGCGGGTCGGAGATCGTGCCCGAGATCGGCAGGTCGAGGTCGATGTTGCCGTTGCGGTCCTTCAGCAGCGAGACCGCGAACCGTACCGGCAGGCTGGTGGCGTCGGGGCTGTCGACCTTGTCGCCGAAGGTGAGCTGGTTGATGACCAGCTTGTTCTGCGCGGCGAGGCGGTCGCCCTCGATGCGGTAGCGCACGTCGGCGGTGAGCTTGCCCTTCTCGATCGCGTAGCCGGCCCAGCGGCCCGAGTAGGGGCTGAGCTTGGGCAGGTCGAAGCCGCGCGCGACCGCGCGCAGGTCGAGGAACCGGTTCTGCGCGAGCGGCGCGATCTTGCCGGTGATCTCGAGCGGCGTGTCGTCGTCGACGCGGCCGGTGATCAGCACGTCCGACGGCTCGGTTCGGTCGCTCGCGAGCGCGTCGATCGAGCCGACGAGCTGCGTCAGGTTCGCGGTGTAGTTCGGCCGGATGAACAGGTCGGTGAAGTTGACGTTGCCGCTCGCGATCCGGACGGTGCCGATGCGGATCGTCGGCTGCGGGCCGCCGGTGCCCGCGGCGATCGTCGCGTTGCGCCCGCCGCCGCCGCCGGACAGCACGTTCGTCGGGCTGGTCGCGACCTCGCGCTCGCGTTCCTCGGACGTCGGTGCGGCAGCGGTCGTGGCGGGCGCCGTCGCGGCGGACCGGGCCGGGCGCGCGGCGCGCGCGTCGGACGCCTCGGTCAGCGAGCGCCGCGCGGTGCCGGCGTCGCGGTCGCGGTCGACGACGAGATCGGCGAGGTTCAGTCGGCCGTCCGGCTCGAGGATGATCCGCGCATAGAAGTCGACGAACGCGACCGCCCCGATCTCGATCAGGCTGTCGCCCGGGCGCGCGGTGCGCCAGTCGACCTTCACCGACGGCAGCGCGAGCGCCGACCAGCGCAGGAAGTCGTCTCCGGTCTGCTTGTCGATTGCCCGGAACTCGTTGAACGACAGCTCGCCGTCGAAGCCCAGGCGCGACACCGCGCCGTCCTGCCCGCTCGACACCCGGAGCCGCCCGCTGCTCCACAGCTGGCCGCTCGCGAGCGCGACGTTCACGTAGGGCTCGAGGTACGGGTCGAAGTGCGTGACCGTGAGCCGCTGCAGCCTCAGCTGCGCGTCGAGGTCGAGCGGCGCCGGCCGCAGCGCGCCGCGCGCCGACAGCCGCGAGCCGTCTGCGAGCGCGACGCTCGCCTCGAACGGCACGCGCGCGGCGGGATCGAGCGTCAGGTCGGTCGCCTTCGCGTTCAGCGTCACGCGCGGCAGCTTGCGGTCCTTGGCGATGAGCGCGTCGTCGTAGTCGATCTGGATCGACGCGAGCTCGGCGCCGGCGACACGGACCGACCAGGGCGGGGACGGGGAGGGCGCCGACGGCGGGGTCTGCGCGGCCGGCGCGGGTGTGCCCGGCTCCGGCACGTACCAGTCGAGCAGGTCGACGCGGCCCTCGCGGTCGCGCCGCGCCGCGATGCGCGCGCCGGCGACCTTCGCCGAGCCGATCTCCACCGTGCGCGCCACCGGGTCGAGCTTCAGGCCCGCGAGCGCGACGGTGTCGACCTCCGCCGGCTGCGAGCCGTCCTTGACGATGCGCAGGCCCGCCAGCTCGGCGCCGCCGTCGGTCACCGTCGCCGTCGGGCCGTCGGCGTTCCAGGCGAGGGTCGCGCGTGCCCCGAGCGTGCCGCGCTCGACGCGCGCGCGCAGCGCGGGTCCGGCGAGCGGCGCATAGCGCGCGACGTCGAGATTCGAGAGCGTCGCCTCGCCGCGGCCGGTCGTGCCCTCGAGCGTCGCCTCGAGGGCGAGCGTCGCGCCGCCGTCGACCGTCGCGTCGAGCCGCGCGCGGCCGCGGACCTCGGTCGGCTTCGACAGGTCGGCGATCTCGATCGCCTCGGCGACGAGCTTCAGGGGCTCGACACGCAGCTCGAGCGGGGCAGGCAGGGCGGCGTCGCGCCATACGATCCTCGCACCGTCGACGGTCAGCGCGTCGACGCGCAGCGCGCGCGGCCCGGCCAGGGCTGCAGAGGGCGCAGCGGCAGGCGGCGCAGCTCGCGTCGCCCCCTCCGGACCGCCCCGCGCCGCGCCGCCCGACGGCCACTCGATCGCGCCGTCGGCCGTGCGTCCGTCGTCGATCCGCAGGCCGCGCACCGCGAGCCCCGCCACGCGCACCGTGCCCCCCATCGGGGCCGAGGGCGCGAGCTTCGCCTCGATCGCGTCCACGCCGATCCGCTCGCGGCCGCCCGCGTCGCGCACCGAGAGCTCGCGCATCGCGACGCGCCCCTCGACGACCGCGCGCTCGGCCGGCGGCTGGCTCGGCCGCCATCCGGCGCGCAGGTCGACGTCGAGCGCGCCCGACGCCGGGCGCACGTCGTCCGGCAGCGGCAGGTACGGCAGCCACGGCACCAGCGGCAGCGCGTCGATCCGCAGGTCGACGTCGCCGGCCGGCCGGGCCGCGAACGGCGTCGCCCGCGCCTTCACGACGACCGGGCGTCCGTCGAGTCGCATCGTCGCGTCGAGCGTGGAGGCCTGGTCGACGCGGTCCTCGTCGTTCGTCAGGCCGCGCAGCGCCAAGCTCGCGACGTCGAGCGTCGAGGTCTTGCGCACGACCCGGTCCTCGAGCGAGACGATGCCGTCGGTGATGCCGACGTGATCGATCCGCCAGACCAACTTGCGCTGCGACGCCGGGCGGTTCTCGAAGCGCTCGATCACCTCGGTGAAATCGAAGCGCGCGGGCCCGATGCGCACCGCCCGCACCTTCGGTGCGTCGAGATGCACGCCGCGCACCACGACCTTGCCGCGCAGGTAGGCGAGGGGATCGACCTCGACGGTGGCCCGCGGCACCGCGGCCATCGGCCGTCCGGGCTCGGTCGACGCGACCGACAGGTCAGACAGCACCACGCGTCCGGCGAAGGGCGACACCCCGATCCGCCCGATGCCGACCTCCCGGCCGATCACCTCGCCGACGTAGCGCGCGATCCGGTCGCGCACCAGGTTCGGCCCCCAGGTCAGCGCCGCGAGCAGCGCGCCGAGAAGCACCACCAGCGCGAGCCCGCTCCAGGCGAGGCGGCGCGCGATCCGGCCGTGCTGGCGTGCCCGCACGGAGGGCGGCGAGCGCCGCGCCGACGTCGTCGGACGCAGGTGCTCGCGACCGCGGGGTCGGCTCGTGGGGGGCAGGGGCATGGGCATCGGGGACTCCCGGCCCATTCTAGAGGAGGTCGCGCCCGGCGGCCGCCCCGCGCTGCGACGCGGCGCGAGGCTCAGCCGACGAGCCGAAGCAGCGCCGGAAGCTCGGCCGGATGGCCGATCAGCGCGTCGGCGCCCCAGGCACCCGGCGGCTCGCCCTCGCCGCAGTAGCCGTAGGCCACCGCGATCGTCAGCATGCCGGCCGCGCGGCCGGCCTCGATGTCGCGCAGGTCGTCGCCGATGTAGACGCAGTCGGCCGGCGCGACCTGCGCGAGCCGCGCCGCGTGCAGCAGCGGCTCGGGGTGCGGCTTGGCGAAGGGCGTGGTGTCGCCGCCGATCGCGGTCGCCGCGCGCGCGAGCACGCCGAGCTCGGCCATGATCGGGCGCACGTAGCGCTCGACCTTGTTGCTGACCACGCCCCAGGCGACCCCGGTGCGCTCGAGCGCGTCGAGCACCTCGGGCATCCCGTCGAAGAGCCGCGTGTGCACGACCATCGCCGCCTCGTAGCGGCGCAGGAAGTCGACGCGCAGCACCTCGAAGCGCGGATCCTCCTTGGCGACGCCGAGGCCGCGGCCGATCAGCCCGCGCGCACCCATCGACGCGAACGGCCTCAGCGCGTCGAGCGGCAGCGGCTCGAGCCCGCGTTCGACACGCATCGCGTTGACCGGCGCGGCGAGGTCGGCGGCGGTGTCGGCGAGCGTGCCGTCGAGGTCGAAGAACACCGCGCGCGGCGGTGCGGCGAGGCGGGCGAACGCGGTCATCGGGCGAGGGTCGCGATCACGCCGGCCGGCGGAACGCGACGAGGTAGTTGACGCTGACGTCGCCCTCGACGAGGCGATACTCGCGGGTCAGCGGGTTGTAGGTCATGCCCATCATCGCGTCCTGCTCGAGGCCCGCGCGGCGCGCGGCCGACACCAGCTCGGAGGGGCGGATGAACTTGGCGTACTCGTGCGTGCCGCGGGGCAGCAGGTTCAGCACGTACTCCGCGCCGACGATCGCGAACAGGAACGACTTCGGGTTGCGGTTCAGCGTCGAGACGAACACGCGGCCGCCGGGCCTGGCGAGCCGCGCGCAGGCCGCCACCGTCGAGGCCGGGTCGGGCACGTGCTCGAGCATCTCCATGCAGGTCACGACGTCGTACACGCCCGGCTCGCGCTCGGCCATCGCCTCGGCGGCGATCTTCTCGTAGCGCACCGCGATGCCCGACTCCAGCCCGTGCAGCTCAGCGACCTTCAGCGGCTTGTCGGCGAGGTCGATACCGGTCACGGTCGCGCCCTTGCGCGCCATCGCCTCGGCGAGGATGCCCCCGCCGCAGCCGACGTCGATCGCTGTCTTGCCTGCAAGGCCGCCGGCGAGCCGGTCGATCCACTCGAGCCGCAGCGGGTTGATCCGGTGCAGCGGCTGGAACTCGGAGTTCGGATCCCACCAGCGCGCGGCGAGGGCCTGGAACTTGGCGATCTCGGCATCATCGGCGTTGGGGCGCGCGGCCGTGTCGGAGGCGGTGGTGCTCATGTGCTGCGTCGTCCTGCTCGGGACCGCCATTCTACGGACGCGGCGGGCCCCAAAAAGAAAACGCCCCGCGCGAGGCGGGGCGTCCGGAGCGCGGAGCCCGAGGGCTCCGCGGATCGCGGCCTGTCCGATTACTTGATCGGACGGGTACCGACGACCTCGATCTCCACGCGGCGGTTCTTGGCACGGCCTTCCGCGGACTTGTTGTCGGCGACGGGCTGTTTTTCGCCCTTGCCTTCGGTGTACACGCGATTGGCTTCGATGCCCTTGCTCACCATGTAGGCCTTGACGGCCTCGGCACGGCGCAGCGACAGCTTCTGGTTGTAGGCATCCGAACCCACGGAGTCGGTGTGACCCACGGCGATGATCACTTCCAGCGTGATGGGCTTGATCTTCGAGGTCAGGTCATCCAGCTTCGCCTTGCCTTCCGGCTTCAGCACGGCCTTGTCGAAGTCGAAGAACGTGTCCGCGGCGAACGTCACCTTCTCGCTCGTCGGCTTCGGCGGCGGCGGGGGCGGCGGCGGCTTCGGAGCGGGCGGCACGACTGCCGGCGGAGGCGGCGGCGGCGGCGGCGGGGGCGGCGGGGGCGGCGGCGGCGGCGGTTTCGGGATCAGGTCCTCGTCGCAGCCTTTCTGCGCGTTCGAGGGATCCCAGAACGGCGTGCGAACGCAGGTGCCGAACGGGTTGTTCGGGTTCGAGAACGGCGTGGTCACGACCGCGCCAGAGCCGCTCTGGAGGTACCCGTACTGGTTCGCCTTCGGGACGATGTTGGGCCCTTGCCCCCCACCCGACGCGCAGGCGGCCAGCAGCGCGGTCGCTGCAAGGGCCCCCAACTTGACCGATTTCTTCATCTTTCTCCTCTCGGTGAGATGACTCACATCAGAAAAATCAACGCCTTGCGACGCCTGCGGAGCAGTGTAAACGGAGCCACCCCCCACGGCAAAGCGCCCCTGGCCCCGCCTGGTACCGATTGACGCGCGGTTCCGAGGCAAACGTAGCTGACCGAAGACCGCCAAGAACGCGCGGATCAAGCGGCTTCCGGCACGATTTTGCCCAAGCGATTGTGCCACACGACACACCGCGCCAAGACATCGGACACCGTGTCCAAGGCCCGTGCGGCAGCCATTTGTCGCCTGACTACAACAGGCTCGCCGGCGATCCACACGTCCGTCACCCGGTCCCGACCGGCCGCGAAGATCAGCTGTGCGACCGGGTCGTGGACGGGTTGCAGATCCGGGTCGGAGAGGTCGACCGCGACGAGGTCCGCCCACTTGCCGGCGACCAGGCTGCCGATCGCGTCGTCGAGGCCGAGCGCGCGCGCGCCATCGAGCGTCGCGGCGCGCAGCGCGCGGTGCGCGCCGAACGCCGCCGCGTCGCCGCTCGACCCCTTCGCGAGCAGGGAGGCGGTGCGCGCCTCGAGGAGCAGGTCGAGCCGGTTGTTGCTCGCCGAGCCGTCGGTGCCGAGACCGACGCGCACGCCCGCCTCGAGCATGCGGGCCACCGGCGCGATGCCGCTGCCGAGCTTCAGGTTCGAGTGCGGGCAGTGCGCGACCGTCGCGCCGCGCTCGGCGAGCATCCGGATCTCGGTGTCGGCGAGGTGCACCGCGTGCACCGCGATCAGCTCGGGACCGACGAGCCCGAGGCGCTCGAGCCGCGCGAGCGGCCGCACGCCGTGCCTCGCCTCGTGCTCGGCGATCTCGCGCGCGGTCTCGTGCACGTGCACGTGCACGGGCAGCTGCAGTTCGGCCGACAGCTTGGCGACCTCGAGGAACGCGTCGTCCGACACGGTGTAGGGCGCGTGCGGCGCGAGCGTGAACCCGATCCGCGGCTCGTGGCGCATCGCGTCGCGCAGCGCGAAGCCCTTGGCGAGGTAGTCGCCCGGGCCGCTGCCGTAGGCGCTCGGGAAGTCGAGCACGATGATGCCGACCATCGCGCGCATCCCCATCGACAGCGCCGCGCGCGAGGTCGCCTCGGGGAAGAAGTACATGTCGCTGAAGGTCGTGATCCCGCCGCGCAGCATCTCGCGGCAGGCGAGCACGGTGCCGTCGTGCACGAAGTCGTCCGAGACCAGCCCCGCCTCGAGCGGCCAGATCCGCTCGCGCAGCCAGCGCTCGAGCGGCAGGTCGTCGGCCGCCCCGCGCAGCAGGCTCATCGCCGCGTGGGTGTGCAGGTTGACGAGGCCGGGGATCAGCAGGTGGCCGGGCAGGTGCACCGCCTGCGCGTCCGGGTGGCGGCGCACCGCCTCCCCGGCGGGCAGCACGGCGTCGATGCGGCCGTCGCGCACCACCACCGCGTGGCCCTCGAGGACGGCGTCGTCCGGCTCGACCGGCGCGATCCAGCGCGGGACGATCAGCTGCACGGGGCTCGGGGCGGCGGGATCCGGGGGCATGGCGGCAGGTCGGGATTAGAGCACATCCCGAATGGTTTAAAATTCAAAGGTTTATCGCCCGCCGAGCCGCCACGCAATGGATCAGTTCGCCAAGGAAACCCTCCCCGTCAGCCTCGAGGAGGAGATGCGCCGCTCCTACCTCGACTACGCGATGAGCGTGATCGTCGGGCGGGCGTTGCCCGACGTGCGCGACGGGCTCAAGCCGGTGCACCGGCGCGTGCTGTTCGCGATGCACGAGCTGAACAACGACTGGAACCGGCCGTACAAGAAATCGGCCCGTATCGTCGGCGACGTCATCGGCAAGTACCACCCGCACGGCGACCAGTCGGTGTACGACACCATCGTGCGGATGGCGCAGGACTTCTCGCTGCGCTACCTGCTCGTCGACGGCCAGGGCAACTTCGGCTCCGTCGACGGCGACAGCGCGGCGGCGATGCGCTACACCGAGGTGCGGCTGTCGAAGATCGCGCACGAGCTGCTCGCCGACATCGACAAGGAAACCGTCGACTTCGGCCCGAACTACGACGGCTCGGAGAAGGAGCCGCTGCTGCTGCCGGCCAAGATCCCGAACCTGCTGATCAACGGCAGCTCGGGCATCGCGGTGGGCATGGCGACCAACATCCCGCCGCACAACCTCGGCGAGGTCGTCGAGGGCTGCCTGCTGCTGCTGCGACGGCCCGAGGCGAGCGTGGACGAGCTGATCGAGCTGATCCCCGCGCCCGACTTCCCCACCGGCGCGACCATCTACGGCGTCAACGGCGTGCGCGAGGGCTACCGCACCGGGCGCGGCCGCGTGGTCATGCGCGCCAAGACGCACTTCGAGGAGTTCGACCGCGGGACCCGCACGGCGATCATCGTCGACGAGATCCCGTTCCAGGTGAACAAGCGCACGCTGCAGGAGAAGATCGCCGAGCTGGTCAACGACAAGAAGATCGACGGCATCTCCGACATCCGCGACGAGTCCGACAAGTCGGGCATGCGCGTGGTGATCGAGTTGAAGCGCGGCGAAGTGCCCGAGGTGGTGCTGAACAACCTGTACAAGCAGACGCAGCTGCAGGACTCGTTCGGCATGAACATGGTCGCGCTGGTCGACGGCCAGCCGCGGCTGCTGAACCTCAAGCAGATGCTCGAGGCGTTCCTGTCGCACCGCCGGGAGGTGGTCACGCGGCGCACGGTGTTCGAGCTGCGCAAGGCCCGCGACCGCGGCCACGTGCTCGAGGGCCTCGCCGTCGCGATCGCGAACGTCGACGAGATGATCGAGCTGATCAAGGGCTCGCCGACGCCGCCGGTCGCGAAGGAGCGGCTGCTCGCGCGCGTCTGGAGCCCCGGCGTCGCGCGCGAGATGGTCGAGCGCGCGGGCGGCGACGCGGCGGCGTTCAAGCCCTTCGGCCTCGAGCCGGGCGCGGGCCTGTCGCCCGACGGCTACCGCTTGAGCGAGATCCAGGCGCAGGAGATCCTGCAGATGCGCCTGCAGCGCCTGACCGGGCTCGAGCAGGACAAGATCGTCCAGGAGTACCGCGAGGTGATGGAGACCATCGCCGACCTGCTCGACATCCTGGCCAAGCCCGAGCGGATCAACACCATCATCGGCGACGAGCTGAAGGCGATCAAGACGGAGTACGGCGACGCGAACAAGGACCCGCGCCGCTCGACGATCGAGCTCAACGCCACCGAGCTCGACACCGAGGACCTGATCGCGCCGACCGACATGGTCGTCACGCTCTCGCACGTGGGCTACATCAAGAGCCAGCCGGTCTCGGAGTACCGCGCGCAGAAGCGCGGCGGGCGCGGCAAGCAGGCGACCTCGATGAAGGAGGACGACTGGATCGACCAGCTGTTCGTCGCGAACACGCACGACCACATCCTGTGCTTCTCCGACCGCGGCCGCGTCTACTGGCTCAAGGTCTGGGAGGTGCCGCAGGGCTCGCGCAACGCGCGCGGCAAGCCGATCGTCAACATGTTCCCGCTCGAGGACGGCGAGAAGATCACCGTCGTGCTCCCGGTCAAGGCGTTCGACGACGAGCACTTCGTGTTCATGGCCACCTCGCTCGGCACGGTCAAGAAGACGCCGCTGTCGGAGTTCTCGCGGCCGATGCGCCGCGGCATCATCGCCGTCAAGCTCGACGAGGGCGACTTCCTGATCGGCGTCGCGGTCACCGACGGCCAGCATGACGTGATGCTGTTCTCCGACGGCGGCAAGGCGGTGCGCTTCGACGAGAACGACGTGCGCCCGATCGGGCGCGACGCGCGCGGTGTGCGCGGGATGATGCTCGAGGAGGGCCAGCAGGTGATCGCGATGCTGGTCGCCGAGACCGAGACGCAATCGGTGCTGACCGCGACCGAGAACGGCTTCGGCAAGCGCACCTCGATCGGCGAGTACACGCGCCACGGCCGCGGCACGAAGGGCATGATCGCGATCCAGACCAGCGAGCGCAACGGCAAGGTCGTGGGCGCGGTGCTGGTCGAGCCGAAGGACGAGATCATGCTGATCACGACCGGCGGCGTGCTGGTGCGCACGCGCGTCTCCGAGATCCGCGAGATGGGTCGCGCCACGCAGGGCGTCACGCTGATCGCGGTCGACGAGGGCACGACGCTGTCGGGCGTGCAGCGCGTCGTCGAGAGCGACGCGAACGACGACCCGGTCGCAGGCGACCCTGCGGCGGGCGAGGGCGACGCGCCGCCCCCGGGAGAGGGCGCCGCGTGACGCGCGTCTTCAACTTCTCGGCCGGCCCGGCGGTGCTGCCGCAGCCGGTGCTGCGCCGCGCCGCCGAGGAGATGCTCGACTGGAACGGCAGCGGCATGTCCGTGATGGAGATGAGCCATCGGGGCCGCGAGTTCATGTCGATCCACGCGCAGGCGCTCGCCGACCTGCGCGAGCTGATGGCGATCCCCGCGCACTACAGGGTGCTGTTCATGCAGGGCGGCGCGCTCGCCGAGAACGCGATCGTCCCGATGAACCTGATGGGGCCGCGTGCGAAGGCCGACTACCTGGTCACCGGCTCGTGGTCGGCGAAGTCGGCGAAGGAGGCGGCGCGCTACGGGCAGGTCAACGTGGTCGCCGACGCCGCGAAGGCGGGCCGCGGGTACACCTTCGTGCCGCCGCAGTCGGAGTGGGCGCTGTCGCGCGACGCGGCCTACCTGCACGTGTGCACCAACGAGACGATCGACGGCGTCGAGTTCGACGCGCCGCCGTCGCAGGGCGACGGCCCCCACGACGTGCCGTCCGACGTGCCGATCGTCGCCGACGTGTCCTCGCACGTGCTGTCGCGGCGCATGGACGTGTCGCGCTTCGGCGTGCTCTACGGGGGCGCGCAGAAGAACATCGGGCCGGCCGGGCTCACGCTGGTGATCGTGCGCGAGGACCTGCTCGGCCGCGCGCATCCGCTGACCCCGAGCGCGTTCGACTACCGGGTCGTGGCCGAGAACGACTCGATGTTCAACACCCCGCCGACCTACGCGATCTACCTCGCCGGGCTGGTGTTCCGCTGGCTGAAGGGGCAGGGCGGCGTCGAGGGCATCGAGGCGCGCAACGTCGAGAAGGCGCGGCTGCTGTACGACGCGATCGACGCGAGCGGGCTCTACGAGAACCGCGTCGAGCGGCGCTGGCGCTCGCGGATGAACGTGCCGTTCTTCCTGAAGGAGGAGCGGCTGAACGACGCGTTCCTCGCCGGCGCGAAGGAGGCGGGGCTGCTGCAGCTGAAGGGCCACCGCTCGGTCGGCGGCATGCGGGCGTCGATCTACAACGCGATGCCGCTCGAGGGCGTGCGCGCGCTCGTCGACTACCTGCGGGATTTCGAACGGCGCCGCGGCTGAGCGCGAGCCTGCGTCCACGCGGTTAGGATCCACCCCATGAGCGACCGACTGAGTGAGCTGAGGACCCGGATCGACGACGTCGACCGGCGGCTGCTGGAGCTGCTGTCCGAGCGCGGGCAGCTGGTGCTCGAGGTCGGCGCGTTCAAGCACGCGAGCAACGCGCCGGTGCTGCGGCCCGAGCGCGAGGCGCAGATCCTGCGCCGGCTCGCCGAGCGCAATCCCGGGCCGCTGCCGGCGAGCGCGATCGCGTCGGTCTGGCGCGAGGTGATCTCGGCGTGCCGCGAGCTCGAGCGCCGGCTGCGCATCGCCTACCTCGGCCCGGTCGGCACCTTCTCCGAGCAGGCGGTGCACGTGCAGTTCGGCCATGGGGTCGACGCGGTGCCCTGCCCGAGCTTCGACGAGGTGTTCCGCGCGACGGAGGCGGGCACGGTCGACTTCGGGGTCGTGCCGGTGGAGAACTCGACCGAAGGCGCGGTCAACCGCAGCCTCGACCTCTTCCTGCAGACGCCGCTGAAGATCTGCGGCGAGCTGTCGATCCCGATCAAGCACAACCTGGTGACCGCGAGCGGCGCGATGGATGGCGTGACGCGCGTCTGCGCGCACGCGCAGGCGCTCGCGCAGTGCGCCGGCTGGCTCAACCGCCACCACCCGAACCTGGAGCGCGTGCCGGTGTCGAGCAACGCCGAGGGCGCGCGCCTCGCGGCGCTCGAGCCGCACACCGCGGGCATCGCCGGCGACGGCGTGCTCGGGCAGTACGAAGTGCGCGTGGTCGCGGAGGCGATCCAGGACGACCCCATGAACCGCACGCGCTTCGTCGTCGTCGGCCACCAGGCGTGCGCGCCGTCGGGCGAGGACCAGACCTCGCTGATCCTGTCGGTGCCCGACCGCGCCGGCGCGGTCCACGCGCTGATCGAGCCGCTCGCGCGCCACGGCGTGTCGATGAAGCGCTTCGAGTCGCGGCCCGCGCGGCAGGGCAACTGGGAGTACTACTTCTACATCGACCTGCTCGGCCACGAGCAGGATCCGCCGGTCGCGGCGGCGCTCGCCGAGATCCGGGCGCACGCGGCGTACTTCAAGTCGATCGGCTCGTACCCGCGCGAGGTCGCGCCGCCCCGCGGCGCGACCTCGCGTTCCTGAACGTCCCCACCGGAGTCGCCGTCCATGGCTTCGAACACCGTCGCGCCCGCCGTCGAGCGTGCTCCCGCCCACGTCCGCGCCATCGCCCCGTACAGCGGCGGCAAGCCGATCTCGGAGGTCGCCCGCGAGTACGGGCTCGACGAGTCGCGCATCGTCAAGCTCGCCTCCAACGAGAATCCGCTCGGCATGCCGGAGTCGGCGAAGCGCGCGATGCTCGCGGCCGCCGCCGACCTCGGGCGCTATCCCGACGGCAACGGCTTCGAGCTGAAGGACGCGCTGTCGAAGCGCCTCGGCGTGCCGCAGGACTGGCTCACGCTCGGCAACGGCTCGAACGACATCCTCGAGCTGGTCGCGCACGCGCTGCTGCAGCCGGGCGCGTCGGCGGTCTACTCGCAGTACTCGTTCGCGGTCTACGCGCTCGCGACGCAGGCCACCGGCGCGCGCGCGATCGTCGTGCCGGCGCGCGAGCACGGCCACGACCTGAAGGCGATGCGTGCCGCGATCACCGACGACACGCGGATCGTGTTCGTCGCGAACCCGAACAATCCGACCGGCACCTTCCTGTCGGCGGACGAGATCGATGCCTTCCTCGCGTCGGTGCCGCCGCAGGTCGTCGTGGTGCTCGACGAGGCCTACAACGAGTACCTCGAGCCCGCGCTGCGGGCCGACTCGATCGCGTGGGTGAAGCGCTTCCCGAACCTGGTGCTGTCGCGGACCTTCTCGAAGGCCTACGGGCTCGCCGGGCTGCGCGTCGGCTACTCGGTCGCGCAGCCGGGGATCACCGACCTGATGAACCGCGTGCGCCAGCCGTTCAACGTGAACTCGATCGCACAGGCGGCGGCCGTCGCCGCGCTCGCCGATGCCGAGTTCCTCGAGCGCAGCCGGCGCGTGAACGCAGAAGGGCTCGCGACACTGGAGAAGGCGTTCGACGCGCTCGGCCTGCCGTACGTGAAGTCGTACGGCAACTTCGTGCTGGTGAAGGTCGGCGACGCGGCGAGGCTCAACGAGACGCTGCTGCGCGCGGGCGTCATCGTGCGGCCGGTCGCCAACTACGGGCTGTCCGAGTGGCTGCGAGTCTCGATCGGCCTGCCCGAGGAGAACGCGACGTTCCTCGCGGCGCTGCGCACCGCGCTCGGCCGCGCGTGAGACGCCGGGCCGACCCAAGTCTCACGGCGCCACGGCGCGCAGCGCGGAGGCTCGTCCGATGACCCGGCTCGGCAGGGCCGTCGTCGTCGGCACCGGCGCGGTCGGCGGCTCGGTCGCCGGCGCGCTGCGCGCACGCGGCCTCGTCGGGGAGGTCTGGGGGGTCGACCCCGAGAACGGCACCGCCGCGCGCGAGGCCGGCCTCGTCGACCGCGTCGCCGCGTCGCTTGCCGAGGCGGTCGAGGGCGCCGACCTGGTCGTGCTCGCGGCGCCGGTGCCGGTCAACCGCGCGCTGCTGGGCGACCCGCTGCTGCGCGAGGCGCTCGGTGCGCGGGCGCTGCTCACCGACGTGTCGAGCACCAAGGCGAGCGTCGTCGCCGCGGCGCGCGCGGGGCTGGGCGCGCGGCTCGGCCGCTTCGTCGCCTCGCACCCGATCGCCGGCTCCGACCGGGCCGGTCCGGGCGCATCGCGCGTCGACCTGCTCGACGGCGCACACGTGATCGTCTGCCCGACCGACGACTGCGACGCCGACGCGCTCGACGCGGTCCGCGCGCTGTGGGCGGCGCTCGGCGCGCGCGTCGCCTCGATGACGCCCGAGCACCACGACCGGCTGTTCGCCGAGGTCTCGCACTGGCCGCACGCTGTCGCGTTCGCGCTGTCGGCGTCGGTCGGGCAGGGGCCGCTCGCCGACGACGCGCGGCGCTACCACGGCGCGGGGCTGCGCGACACGACGCGGGTCGGCGGCTCGCCGCCCGGGCTGTGGGCGGGCATCCTGATCGACAACCGCGACGCGTCCCTCGCGGCCGCCGCGTCGTTCCGTGCGGAGCTCGACCGCATCGAGCGCGCGCTGCGCGACGGCGACCGCGCGGCGCTCGAGGCCGCGCTCGCACGCGGCGCCGACTGGCGCTCGACGCTGTAGCCGCGCGTCAGCCGGCCATCCGCGCCCGGATCGCCTCGATCCGCTCGCGGTTCACGCCGAAATCCTTGCGGCCGAGCCGCGAGGCCGAGCGCACGTGGATCACGCGGGCCTTCTCGTCGAGCAGGAACTCGACGTCGTCGACGAAGCCCATCCACTTCGTGCGGCACTCGGCGTACAGGTAGCCGGGCCGCTCCTCGACGATCGTCGTACCCGGCCATCCGGCGAGCACGCCGCGCAGCCGCGTCCAGGCGGCTTGCGGGTCGGGCGACGCGTCGAGCGGCGCGATCCGGTGGTAGTCGCTGGTCGCGAAGCTCGACACCGCGTTGGTGAGGTGGCTGCGCACCGGTTGCAGCTGGCCGTCGACGACGCCCAGCCGCTCCGGCCGCGATCCGGAGAACAGGCCCATGCAGCCTCCGCCGAGGGTGGCGATCGTGAGGAGACCCGCGCCGAGCGCGAGTCGCCGTCCGGTGCGCGCGGGTGGGGTCAACGGCTCTTCCGCAGTCGGCGGATCAGGCTCGAGGTGTCCCAGCGGCCGCCGCCGAGGCGCTGCACGTCGCCGTAGAACTGGTCGACGAGCGCGGTGACCGGCAGCGGCGCGCCGTTGCGCTTCGCCTCGTCGAGGCACAGCCCGAGGTCCTTGCGCATCCAGTCCACCGCGAAGCCGAAGTCGAACTTGTCGTCGACCATCGTCGTGCCGCGGTTGTCCATCTGCCACGACTGCGCGGCGCCCTTGCCGATCACCTCGAGCACCAGCTTCATGTCGAGGCCCGCGGCCAGGCCGAAGTTCACGCCTTCGGACAGCCCCTGGACGACGCCGGCGATGCAGATCTGGTTGACCATCTTCGCGAGCTGGCCGGAGCCCGCCGGGCCGACCAGCGTGAACGCACGCGAGAACGCCATCGCGACCGGCTTCGCGCGCTCGAACGCCGCGGCCTCGCCGCCGCACATCACGGTCAGCAGGCCGTTGACCGCACCCGCCTGGCCGCCGGAGACCGGCGCGTCGACGAAGCCGAGGCCCGCCGCCGCCGCCGTCGTCGACAACGCTCGCGCGACCTCGGCCGACGCCGTGGTGTGGTCGACGAAGAGCGCGCCCTTCTCCATGCCGGCGAACGCGCCGTCGGGCCCGAGGACGACGCTCCTCAGGTCGTCGTCGTTGCCGACGCAGGCGAACACGATCTGCGCGCCGGCCGCCGCCTCGCGCGGGGTCGGCGCCGAGCGGCCGCCGTGTTCGTCGACCCAGGCCCGGGCCTTCGCCGCGCTTCGGTTGTAGACGGTGACGTCGTGGCCGGCCCGCTTCAGGTGGCCGGCCATCGGGTAGCCCATCACGCCCATGCCCAGGAACGCCACCGTGTGCGGGGCGACCGGCTCGTAGGTCTTGGTCATCGCGATCCTCCTGCCCCGATTCTACGGGACCGGGCTGGACCGGCGGCGACGGGTCAGGCGCTGCGGTCCAGCCAGCGGGCGATCGCGGTGGCCACGGTGCGCCAGCGGCGCTCGATCATCGGCACGTGGCCGACGCCCGAGACACGCAGCGTCTGTGCGCCCCAGCGCGCGGCGATCTCGTCGACCGCGCTCGCGGGGATCATCAGGTCCTGCTCGCCGTGGATCGCGAACATCGGCACCTCGGTCGTCGCGTGGCCGACGAGCCCCATCGGCGCCCAGGTCATCTCCCACAGCGCGCGGCTGGACTCGCGCCCGAGCAGCGAGGACAGCGGCGTGCCGCCGTCCGGGGAGAGCGGGTCGTGGGCCAGCAGCTCGAGCAGGCCGCGGCCGTCGCGCTGGCCGAGCGCGACCTGCACGAGGTTGCCGAGCGCCTGAGGGCGGCGCAGCGCCATCCGCGACACCGAGCCCATCAGGCCGCCGGGCGGCACGCTCGACAGCAGCACCGCGGCATGGGGCCGCGCGCCGGCTGCGAGCAGCCGCTGCACGACGAGGCCGCCCATCGAGGAGCCGAAGACGATCGCGGGGCGGCCGATCGCGGCCAGCGCGCGCTCGACGTCGGCGCGGTAGTCGTCGAGGCCCCAGGCGTCGATGAGGTGGCGCCCGTCGCTGCCGCCGTGCCCGCGCAGCGACAGCGCGTGGACATCGTGGCCGCGCGCGGCGAACCAGGGCATGAAGGTCCGCATCCAGCTGGCGGCGTGCGTGTAGGCGCCGTGCACCATCAGGATCGGCGGCCGGGTCGGCGCGCGGGCCGACATGCCGAGCATCTGCAGCCGCGGCTGCCAGGGCGCCTGCAGCGTGTCGACGTCGAGATCCGGTACGGCGGCCATGCGGGCGGTGTCTCCGGGGGGCGTGCCTTCAGCATCGCGCGCCGCGGCGCGCGCGTGCGTGACGCATCGCACGGGCAGCGCGAACGGGCGGCGCGAACGGGCGGCGCGAACGGGCGGGCCGGGGCGCCGCGCGGTCGCTCAGGCGTCGCGCGGAACCGTCGCCGAGACGCCGCGCCGTGCGAGCGCGTGCTGCAGCGCGTCGGGCCCGGCCAGGTGCAGCACGCCCACCAGGGCCATCGACGCGCGTGGCGCGTCGAGCGCGGCGGCCAGCCCGTCGGCCAGCCCCTCGTCGCGCTCGGCGAACAGCCGCCGCCGCAGCGGGGCGAGCCGACCCTCGGGCGGGAAGGCGAGGTCCTTCAGCTCGGCGAGCCGGTCGAGGTCGCCGACCCGCCAGGCGTCGACGATCCGGCCGAAGGACCGGGCGTGCGCCTCGCGCAGCGCGAGCCGCAGCGCGAGCGCCGCGTCCTGCTCGTCGTGCGTGCCGCCTGCGAACGCGCGGACCTGCGCGTCGGCGCGCTCGAGCTCGACCACCGGGATCGGTCGCGCGCGGGCCCGTGCGATCAGGTGCCGCTCCAGGCCGTCGCGCGACTCGGCGCCCATCCGCTCGTCGTCGAGGTCGGGCAGCTGCAGCGTGAGCGCCCACGGTCGCAGCCGCCGCATCGCGTGCAGCTCCCACGGGCGGTCGCGGTACGCGTCGCGCAGCGCGCGCAGCGTCGAAGGCTGCAGCACGGAGGCGAGCGTCTCGCCGGGGGGCAGCACGCCGAGCTCGACGCCGGCCGCGCGGATCGCATCGGCCTGCACCTCGGTGTCGATCTCGACGAGCAGGCTGCGCGCTTCGGCGAAGGCGCGCTCGACCTGCGGCGGCAGCGGATAGAAGCGCGGGAGCCCGGCATGTACCGTGCCGAGCAGCAGCACGCGCCCGGGCGCGCCCTCGCGCGAGAGTTCGAGCATCGGCGGCGCGTAACGCATCCCCGGGATGCGCGTCCAGGCGCAGCCCGCGGCGAGCGCCGGTGCGGCGATCGCCGCGCGCAGCCAGGCGCGCCGGCCCGGTGCCGGCGGCGCACCGGGCGGAGCCTCAGAACGCGGCGGCGTGCCCATCCCGACGGCTGTCGCTCGCGGCGACGTAGCCGTCCTCGAGCGCGTCCGTCAGGCGCCAGATGAACTGGCCGGAGCCGAAGTCCATGTAGGGGTCGGCGACCGGCGCCATCACGTGGCCCATCGCGCGCAGCCGCTCGACGACGTCGCGCTCCATCGAGGCCTCGACGTCGATGTCGAGCCCGCGGTTGACCTTCCAGCGCGGCGCATCGCACGCGGCCTGCGGGTTCTGCCCGTGGTCGAGCATGCGCGACAGGGTCTGCATGTGGCCCTGCGGCTGCATGTTGCCGCCCATCACGCCGAAGCTCATCCGCGGGCGGCCGTCGGCCTCGGTGAGGAACGCCGGGATGATCGTCTGGAACGGCCGCTTGCGCGGCGCGACGACGTTCGGGTGCGCCGGGTCGAGCGAGAAGCAGTGGCCCCGGTTCTGCAGCGACACGCCGGTGCCCGGCACGACGACGCCCGAGCCGAACCCCATGTAGTTCGACTGGATGAAGCTGACCATGCGGCCTTCCGAGTCGGCCGCGGTCAGGTAGATGGTGCCGCCGGGGGGCGGCGTGCCGTGCCGGAACTCGGTCGCGCGGTCGCGGCGGATCAGCCGCGCGCGTTCGGCGAGATACGCCGGGTCGAGCAGCTGCGCGGGCGACACCCGCATGTGGCGGATGTCGGCGACATGCGCGTAGACGTCCGCGAACGCGCACTTCATCGCCTCGATCTGCAGGTGCCGGCACTCGGCCGAGTCGGGCGGCAGCGACGCGACGTCGAAGTGCTTGAGGATGCCGAGCGCCATCAGCGCGGCGATGCCCTGGCCGTTCGGCGGGATCTCGTGCAGTCGCTTGCCGCCGTAGTCCATGTGGATCGTGTCGACCCAGTCGGCGCGGTACTCGGCGAGGTCGGCCGCGCTCATCGCGCCGCCGTGCGCCGTCGAGTGCGCGACCAGCTTCGCGGCGGTCTCGCCCTCGTAGAAGTCGCGGCCCTTCGTCGCGGCGATGCGCCGCAGCGTGTCCGCGGCGCCCTGCAGCACGAAGCGCTCGCCGACCTCCGGCGCGCGCCCGCGCGGCATGAAGTGATCGGCCCAGCCGATCTGCCCCGGCTCCTTGGCGAGCGTGCCGACGTGCGCGTCCCACTTGCGCTTGACGATCGTCGACACCGCGTAGCCGCGCTCGGCGTAGTCGATCGCCGGCTGCAGGCACTGCTCGAACGGCAGCCGTCCGAACTTCTCGTGCAGCGCCGCCCAGCCCGCGATCGCGCCCGGCACGGTGACCGAGTCCCAGCCGCGCTTCGGGTAGCTGCTGCCGTGCTTCCTGGTGAAGTAGGCGAGGTCCCAGGACGCGGGCGACCAGCCCGAGGCGTTCAGCCCGTGCAGCCGCTCGCCGTCCCAGACGATCGCGAACGCGTCCGAGCCCAGCCCGTTGGAGCACGGCTCGGTCAGCGTGATCGTGGAGGCCGCCGCGACGACCGCATCGATCGCGGTGCCGCCGGCGGCCAGCATCCGCAGCCCGGCCTGCGCGGCGAGCGGCTGCGAGGTCGCAACCACGTTGCGCGCGAAGACCGGCGTGCGGACGGTCGGGTACGGGTTGGTCCAGTCGAAGGCGTGCGACATGTCGGGGTCCGGTGGGGGTCAGCAGTCGAGTCGCGCGGCGAGGTCGTCGAAGCCGGTCGCGACCACGTCGAAGCGGTCGTCGGGTCGCGGCACGTCGCCGCGGCGGTCCGGCCCGAATTCCAGCGGGCGGTCGACGTACGCGGTGCGCAGCCCGCAGGCAGCGGCCGCGCGCAGGTCCGAGGCATGCGCGGCGACCATCATCACCTGCGCCGGGCGCAGGTCGAAGGTGTCGGCCACGCCGAGGTAGGCGCCGGGCTCGGGCTTGTACGCGCGGTAGACCTCGGCCGACAGCACGCAGTCCCAGGGCAACCCGGCGCGCTTGGCCATGCGCGTCAGCAGGCCCACGTTGCCGTTCGACAGCGGGGTGACGACGAAGCGGCGCTTCAGGCGTGCGAGGCCCGCGACCGCTTCCGCCCACGGATCGAGCCGATGCCAGGCGAGGTTCAGCGCCGCGCGCGCGGCTTCGTCGAGGCGCGCCGCGACGCCGAATTCGTCGAGCGTCGCGTCGAGGTTCTCGCGGTGGAGCACGTCGAGCTTCACCCAGCCGCGCTGGCCGGCGCGCACGCGCTGCATCGCGGGCTGGTACTTGTCGCGCCAGGCGTCGGCGAACGCCGCGCCGTCGACGCCGAGCCCGAGCGCGTCGACCTCGCGCCCGATCGAGCCGCGCCAGTCGACGACGGTGCCGAACACGTCGAACGCGAGGACCTGGACGTCGTCGAAGGCGGGCATCGGAAGGGTTCCGTCGAGGGGCGCGGGGTCCGCGGCGCGGCGAGTCTAGCAGAGGGGCCCGCGATCCCCGGGGCGGCCGGTGCTATCCTCGAACCATGACCGAGGACGCCCTGCGCGAGCGCATCGTCGCCGTCGCCCGCTCGCTCTTCGAGCGCGGCCTGACCCACGGCAGCACCGGCAACATCAGCGCCCGGCTGGCCGACGGCCGCTGGCTGGTCACTCCGACCGGCTCGAGCTTCGGCACGCTGGAGGCGGGCCGCATCAGCCTGCTCGACGACGCCGGCACGCTGCTCGCCGGCGACCCGCCTTCGAAGGAGGCGACGCTGCACCGTGCGATGTACCGCGAGCGGCCGCGCGCCGGCGCGGTGGTGCACCTGCACTCGACGCACTCGGTCGCGGTGTCGGTGCTCGCCGACGTCGACCCCGCCGACGTGCTGCCGCCGCTCACCGCCTACTACGTGATGCGCGTCGGAACGCTGCCGCTGGTGCCGTACTTCCCGCCGGGCGACGCCGCGCTCGCCGAGGCGGTCGCCGGCTGCGCGGGGCGGCACCACGCGGTGCTGCTCGCGAACCACGGGCCGGTGGTCGCCGGCCGCACGCTCGAGGCCGCGAGCGACGCGATCGAGGAGCTCGAGGCGACCGCGCGCCTGTTCCTGACGCTCAACGGCCGCGCGTGCCGCTGCCTCGGCCGCGACGAGGTCGAGACGCTGCGGCGGCGCTTCCCGGTCGACTGCTGAGGTCGCACGGCGATCGGCGCGATCGATCGCGCCGATCGGGAAAGACCGTTGGCGCGCGACCGACGTCGCGGCGAGACTATCGTGGCGACGCGGCGAGGGCCGACAGCCGAGCTCGGCGCGTCGTGCCATCCTCGCCGATCCACTTCGAGAACAAAGGAGTCCACCATGGCCGTCCAGGCGCCCCGCATCGACATCGGCATCGACGACGCACAGCGCGAGAAGATCGCGCAGGGCCTGTCGAGACTGCTCGCCGACAGCTTCCGCCTCTACCTGAAGACGCACAACTACCACTGGAACGTCACCGGCCCGATGTTCCAGACGCTGCACGTGATGTTCATGGACCAGTACACCGAGGAGTGGGCGGCGCTCGACCTGATCGCCGAACGGATCCGCGCGCTCGGCGTCGTCGCGCCGGGCACCTCGGCGCAGTTCGCCGAACTGTCGTCGATTCCCGACGACGCCGGCGTGCCGAACGCGCAGGAGATGATCCGAAACCTCGTCGACGGCCAGCAGACCGTGGCGCGCACCGCCCGCGAGGTGTTCGCGGCGGCCGCCGAGGCGAACGACCAACCGACCTGCGACCTGCTGACGCAGCGGATGGACATCCACGAGAAGAACGCCTGGATGCTGCGCTCGCTGCTCGCCTGAGCGGCGGCGCAACGCAAAGGAAAAGGGCCGCGTCGAGCGGCCCTTTCCGTTGCTGCGCCTCGCGCGCGCTCAATCGTCGCCCGCGAACGCCTCCTGGCGCTTCCTCGAGATCGCCGGCAGGAACACGATCACCAGCAGGATCGCGGCCATCGCGAGCAGCGTCGCCGACAGCGGCCGGGTGACGAACACCGTCCAGTCGCCGCGCGAGATCGTCATCGCGCGCCGCAGGTACTCCTCCATCAGCTTGCCGAGCACGAAGCCGAGCAGCATCGGCGCCGGCTCGCAGTCGAGCTTCTTGAAGATGTACCCGAGGATCGCGAACGGGATCGTCATGAAGACGTCGAACACGTTGTTGTTGATCGAGTACGCGCCGATGCAGCAGAACAGCAGGATCGCCGGGTACAGGATCTTGTAGGGCACCGACAGCAGCTTGACCCACATGCCCACCAGCGGCAGGTTCAGCACCACCAGGAACAGGTTGCCGATCCACATCGAGACGATCAGGCCCCAGAACAGCTTGGGGTTGCTGCTCATCACCTGCGGGCCCGGCTGGATGTTGTGGATCATCATCGCCGCGACCATCAGCGCCATCACCGGGGTCGTCGGGATGCCGAGGGTCAGCATCGGGATGAACGAGGTCTGCGCGCCGGCGTTGTTGGCGGCCTCGGGGCCGGCCACGCCCTGGATCGCGCCCTTGCCGAACTCCTCGGGATTCTTGGCGATCTTCTTCTCGATCGCGTAGGCCGAGAACGAGGCGAGCACCGCGCCGCCGCCGGGCAGGATGCCGAGCACCGAGCCGAGGCCGGTGCCGCGCAGGATCGCCGGGAACGCCACCTTGAAGTCGTCCCAGCGCGGGAACAGGTTGGTCACCTTGCTGGTGAAGACCTCGCGCTTCTCCTTCTGCTCGAGGTTCAGGATGATCTCGGCGAAGCCGAACATGCCCATCGCGACCGCGACGAACTCGATGCCGTCGGACAGTTCGGGCACGTCGAACGAGAAGCGCGCGACGCCCGAGTTCACGTCGGTGCCGATCATGCCGAGCAGCAGCCCGAAGATCACCATCGCGAGCGCCTTGACGACCGAGCCGTGCGCGAGCACGACCGCGGCGATCAGGCCGAGCACCATCAGCGCGAAGTATTCTGCGGGGCCGAACTTGAACGCGATCTCGGCCAGCGGCGGCGCGAACGCGGCGAGCAGGAAGGTCGCGACCGTGCCGGCGAAGAACGACGCGATCGCGGCGATCGCGAGCGCGGGGCCCGCACGGCCGCGGCGCGCCATCTGGTAGCCGTCGAGCGTGGTCACCACCGAGGACGACTCGCCGGGCAGGTTCACCAGGATCGCGGTCGTCGAGCCGCCGTACTGCGCGCCGTAGTAGATGCCGGCGAGCATGATCAGCGCGGTCGTCGGGTCCGACATCTTGTAGGTCGCCGGCAGCAGCATCGCGATCGTCGCGAGCGGGCCGATGCCGGGGAGCACGCCGATCAGCGTGCCGAGGATCACGCCGATCAGGCAGTACAGCAGGTTGTCGAACGTCGCCGCGGTCTGGAAGCCGAGCGCGAGGTTGCTGAGGAGTTCCATTGCGGGCTTTCGGTCGTCGCTCGGGTCAGCGGGTCAGGAACGTCGGCAGGAACGGGAACTGCAGCTCGAGGCCCTTGACGAAGACCAGCCAGGAGAAGACCAGCAGCACCACCGCGGAGATCAGCGAGGTCGTCAGCTTGAACTCGTGGCTCGCGAAGGAGGAGATCATGATCAGCAGGAACAGCGACACGATGAATCCGAGCTTCGGCAGGGTGGCTGCGTAGACCGCCACCGCGACGAGGATCAGCACGATGGACTTCAAGTCCATCTTGTCGACGCGCACCTCCGGCCCCTTGGAGGAGAACGCCGGCAGCATGATCAGCACGCCGAGCGCCGCCATCAGGCCGCCGAGGATCGTGGGGAAGTAGCCCGGACCCATCTTCGCCGCGGTGCCCAGGTTGTACTGCCGGGACAGCACCATGAAGAGCACGCCGGTGGCGATGAACAGCACCCCCGACAAGAAGTCGCGGTAGTTGCGGATGCGCATGGCAGGTGGTCTCCCCCGGGTGGTCTCTTGATTCGGACGCGTCTCGCCGGGGTGGGCCCCGCGCGGAGTGGGAAGTCTACCCGAGCCGGGTCGCGGCGCAACAGGGGCGGTGGCGCGTGCGACCCACTGTCCGAGCGGCCCTGCGAGGCCCGCCGCGGTGCGCGCGCGCCATGCCGGTGCGCCGACTCAGTCCTTCACGTTCTCGAGCAGCCGGGCCAGTTCCACCGCGCTGCGCACGCCCATCTTGCTGAACACGTTCGAGCGATGGACCTCGACGGTGCGCATGCTGATCCCGAGCTCGTCGGCGATCACCTTGTTCAGCTTGCCCTGCAGGATCAGAGCCATCACGTCCCTCTCACGCGACGTCAGGCGTTCGAGACGCGTGCAGATCCGCCCCGAGCTGTCGGCCTGCATCAGCCGGCTCTGCGACTCGGCGAGCGCCTGCACGACTCGGTCGGCGAGGCGGTTGTCGTTGAAGGGCTTCTCGAAGAAGTCGAACGCGCCGTTCTTCACCGCATCGACCGCCATCGAGATGTCGCCGTGGCCGGTGAGGAAGATCACCGGCGCCGGCATCGCCGGCTTGCGCGCGCGCAGCCGCTCGAAGGTCTCGATGCCCGACAGCCCGGGCATCCTCACGTCGAGCAGCACGCTGGCGGGCCCCGCCGGCCATGCGGCGTCGACGGTCGCGAGGAAGGCCTCGCCGCTCGGATGGGTCGCGGTGCCGAGCCCGCGCGACATCAGCAGCAGGCTCAGCGCATCGGCGAGCACGCCGTCGTCCTCGACGACGTGGACGGTTCCGGCGACTTCGGTCTCGGTCATGGGTCGACTCCTGGGGGCGTGGTGCCGGGTCGGGACCCGTCGGGCTCGGCGAAGCGCGGCAGGTCGAACGCGAAGATCGATCCGCCCCCCGCGCGGGGCCGGTACTGGAGATGGCCGCCGTGCTGCTCGATCATGGACCGGCACAGACTGAGCCCGAGGCCCATGCCCTCGGACTTCGTCGTGAAGAACGCGGTGAACAGCTGCGGCACGACCTCGGGCGGCACGCCGCGCCCGCGGTCGACGACCGACACCTCCACCCGCTCGCCCCGCTCGTCGTGCTCGAGCGGCCGCGCCACGACCTGCAGCACGCGTTCGGCCGCCGGCACTTCGGCCATCGCCTCGAAGCCGTTGCGCGTCAGGTTCAGCAGCACCTGCTCGAGCATGATCCGGTCGGCGAGCACCGCGGTGCCGGGCGGCACGTCGACGACCACCCGGGCCCCGGTGCGCCCGGCCTGCAGCCGCAGCAGCGGCTCGAGCCCGCGGATCAGCGCGGCGAGGTCGACGCCGCTGCGGTCGACCGCCCGACGTCGCAGGAAGGACTGTACGCTGCGGATCACCTGCCCGGCGCGCTCGGCCTGCGTCCGGATGCCGCGCAGCGCCTGCCGGACCGGCTCCGGCCGCGGCGGCTGCGCGTCGACGAAGTTCTCGCACGCGGTCGCGTAGCTGGTGATCGCCGCGAGCGGCTGGTTGAGTTCGTGCGACAGCGTCGAGGCCATCTCGCCCAGCGTCGCGAGCCGCGAGCGTGACTGCAGCACCTCCTGCTGGCGTCGCGCGAGCTCCTCGATGCGCTTCTGCTCGGTCAGGTCCACGCCGATCACCATCCGACCGATCAGGCGGCCCTCCGGGTCGTGCACCGGCGACTCCATCAGCAAGGCGTCGAACTGCGTGCCGTCCCGGCGCAGGTAGACGGTCTCGACGCCGCGCGCGCGCTCGGCATCGGCCGCGGCGGCGTCGGGCGCGGCGGCGATCCGCGCCATGTATTCGCGGTAGTCGGCGCGCGAGCCCGGCGTGCTGAACGGCAGCGGCGGGTGCAGGCCGATCAGCTCGTCGCGGCCGTAGCCGGTCAGCCGGCTCATCGCCGCGTTGACCTGCACGACGCGGCCGTCGAGGTCGTAGACCGCGAGCGCGTGCAGCATCGCGTCCTCGACCGCGTGGCGGAAGGTCACCTGCTCGCGCAGCGCCTGCTCGACGCGGGCGCGCTGGCGCACGTCGCGGACCAGGAAGAACATCGCGAGGCCGAGGCCCACCGATGTCGCGGCGACCAGGCCGGTGAGCAGGTTCGGGATGAAGCGCGGCCGGCCCCGCAGCGCGTCGACGCGCACCAGCAGCGGCGCGCCGCTGCGCGCGAGCGGCGCGACGGCGTGCCGCTCGCCGCGCGCCTCGCCGGGCACCGCCTGGCGTGCGGTCACGGTGCCGTCGCCCTCGACCAGCGAGTAGAGCACGCCGCCGGTCACGTCGGCGGGCAGGTAGTGCTCGAGGATGCGCTGCGGTGCGTAGGTCGCGACGATCAGCGGGCCGCCGGTCTCGCCGGTCGGCACCACCAGCTCCATGAGGTCGAAGCCGGTGCCGCTCGTCTGCACGAAGTAGGGCCGCGAGTAGGTCGGCCGGTTCGTCGTAGAGGCGGACTCGAGCGCCGCTGCGCCCTCCGGCGAGAGTTCGGCGCGCAGCGCGTCGCCCAGCGCGGCACGCGGCGGCGGCGCCTCGATGGCCATCCGCGTGAGGCCGTCGCGCCCGCGCAGCTCGATCCGCAGCAGCGCCGGGTTCGCCTGCAGCAGCTCCTCCATGTCACGGCGGAAGCGCTCGGGCGAAGTGGTGTAGGTCGATCCCTCGAGCAGCAGCATCTGCTCGGTCTCGACGAGGCGGCCGCGCACCAGCAGCGCGGCGTTGTGCGCGAGGCGGGTCAGCTGCTCGCGCGCCTGGCGCTGCTGGTCGATCACCGACAGCCAGGTCGCGGCGGCCACCGTGGCCGCCACCAGCAGCGCGATCGCGACCAGCGCGCCCGCGGTCGACGAGCGCCACAGCGGCGCGAGCGCGGCCGCGGCGGGCCGGGCGCCCGGCCGCGGTCGGTCCGTCACCGCATCAGGCACCGCCCCTCGCGGCGGGCCCGCCGCCGATCGCGCCGGCCTCGCGCGCGGCCGCGATGCGTGCCGCGTCCCAGCCGAGCACGCCCGACAGCACCGCGTCGGTGTGCTCGCCCAGCCTTGGCGGCGGCAGCCGGTAGGCGGGCGGGGTGCGCGAGGCCTTGACCGGGTTGGCCACCAGCGCGACCGGCCCCGCGTCCTCGCGATCGATGTCGATCCGCAGGCCGCGCGCGCGGACCTGCGGGTTCTCGAACACCTGCTTCAGGTCGTTGATCGGGCCGCAGGGCACGCCCGCGGCCTCCATGCCGTCGATCCACTGCTGCTGGGTGCGGGTGGCGATCATCCGCTCCAACTCGGGGATCAGCGCCTCGCGGTTGCGGATGCGGTCCTGCACGCGGGCGAAACGCGCATCGTCGGCGAGTTCGGCACGGCCCCCCAGTTCGACGAACCGGCGGAACTGCCCGTCGTTGCCCACCGCCACGATGATCCAGCCGTCCGAGGCCCTGAAGGTCTGGTAGGGCACGAGGTTGGGGTGCGCGTTGCCCCAGCGCTTGGGCGGCGTGCCGCCGTGCAGGTAGTTCGACGACATGTTGGCGGTCATCGCGACCTGCACGTCGAGCAGCGCGAGGTCGAGGTGCTGGCCCTCGCCGGTGCGCTCGCGATGGAACAGCGCGGCGAGCACGGCCTGGGTCGCGTACATCCCGGTCATCAGGTCGGCGACTGCCACGCCGACCTTCTGCGGGCCGCCGCCGGGGCGGTCGTCGGCCTCGCCGGTCACCGACATCAGGCCGCCGAGGCCCTGGATGATGAAGTCGTAGCCGGCACGGTGCGCCCACGGCCCGGTCTGTCCGAAGCCGGTGACCGAGCAGTAGACGAGCCGGGGGTTGATCGCCGACAGCGACGCGTAGTCGAGGCCGTACTTCGCGAGCGCGCCGACCTTGTAGTTCTCGAGCACCACGTCGCTGACCCGCGCGATCGCGCGGACGATGTCGCGGCCGGTCTCGGTCGAGAGGTCGATCTCGATCGACCGCTTGCCGCGGTTGGCGGCGAGGTAGTAGGCCGAGTCGGTGGTGTCGGCGCCGTCGCGGTCCTTGAGGAACGGCGGCCCCCAGCCCCGGGTGTCGTCGCCCGCCCCGGGACGCTCGACCTTGATCACGTCGGCCCCGAGGTCGGCCAGGTTCTGGGCGCACCACGGACCGGCCAGCACGCGGGACAGGTCGAGGACGCGGATTCCTTCGAGGGCGGAGGGCATCGGGCGGGCGGCAGGGGTCGGGATGCTGACGATGGTAGCCCGATTCGCGCGGGGTTCCGTTCCGCTCGCGGCATCCGCCGACGCGCATCGGCCCGGCTGGCGGCGGCGGCGGCGCGCACAGGGCCGCGGATCCGCGCCGAAGGGCTGTGATACGCTCGAGGATTGCCCCGAAATCCCCGTCGAATCAAAGACATGAAGTCGGCCGACATCCGCCGGAAGTTCCTCGAATACTTCGAGTCGCAGGGCCACGCGATCGTGCGCTCGTCGTCGCTGGTGCCGGCGAACGACCCGACGCTGCTGTTCACCAACAGCGGCATGGTCCAGTTCAAGGACGTGTTCCTGGGCAAGGATCCGCGGCCCTACAGTCGCGCGACCACCGCGCAGCGCAGCGTGCGCGCCGGCGGCAAGCACAACGACCTCGAGAACGTCGGCTACACCGCCCGGCACCACACGTTCTTCGAGATGCTCGGCAACTTCTCGTTCGGCGACTACTTCAAGCGCGACGCGATCCGCTTCGCGTGGGAACTGCTGACCGGCGTCTACGCGCTGCCGAAGGAGCGCCTCTGGGTCACCGTCTACAGCGAGGACGACGAGGCCTACGGGATCTGGGAGAAGGAGATCGGCGTGCCGCCCGAGCGCATCGTGCGCATCGGCGACAACAAGGGCGCGCGCTACGCTTCCGACAACTTCTGGCAGATGGCCGACACCGGGCCCTGCGGCCCGTGCTCCGAGATCTTCTACGACCACGGCCCCGAGGTCGCCGGCGGCCCGCCCGGCAGCCCCGAGCAGGACGGCGACCGCTACATCGAGATCTGGAACCTGGTCTTCATGCAGTTCGACCGGGACGCCGCGGGCACGCTGCACCCGCTGCCCAAGCCCTGCGTCGACACCGGCATGGGCCTCGAGCGGATCGCGGCCGTGCTGCAGCACGTGCACAGCAACTACGACATCGACCTGTTCCAGGCGCTGATCCGTGCGGCCGCGCGCGAGACCGGCGTGACCGACCTGTCGACCCCGTCGCTCAAGGTCATCGCCGACCACATCCGCGCGTGCGCGTTCCTGATCGTCGACGGCGTGATCCCCGGCAGCGAGGGCCGCGGCTACGTGCTGCGCCGGATCGCGCGGCGCGCGCTGCGCCACGGCCACAAGCTCGGCCAGACGAAGCCGTTCTTCCACCGGCTGGTGCCCGACCTGGTCGCGGCGATGGGCGACGCCTATCCCGAGCTGCGCGAGGCCGCGTCGCGCGTCACCGACGTGCTGCGCCAGGAGGAGGAGCGCTTCGGCGAGACGCTCGAGCACGGCATGCAGATCCTGAACGCCGCGCTGCCCTCGGGCACCAGGACGCTCGACGGCGAGACCGCGTTCAAGCTCTACGACACCTACGGCTTTCCGCTCGACCTGACCGCCGACGTCTGCCGCGAGCGCGGCGTGGCGGTCGACGAGGCGGGGTTCGACGCCGCCATGGAGCGCCAGCGGCAGACCGCGCGCGCGGCGGGCAAGTTCAAGATGGGCGGCTCGCTCGAGTACTCGGGCGTCGTCACGCACTTCCACGGCTACGAGCAGCTCGAGGTCGACGGCGCGCGGATCTCGGCGCTGTACGTCGACGGCACCGCGGTGCGCAAGGCCGAGGCCGGGCAGGCCGCGGTCGTCGTGCTCGACCGCACGCCGTTCTATGCGGAGTCCGGCGGCCAGGTCGGCGACCAGGGCCTGCTCGAGGGGCCGCACGGTGCGCGCTTCGCGGTCGACGACACGCTGAAGGTCCAGTCGGAGGTGTTCGGCCACCACGGCCGGCTCGAGGCCGGCGCGCTGCAGGTCGGCGACGAGGTGAAGGCGCGCGTCGACGTCGCGCGCCGCGCGCGCACGATGCGCCACCACTCGGCGACGCACCTGATGCACAAGGCGCTGCGTCAGGTGCTCGGCGCCCACGTGCAGCAGAAGGGTTCGCTGGTCGACGCCGACAAGACCCGCTTCGACTTCTCGCACCACTCGCCGATGACCGCCGAGCAGATCCGCGAGGTCGAGGCGCTGGTCAACGCCGAGATCCTCGGTAACCACGCGACCCGCGCGCAGGTGATGGGGTTCGACGAGGCGGTCGCTGGCGGCGCGATGGCGCTGTTCGGCGAGAAGTACGGCGACAGCGTGCGCGTGCTCGACATCGGCTCGTCGCGCGAGCTGTGCGGCGGCACGCACGTCGCACGCACCGGCGACATCGGCCTGTTCAAGGTGGTGACCGAGGGCGGTGTCGCGGCCGGCATCCGCCGGATCGAGGCGGTCTGCGGCGACGTCGCGCTCGCCTGGGTACAGGGCGTCGAGAACGTGCTGCACGATGCTGCGGGTGCGTTCAAGGCGCCGGTGGCCGAGCTGCGCGGCAAGATCGAGCAGTTGCTCGAGTCGGCACGCGCCACCGAGCGCGAGCTCGCGAAGCTGAAGTCGAAGCTCGCCGCCAGCCAGGGCGACGAGCTCGTCGCGAAGGCCGTCGACGTCAAGGGCCTGAAGGTGCTCGCGGTCTCGCTCGACGGCGCCGACGCGAAGGCGCTGCGCGAGACGATGGACAAGCTCAAGGACAAGTTGAAGTCCGCGGCCATCGTGCTGGCGGCGGTCTCCGAGGGCAAGGTGCAGCTCGCCGCCGGCGTCACCGCCGACGCGGTCGGCCGGGTCAAGGCGGGCGAGCTCGTCAACTTCGTCGCGCAGCAGGTGGGCGGCAAGGGCGGGGGCAAGCCCGACATGGCGATGGCGGGCGGCACCGACGCCGCCGCGCTGCCGAAGGCGCTGGCCTCGGTCCAGGGCTGGGTGGCCGAGCGCGCGTGAGCGCGGACCCCGACGACGGCGGGCCGGCCGACGGGCCGCCGTCTCGCCCGCTCGGCATCCGCACGCTGATCGCGCTGTCGATCCTCAACCACGTCGCGTTCGCAGGCGTGCGGGTGTCGCTGACGCTGTCGGCGCTGCACCTGCACGCGCCGACCTTCCAGGTCGGCATGGTGCTGTCGCTCTACAGCCTGCTGCCGATGCTGCTCGCGATCCCCGGCGGACGCTGGATCGACCGGATCGGAGCGCGGGGCCCGATGCTGTTCGGCACCGCGGTGATCATCGCGGGCGTGCTGCTGCCCTTCGCGTGGCTGTCGATGGCGACGCTCACCGCCACCGCGGTGCTGGTCGGGCTCGGCTTCCTGCCGTTCCACCTCGGCATCCAGAAGCTGGTGAGCGAGCTCGGCACGCCCGAGGACCGGCGGCACAACCTCAGCCTGATGGCGATCGGCTTCTCGGTGTCGGCCTTCCTCGGGCCGACCAGCGCGGGCTTCCTGATCGACGGGCTCGGCCACCGGCTCGCGTTCGGCTGCCTCGCGCTGCTGCCGATCGTCGCGTTCGCGTGGCTGCGGCGGATCCGCGAGCGCTTGCCCGGCGGGCGGATCGCGCCGCCGGACACCTCGACCAAGATGCGCATCCGCGACCTGCTGTCGACGCCCGAGCTCAGGCGGCTCTACGTCGTCGTCGCGCTGATCTCGTCCGCCTGGGACGTCCACCAGTTCCTCGTGCCGCTGTACGGCGCGCGGATCGGACTGTCGGCCTCGGGCATCGGGCTGATCCTCGGTGCGTTCGCGATCGCGACGATGGTGGTGCGGATGGTCGTGCCGCTGTTCCTGATGGACGTGTCCGAGTGGAAGGCGATCCTCGCGGCGATGGCGATCGCCGGCGTCGTCTATGCGATCTACCCGTCGTTCTCGTCGCTCGAGGCGCTGATCGCGCTGTCCTTCGTGCTCGGCCTCGGGCTCGGCGTGTCGCAGCCGATGACGCTGTCGATCATGGCCCGCTCCGCACCGGCGAGCCGGCTCGGCGAGGCGACCGGTCTGCGGCTGATGCTGGTCAACGGCACGCAGACCGTGCTGCCCTCGGCGTTCGGCGCGCTCGGCGGCGTGATCGGCATCGGCGGACTGTTCTGGGGGATGGCGATCCTGCTCGGCGCGGGGCTGGTGGGGGTCGGGCGGGCCGTGCGGCGAGCCGGCTGAGGCGGGCGCGGATGGCGCGACGCGCGCGCGCGTCGTACGATCGGGCTGTTGCAGGAGAGGCATCGATGGACGTGTCCGCGCCCGCATGGCGCGACCCCAAGCGTCGCGCATGGCTCGCGTCGGTCTTCGCGCCGGCGGTGTCGGCGCTCGGCACCGGCGCGATCTCGCTGGGCGCGACGCATCCGGCGTGGTACCTCGCGCCGCTCGCGATCTTCTACCTCGTGGTCCCGGCGCTCGACACGTGGCTCGGCGAGGACGCGTCGAACCCGCCCGAGGAGGCGGTGCCCGCGCTCGAGGCCGACCCGTGGTACCGCGCGGTGCTCTACGCGACGCTGCCGGTGCTCTGGGCCGTGGTGGCGTTCAACGCCGTGCACCTCGCGACCGTGCCCATGCCGGCGTGGGCCTGGCTCGCGACGGTGCTCGCCACCGGCGCGGTGCTGGGCTTCGGCCTGAACCTGAGCCACGAACTCGGCCACAAGCGCGCACCGCTGCCGCGCGCGATCGCGCTGGTCAATGCGTCGCTCGGCGCCTACGGCCACTTCCCGGTCGAGCACAACCGCGGCCACCACCGGCACGTGTCGACGCCGGAGGACCCGGCCTCGGCGCGGCTCGGCGAGGGCATCTGGCGCTTCGCGGCGCGCGAGATGCCGGGCGCGTTCGTGCGCGCCTGGCGTCTCGAGTCGGACCGCCTGCGGCGCACCGGCCGCGGCCCGTGGCACCCGTCGAACGAGGTGCTGCAGGGGGCCGCGCTGACCGCCTGCCTGTACGGCGCCGCGGTCGCGACGTACGGCGCGCCGATGGTGCCGGTGATCGTCGCGGTCGCATTCTGGGGCGCGTTCCAGCTGACCTCGGCGAACTACGTCGAGCACTACGGGCTGCTGCGCCGCCGCCTCGCCGACGGACGCCGCGAGCCCTGCGGCCCGGAGCACTCGTGGAACAGCAACCACCGCGTGTCGAACCTGCTGGTCTTTCACCTGCAGCGGCACTCGGACCACCACGCGCACCCCGGGCGCGGCTACCAGTCGCTGCGCGACCGCACCGGCGTGCCGCGGCTGCCGTCCGGGTACTTCGCGATGTTCCTGATCGCCTACCTCCCGCCGCTGTGGTTCCGCGTGATGGACCCCCGGGTCGCGGCGGCGGTCGGTCACCGTGCCGATCGGATCAACTTCGATCCGCGCCGTCGCGACGCGCTGGTGCGCCGGCTCGGGCTCGCCGACCCGGCGTGACCGCCCGGGCGCGGCGGCGCCCGTGGTGCCCGAGTCACAGGCAGACTCGGTCGTATCGCGGCACGCGCCTAGACTGTGGGCAGGCCCGCCGACCCGCGCGGGCATACCCCTTCGACGGAGGACCCGATGCAGTTCGCGGAGACGCTGGACACCGCCCAGCAGATCATCGTCAATTTCGGTCTCAAGCTGCTCGGTGCGTTCGCGCTGTGGTGGGCGGGGCGCTGGCTGATCGGCCTCGCCGCGCGGCTGATCCACAAGGCGCTGACCGCGCGTCAGGTCGATCCCACGCTGCAGCGCTACCTCGCCTCGATCATCGGCGTGGTGCTGAACATCGTGCTGGTGATCGGCATCCTCGGCTTCTTCGGATTCGAGACCACCTCGTTCGCCGCGCTGCTCGCGGCCGCGGGCGTCGCGATCGGCGCGGCCTGGAGCGGACTCCTCTCGAACTTCGCCGCCGGCGCGTTCCTGATGGTGCTGCGGCCCTTCAAGGTCGGCGACTACATCTCGGGCGGCGGCGTCGAGGGCACGGTCCGCGAGATCGGCCTGTTCGCGACGACGATCCTCGCGCCGGACAACGTCGTCACGCTCGTCGGCAACGGCAAGCTGCTCGGCGACACGGTGAAGAACTTCTCGGCCTCGCCGTACCGCCGCGTCGAGCGCGTCGCGCAGATCGACCACACCGTCGACCCCGCCGACGCGATCGCGCGGCTGAAGGCGCGGCTCGCGACCATCCCGAATGTGATGACCGACCCCATGCCCGACGTCGAGATCCTCGACTTCAACGCGATGGGGGCGCAGCTCGCGGTGCGGCCGTACTGCCACACCGATCACTACTGGCAGGTCTACTTCGACACCAACCGGGTGATCCGCGAGGAGTTCTCGCGGGCGGGGTATGGGGTGCCTTCGGCACATGCGGTGCACGTGAACGTGCAGGGCGGGGCGGCGCGGGAGCTCTGAGCGTTCGACGGTTGGTGCGGCGGCGCCGGTGCAGGGGGGCCGATGCTTGCTCCCAGGGCCGCACCCCACGGGCCTTGCGGCCCACCCCGGGGCGACGGCCTCGCGCCCACCGTCGAATGCTCGTCACACCGAGCCGCCGATCCGGCACCGCGGCACCGCGGCACGTTCGGCCCGGCAACCGCAACACGGAGCCGCCACCTTGCCCCCACCCCCCGGGCAGGTAGAATCCCGCTCCCGATCCGCCCCACCGGGCCGCCCTCACCGCGGCCGACCACGATGTCCGACCCGATCGCATTCGACCGCGAAGTCGACGCCCGCGGGCTCAACTGCCCGCTGCCGATCCTCAAGGCCAAGAAGGCGCTGTCCGAGCTCGGCTCCGGCCAGGTGCTCAAGGTCGTGTCGACCGACCCCGGCTCGCTGCGCGACTTCCAGGCGTTCTCGCGCCAGACCGGCAACCAAATGGTCGGCCAGTCCGAGGCCGACCGCGTCTGGACCTTCTTCCTGAAGCGCAAGTGATGCGGCGCGGCCTGCGCCGCGTCCGTCCGACCCGCGCCTAGCCCAGCTTGGCCCGCTGCTCGCGCAGCCGCGCGACCGTCGATTCGAAGCCCGCCAGCCGCTCGCGCTCCTGCGCGACCACTGCCGCCGGTGCGCGCTCGACGAAGCTCGCGTTGCCGAGCTTCCCGTGGGCCTTGCGGATCTCGCCGTCGACGCGGGCGATCTCCTTGTCGAGCCGCTCGCGCTCGGCTGCGACGTCGATCTCGACCTTCAGCATCAGCCGGAAGTCGCCGACGATCTGCACCGGCGCGACCGCGTCGGCGGGGAGCGCGTCCACGCACTCGACGCCGGCGAGCTTCGCGAGCACCTGCAGGTAGGGCGCGTGCGCGGCCGCACGATCGCGCGGACCGGCGACGACCAGCGGCAGCTTCTGCGCCGGCGAGGTGCCCATCTCGCCGCGCAGCGCGCGGCACGCGTCGACCATCGACTTCAGCTCGGCCACGACCGCCTCGCTCGCCGGGTCGATCTTGCCGGGCTCGGCGACCGGGAAGCGCTGCACGACGATCGAGTGGCGCCGCTCGGCGACCGCGGCCGCGAGCGCCTCGCCCTCGAGCCGCTGCACGCCGCGCTCGCCATAGCGGTGAGCGAGCGGCGCGACCTTCTGCCAGAGCTCCTCGGTGATGAACGGGATCATCGGATGCGCGAGTCGCAGCGCGGTCTCGAGCACGCGCAGCAGCGTGCGCCGCGTGCCGCGCGCGACCGCCTCGTCGGACGACGCGAGGTCGACCTTGGCGAGCTCGAGGTACCAGTCGCAGTACTCGTTCCAGACGAACTCGTAGATCGCGCGCGCGGCGTTGTCGAAGCGGTACTCGGCGAGCCCCTGCTCGACCTCGGCCTCGACGCGCTGCAGCCGCGAGGTGATCCAGCGCGAGACCGGCGTGAAGTGCATGTAGCCGCCGGGCACGCACTGCTCGGCGGTGTGCGGCGCGAAGCCGCAGTCGCGGCCCTCGGTCTGCATCAGCACGAAGCGCGTCGCGTTCCAGAGCTTGTTGCAGAAGTTGCGGTAGCCCTCGCAGCGGTTCAGGTCGAAGTTCAGCGTGCGCGCGAAGGTCGCGAGCGAGGCGAACGTGAAGCGCACCGCGTCGGCGCCGTAGGCGGGGATGCCGTCGGGGTAGTTCTTGCGGATCTGCTTGTCGATGCGCGCCTTGTGGTCGTCGCGCAGCAGGCCGACCGTCGACTTCGCGAGCAGCGCCTCGAGCGTGATGCCGTCGATCAGGTCGAGCGGGTCGATCGTGTTGCCCTTGGACTTCGACATCTTCTGGCCTTCGGCGTCGCGCACGATGGCGTTGATGTAGACGTCGCGGAAGGGCACGCGGCCGGTGAAGAAGGTGGTCATCATCACCATCCGGGCGACCCAGAAGAAGATGATGTCGAAGCCGGTGACCAGCACCGCCGAGGGCAGGTAGCGGTCGAGATCGCCGGTGCGCGCGGGCCAGCCGAGCGCCGAGAAGGGCACCAGCGCCGAGGAGAACCAGGTGTCGAGCACGTCGGGGTCGCGCACCAGTGCACCGGCCCAGCCCGCGGCAGCGGCCTGCGCGCGGGCGGCGGCCTCGTCGCGCGCGACGAACACCGTGCCGTCGTGGATCGGCGCGCCCTGCGCGTCGGCCTTGTACCAGGCCGGGATCTGGTGGCCCCACCAGAGCTGGCGCGAGACGCACCAGTCCTGGATGTTCTGCATCCAGTGGTCGTAGGTGGTCCGCCAGTGCTCGGGCACGAAGCGCACCTGCCCGTCGGCGACGACCTGCAGGCACACGTCGGCGATCGACTGCCCCGGGAAGAACGCGTTGGTGTGGTCGCGCTTGGACATCGCGACGAACCACTGGTCGGTCAGCATCGGCTCGACGACGACGCCGGTGCGCGCCGAGCGCGGCACCTGCAGCCGGTGCGGCTTCTCGGAGACCAGCAGGCCGGCCGACTGCAGGTCGTGCACGATCCGCTGGCGCGCCTCGTAGCGGTCGAGCCCTCGGTAGGCGCGCGGCGCGTCGTCGGACACCGTCGCGGTCTTGGTCAGCACCGGGATCGCCGCGAGCCCGTGGCGCTCGCCGACCTGCCAGTCGTTGAAGTCGTGCGCCGGCGTGATCTTCACGCAGCCGGTGCCGAAGGCCGGGTCGACGTAGGTGTCGGCGACGATCGGGATCTCGCGCCACGACGCGGCGTCGAGCGGCGCGTCGGACGACAGCGGCAGCCGCACGCGGCGGCCCACCAGCGGCGCCCAGCGCGGGTCGTCGGGGTGCACCGCGATCGCGGTGTCGCCGAGCATCGTCTCGGGGCGCGTCGTCGCGACGACCAGCGCATCGACGACGACTTTCCGCGCGGGCTCGGTCTCGGTCGCGGGCAGGCTCACCGTCACCGGCTCGCCTGCGAGCGGATAGCGGATCTCCCAGATCCGGCCGTCCTCCTCCTCGCTGTCGACCTCGAGGTCGGACACGGCGGTCTGCAGCGTCGGATCCCAGTTCACCAGACGCTTGCCGCGGTAGATCAGGCCCTGCTCGTGCAGCGCCACGAACACCTCCAGGACGGCCGCGCTCATCGACGCGTCCATCGTGAAGTAGCCGGCGCGCGCGCCGTCGGCGTCGGCGTAGTCCCAGTTGCCCGACGCGCCCATCCGGCGCATCTGGCCGATGATCGTCGCACCCGACTGCTGCTTCCAGGCCCAGACGCGCTCGAGGAACGCCTCGCGGCCGAGGTCGTGCCGGGTCAGGCCCTGCGCCTGCAGCTGGCGCTCGACGACGACCTGCGTGGCGATGCCCGCGTGGTCGGTGCCGACGACCCAGTTGACGTCCGCGCCCTTCATCCGCTGCCAGCGCACCAGCGTGTCCATCAGCGTCTGCTGGAACGCGTGACCCATGTGCAGCGTGCCGGTCACGTTCGGCGGCGGCAGCTGGATGCAGTAGCCGGAGGCGAGCGCCGACAGGCCTTCGCCGGTCGCGGGGGCGCCGGAGGGGGCCTGCGCGAACAGCCCGCGGGACTCCCACAGCGGGTACCAGCGCGCCTCGATCGCGGCGGGCTCGAAACTCTTGGCGAGCGCAGCGTCGGCCGCGCCCTGCGGTTGCGGGGCGTTCATGGGATGGGGGCGGGGAACCGGGAAACCCGCAATTATAGGCCGCGCACCGGGGCCGGCCGGAGGGCGGCCACGCTCAGGGCGCGGTCCCGGACCGGCGGGCGATCTCGGCGTGCACCCGGGTGATCTCCTCGGTGACCGCGCGGGCGACGATGTCGCGCATCATCTGCGACAGCGAGGCGCGCAGCTCCGAGGCGAGCGACTCGGCCGCCCGGTCGACGACCGCCTGCAGCGACTCGCGCATCTGCGCGTCGAGCAGCACCTGCGAGCGGCGCGTCAGCCGCTCGGTCACGTTCTCGCGGACCCGCTCGGCGAGCTCGGCCCAGTCGACGTCGTCGAGCGACTTCGGCAGGTCCTCGGCGACGTAGCGCGGCACCTGCACGATCTCGGTCAGCATCGGGATCGCCTCGTCCGGGCCGGGCGCCTTCGGCGCGGGCGCACGGGCGTCGGGCGACGCAGGCTCGTCGGGGCGGGAGGGATCGGCCATCGGGTGCCCCCTTCGGTTCGGGCTCAGCGCCGCTCGGCGGCGCCGACCTCGTGCTTCTCGAGCGGATAGCCGCGGTCGCGGTAGAAGCGCCAGCGCTCGCGGCCGCGCATCCGGTCGTCCTCGCCGCCGCCGACCACCTCGATCAGCCGCTCGAAGCGCGCGAAGCCCTCGGGCAGCCCGTCGCCGAGGTTGACCAGCACCTCGTGCCAGGGCAGCACGTCGGCGCTCGCGGCGAGCACCACCGGGGTCTCGCCGGCGAGCGCGTCGCTCGCCATCACGTGCGGCACGAAGTCCTGCGGCGAGAACGTCCAGAGCGCCTCGTCGAAGGCCTTCAGGCGCACCGGATCGTCGCAGCAGACGACCACGTGCTGCCGCGCGCGGAAGATCTTGCGCACCAGCCGGCAGCCGTAGCCGAGCGTGTCGGCGTCGACCAGGTGGAAGTCGATCCGGGTCATCGCGCCGAGCCCGCCGCGCGCCGAGCCCGCGGCGATCAGGCCGCGCCTGCCCGGCCGAGCACGAAGTGCGTCAGCAGCGGCACCGGGCGCGCGCTCGAGCCCTTCGCCGCGCCGGACTTCCAGGCGGTGCCGGCGATGTCGAGGTGCGCCCACTCGTAGGCCTTGGCGAAGCGCGCGAGGAAGCAGGCGGCGGTGATCGAGCCGCCGGCGCGCCCGCCGACGTTCGCGACGTCGGCGAAGTTCGACTTCAGCGCGTCCTGGTACTCGTCGTCGAGCGGCATCCGCCAGCACGGGTCGGCCGCGTCGCGGCCGGCGGCCGAGAGCTCGGCGGCGAGCGCGTCGCTCCGGGTGAACAGGCCCGAGTGATGGTGCCCGAGCGCGATCACGCAGGCGCCGGTCAGGGTCGCGATGTCGACGACCGCGGCCGGCTTGAAGCGCTCGACGTAGGTCAGCGCGTCGCACAGGATCAGCCGCCCCTCGGCGTCGGTGTTCAGGATCTCGATCGTCTGGCCCGACATGCTGGTGACCACGTCGCCCGGTCGCGTCGCGGTGCCCGAGGGCATGTTCTCGCAGGCCGCGATCACGCCGATCAGGTTGACCTTCGGCTTCATCTCGGCGACCGCGCGCATCGTGCCCAGCACCGACGCCGCGCCGCACATGTCGAACTTCATCTCGTCCATCTCGGCGGCCGGCTTGATCGAGATGCCCCCGGTGTCGAAGGTGATGCCCTTGCCGACGAGGACGATCGGCGCGTGCTTCGGACCGGCGCCGTCGTAGCGCATCACGACGAACTTCGGCGCCAGCGCCGAGCCCTGCGCGACCGCCAGCAGCGAGCCCATCTTGAGGGCCTCCATCTGCTTGCGCTCGAGCACCTCGACCTTCAGGCCGTGCTCGCGGCCGAGCTTCTTCGCGGTGTCGGCGAGGTAGGCCGGCGTGCACACGTTGCCCGGCAGGTTGCCGAGATCCTTCGCGAGGTCCATGCCGTCGGCGAGCGCGGTCGCGGCCTTCAGCTCGGCCCCGACCGCGGCGGCCTGCGCGCGGTCGCAGCCGAAGGCGATCGCGCCCGGGCCGCGCGGCGACGCGTCGCGCTTGCTCTTCATCCGGTCGAAGCGGTAGGTTGACTCGCGGGCCGCGAGGGCGAGCGCGCGCGCCTTCCAGCGCAGGTCGCGCCCGGCGACCTCGACCTCGCCGAGCCACGACACCGCGTCCTTCGCGCCGGTCGCGGCGAGCGCGCGCACCACCGCGCGGGCGGCGTCCGAGAAGGCTTTCTCGGGCACGATCGCCTCGTCGCCGACCGACACCAGCAGCGCGCGCTCGACCGTGCCGCCGAGGCCGACCAGCAGCGTCGAGCCGGCCTTCGCGGGCAGGTCGCCGCGCGCGAGCGCCGCGGCGATCGCGCCGCCCGCCTGCGCGTCGATCGCGCGGGCCGCGGCGCCGGGCTTGCCGGCGTGCACCGCGACGATCGCGCAGCCGGTTCGGGTCTTCTCGGGCGCGGAGGTCTTCGTGCTAAATTGCATCGCGGCTCGTCCTGGGCTCGTGGGTCCGGCGTCGGCGACCCCGGGCGGGGCCGATTATAAGCGAGCCGCCCACCGCCGACGCCGCGCCGGCCCGGCCCGCCGCGATCTTCGCCGCCACCCCGCCGCCATCCGATTCCAGCCCACCGATGCTGTTCACGAGGGCCCTCCGCCGCGACCTGATCAACCTCGCGGGTGCCGTCTTCGCGACGCTGTTCACGATCATGGTCACCACGACGCTGATCCGGCTGCTCGGCCGGGCGGCGTCGAACCGGGTGGCCACCGCCGACGTGCTGCCGCTGATCGCGTTCGCGTCGATCAACTACGTGCCGATCCTGCTGGTGCTCACCGTCTACGTGACGGTGCTGATGTCGCTGTCGCGCGCGTACCGCGACTCCGAGATGGTGATCTGGTTCGCGAGCGGGCAGGGGCTCGGCGCGTGGATCCGGCCGGTGCTCGGGTTCGCGGCGCCGTTCGTGGTCGTCATCGCCGCGGTCGCGTTCGTCGTCGGGCCGTGGGCCAACCGGCAGGCCGCCGAGTACCGTCAGCGCTTCGAGCAGCGCGAGGACGTCTCGCAGGTGTCGGCCGGGCAGTTCCGCGAGTCCGCCGGCGCGAACCGCGTGTTCTTCGTCGAGTCGATCAGCGAGGACCAGTCCGAGGTCCGCAACGTGTTCGTCACCCAGTTCAAGGACGGCAAGCTCACGGTGGTCGCGTCCTCCGGCGGGCGCATCGTCGCCGAGGGCGACGGCGAGCGCTTCCTCGTGCTCGAGGACGGGCGGCGCTGGGACGGGTCGTGGGGCGGCAGCGAGTACCGGCTGATGGAGTTCGAGCGGTACGGCGTGCGGCTCGAGTCGAAGGGTTCGGCGCTCGCGGACCAGTCGGCGCGCCTGAAGACCACCTGGGATCTGGTGTCCGACCCGACCCCCGCCCACCTCGGCGAGATCGTCTGGCGCTTCGGGCTGCCGGTGTCCGGGATCACGGTCGCGCTGCTGGCCATCCCGCTCGCCTTCGTGAATCCGCGCGTCGGCCAGTCGCTCAACCTCGTGGTGGCCGTGCTGATCTACGTGATCTACAACAACCTGAACGGCCTGTCTCAGGCCTGGGTCGCGCAGGGCAAGCTGTCGTTCGCCGCCGGGCTGCTCGCGACCCACGCGGTGGTGCTCGCGATCGCGGCATGGCTCTTCTGGCGGCGTACCTCGCTGGTCCGGCTGTGGCCGCCCTGGCCGCGCCGCGCCGCGCCGCCCGCGGCCGCGGGGAGCGCGCCTTGACCGTCGTCGGGCGCTACCTCGCCCGCGAGATCGCGCTCGGCGTGGTGTTCGTGCTGTTCGGCTTCCTTGCGCTGTTCGCGTTCTTCGACCTCGTCAACGAGCTCGACGACCTCGGCCGCGGCGCCTACCGGCTGCAGCACGCGCTCGCCTACGTCGCGCTGACGCTGCCGAGCCACGTCTACGAGCTGATGCCGATCGCCGCGCTGATCGGCGCGATCTACGCGCTCGCGCAGTTCGCGTCGCACTCGGAGTTCACCGCGATGCGCGCGGCCGGCATGGGCCGCACGCTCGCGCTGCGCGGCGTGCTCGCGGTCGCGGCAGCGTTCGCGCTGCTGACCGCGCTGATCGGCGAGGTGGTCGCGCCGCCGGCCGAGCGGCTCGCGCAGAGCGTGAGGCTGTCGGCGATCGGCACCGCGATCGGCGGCCAGTTCCGCTCGGGCATGTGGATCAAGGACACACTGCGCGACGCACGGGGCCAGCCCGAGGTGGTCCGCTTCGTCAACGTCGGCGCGCTGCAGCCGGACGCGTCGCTCGAGAACCTGCAGATCTTCGAGTTCGACCCCGACTTCACGCTGCGCGCGATCATCCGCGCCAGGCGCGCGGTGCACGACGGCGCCTCGGCGTGGCGGCTGTCCGAGATCGAGGAGACGCGCTTCGAGTCGGGCCAGACGCTCGACCGGCTGCCGACGCTGCGCTCGCGGATCGTCAAGGAGGCCTCGCGCGACTGGCCGTCGGACCTCGGCCCGGACATCTTCCGCGTCGCCATGCTCGAGCCCGACCGGATGTCGCTGATCGGCCTGGTGCGCTACACGCAGCACCTGAAGGAGAACCGGCAGAACGCCGAGCGCTACGAGATCGCGCTCTGGAAGAAGATCGTCTATCCGCTCGCGGTGATCGTGATGATGACGCTCGCGCTGCCCTTCGGCTACCTGCAGGTCCGCGCGGGCAGCATCGGCTACAAGGTGTTCGCGGGCATCATGCTCGGCGTGGCCTTCCACTTCATGAACGGACTGTTCTCGCATCTCGGCCTGCTCAACACCTGGCCGGCCTGGCTGTCGGTCAGCATCCCGAGCCTGGTCGCGCTCGCGGTCGCGATGGCGATGCTCGGCCGCGTGGGACGGATGCGATGAGCGCGCCCGAGGTCCGCAGCGGGCTGGTGCTGTTCGGCCACGGTGCGCGCGACCCGCGCTGGGCCGACACGATCGCGGCGATCGCCGCGCGCGTGGCCGAACTGTCGCCCGGCATGCCGGTCCGGCCGGCGTTCCTCGAGTTCATGTCGCCCGACCTCGCCGGCGCGATCGACGCGCTGGTCGCCGAGGGCGTACGCGCGATCGTCGTCGCGCCGGTGTTCCTCGCGTCGGGTGGCCACGTGCTGCGCGACCTGCCGGCGCGGCTCGACGAGATCGCGCGGCGCCACCCGGGCCTGACGGTGCGCGTGGAGCCCGCGCTCGGCGGGCTGCCGGCTGTGGTCGACGCGATGGCCCGCCACTGCGTCGGCGCGCTGGTCGCGACCCCTGGGCCGGTCGATGCACCGATGCGAGGCCCGGGGCACGAAAAAGGGGTGGACGGGCCGTGACAGCTTCGTTACCATCCTGCGCAATCTCGGGGCTGGCGCGACCGGCTCCCTGAACCGAGTATCGAGGAGGAGGAGAGGCAGCGATGCTGCCATTTCAAGGCGCACGGTGACGTGCGCCTTTTTCTTTGACCTCCGACCTCCGGTCGACGATCCTCCCGACCCGATGCGACCGTTCCCGACCCTCCGTGCCGACGATCCCGACGCGTGGCGCAGGACCTTCGTCTTCGCGCTCGCGGTCGCCACGCTGTTGCGCGCGTGGCTGTCGTGGGCGTTGCCGTTCACCGGCGACGAAGCCTACTTCTACCTCTGGGGCAAGAACCCCGACTGGGGCTTCTACGACCATCCGCCGATGGTCGGCTGGTGGCTCGCCGCACTCGCGTCGATCTCCGAGCACCCTGCGGTGCTGCGTCTGCCCGCGTTGCTCGTGCCGATCGGCATCGCGCTCGCGACGCGAGCGCTGCTCGCGCCGTGGGGCGCGGTGGTGTCGTACGGGGCGGCGACGCTGGTCGCGCTCGCGCCGCTGAACGCGGTCAACGTCGCGATCACCACCGACATCCCGCTGATGGCCTTCGCGTTCCTCGCGATGGTCGCCTACCTGCGCGCGCTGCGCACCGGTCGCTCGAGCGATTACCTGCTCGCGGGGCTGATGCTCTCGGGCGCGCTGCTGTCGAAGTACTTCGCCGGCATGCTCGCACTCGCGATCGGCGGGCACCGGCTCTTTTTGCGCGCGCCCGGCCGCTGGCGAGGGTTCGCGCTGCTCGTGCTCGGCAGCCTGCCCGCGGCCGCGGTGCAGATCGCATGGAACGCGGCGAACTGCTGGCCGAACGTGATGTTCAACCTGATCAACCGCCACGACGGCGGCGCGGGCCCGTCGTGGCGCACGCCGCTGCTCTACGCGGCGACGCTCGCCTACGCGGTCGGCGTGCCGGTGCTGTGGGGGCTGCTGCGCGGACGGCGCGGCGCCGACGCGCTCGGCGGCGCCGCGGGTCGCGAGCGCGACGGCGCGCTCGCGTGGATGGTCGCGCTGCCCTACGGCCTCTTCGCGGCGCTCTCGGTGGTCAAGACGATCGGCCTGCACTGGCTCGCCGCGTTCGTCGCGCCGGCGACCTGGCTGTATGCGCTGCGTGCCGCCGCCCAGGGGCCGGACGCGGCGGCGCGCCGGCTGCGGGTCGCGCTGCGCATCGCGCTCGCGGTCGCGGCGATCCACTGGATCGCGATCCTCGTGCTCGCCGCGATGCCGACCGAGCGCTTCTCGAAGTGGCGCTCCTACCCCGGCCTGGTGCTGACCGTGCACGCCGACGAGCTGCTCGCGAAGCTCGAGCCCTGGCGCGCGAACCACACCTGGGCGACCGACGGCTACTCGCCGTCGGTGACGCTGTCCTTCGCCGACCGCGCCCGGCGCGACAACCGCGCCGACCGCATCATCGTGTTCGGCCCGGCGTCGAGCCACGCGCGGCACGACGACATCCTCACCGACTTCCGCGCGCTCGACGGCCGCGACCTGCTGCTGATCCTGAAGAACGGGCCGCCCGAGCCGGGCCGCTGGGAGCCGTACTTCGAGCGCGTCGAGCGGCACGTGGTCGAGGTCCGCGGCGCGCGCTTCCACCTCGTGCGCGGCATCGGCTTCCGGTACGAGCGCTACCGCGACGACGTGCTCGAGGCGGTCCGGCAGCGCTGGTACGCGGTGCCCGGATGGCTGCCCGCGGGGCCGTGCTATTTTTGCGATCGGTACTTCCCGGACCGGGCCTGCCACCGTTGAACGCCGACGCTTCCGCCGCGCACCAGGGCCGCGCGCTCGCCGCGCTGCGGCTGCTGCGGCCCCACCAGTGGATCAAGAACGCGTTCGTGCTCGTCGGCGTGCTGTTCGGGCACGCCTGGGACGACCCGCCGCGCGTGCACGCCGCGCTCGTCGCGTTCGCCGCGTTCTGCGCGACCGCGAGCACCGTCTACGTCGTCAACGACTGGTTCGACCGCGAGCGCGATCGCCTGCACCCGACCAAGCGGCTGCGCCCGATCGCCAGCGGCCTGGTCGGCGGGCCGCTCGCGCTCGTCCTCGCGATCGCGATCGCCGCGATCGCCTGGGCGCTGACGCGCGCCCCCGCGCTCGTGGCGCTGCCCGAGACCGGTGGCGGCGAGCGCCTGCTCGCGCTGCTGGTGCTGTACGTGGTGATGAACCTCGCCTACTCGCTCGGCCTGAAGCGGGTGCCGATCCTCGACTGCTCGCTGATCTCGTTCGGCTTCATGCTGCGCATCCTCGCCGGCACCTGGGCGATCGGCATCGCGCCGTCGCGCTGGCTGATCGTCTGCGGGCTCGCGGTCACGCTCTTCCTCGCGTTCGCCAAGCGCCGTGCCGAGCTCGCCGCGCTCGGCGAGGACGCGGGCGGCCATCGCGCGGTGCTCGACCGCTACTCGCTGCCGCTGCTCGACCAGTTCCTCGCGATCACCGGCACCGCGGTGCTGGTCACCTACAGCGTCTACACGGTCAGCGGCGAGACGGTGCTGACCCACGGCACCGACGATCTGATCTGGACCGTGCCGGTCGTCGCCTACGGCCTGTTCCGCTACCTGTACCTGGTCTTCCAGCGCGGCGGCGGGGGCGATCCCACGCGCGACCTCGTCTCCGACCCGCACCTGATCGGCGCGGGCGTGGCATGGCTCGCGATCGTGCTGTGGGCGCTGGGGTCGGCGGCGTGACGCTGCAGCAGCTGCGCATCGTGCTGGAGACGGTGCGTCGCGACTTCAGCCTGACGCAGGCGGCCCGCGCGCTCGGCACCTCGCAGCCCGCGCTGTCGCGCGCGATCCTCGATCTCGAGGCCGAGCTCGGCGTCGACGTGTTCCTGCGGCACGGCAAGCGGATCCTCGGGCTGACCGAGCCGGGTCGCGCCGTCGCCGAGCGCGCCGAGCGCGTGATCGCCGAGATCCACGGCATCGAGCAAGCGACCGCCGACTGGCGCGCGCGCGATGCGGGCGAGCTGCGGATCGCGACCACGCACACTCAGGCGAGGTACGTGCTGCCGCCGGTCGTCGAGGCCTTCCGGCGCCGCTTCCCCGCGGTCAGGCTGTCGCTGCTGCAGGGCTCGCCGCGCCAGATCGTGCAGCTGGTCGTCGACCGCGAGGTGGACTTCGCGATCGCCACCGAGGTCGACGGCGAGCGGCCCGAGCTGCGGACGATCGACGGCTTCGAGTGGCAGCACGCGATCGTCGCGCCCGCCGGCCACCCGGTACTCGACGCGCCGCCGAGCCTCGCGTCGCTGGCGCGCTTCCCGCTGGTCACCTACGTCGAGGAGTTCACCGGCCGGCGGCGGATCGACCGCGCGTTCGCGCAGGCGGGCCTGCAGCCCGACGTCGTGCTCGCCGCGATCGACTCCGACGTGATCAAGACCTACGTGTCGATCGGGCTCGGCGTCGGCATCGTCGCCGAGATGGCCTGGGACGCGACGCGCGACGCGCCGCTGCGCGCGGTGCCCGCCGGCTCGCTCTTCGGGATGAACCGGGTGCGCCTGGCGCTCCGCAGGGATGCGTCCCTGCGCGGCTTTGCGACAGCCTTCATCGACCTGTTCTTGCCCGGCACGCGGCTGTGATACCGTCGCGCGGCTTCGCGGGGGGAGGGGGTCCGTGCACGCCCCCTCTTGCGCGAAATGGTTGAAGCCTAAACAATTGCATTTTCATCGGTCCGGCCGGGGCGGTCTGCGCCGCGGCCCTCGACAGGAGACGGAGTCATGCGCACGTTCACGATCCCCGCGGCGATCCTCGGCGCCGGCCTGATGGCGGCCGGCTCGGCCTCGGCGCAGGTGGTGCTGACGGCCTCGAGCTGGCTGTCCCCGACCCACACGCTGTCGACCTCGCAGGCGAAGTGGTGCGAGGAAGTCGCGACGGCGACCTCGAACCGGGTCCGCTGCAACATCCTGCCCAAGCCGGTTGTCGCGCCTCCGGCCACCTTCGACGCGGTCCGCGACGGCCTCGCCGACCTGTCGTTCAGCGTGCACGGCTACACGCCGGGTCGCTACGTGATGACGCAGATGGCCGAGCTGCCGTTCCTCGGCGACTCGTCCGAGGCGACTTCGATCGCCTACCAGCGCATGTACGACAAGTACCTGTCGAAATCCAACGAGATGAAGGGCCTGAAGGTGCTGGCGGTGTTCACGCACGGCCCCGGCATCGTCTTCAACACCAAGAAGCCGATCAACAGCCTCGCCGACCTGCAGGGCCTGAAGTTCCGCGTTGGCGGCGGCATGGTCAACGAGATCGGCAAGGCGCTGGGTGCGAACGTCACGCTCAAGCCCGCCCCCGAGTCGTACGAGCTGCTGTCCTCCGGCGTGATGGACGGCACCTGGTTCCCGGCCGAATCGGTCGAGTCGTTCAAGATCGACAAGGTCATCAAGCACAAGACGACCTTCCCCGGCGGCCTCTACAACACGAGCTTCGCGTTCGTGATGAACGAGGGCACGTGGAACAAGATCTCGAAGGCCGACCAGGCGGTGATCGAGAAGGTGTCGGGCGAGGCCGCCGCACGGCTGTTCGGCCGCGGCTGGGACAACGTGGACCGGCGCGCCAACGCGTTCATGCAGACGGCCGGCGTCACCCACACCGTCGCGAGCAAGGCCTTCGTCGACGAGATCCGCGCCAAGACCGCGCCGCTCGAGCAGAAGTGGATCGCCGACGCGAAGGCGAAGGGCCTGCCGAACGCGGAGCAGGTGCTCAAGGAGTTCCGCGCCGAGATCGCGAAGAACTGAGCCCGGCCCCGGCGCGCGCCGAGACGGCGCGCGCCGGCGACCGGCCGACGCGCCGCCTCCTCCCGCCCTCGTGATCCGCACCCTCGAACGCCTGCTCGGCTGGATCGCCGGCGCCAGCCTGTTCGGCATGATGGCGCTGACCTTCGTCGACGTCCTCGGCCGCAAGCTGTTCGACCACTCGATCCCGGGCAGCCTCGAGGTCACCGAGCTGCTGATGTTCGGGGTGATCTTCGCGGGGCTGCCGCTCACCTCGCTGCGCGGCGAGCACGTGCTCTTCGACCTGCTCGACCACCTGCTGCCCCAGGCGCTGCGCTCGATCCAGGGTGCGCTGTCGAACCTGATCTGCACCGCGCTGCTGTCGGGCGGCGCGTGGCTGGTGTTCGTGCGCGCGGGTCGCACCGCCGACCAGGGCGACACCACCGCGCAGCTGCAGCTGGCGATGGCGCCGTGGTACTACGCGGCCGGCGTGCTGATCCTGCTGACCGCGCTGATGCACCTCTACCTCGCGTTCCGGCCCCCGGCCGAGAGCGAGGACGATCCGACCGCCGGCGCGGTCTGACGCGGGGACGGGACCATGATCGAGACCCTCCTCGGCTTCGCCGCGATGTTCGCGCTGATGACGCTGCGCGTGCCGATCGCGTTCTCGATGGCGATCGTCGGCTTCCTCGGCCTGTGGTGGATGCGCTCGTGGAACGCCGCGGTCGCCTCGACCACCACCGAGATCCTCGACATCGCGAAGTACACGCTGTCGGTGGTGCCGCTGTTCGTGCTGATGGGCAACTTCGTGACGCGCGCCGGGATGTCGCGCGAGCTGTACACCGCGGCCTACTCGTTCATCGGCGACAAGCGCGGCGGGCTCGCGATGTCGACGGTCGCCGCGTGCGCCGGCTTCGGCGCGATCTGCGGCTCGTCGATCGCGACGACCGCGACGATGGCCCGTGTCGCGATGCCCGAGATGCGCCGGTTCAACTACCGCGACTCGTTCGCGGCCGGGTCGATCGCGGCCGGCGGCACGCTGGGGATCCTGATCCCGCCGTCGGTCATCATGGTGCTCTACGCGATCATGACCGAGCAGAGCATCGGCGCGATGTTCGCCGCCGGCGTGCTGCCGGGCCTGATGGCCACGGCCTTCTACATGGTCACCGCGTGGATCGTCACCACCCGCGATCCCTCGCTCGGCCCCCCGGGCGAGCGCACGCCCTGGCCGCGGCGGCTCGAGGCGATCCGGCGGATCTGGGGCGTCGCGGTGCTGTTCGCGATCGTGATGGGCGGCATGTACGGCGGCTGGTTCACGCCCACCGAGGCGGCCGGCATCGGCGCGTTCGGCGGCTTCCTGTTCGCGCTGGCGCGCCGCACGCTGACCTTCCCGGTGCTGGTCGACATCCTGGTGTCCTCGGCCCGGACCACCGCGATGCTGTTCACCATCCTGATCGGCGCGTCGGTGTTCGCGAGCTTCGCGAACTTCACGTCGATGCCGAACGACCTGAAGGGCTTCGTCGAGCAGTTCCAGATCCACCCGATCGCCGTCATCGTCGCGATCTGCTTCGTCTACGTGCTGCTCGGCACCGCGATGGAGGAGCTGTCGATGATCCTGCTGACGGTGCCGATCTTCTTCCCGCTGGTCGTGCACCTGGGCTTCGATCCGATCTGGTTCGGCGTGCTGATCGTCTGCGTCGTCGAGATCGGCATGATCAGTCCGCCGGTCGGCATGAACGTGTTCGTGCTGAGGAGCGTGCTGCCCGACGTGCCGACCAGCCAGATCTGGAAGGGCGTGATGCCGTTCCTGTACGCCGACATCCTGCGGCTCGCGGTGCTGATCGCCTTCCCGGTGATCACGCTCTGGCTGCCGAAGACGCTGGGGCTCTGAGGGCGGGGCCGGCGGCCGCGCACGCTGCGGGAACCCGCGGGCAGGGCGCCGCCGACTTGCCGAGGCAGCGCAAGCGCCGTATAGTAGAGGGCTTCGTCGGGCCGATAGCTCAGCTGGGAGAGCGCCGCGTTCGCAATGCGGAGGTCGGGAGTTCGATCCTCCTTCGGTCCACCAGATCCCCGGAAAGGCCGCGCACCGCGCGGCCTTTTTCTTTTCTCGGCCCGGTGCCGCCCCGGCCGCCGCCGTCCCGCACGTTCCGGATTCGCCGCCCCGGCCGGCTTGCCCTTGGACCGGTTGTAGGATGACCGATATCCTGCGGCTTCGCCGTCCGAAGAACGATGAACACCAGGGAGACGCTCCGGCCGGCGGCCGCCCCGCGCGGCCGCACCCGCCGTCCGCCACGCCGCGCCGACGTGGTGGTCGATTACGTCCGCGACGCGCTCGCGGCCGGGCGATTGGCCGCGGGCGACCGGCTGCCCACCGAGCACGCGTTCGCCGAGCGGCTGGGCGTGAGCCGCAACTCGGTGCGCGAGGCGGTGCGCACGCTGCAGTCGGCGGGCCTCGTCGACGTGCGACACGGCACCGGCAGCTTCGTGCGCGAGGGCGTCGAGGCCTCGCTCGCGCAGCTGATGCTGTTCCGCACGCTGGTCGCGCAGGCCGACGCCTCGGGGCTGATCGAGGTCCGCCGCGTGTTCGAGCGCGCGTGCGCCGAGCTCGCCGCCCGCCGGCGCGGCGACGCGGACCTCGCGGCGATGCGCGACGCGATCGACCGGATGCGACGGCTCGCCGGCGATGCGGCGCCCACCGCGGCGGCGATGCTCGAGGCCGACCTCGCGTTCCATCGTGCGGTCTACCGCGCCGGCGGCAACGAGATGCTGGCGAGCCTCGCGGACTTCGTGCTGACGGCGGTCTCGCCGTGGGTTGCGCGCTCGCTCGCGCACCACGGCGCCGCCCGCACCGCCGCGTTCCACGAGACCGAGTACCGCAGGATCCTCGCCGGCGACGCCGAGGGCGCCGGCGACGATGCGTCGGCGGCGCTGCACGCCGCCGACATGAACATGGAGCTGTGGCGCGAGGGGCTCGCCGGCGAGGCCGGCCCCCGCGATTCCTGAACGTCCACCCAGAGGAGAGAGACGATGACGATGACCAAGCGAGGCCTGATCCGGGCCGCCGGCGCCGCGGCGCTCGCCGCCGCGCTGCCGACCGTGGCCACGGCCCCCGCGTTCGCGCAGGGCCAGCCGCTCGTGCTGAAGATGGCGCACATCTACAACCCCGGCAACATCTGGTTCGAGACCGCCGAGGCCTACGCGAAGGCGGTCGAGCAGAAGTCGGGCGGACGCGTGAAGATCGAGATCGCCGCGAGCGGCTCGACCGGCGACTGGCCGGCCTCGATCGAGGGCCTGCGGATCGGCACGAACCACATCGTGCTGCAGTCGATCGGCACGCTCGACCGCTACAACATCCTGCCGGGCCTCGAGGCCTATCCCTACCTGGTCCGCGACGTCGACCACTTCAAGAAGGTCTACTACGGCCCGGTCGGCCAGGAGTTCATGGAGGAGGTCGCGAAGAAGACCCAGTTCCGGATCGTCGGCGCGGGCTATCGCGGCGCGCGCTGGCTCACCTCGAACAAGCCGGTGAAGTCGGTGGCCGACATCAAGGGCCTGAAGCTGCGCGTGCCGCCGCTCAAGATGTACCGGATGACCTGGGAGCTGCTCGGCGCGAGCCCGGTGCCGATGGGCGTGGCCGAGCTCTTCACCTCGATGCAGCAGGGCGTCGTCGACGGCCAGGAGAACCCGCTCGAGATCGTCGACTCGATGAAGTACAACGAGGTGCAGAAGTTCGCGATCGACACGCGCCACGTGATCGGCGCGATGACCTGGATCTTCAGCGACGCGCGCTTCAAGCAGCTGCCCGCCGACGTGCAGAAGCTGCTGAAGGACGAGGGCGAGGCGGCGATGCTCGCCGCGACCGACCGGATGGTCGGGATGGAGGCCGAGCTGCGCAAGCGGCTCGAGGGCAAGGGCATGCAGTTCAACGACATCGACCGCGAGGCGCTGCGGGCCCGGCTCGGGGACATCGGCAAGGAGTTCCCCGACCTCGCGCCGTGGGCGGCGAGGTTCTCGGCGGTGAAGTGAGGTGGGCGCGTCGACCGACGGGGCGACGCGCGCCGGGGCGGGCGCAGCGAGGCGACCGCCCAACGCTGCGATCGCGTGGGCCGTGCGCATCGAGAAGGTGCTCGACACGCTGCTCGGCCTGATGCTGCTCGCGGTCGCCGCGACGCTGTTCTACCAGGTGTTCGGCCGCTACGTGGTCGGCCGTGCGCCCGCCTGGACCGAGGAGGTGGCCCGCATGCTGGTCGCGTGGATGGCGATGCTCGGCACCGCGGCGTGCCTGCGCAGCGGCGGCCACATCGCGGTCGGCGCGCTGGTCGACGCGGTCGGGCCGCGCACTCGCGCGGTGCTGCTCGTGCTGCGTGACACGGCGATGATGGCGACCGCGTTCGTGCTCGGCTGGGCGGGCTTTCGCTTCGCCGAGATGAACGCGGTCCAGGACTCGCCCGCCCTCGAGATCCCGATGACGGTGCCGTACGCGTCGATGTGCGTGGGCGCCGTGCTGATGGCGGTCGTGCTCGGTCTCGCGCGGCTCGGCGGCGAGACGCCGCCGGTCGACTCCTCGCTGCACACGGAGTGAACGCGCGATGACGATGCTCGGCGTGCTCGCGGTGTCGCTCACCGTGCTGCTGCTGCTCGCGGTGCCGGTCGCCTTCGCGCTGGTGCTGTCGGCGACGATCGCGGTGCTGTCGGTCGGCGACATCGACCTGATGATCGTGCCGCAGCAGGTCTACCAGGGGCTGGACAGCTTCCTGCTGCTCGCGATCCCGCTGTTCCTTCTGGCCGGCGAGCTGATGTCGATGGGCGGGATGACCGACCGGCTGCTCGGCTTCTGCAACGCGCTGTTCGGGCGCTTCCGCGGCGGCCTCGCGATGAGCAACGTCGCCTCGGCGACGCTGATGGCCGGCATCTCGGGCTCGGCGGTCGCCGACACCTCGGCGCTCGGCAAGGTGCTGATCCCGTCGATGATCAAGGCCGGCTACGACCGCGGTTTCGCCGCGGCGCTGACCGCCGCGGCCAACGTCGTCGGGCCGATCATCCCGCCGTCGATCACCTTCCTCGTGATCAGCGTGCTCACCAACCTCTCGCCGCTGAAGCTGTTCATGTCGGCGGTGATTCCGGGGCTGATGTACGCGGGGGCGATGATGCTGGTCGCGCTGGTCGTCAGCCGGCGCAGGAACTACCCGACCGCCGAGCGCGTCAACGCGGCCGGGATGTGGCGCGCGTTCGTGCGCGCGATCTGGGCGCTCGCGATGCCGGTGCTGCTGATCGTCGGCATCCGCACCGGCGTCTTCAACGTCACCGAGTCGTCGGCGGTCGCGGTGGTCTACGCGCTCTTCGTCGGGCTCTTCGTGCACCGCGAGCTCGATGTGCGCAAGCTCTGGCAGGCGCTGGTCGCGTCGGCGCGCGGCACCGCGGTCATCATGATCATCCTCGGCGGCGCGCAGATCGTCTCGTGGTTCCTCGCCTACGAGCAGGCGCCGCAGCGGATCTCGGAGTGGATGCTCGGCTCGATCGGCAGCCCGATCGTGTTCCTGCTGGTCGTCAACGTCCTGCTGCTGCTGGTCGGCACGTTCATGGAGAACGGCCCGGCGCTGGTGCTGCTGTGCCCGGTGCTGTACCCGGTCGCCGCGAAGTTCGGCATCGACCCGTACCACTTCTCGATGATCGTCGGCATCAACCTGCTGATCGGGCTGATCACGCCGCCGGTCGCGATCTGCCTGTCGATCGGCGCGCTGATCGCGAAGGCGCCCGGCGACGAGGTCAACCGCGAGGTGATCCCGTTCCTCGCGGCGGCGATCGGCGTGGTGCTGCTGGTGACCTACGTGCCCGCGCTGTCGACGTGGCTGCCGGCGGTGGTCGGCGGACGATGAACCGCCGCGGCGCCGTCACGCGCGGCGCCGCGGCCCTGTGAAGAAGGGAGTCTCGAGAATGACACGACGTTTCGACGGCCGCGTGGCCGTGGTGTTCGGCGCCGGCTCGGTCGGACCGGGCTGGGGCAACGGCAAGGCGGCCGCGGTGCAATACGCGCGCGACGGCGCGACGGTCGCGGCGGTGGACATCGTGCTCGACGCGGCGAACGAGACGGTCGGCATCATCCGCGGCGAGGGCGGCACCGCCGAGGGCTGGCGCTGCGACGTGACGAAGCGCGAGGAGATCCGCGCGGTCGTCGACGCGGTCGTCGCGAAGTGGGGCCGCATCGACGTGCTGCACAACAACGTCGGCCTGCCGGCGATGGGCACCACCGAGACGCTGACCGAGGCCGAGTGGGACCTCGCGATGGACGTGAACCTGAAGAGCGTGTTCCTCACCTGCCAGGCGGTGATCCCGCACATGGTGAAACAGGGCAAGGGCGCGATCGTCAACATCTCGTCGATCGCCGCGGTGCGCTACACTGGCTATCCGTACCCCGCCTACTACGCGAGCAAGGCGGGCCTCAATCACCTGACCGCGTCGATCGCGCTCGAGTATGCGAAGAAGGGCGTCCGCGCGAACGCGATCATGCCGGGTATGATGCACACGCCGCACATCGAGAAGGCGATCGTCGGGCAGTACGCGTCCGAGGCCGAGATGATCGAGAAGCGCAACGCGCTGTGTCCGACCGGCCGGATGGGCACCGGCTGGGACATCGCGAAGGCCGCGGCCTTCCTCGCCTCGGACGAGGCCGAATACATCACCGGGCAGGTGCTGGCGGTCGACGGCGGGATCTCGATCCGCTGCTGAGCCGCAGACAGTACCCGCGGGGCCCCGATTAGAGGGGATCCTCGACGGCCGAGGTTTCGGCGGCCCCGCGACCGGAGTACAAGGAGAGGCATGAACGCCACCGTCTCCCGCCCCATCGAGTTCGACTACGTGATCGTCGGCGCCGGCTCGGCCGGCTGCGTGCTCGCCGCACGGCTGTCCGAGGACCCGGGCGTCTCGGTCGCGCTGCTCGAGGCCGGCCCGCCCGACTCGAGCGTGCTGATCCACTGCCCCGCGGGCCTCGCGCTGCTCGCGAAGAACGGCCAGGCCAACTGGGCGCTCGAGACCGTGCCGCAGTCCGGGCTCGGCGGCCGACGCGGCTACCAGCCTCGGGGCAAGGTGCTCGGCGGCTCGAGCTCGATCAACGCGATGATCTATGCGCGTGGCGTGCCCTCGGACTACGACCACTGGGCCGCGCAGGGCAACCCCGGCTGGGCCTGGGACGACGTGCTGCCGCTGTTCCGGCGCGCCGAGCACAACGAGCGCGGCGCCGACGCGCTGCACGGCACCGGCGGGCCGCTGAACGTCGCCGACCTGCGCGCGCCGAACCCGTATGCGCGCGCCTTCATCGAGGCCGGCGTGCAGGCGGGGCTGCCCGAGAACGCCGACTTCAACGGCCCGACGCAGGAAGGCGTCGGCTGGTACCAGGTCACCCACCGCAACGGCGAGCGCTGCAGCGCGGCCAAGGCGTACCTCGCGCCGGCCCTCGGCCGCCCGAACCTCGCGGTGATCACCGGCGCGCACGCGACGCGGCTGGTGCTCGACGGCCGTCGTGCGAGCGGCGTCGAGTACCGGCTCGCCGATGGCTCGACCGCGCGGGCGCTCGCGCGCCGCGAGGTGCTGCTGGCCTCGGGCGCGTTCGGCTCGCCGCAGCTGCTGATGCTGTCGGGCATCGGCCCGGGGGCGCACCTGCGCGAGCTGGGCATTCCGGTGGTGCACGACCTGCCGGGCGTCGGCGAGTCGCTGCACGACCATCCGGACGTCGTCCAGGTGGTGGACCTGCCGGGTGCCACCGAGCTCTTCGGCCTGTCGCTCGCCGGGCTGCCGCGGCTGCTGCGCGGGGTCGGCGAGTGGCGCCGCGCGCGCACCGGGCCGCTCACGACGAACTTCGCCGAGGCGGGCGCGTTCCTGCGCACCCGGCCCGAGGAGCCCGAGCCCGACGTGCAGCTGCACTTCGTGATCGGCAAGCTCGTCGACCACGGCCGCAAGACGGTGTTCGGCCACGGCTACTCCTGCCACGTGTGCCTGCTGCGGCCGAAGAGCCGCGGCCGCGTGCGGCTCGCGAGCGCCGACCCGATGGCCGCGCCCGCGATCGACCCGGCCTTCCTCGCCGAGCGCGACGACGTCGACGCGATGGTGCGCGGCTTCAAGGCGATGCGGCAGGTGCTGTCGCAGCCGGCGCTCGCGCGCTTCGGCGGCCGCGAGCTCGCGGCCTCGGCCGGCGTGCGCACCGACGCGCAGATCGAGGCGTTCATGCGCGAGCGCGTCGACACGATCTACCACCCGGTGGGCAGCTGCCGGATGGGGCCGGGCGAGCGCGACGTGGTCGACGCGTCGCTGCGGGTGCACGGCGTCGCTGGGCTGCGCGTCGTCGATGCGTCGATCATGCCGCGCATCGTCGGCGGCAACACCAACGCGCCGACGATCATGATCGCGGAGAAGGCGGTCGAGCTGATCCGCGCGGCGGCGCGGGTCGGGTCGGCGGGCGAGGCGCTCGCGGCCTGAGGGGCGGCGGCCGGCCGCGGCCCGCGGGCGAGCCGCTCGGGCGCGCCGCGGGGCGCGCGTCAGCGCTGCTGGATGCGGTTCAGGTAGTCGACCAGCAGCGTGATCTTCATGCGCGCCGCCGCTTCGGGCGGCAGCCCGGCGGTGCTCGGATCGCCCTTGGCCTGCATCGCGTAGGCGGTGCCCCAGATCGGCATCTCGCCGGCGCGGCCGTGGCCCGAGACGGTGTTCCGTCCGTCGATCGCCTGCATCACGCGCTGGGCGGGGAACACGCCCCCGTTGTTCCGCGAGAGCACGGTCAGGTCCGCGGGCGGCCGGTTCAGGTACTCGCGGAAGTGCCCGTCGCCGCGGGCCATGGCGCCGTGGCAGCCGCTGCAGCTCGCCGCGAACTCCGCCTGGCCGTAGTCGATCGACTGGGCGCCGGCGGGGGCGGACACGATCGCCGCGGCGGCAATCGCGAGTGCGTGCAAGGTCTTCATGGTCGTCTCCTCGTGCGTGGGCACGTCGACAGCGTGCTCCCTGCGCCGGCCGAGGGGCTTGCGTCAGATCAAGCGCGCGACGGGCGGTCGGCGCTGCGCGGCAGGGGCCGCGCGTTCAGGCGCGCCGCGCCTTCGCCGCGATCGCGTCGTGCCGCGCGAGCAGCCGCCGCGCCCGGTCGACCACCGGCAGGTCCACCATCCGGCCCTTCCACGCGAACGCCGCACGGCCCGCGCCCACCTCGCGCTCGAAGGCCTCGACCATCTCGCGCGCGGTCGCGACGTCCGCCGGGTCGGGCGAGAACGCCTCGTTGCAGATCGCGACCTGCGTCGGGTGGATGCAGAACGCGCCCTCGAAGCCGAGCCTGCGCGCGCGCACGATCCGCACGCGGTACGCGTCGACGTCGCGGTAGTCGGCGACCGAGCCGACGAAGCCGATCGGCAGCACGCCGGCGCGGCGCGCGGCGCGCACGTTGTCGATGTTCGGCACGTACATCGCGTCGTCGTCGACGGTCGAGCCGAGCGACACCGACAGGTCCTCGCCGCCGACGATCTGGCCCACGACGCGCGAATGCGCGGCGGCGATGTCGTCCAGGTGCGCGAGCCCTTCGGCGTCCTCGACCATCGTGATCACGCGGGTGTGGCCGACCGGCAGGCCGCGCTCGCGCTCGAGCTCGGCGAGCACGCCGGCGAGCTCGCGCACGAACGCGGCGTCGGGCACCTTCGGCATCGCGATCGCACGCACCGATGCGCGTACCGTCGCCTCGAGGTCGCGCACCAGCATCCGCCACGGACGGTTCACGCGGACGGTCACGTCCCGGCCCGCGGCGGCGAAGCGGTCCGCGATCGCGGCCGCGCGCGCGCGCGCCTCGTCCTTCTGCGCGGGGCCGATGCTGTCCTCGAGGTCGATCTGCAGCGCGTCGGCGTCGCCCTTCAGCGCACTGTCCACGAACCGGTCGCTGACGGCGGGGACGAACAGGATCGAGCGCCAGACGGGCAGCTCGCGGGGCGAGTCGGACAGGTGCACGGGCGCAGTCCTCCGGAGGTCAGGGCAGTCGGTCGAGCTCGGCGAGGATCGCGTCGGTGTGCTCGCCGAGCTCGGGCGCGGGGCGGCGGAAGCCGCCGGGGCTGCCGGTCAGCCGCGGCACGACGTTGTGCATCGGCAGCGCGCCGAGCTCGCGGTCCTCGACGTCGACGATCGCCTCGCGGCCGCGGGTGTACGGATGGTGCAGCAGCTCGCGCATGTCGCAGACCGGCCCGACCGTGACGGCGGCGGCCTCGAACAGCGCGAGGTTCTCGATGGTGGTTCGCTCGACGATGAAGCCGGCGAGGATCGCGTCGAGCGCGTCGCGGTTCGCGACCCGCGCGGTGTTGTCGTGGAAGCGCGGGTCGGTCTTCAGCTCGGGGCGCCCGATCGTGTCGAAGATCCGCATCGCCATCGACTGCATCGAGCCCGACAGCGCCACGTACCCGCCGTCCGAGCACGCATAGACGTTGCGAGGCGCCGCGTGCGTCGACTGGTTGCCGGCGCGCAGCGTCGCCTCGCCGGTGAGATGCGTCTTGGCGGCCTCGGAGGCGATCGTCGAGAAGATCGGCTCGAACAGCGACAGGTCGATCACCTGGCCCGCGCCGCCGCGCTCGACGACACGCAGCGCGGTCATCGTCGCGAACGCGCCCTGGATGCCGGCGATCATGTCGGCGAGCGCGAGCGGCGGCAGCGCCGGCGGCCGGTCGGGGAAGCCGTTGAGGTGCGCGAAGCCGCTCATCGCCTCGACCAGCGTGCCGAAGCCGGGCTTGTGCGAGTACGGGCCGGTCTGGCCCCAGCCGGAGATCCGCACGATCACCAGCGACGGGTTCTCGGCGAGCAGCGTCGCGGGCGCGAGGCCCATCTTCTCGAGCCCGCCCGGCACGAAGTTCTCGACCAGCACCTGCGCGTGGCGCAGCAGCTTGCGCAGCCGCGCGAGGCCGGTCTCGCTCCTCATGTCGAGCGTCATCGATCGCTTGTTGCGGCCGTAGACCTTCCAGTAGATCGGCTGGCCGGCCTCGCGCCAGCGGCGCAGGTCGTCGCCCTCGCCGGGGCGCTCGACCTTGATCACGTCGGCGCCGAAATCGGCGAGCTGCAGCGTCAGCATGTTGCCGGCGACGAGGCGCGACAGGTCGACGATCCGGACACCGTCGAGCGGGCCGCGGGCGGTGGGGTCGAAGCGGATCATCGGGGTGTTCAGACCGCGAGTCGCCGACGCACCGCCTCGTGGTGGTCGCCCCGTCCGGCGCGGCCCACCAGCACCAGCGTCGGCGTGCGCGACAGCAGGTCCCGCGCGGCCGCCACCAGTGCGTCCGCGCCGATCGACATGGTCGTCGCGATCCGTTCGTCGGGCGACAGCACTCGGCCGTGGACCAGCAGGTCGCGTGCGATGGTCTCGGCGAGCTCCATCGGCCGCTCGAGGCTGCGCGCGAGGTGGGTCGCCTGCTGGTTGCGCGTGCGCTCGAGGTCCTCGGGCGCGATCTCCTTCGTCAGCGCCGCGAGCTCGTCGCAGACCACGTCGAAGAACACGCGCAGGTTGCGCGGCGCGACGCCGGCGGTCACCTGCAGCGTGCCGCAGTCGTCGTGGCCCTCGGTCCAGGCGTCGATCTGGTAGGCGAGGCCGCGCTGCTCGCGCACCGACTGGAACAGCGGCGAGGACATGCCGCCGCCGAGCAGCTCGCCGAGCAGCTCGTAGACCGGGTACGAGGGGTCGGTGCGCGCCGGCACCGGCCAGCCGAGCGCGATCGAGGTCTGCTCGTAGTCGTCGTCGACGTGCCGGTAGCCGCCGACGTAGCGCGCGAGCTCGCGCTCGGCGGGCATGCCGGCGGACATGTCGCCGAAGCGGCGCTCGACCTCCTCGGCGAAGCGCGCGTGGTCGACGTCGCCGGCGGCCGCGACGACCATGTTCGACGCGGCATAGTGGGTGCCGAGGTAGCCGAGGAAGTCGTCGCGCGTGACGCGCTTGACGAAGCGCGGGCTGCCGAGGATCGGCCGCCCGAACGACTGCTTCGGGAAGGCCTTCAGGTCGAACTCGTCCTGCGCGATCGACTCGGGGTCGTCGGCGGCGTCACCGAGCTCCTGCAGGATCACCTGCCGCTCGCGGTCGATCTCCTCGGCGGGGAAGGTCGAGCGGCGGATCACGTCGGCGAGCACGTCGAGCGCGACCGGCATGTGCTCGGCGAGCAGCACCGTGTGGTAGGCGGTGTGGTCCTTGGCGGTGTAGGCGTTCATCGACGCGCCCACCCGCTCGATCTCGAGCGAGATGCGCCGCGCGTCGCGGGTCTCGGTGCCCTTGAACGCCATGTGCTCGAGGAAATGCGAGATGCCGTTCAGGTGCGAGGGCTCGTCGCGCGAGCCGACGCGCACGAACGCGCCGATCGCCGCGGTGCGGAAGCCGGGCAGCCGCACCGACGCGATCGTCAGCCCGTTGGGCAGCACGCGGGTGCGCAGGTCCATCGGCGACGGGCCGGTCGCGGTGCCGGCGCGCGGCTGGGCGCGGCCGATCGTCACGATCGTGCCTTCTTCCACGCCTCGTAGCGCGCGCGCTGCTCGGCGTTCGGCGGATAGAGGCCCGGCAGCGGCGCGCCGGCCTCGACCTCGCCCATGATCCAGGTCTCGAGCCGCTCCTGCTCGGGCGCGGCCTCGGCGATCCTCGCGGCGAGCGCCGCGGGCACCACGACCGCGCCGTCGCCGTCGACGACGATCCAGTCTTCTGGAAACACCGCGACGCCGCCGCAGCCGACCGGCTGCTGCCAGGCGACGAAGGTCAGGCCGGCGACCGACGGTGGCGCCGCCGCGCCACGGCACCAGACCGGCAGCCCGGTGCCGAGCACGCCCGCGACGTCGCGCACGACGCCGTCGGTGACCAGCGCGGCCACGCCGCGCTTCGCCATCCGCGCGCACAGGATGTCGCCGAAGATGCCGGCGTCGGTCGTGCCCATCGCGTCGACCACCGCGATGCAGCCGGCGGGCATCGCCTCGATCGCGGCGCGCGTCGAGATCGGCGAGGACCAGGACTCCGGCGTCGCGAGGTCCTCGCGGGCGGGCACGAAGCGCAGCGTGAACGCGCGGCCGACGAGGCGCGGCAGCCCGGCGCGCAGCGGGGTGGCGCCGCGGATCCAGGTGTTGCGCAGCCCGTGCTTGAGCAGCAGCGTGGTCAGCGTGGCGGTGGTGACGCCGCGCAGGGCGTCGGCGATCGCGTCGTCGGTCATTCGGGTCGGGGGCGGTCCGGAAACGGCGGACTCGACCGGGCAGTCTACACGGGGCGCAGGCGGAGTCGCGCGCGGTGCGGGCGGGCGGTGCGGGCATCCTGGCGCCGCGATCAGGCACCCGGGCGGGGTGGGTCGTACGTCCGCGCCCGACCGCCACCCGGCCGGCCTTGCGCTCGGCGGGCAGGCAGGGGTCGCATCCGGCGCACGCTCAGCCGGGTCCGCCCGCCCCCGGCGTCGCGCGGACCAGCGCGACGATCTCGCGCGCGAGCTCCGGGCCGGCGTCCTCCTGCACGAAGTGGCCGGCGCCCCGGATCCGCCGGTGCGCCGGCCCGCGTGCGCCCGGGACCGCGTCCTGCCACGCCCGCTCGCCGCCGCGGGTGATCGGGTCGCGGGTCGAGAACAGCGTGAGGAACGGCTTGTCCCAGGCCCGGAAGGTCGCCCAGGCGTGCTCGTTCGCGTCGCGCTCCGGGTCGTCGGGCCGGTCGGGCACCAGCGCGGGCATCGCGCGCGGGCCGGCGGCGTACCGGCGCCCGGGGAAGGGCGCGTCGTAGGCGGCGCGCTCGCGGGCCCCGAGCCCCCGCGCGCATCCGGCCGCGACGATCCGCCCGATCGGGAACCACGGGCTGTGCCGCGCGAACGCGCGCCAGACGCGGAAGGCGGGCGGCATCGGCGTCGCGCCGGTCGGCAGTCCGCCGTTGGACAGCACGATGCGGTCGAAGCGCTCCGGCGCCCCGGCCGCCATCCGCAGCCCGATCAGCGAGCCCCAGTCCTGGCAGAACAGCGTGACGCCGCGCAGCTCGCGCGCGGCCAGCCAGGCCGACATCCACGCGACGTGCCGGCCGTAGCTGTGGTCGGCGGCGCGCGCGGGCTTGTCGGAGCGGCCGAAGCCGACCAGGTCCGGCGCGACCGCGCGCAGCCCGGCGTCGACGAGCGTCGGGATCATCGTCCGGTACAGGTACGACCAGGTGGGCTCGCCGTGCATCAGCAGGACGACCGGCGCGTCCGGCGGGCCCACGTCGACGCTCGCGATCCGCAGCCCGCCGACCTCGTCGAGGCGCGGCGTCCACGGGAAGTCCGGCAGTCCGTCGAAGCACGCGTCGGGCGTGCGCAGCACCTCGGCGATCGCGGGCAGCGGAGCCGTCACCGCAGCGCTCCGAAGCGCGTGCCGATGCGGATCTCGCGGCTGCCGGCGGGCAGGCTCACGAAGTCGCCGTCGCGGCCGACGCGCAGCGGCCCGCCGAAGATCCGTGGCGCGTCGCCGAGGAAGACCGGCTCCAGCGCGTCGAGCGGCAGCGGCGGCACGACGTGGTTGAGCAGCAGCGCGCCGACGCCGGCGTCGCGGGCGATCGTCGCCGCGTCCTCGGGCGACGCGTGGTAGCCGACGATGTCGTGCAGGATCCGGCGCAGCAGGCCGCGGCCGGTCGCGGCGGCCGCCTCGTCGAGCACCGCGAGCAGCCGCTCCGACAGGGCCTCGTGGACCAGCAGGTCCGCGCCGCGCGCCTCTCGAGCGACCGCGTCGCTGCGCCGCGTGTCGCCGCTCAGCACGACGACGCGGTCGCGATAGCGGATCCGGTAGCCGTAGGCCGGGTGCGCCGGTGCGTGGTCGACCTCGAACGCGACCACCTCGAGCGCGCCGTCGGCGATCACCGTCGCCCTGCGCTCGCTGCCGGTCGACACCGGCAGCGGGACACCGCCCGCGCCGCTCGGTGGCACCACATCGGGGCCGTGGTGCGCGATCCGGTAGCCGCGGTCGGGGGCGTACGCTCGCGCGAGCCCGGCGAGCACCTCCTCGACGCCGGGCGGGCCGTGCACCGGCACCGGCGCGGTCCGCGTCCCGGCGACCCAGCGCTGCAGCAGCAGCTCGCCGAGGCCGTCGAAGTGGTCCGAGTGCAGGTGCGTCAGCAGGATCGCGTCGATCCGGCCGGTGTCGAAACCCATCCGGCCGATCGTGCGCGTCGCGCCCGAGCCGGCGTCGAACACCAGCAGCGTACGGCCGGCGAGCACCAGCGTGCACGGGCCGCCGCGGCGCGGATCGGGGAACGGCGAGCCCGCGCCGCACAGCCCGACGTGCAGCCCGTCGGGCAGCTCGGCCGCGGGGTCGGCGGAGAGCTGCGCGAGCGCGGCGCGCTTGACCAGCGCGATCGCGATCTCGCCGCGCTGCCACCATGCGAGGACCGCGGCCGCGACGAGCACGAACGCGGCCACGAGCGCGACGCGGCGCGTGCGTCGGCTCATCTCGAGGCACCCGCGGGCGGGGCGGCGCGGCGCCGTCGGCGCAGCACGAGCGCCGCGGCGACGGCGAGCGCGAGCGCGCCGCCGATCGGCGCGTAGGCCGGGAGCCAGTAGTCGAGCACGCTGTTGATCGTGACCTGACGGGAGGCGTCGTAGCCGGCGGGCATCGGCAGCACGCCGTGCTCGCGCGCCCAGGCGTCGTACTCGGCGGCGAGGCGCGCGACGAGCTCGGGCCGCTCGCGCGCGAGGTCGCGCGTCTCGCCCGGGTCGGCGGCGATGTCGAAGAGCCGCCAGCGCCCGTCGCCGAGCGGCGGCAGGCCACGGCTCAGCTTCAGGTCGCCGCGGTAGAGCGCCTCGTCGCCGGACAGCTCGTAGCCGATCGTGTCGTCCGGTCCCCGCACGCGCACGCCAGGGTCGCGCAGCGCGGGCACCAGGCTGCGGCCCGCCAGGGGCTTCACCGGGCGGCCGTCGCCGGCCGCGCCGGCCGCGGGCAGGCCTGCCAGCTCGAGCAGCGTCGGCACGATGTCGGTGACGTGCGCGAGGCCGTGGTGCAGGCCGCCGGCTCGCGTGCCCGGCGCGCCCGCGACGATCAGCGGCACGCGCGTGCCGCCTTCGCCGCCGATGAACTTGTAGCCCGACAGCGGCGAGGCCGCCGCGCTCGCCCAGCCCGGGCCCATGATCGCGTAGGCCCCGGGGCCGCCGAGCCGGTCGATCGACTGCGTGTACTGCGTCCAGAGCCAGGGCTGCGCGTTGCGGTAGTCCGAGCCCTCCGGGCCGTTGTCCGACAGGAACACGAAGACCGTGTCGTCGAGCCGGCCCTCGGCGCGAAGGAACTCGACGAGGCGCCCGACGTGGTGGTCCATCGCCTCGGCCATCGCGGCGTAGACCTGCATGCGCTTCGCCTGGTAGCGGCGGTCCTCGGCCGACAGCGCGTTCCAGTCGGGCGTCGTCGGCACCGACGCGAGCGCCGTGCCCGGGGGCACCACGCCGAGCGCCGCGGCGCGGTCGCGGCGCGCGCGGCGCAGCGCGTCCCAGCCGTCCTCGTAGCGGCCGGCGTGCCGCTCGACGAACTCGCGCGGCGCCTGCAGCGGCGCGTGGTTCGCCTGGAAGCCGAGCAGCGCGAAGAACGGCCGGTCGCGATCGGGTGCGTCGCGCAGGAAGCCGATCAGCCGGTCGACGAACCACTCCGACGAGTAGAACGTCGCGGGCATCCTCGCCGGTCGGCCGTCCTCGAACCACTGCACCGATGCCGAGTGCGGCAGGTAGCGCTGCGTCGGCACCCAGTTGTCCGAGCCGGTGTCGCCCTGCACGATCGAGCGGTCGAAGCCGCGGCGGTCGGGCAGGTTGTGCGGCTCGGTGCCGACGTTCCACTTGCCCGACGCGTAGGTGCGCCAGCCGGCCGCCTGCAGCCGCGACGACACGGTGACCACGTCCGGCGCGAGCGAGCCGAGGTAGCCCGGGCGGCCGCGGTGCGCGCGCGGCATCGATTCGTGCAGGTTGCCGACGCCGGCGAGGTGGTGCTCGACGCCGGTCAGCAGCATCGCCCGCGTCGGCGCGCACGAGGCCGCGGCGTGGAAGTTGGTGAAGCGGGTGCCGCGCGCGGCGAGCGCGTCGAGGTGCGGCGTCGGGATCTCGCCGCCGAACGCGCCGACGTCGGTGAAGCCCCAGTCGTCGGCGACGATGACGACGAAGTTCGGGCGGGGTGGGGCGGCTTGGACGGGGAGGACGGCGAGCGCGGCGAGCGCGGCGAGGAGGGGCGCGAGGAGGCCGAGGGCGAGTCGACGAGCGGCTCGTGCAGGACGTCTCATCGCGGCGCTCCCGTGTGCGGTGTGTCGGCGCGCAGCGCGTCGCGGATCGTCCACAGCCGGTCCTGGCCCCACGCCGCGACGTCGCCGACCGCGAACGACGGCACGCCCCAGAGCCCGCGCTCGAACAGCGCCATGCGGTCGCGCTCGGCCTCGGCGCGCCAGCCCGGGTCGCCGAGCGCGTCGCGGCAGTCGGCCCACGCGAGGCCGGCGCGCTCGGCCATCCGGCGCAGGCCTCGGTCGGAGCCGGCGTCGAGGCCGTCGGCCCAGATGCCCTGCATCAGCGACGCGAGCATCGCCTCGCCGAGGCCCTCGCGGCGCGCCCGCGCCAGCACCGCGAGCCCGCGCTCGGCCGGGCGGCCGACCGGGTCGACGAGCCGCCCGAACGGCACGCCGTGCAGCCGCGCCTCGCGGGCGGCGTCGGCGGCGATGTAGCGGCGCTTCTCGGGCGGCACCGGCAGGCCGCGCATCACCATCGGCAGCAGCGGGCGCAGGCGCAGCGTCGCGCCGTGCCGGCGCGCGAGCCGCATCGCGCGCGGCGCGACGATCGCCGAGTAGGGGCTGCGCAGCGAGAACCAGAAGTCGACGGTTCGGGGCGCGCCCGGGGGCGCCTCGGGCGCGCCGTCGTCGGTGTCGAGGTCGGGCGGGCACAGGATCGCGTCGGCCCCGTCGCGCGCCGCGCCGAGCGCCTGCAGGCGCCGCTCGAGGTGGTGCAGCCGGTCGACGCCCCAGTACCACTCGCCGGCGTAGTGGAAGGTCGCGCCGAGGTAGTGGCCGAGCCCGCGCCGGAGCGTCGCGGCGCGGGCCAGGTGCGCGGCCGCGGCAGGCGAGGGCGCCGGCGCCGGAGCGTCGCCGGCGGCGTCGCGCGGCGCCCGCCACGCGTCGAGCGTGATCGCCGCTGCGGCGTCCGCGAAGCGGCCGCCGTCCGCGGCCTCGACGAGCCGCTCGGTGACATCCCGCAGCGCGGCCGGCGACGGCGGCGCGCCGCGGTCCTCGAAGGCGAGGCCGTGGCGGCGCGCGAGCCTCGCCGCGTCGACGCGCGACCACGCCGCGAGCCGGGCGCGCTCGGGCGCGGCGCCGTCGTCGGGCGGACCGACCACGTGCGGCTCGAGCACGACGTCGTAGCGGCGGAGCAGTCCGGGCAGCACCGCCGCGGCGAGCACCGAGTACGGGTCGTCCGGCTGGTGGAAGTAGGTCACCCGGTGCGGCTCGCCGCGCGCGCGGCGCGTGCGTTCCGCCCGGTCGCGCTGCCGCTGCAGCCGCGGCGCACCGAGCATCCAGGCCGACACCGGCGGCGACAGCCAGCCCTTCAGCGACACGGCGGTCTCCGGCACGGCGCGCTTTCGCGGCGCGCTGGCCGCCGGCGCGCGGCCTCCGTACACTGATGCATGGACGGCGGGCGCCCGGCGGACGGCCCCGCGCACCCCGCCGCCGCCATGCGGCCCGATCGGAGCGAACCGTGATCTCTCGGACCCCGGACCGCGGCCCCGCCGCGAAGCGACGCGCGCGCGCGCCGGCGCAGCGCGACGACGCCGCGCGGCTCGGCCGCGACGACTGGCTCGACGCCGCCCGCGACGCGGTCGTCGCCGGCGGCTTCGACGCGGTCCGCGTGCTGTCGCTCGCCGATGCGCTCGGCATCACCCGGGGCAGCTTCTACTGGCACTTCGCCGACCACGCCGAGCTTCTGTCGGCGCTGATCGCGCGCTGGCGCGAGCGCGAGCTCGAGGCCGACCGCGCGCTCGAGGCACGCGCGAGCGACGATCCGGTCGAGGACCTGCTGCGGCTGCTCGACGCCGCGCTCGCACGGGGCGGTCGCAACCTCGAGGCGATGCGCTTCGAGCTCGCGCTGCGCGAACTCGGCCGGCAGGACCGCTCGGTCGCGGCGATGCTCGCCGAGGTCGACGGCGTGCGCATGGCGGTGCTGACCGCGAAGTTCGAGCGGCTCGTCGGCGACACCGACGAGGCGCGCGAGCTGGCGGCGCTGCTCGACGTCGCGGTCGCGGGCGCGCACCAGGCGCTCGCCCGGCCGGCGGCCGGGCCCGGCCTCGCCGCGTACCTGCGCGAGACGATCGCCGAGCACCTGATCCGGCGCCGCGCGCCGGCGCCGGCCCGGCGCGGGCGTCGCGCCGGCGTCAGTTGATCCAGTAGGCGTATTCATCGTCGGGCCGCTGCGGCGCGTCGAGGGTGCGGTCGATCGACACCGGGAGCTCGAGGAACGAGGGCCACAGCGGCGCGGGCATGCCGGCGTGGTGCGCGTCCATCGTCGCGCGCAGCCGCGCCACCTGCTCGGGCCGCGCGGCGGACAGGTCGGTGCGCTCGGTCGGGTCCGAGGCGAGGTCGAACAGCCAGGCGCGCTTCGGGCGCTCGGAGACGATCAGCTTCCAGTCGCCGTCGCGGACCGCGCGGTACGAACCGTCGCGAAAGTGAAGCGTGCGCGGCGCCGGCCGCGGCGCGGCCGGATCGGCGAGCCACGGCAGCCAGTCGAGGCCGTCGATCGGCCGGTCGGCCGGTGGCGCGGCGCCGGACGCCGCGGCCGCGACCGGTAGCAGGTCGATCACGGACACCGGTGCGTCGATGCGCTGCCCCGCCGGGATCCGTGCCGGCCAGCGCGCGACGAAGGGCACGCGCAGGCCGCCCTCGAAGAGCGTCAGCTTCCAGCCGCGGAACGGCC
>Ga0315899_10000103_pt1 | contig 101107 bp, 107 predicted proteins | sample LakEriMetagenome_2_FD_203518 | JGI IMG/M metagenome (GOLD analysis project Ga0315899, IMG submission 203518) | Freshwater fungal communities from buoy surface, Lake Erie, Ohio, United States - Buoy 4 MA112 | ecosystem: Environmental > Aquatic > Freshwater > Lake | place: USA: Lake Erie, Ohio... | reverse complement strand
GGAACGGTGAGGCCTATCTGAGCTACAGCCTGGGCGCCCTGAGCTTCATGAGCTTCATCGCCTCGGCCTACATCTGGTTAAACAACACCGCCTATCCCTCGGAGTTCTACGGCCCCACCAACGCCGAATCCTCCCAGGCCCAGAGCTTCACCTTCCTGGTGCGCGACCAGCGCCTCGGCGCCAACATCGGTTCGGCCATGGGCCCCACCGGTCTGGGTAAGTACCTGATGCGCTCCCCCACCGGCGAGATCATCTTCGGTGGTGAAACCATGCGCTTCTGGGACTTCCGCGGTCCCTGGCTGGAGCCGCTGCGCGGCCCCAACGGCCTGAGCCTCGACAAGCTCCAGAACGACATTCAGCCCTGGCAGGTGCGCCGCGCGGCTGAGTACATGACCCACGCCCCCAACGCTTCGCTGAACTCGGTGGGCGGCATCATCACCGAGCCCAACTCGGTGAACTTCGTGAACATCCGCCAGTGGCTGGCCGCGACCCAGTTCGTGCTCGCCTTCTTCTTCCTGGTGGGTCACCTCTGGCACGCTGGCCGCGCCCGCGCCGCTGCTGCCGGTTTCGAGAAGGGCATCGACCGCAAGGCTGAGCCCACCCTGGCCATGCCGGATCTCGACTGATCGCCTACGGGCCATCCCCTCTTTGCCCTCGCCCCTCTGGCGAGGGCTTTTTTTTGCTTTCCCGCCAAAGGCAAAGATGCCGGCGCAAGAAGCGGACGGGAGCAGATTGAGGCCGCCAGCAATTGATTACTGACCCTCTGGTCCGAAACCAGCCGAGCAGCTGACCAACCAGCGGCGCAGCAACGGCAGGCTGAGGCCGATCACATTGGAGTAGCAGCCGTCGATGCGCTCCACCAGCGCCCCACCGCGGCCCTCGAGGGCAAAGCCCCCGGCGCAGGCCAGCGGTTCACCCGTGGCCACATAGTTGGCAATCTCGGTGTCGCTGAGGGCCGCAAATTGCACCCGCGTGGTCACCGTGGTGATCGCCTCAGCGGGCGTTCCGCCGGGTGTGGAGGCGACCAGCAGGCAATGGCCGGTGTGCAGCTCGCCCCAGCGACCGGCCATGCGCCGCCAGCGTTCCGTGGCTTCGGCCGCATCCGCAGGCTTGCCAAACACCTCCCCCTCGAACACCAGCACCGAATCACAGCCCAACAGCGCCTGAATGTCGCCATCGGCGACGGGATCCAGCAGCCCACGCACCGCCTCAGCCTTGGCTCGGGCCAGCCGCTGCACCAGCTGCCGCGGATCGGGATCATGAATCGCGTCTTCATCCACGCCGCTCACCCGCACCCTGTGGGCAATGGCCGCCTGTTCCAGCAGGCGGCGGCGGGCGGGGGAGGCGGAGGCAAGCAGCAGCACGGACAACAGCGCGTCGGTCGAGGCAAGACAATGGCAGCGGACGCCAGCAACCCTTGAGCAGCGCCGGGATCGAAGCCAATGAACAGCGGGCACTCCAACGCGCGGGCCAGTCGCTGCGTTGCCTGCCATTTCGGCGCGCCTTCTACGACCAGCTCGAGGCCAGAGCGCTGAGCAGCAGCGAATTCGGCGGCCTGACGGAATGGAGCCGCTACAGCCGGCGGCCGCTGGGGTCCTCGCGCGCGGAAGACCACTTCATCTGGCTGATCCAGCTGGGGGTGCTGCGCCGCGAGGTGGATGGCCAGGGCCTCACCGAGCGGGTGCGGTTGACGCCCCTGGGCCGGCAGGTGCTGGCCTCCCTGGGCCAGGAGATCAGACCCGCCGGGCCCTTGCTGCAGTTGCGTCACTGGCTGCAGCGCCACCGGCCGCGCCTGTGAACGCGAAGGCTGCCCCCAGGCCGCTGATGGTGCTGGGCACCAGCAGTGGCGCCGGCAAATCGCTGATGACGGCCGCCCTGTGCCGGGTGCTGCGCCGCCGCGGCGAAACGCCGCTGCCCTTCAAGGGCCAGAACATGAGCAACAACGCCTGGGTGGACCAGGCCGGCGGTGAGATGGCTTACTCCCAGGCCCTGCAGGCCTGGGCGGCCGGGCGGGAACCCGCCTGCGCGATGAACCCGGTGCTGCTCAAACCCCAGGGCGACAGCACCAGCGAGGTGATCCACCTGGGCCAGTCGGTGGGGCACTGCCGCGCCGAGCACTACTACCGCGACTGGTTCCGGCCGGGCTGGGCCGCGATCCGCCAGGGACTGAGCCAACTGCAGGCCGCCCATCCGCAGGGACGGCTGGTGCTGGAGGGGGCCGGCAGCCCGGTGGAGGTGAACCTGCAACCCCGCGACCTCACCAACCTGCGGCTGGCCCAGTTCCTGCGGGCCAACTGCCTGCTGGTGGCCGATATTGAACGGGGCGGCGTCTTTGCCCAGCTGGTGGGAACCCTCGCGCTGCTGCGGCCGGTGGAGCGGCCCCTGATCAAGGGGCTGCTGATCAACCGCTTCCGGGGCCGGCGCGAGCTGTTCGATGAGGGCCGCCGCTGGCTTGAAGACCACACCGGCATCCCGGTGCTGGGGGTGATGCCCTGGCTGGAGGAGCTCTTCCCTCCGGAGGATTCGCTGGATCTGCTGGAGCGCCGCGGTCGCAAGGCCGGCGCTGAGCTGGAGATCGCCGTGCTGCGGCTGCCCTCCCTCAGCAACTTCTCCGACCTCGACCCCCTGGAGGCCGAACCGAGCGTGCAGCTGCGCTGGCTGCAGCCGGGTCAGCCCCTGGGGCGGCCGGATGCCGTGATCGTGCCCGGCAGCAAACAGACCCTGCGGGATCTGGCCAGCCTGCAACGCTCAGGCCTGGCCCAGGAGCTGCAGGGCTACGCGGCCGGCGGCGGCCAGGTGTTCGGCATCTGCGGCGGCCTGCAGATGCTGGGCCGCGAGCTGCTGGATCCCGGTGGCCTGGAAGGGGGCGCGGCCAACAGCCTGCGGGGCCTCGATCTGCTGCCGCTGCGCACCGTGTTCGCCGGCGACAAGGCCCTGCGCCAACGGCGATCCCAGGCCCTCTGGCCAGGCGCCGAGGCCAGCGGTGCCACGGAACTGGAGGGCTTCGAGCTGCATCGCGGCATCACCACCTGCCTGCTCGACCCCCAGCCCACCGGTGTGGCCCCCCTGGCCAGCGATGCCGACCTGGGCTGGTGGCGCCCCTACGGCGATCAGGGGGGGCTGGTGGCCGGCACCTATCTGCACGGCGTGTTCGAGGCTGGAGCCTGGCGGCGCCGCTGGCTCAATCAGCTGCGCCAGCGCAAGGGCCTGGCGCCGCTGCCCGAGCGCCAACCCCACCACAGCCGCCAGCGCGAGGCCCTGCTCGACCGCCTGGCGGATGCCTTCGAAGCCCACGTGAACCTCACCCCTCTGCTGCGCTGAGCCCATGGCAACGGCCCCCACCCCTGTGACCATCCACTGGCCCAACGGGCGCCGCACCAGTGTGGTCGCAGGCCACGACTGGCTGTTGGCGGCTCGGGAGGCCGGCATGGCGATCCCCACTGGCTGCCTGGGCGGCAGTTGCGGCGCCTGCGAGATCGACGTGAACGGCCAGACGGTGCGGGCCTGCATCGCCAGCGTGCCCGCCAGCCGCAGCGGCACACTCACGGTGGAGCTGGCCAGTGACCCCTATTGGTGAATCAGGCCACCACCCAGCACCACATCGCCCGCGTAGAACACCGCCGCCTGGCCCGGGGTGATCGAGAACTGGGGCTCGGCGAACTCCAACCGACAGCGGGAGGGTCGATCGGCGGCACGATCCGCATCGGTGGGGGGCAGCGGCGTGAGCAGGGCCCGCTCGGGGCCACTGCGATAGCGCACCTGCACGCTGAGCTCCAGCGGCTGCTCCGGCGGGGCGATCGACACCCAGTTCACCGCCCCCACCACCGCCTCGCTGCGGGCGGCCTCGGCGCGGGGCGCCACCACCACGCGGTTCATGGCGGCATCAAGGCGCACCACGTGCAGCGGCTCGCACCAGGCCACCCCCAGCCCCTTGCGTTGGCCGATGGTGAAGTGCTCGATGCCGTCGTGCTGGCCCACCACGCGACCATCGCTGAGCACGATCTCGCCCTGGCGCGGCGGCAGATAGGCATCGAGGAAGGCCTTCATCGAGCCGTGGTGGTCCGCCAGGCAGAGGTCCTGGCTCTCGGGCTTGTGGGCGGTGCGCAGGCCATGGCGCTCGGCCTCGGCGCGGGTGTCGGCCTTGGTGAGTTCACCGAGGGGAAACACCAGCCGTCCCAGAACGGCCTGGGGCAGGTCGTAGAGGAAATAACTCTGATCCTTGCGGGAATCCAGACCGCGCAGCAGCTGGTGGCGGCCGTTGTCGCTCACGGACCCATGGCGCACCCGGGCGTAGTGACCGGTGGCGATGCGATCGATGCCGCGCTCCTCGGCGGCCCAGCGCAGCATCGGAGCGAACTTCACCTCGCGGTTGCAGCGGGAACAGGGCAAGGGCGTGACACCCGCCTGGTAGCCCTGCACCAGGAAGTTCACGATCTGCTCCTGGAAGTGCTCGCGGAAATCCACCACATGGTGGGGCACCCCCAGCTGCTCGCAGATGCCGGCCGCATCCACCAGGCCCTCGGCGCAGCAGGCCCCCTTGCCGCTCATCAGCCAGAGGGTGAGCCCCTCCACCTGCCAGCCGGCCTCCACGAGCAACGCCGCCGTGAGGGAGCTGTCGACCCCGCCCGAGAGCCCCACCGCCACCCGGTGCTCACCGGGCCAGCTATGCAGCCGCTCGATGGCGGCGGCACCGGCCTCGGTGGCTGCCACCGAGTGGCCGGAGGCGGGCACGGGTGGAGCGGAAAAACGGGCCAACGAACAACCTGAATCGGGTGTGGGCTCTGCCGTGGTGCAGACAGACGCCATGTGTTTCCATCATGGAACTGCAGCGGGTGTGGTTGTTCGGCTCGCTGGCCTGACCCCCCCTTGGCAGAGATCCGCTGGCCCCGCCCCGATGCCCGCCACCTGCTGGTGAGCTCCAGCCTGATGGCCCAGCTGGAGCAGCAGCTGTTCACCAGCGGGCTGCCGGTGGAGGCCCTGATGGAGAAGGCGGCCCTCGCGGTGAGCCGCCGGCTGCTGGAGCAACACGGCCCAGCCCTGCGGCAGAGCGGAGCGCTGGTGCTGGTGGGGCCCGGGCACAACGGCGGCGATGGCCTGGTGATCGCCCGCGAACTGCACCTGGCCGGCATCGCCACGGCGATCTGGAGCCCGTTCGAGCGCCACAAGCCGCTCACGGCCGCCCACCTGCGCCATGGCCAGTGGCTGGGCATCCCCCTGCTGCAGCGCCTGCCGGATGCGGGCGGCCCCGAACTCTGGATCGACGCCCTGCTGGGCATCGGCCAGCAGCGACCGGCCGGCGAGATGATCGAGACCCTGCTGGCGGCCCGGCAGCACCAGCGGCCGCAGCGGTTGATGGCGGTGGATGTGCCCACGGGGCTCTGCGCAGACAGCGGCCGCCCGATCAGCCACCATCCCGCTGCAGCCCACACCACCTACTGCATCGGCCTGATCAAGCGGGGCTTGGTGCAGGATCGCGCCCTGGCCTGGGTGGGTGAGCTGGAGCGGGTGGATCTGGGATGGCCCCAGGCGCTGCTGGAACGGCTCCTGGAGGGGCACCACCACCAGCTGCCGCTGGGGCTCGCCGCGGCCGATGCGCTCAGCGCCCCCTGGCCCGCGGCCGCTCCAGACCAGGGCAAGTACGGCCGTGGCCGACTGCTGGTGGTGGCCGGCAGCCCGGCCTACCGGGGAGCCGCCCAGCTGTGCCTCAGTGGTGCCAGCGCGAGCGGCTGCGGCAGCCTGCGGGCGGCCGTGCCTGAGCCGGTGGCCGAGGGGCTGTGGAGCGTGCAGCCCCACGTGGTGCTGGCCGCAGCCCTTGGCGGCCACGGAGCGGGCGGCCTGGATCTGGGCAGCCTGCCGGCCGCGGCCATGGACCGGCTCGATGCCGTGGTGCTGGGCCCCGGCCTTGGCCCAGGGCCTCAGCCAGCCGATGGAGCCGGGGCGCTGGAGCGCGAGGCCCAGGCCTGGGAGCGCCTGCAACACCAGGAGGCTCTGCTGGTGCTGGATGCCGATGGCCTCAACCGGCTGGCCAGCGGGGGCGATGCCGCCAACTGGCTGCGAAAACGCCGAGGACCCACCTGGATCACGCCCCACGCCGGCGAATTCAACCGCCTGTTCCCTGACCTGGCGGATCGCGATCCCCTGGACGCGGCCCAGGCGGCTGCGGCCAGCAGCCAGGCCGCGGTGCTGCTGAAGGGTGCTCGCACGGTGATCGCGAGCCCGGATGGCCGCCGCTGGCAACTGCTGCGAGCAGCGAGTGCTTCGGCTCGGGCGGGGTTGGGCGACGTGCTGGCGGGCTACGCCGCGGGGGTGGGTGCCATGGCGATGGCCGTTGCGGGCAGAACTGATACCGCTTTGCTGGCGGCCGCAGCGCTGGAGCACGCGGAGGCGGGCCTGCGCCTCAATGGCGCGGCACCGATGGCCATCGCTGCAGCATTACAACAGCGAATTGCGGCAAAGTAACAGCTGTTCGGCACGAACGAACAGCGCGCGTTGACGTGGGTCTCAACACATATTGTGTGTTTTTGCAGCCAAAAGCTGAAGGCTTACTGAAGCAACAGCCCGGATCACGCGGTTCGTGGGAGGTTTTCTGAACTTCCCAGGCCTGGGCTCATGACAGCCTCCAGTCTCTCCGCCAGCGGCAGCAGTCGCCGCCGGGGCAGCGACCCAATTAGTTGGTATCTCTCCACCATTGGCCGCGTTCCACTCCTCACCCCGGCGGAAGAGATCGAACTGGGCAATCAGGTGCAGACGATGATGCGCCTGGTGGAAGAAGACAAAGGGGAGAACTACACCGATCAGGAGAAAAAAACCATTCGGGTTGGACGCCGTTCCAAGGAGCGGATGATGAAGGCCAACCTCCGCCTGGTGGTGAGCGTTGCCAAGAAGTACCAGGGCAAGGGGCTGGAACTCCTGGATCTCATCCAGGAGGGATCCCTGGGCCTGGAGCGGGCCGTGGAGAAGTTTGACCCCACCCGCGGCTACAAGTTCTCCACCTATGCCTTCTGGTGGATCCGCCAGAGCATGACCCGCGCCATCGCCTGCCAGTCGCGCACCATTCGCCTGCCGGTGCACCTCTCCGAGCGCCTGACGGCGATCCGCAAGGTGAGCCTCGACCTGGCCCACAAACTGGGGGCGATGCCGAACCGCAGGGAAATCGCCGAGGCGATGGACATGCCCATCGACGAGCTGGATGCCCTGTTGCGCCAGGCCCTCACCACCTCCAGCCTCGATGCGCCGGTGAACGGCGAAGAAGGCCGCAGCTTCCTGGGGGACCTGATCGCCGACAACAGCCATGCCGAACCCCTGGACCAGGTGGAACGCGGCATCCACCAGGAGCAGCTGGGCCGCTGGCTCACCTACCTCACCGACCAGGAGCGCCAGGTGCTGGAACTCCGCTTCGGGCTGGAAGGTGAGGAGCGCCACACCCTGGCCGAAATCGGCCGCATGCTCGACGTCTCGCGCGAGCGTGTGCGGCAGGTGGAACTGAAGGCGCTGCGCAAGCTGCGCCATCTCACCCGCAGGATGCCCTCCTCGCTTTAGAGCACTGGTCTCCGGATGCATCCCGGTGACAACTGGGGCAGCCCCGGCATCCCAGGTAGAATGAATATATGAATGCATTTCCGATGAACAAGCTGCTGGCGGCTGCCCTCACCTCCCTTGCCGTTCTGGGGGGCACGGCTCCAGCCCGGGCCATGAGCCTGAGTGACGCTTGCGCCACCTTCGCCAGCAAACTCAACAGCGCCCTTCAAGCTGGCGATACGGCCAAGGCCCAGGAGATCTACAGCGTGGGCAGCCAGCGCATCGCAGGCCGCTTCAACGGCGCCACTTGCCCTAACGTGAAGGCGCCAGCAGCCGCCAACAACTGACGCCAGCGAAGGGCTTGCATTCCCTCCGGCCGGCAGATGAGTGCTCATGAACCCGTTCAACGCCTGAGACGGAATCACGGGGTCAATCATCTTGCCACTGGCGGCCGAGTTGTCCTGACCCTTGCGAAAGATGTTTCACTGCATGCCAATGCAGGACACGAGACCTTCTCCAAGGGCAGCCAACTCAGTTATGCCGGCGGCCTGCAAATACTTTTCTCGCTGGCATCAACCAGCCGTTGCGCTGCAACCTGCCCTCCTGGCCAACCGACGAACGATTGAACTGGGCTGACGGGCCCCAAGTCGTTGAGGATGGGGGCGGCTGTGGGACTCGCTGGCAACACCCGATCAATCGCTCCGTGCACTCCACCCCGCGCGGCCTCCCGCAAGGACTTCGGCTGCCACAACGTTGTCATACCAAGGGCTTTTAGAGGGGTTTACCCCCAACAAGCAAACCCACAAATAGACGATATGCAGGATGTCCTGCCAGATCGCTAAGTGCTGATGGTTCTAGAGAAAAAGAGGCCCGACGTTCCGTCTCACGCAAAAGGCATGGGAGCAGACACCTAGGCGCAGCGCCACCGAAGCCGGAACAAGCGAAAAGCTCACGCCGCTTATGCAGAAACTGCATAGAATGAACCAAAGGCAAGGCGGCTCTGAAATGGCGTCAACTGGCTGGCTGGTGAGCTTCAGACCACCGCGGCGGTATCAAGCCGCAGATCGGTGGTTAACCGACACCGGTTATTTCACCAGCAGTCCCGCAAAAGCCCTCGTGGTCCTCAACCCCGAAGCGGCAGCAGAGCGCCTGCAGGCGCCCATGGAATCAAGGGGATGGCCGCTCAGGGCCGTTGAACAGCTGACCATGGTTAAGGCCAGGTCGAAACGAGCCCATCGAGGTAGCGAGAACGTTGAAATTCGCAACCAAATCAATACACGCGTCGCACTGCATGCTTAACGAAGAAGTTAAAAAGCCAGAGGGAAGGCGTCAAAGCGTTGACGCCCACAGAAGAGAAACGACTCCAAGACGAGGGTGTGACAGTGCGCTCAAATTCGCTGCTTTGCTCGCATTCATCAACCTATGGCCCCAATTGGGACTTGCCGAGACAACAACAATTAATGAGGCCGTCACGGGAACTCAGGGCCCCGCGAATCCGCCTCTCAATGGTGGCGATACATTAACAATTACGCAGAATGGAGCCATCCAAGCAAGTGGAAACAACAAAAAAGCGATCCTGGCGACTGGCGGAAACAACACAATAATCAACGCAGGCACGATCAGAACGACAGGGAACACAGGCTCGGACGCCATTCAGGCGCTGGCAGGCTTCAATACAATCATCAACCACGGAAATATAACAACAGCAGGAAACAGCTCACGCGCCATATTTGCAGCCGGAGACGCCAATACAATTGTTAACAGCGGAGCGATAAACACCATCAATTCCGCGGGCATAAGAACAAACAACGGCAACTTGGATTCAATCACTAATACCGGCACCATACAGACCTCTGGCCCAGGAAGCAGGGGGATTTACTCAACCGGAAACTCGAACACCATTTACAACTACGGCTCAATCACAACAACAGGGGCCACCGATGGAACGGATAGCGCAGACGCGATTCGGGTCATCGGAAACTTCAACACAGTTACAAACTCAGGCAGCATTCTGACCTTGGGAGATGGGGGCAATGGTGTTTATGCCACTGGCAACTCGAACACGATCAACAACACTGGCGCCATCTCAACATCAGGAGAGAATGCGATTGGGATATACGCCCAAGGCGATTCCAATGTCATCATGAACTCGGGTGTTATTGGCACAACCGGCTCTGCCGCCTCCGGCAGCGCAATAGGGGCTGACGGAATCAACGTTGAAGGCACCTCCAGCACCATAATCAACCTGGGATCGATCAGTACCAACGGCGCAAATAGCTACGGGATCTCCTCCTATGGTGATTTGAGTGTCATCAATAATTCAGGATTGATCCGCACCTATGGCAGAGCCAGCGCCGGCATAGGCGTTGAAAGCAACTCAGGCACCATCACAAATTCGGGCATGATCAGCACCCACGGTTTTGCCGCGGATGGCATCTCGCTGAATGGCCCGTCCAACACGAACACCGTTAATAACTCTGGCTCAATCACAACCACTGGAGACTCGGCGGCGGGTATCTTCGCGACAGGAAATTCGAATACCGTTATCAACTCAGGATCGATCTCCACATCAGGCAACTCCGCCGTTGGTGTTCTTGTTGTGGGAGACTCAAATGCTGTGACCAACTCAGGCAGCATTATTAGCAAGCAGAGTTATGCAGTGCTCTTCGATGGCTCTGGTAATACATTCAATATAAGCAACAACTTCGTGGCCGGCGGAATTAACATGGGCGCCGGAGGTACTGTCAATATCGTAACGGGCACAAACTACTCAAAGCTGTTTACATTCGAAGGAACCGTTAGCAGCATTAACAGCTCCGGGCCGGTTCCTGTCTTCATCAATTTACAGGCGCAGAAGGCAGCTACCTACGATCCCACAATATTCGCCAGCTCCACCGATGCTCTGGCCGACATGACAAACACCATCTCGTCGATGATTCCGGGGCGCTTCAACGGAACGGACAGCCAGCATCCCCTCTGGGCAAGAGGCTTTGGCATGACCTCGAATTATTCAGGCACAACGACAACACTGGATCGCAGCTATGTCCTCTCTGGGGTTGCCATGGGGTACGAAGCCAAGCGCAGCAAAGAGCTGACCATTGGCTTACTCGGCGGCTACGGGCAAACGAGTCTGACTGCCGACGGCAATACAACGCAATCGTTCAACAACAGCAGCGATGGCGGCTTCATGGGATTCTATGGCCAAAAGCGCTGGGGAGACACATCGTTTGATTTTGCACTGTACGGAGGTGTTCAGAGTTTTCAACAGCAGCGTTACGTCAACGACAACCTGGCTTATCTCGGCAACTCAAGCACCAAGGCCTCCTATCAAGGCTGGTGGATAGCGCCAGAGTTGGGACTGACTGCCAAGGCCGGCGAGGTCAATGGTTGGAGCATTCTGCCGACAGCACGCGTCCGTTATGCCCAACAGTGGATGGGCAGTTATACGGAAGCCGGTGGAGGCTCAGCCAATGCGACTGTCAATGGACGCAACGTCAGCGTCGGACAAAGCTTCGTTGGCATCGGCACCCGCAGAACCCTGAAAACAACCCTGGGCAAGAACACCAAGATGGTTCTAGAAGGCCAGGTGGGCTATGTCTATCGCGGAGCCGTCGGGAGTGACACAGTTGGGGTCACGATGATTGGCCAGTCACTCTCACTGCCAACGGAAACAACAAGCCGCAACGCAGTCGCTGTCTCTGCAGGTGTCACGATTGATCTCTCCACTGCGGTTGCGCTGAAAATCAGGGGTGATGCAGCGGCTGGTGGAGGTATCAACTATGTTGGAGGGGGTTGGGCTGGGTTAAGCATCAAGTTCTAATTTATCAAAGTAGATTCTGGTTCGTCGACACCTCCGGCCCGCTGCTGAGGACAGTGGTCTGATCAACGCCACTTAGCCATCACAGCCGTCTCCTCCTCTGGCAGCAGCTGGGCATACGTCAAATCATCGCAAGGTCCGTCAGACTTATCCAGAAGCGCCGATGGCAGGGCTGGTACCAGTGGTGCACTCAATTCTGGACAACGGCTTATGCGCATGTTCACCACACTGCTCTGGAGATCCTTCGGAACTGCAAGGCTGACGACCCAGGAGCCGCCATCCCCTTGCTGACCGTGCTTGATCCAGATCAATCCGGGCACTACGGATTACCGCTTAACGGCACTGGAGAAGCTTGGAGGCAAGCAACCTTCATACCACCCCCAGCTCACAACCCTGCCACCTCAGAGCCCGCCTGAGAGCCCTGTCAGGGCGAGAAATCCAGTGAGAGTCCCCCTCGTTTACCACCCGGCCTACTCGGCGCCGCTACCCAGCAGCCATCGCTTTCCGATGGCCAAGTTCCGGCTGCTGCACACGCTGCTGCAGCGCCAGGGCCTGGCCACGCCGGAGCAATTTCACCGGCCTCTGCCGGTGCCGAGGCGGTGGCTGGAGCTGGTGCATGCACGGGGCTATCACCAGGCCTTTGCCCGCGGCAGCCTCAGCGCGGCTGAGCAGCGCCGCATCGGCCTGCCGGCCACCACGCCACTGGTGCAACGCACCTGGCTGGCCGTGGGTGGAACCGTGCTCACCGCCCGACTGGCCCTGCGCCATGGGGTGGCCTGTCACCTGGCGGGAGGAACCCACCATGCCTTCCCCAACCATGGCAGTGGCTTCTGCATCTTCAACGACTGCGCCGTGGCCGCCAGGGTGCTGCTGGCGGAAGCAGCGGTGAGACGCCTGATGCTGATCGACCTCGACGTGCATCAAGGCGACGCCAGCGCGGCGATCTTTGCCGGCGATCCGAGGGTGTTCACCTTCTCAGCCCACTGCGCGAGCAACTTCCCGCTGCGCAAGCAAACCAGCGACCTCGACCTGCCGCTCGCGGATGGCCTTGGCGACGACGACTACCTGCGCACCATCGGCGATCTGGTTCCAGATCTCCTCGATCAGCACAGGCCTGACCTGGTGCTCTACAACGCCGGCGTGGATCCTCACCGCAACGATCGGCTGGGACGGCTCTGCCTGAGTAGCGATGGACTCCTGAACCGCGACCGGCTGGTGCTCGATGCCTGCCTGCGCAGGAGCATCCCAATCGCCAGCGTGATCGGCGGCGGCTACGACGATCTGGAGCCCCTGGTGGAGCGCCATGGTCTGGTATTCCGGGCAGCGGCGGAGCAGGCCCGCCTGCACGGCTTGTAGCGCGTCAGTCTTCCGCCCAGATGTAGCGGGTGAGTTCCTCGGGCTTGGGTTCAGGAGCCGCCAGGGCGAACTCCACGCAGTCGGCCACCTCGGCATCGATCTCCTTCTCGATCACCTTGAGCTCCTCGGCCGTGGCCAGGTTGTGCTCGATAAGGTGGGCGGCAAGGCGCTTGATCGGGTCGCGCTGGGCCCAGAACTCCTTCTCCGCCTCGGCCCGCAGCTCGTCGGGGTCGGCCAGGGAGTGGCCGCGGAAGCGGTAGGTGAGGCACTCCAGCAGGGTGGGGCCCTCGCCGGCACGGGCCCGCTCGATGGCGCGCTGGGCGGCACCACGCACCGCCAGCACATCCATGCCATCCACCTCTTCACCGTGCATGCCGAAGGCTGCGGCCTTGCGCCAGATCTCCGGATCACTGGTGGCGCGGTTGTGGTCCATGCCGATGGCCCACTTGTTGTTCTCCACCACGAACAGGATCGGCAGCTTCCACAGCGCCGCCATGTTCAGGCACTCGTAGAACTGACCGATGTTGCAGGTGCCATCGCCGAAGAAGGCCGCCGTGACGGCATCGCTGCTGGCATCACCAAGGGCGTCGCGCTTGTAGCGGCTGGTGAAGGCGGCACCGAGGGCCACTGGGATGCCCTCGCCGATGAAGGCGTAACCGCCCAGCAGGTGGTGCTCCTTGGAAAAGAGGTGCATCGAGCCGCCACGGCCCTTGCTGCAGCCGGTTTCCTTGCCGAACAGCTCGCTCATCACCTCGCGGGCCGGCACCCCGCAGCTGAGGGCATGCACGTGGTCGCGGTAGGTGCTGCAGAACCAGTCGTGCTGGGCCTTCATGGCCTTGATCACGCCCGTGCTCACGGCCTCCTGGCCGTTGTAGAGATGCACGAAGCCGAACATCTTGCCCCGGTAGTACATCTCGGCGCACTTGTCCTCGAAGCGCCGGCCAAGGGTCATGTCGCGGTAGAGCAACAGGCCCTCATCCCGCGTCACCGTGGCGGGGGTGGAGGGGTAGAGGTTGAGCAGACGCTCGGCATGGAGGCCAACGGCATTGGCGTCGCCGGAGCAGGCGGGGGCACCGCTGGCCGCGATTCCCTGGCTGATGTCTGCCTGTGTCATAACGGCCGGTGCGACGCGGAACCCGATGCTGGGCTGACTGTACGGGGTCCCATCCCGAAAGGTGTGGGAAGCACGGCCAAAACGGCAGACCCTGCCTACAGTCACGCGTCAGAGAAGGCCAAGGGGTGGAACTGCCGATCGACCATTTCCGGCTGTTGGGCGTCAGTCCCACCACCGATGGCCAGACCGTTCTGCGCACCCTGGAACAGCGCCTCGATCGCGCTCCCGACCAGGGCTTCACCCACGACACCCTGCAGGCCCGCGCCGACCTGCTGAGGGCCAGCGCCGAACTGCTCAGCGATCAGGAGCGCCGCCAGGCCTATGAAAGGGAGCTCACCGCCATTGCCGATGGCGGAGAAGCCGCGATCGCAGCCCTGGAGATCCCCCCTTCCAAGGAGGTGGGCGGCCTGTTGCTGCTGATGGAGGCCGGACAGGCGCTCGAGGCCTTTGAGCAGGCGCGCCGGGGGCTGCAGCCGCCCCAGGCTCCGGCCCTGGGCAGCAGCCGCGAGGCGGATCTCACCCTGTTGGCGGGCCTGGCCTGCCGCACGGCGGCAGACGACTACCGCCAGCAACGTCGCTTCGAGGCCGCCGCCCAGACCCTGCAGCAGGGCCTGCAGCTGCTGCAGCGCATGGGCCAGCTGCCGGAGCAGCGCCGGCAGCTGGAGAGGGACCTGGCAGCCCTGCTGCCCTACCGCGTGCTCGACCTGCTCAGCCGCGATCTCACCGCCACCGCCGAGCGCTCGGAGGGGATCCAGCTGCTGGACCAACTGGTGAGCCGGCGCGGAGGCCTGGAGGGGGAGGCCGACCCCGACTTCCCCAACAACGAATTCCAGCCCTTCTTTAAACAGATCCGCCCCTTCCTCACCGTGCAGGAGCAGGTGGACCTGTTCAGCCGCTGGGCCCAGGCCGGCTCTGCCGCCGCCGACTTCCTGGCCAGCTTTGCCCTGACGGCTTCGGGCTACGTGCAGCGCAAGCCCGAGCGGGTGCAGATGGCCTACGAGCGGCTGCAGGCCAGCGGCCAGCAGGGCGTGGAGGCCTTCCTGGCCTGCCAGCAGCTGTTGCTGGGCCAGATCGAATCGGCCCAGGGCCTGTTCGAGCGGGGCGCCGGTGAGGAGTTGCGCCAGTGGGCCCGAGAGCAGGGGGACGAGCCCCTGGCCGGCCTTTGCGCCTACTGCCGCGACTGGCTGAGCCGCGATGTGCTGCCGGGTTTCCGCGACCTGGAGGCCGAGCCTGACCTGGAGGCCTGGTTCGCCGACCGCGATGTGCAGGCCTACGTGGAGCAGCAGGACCGCATCCGCGCCCGGACCCTGCCAGCCATGGCCCCCACCGCCCTCAGCAGTGGGGCAGGGGCCGCTGCTGGCCTCGGATTGGACGAGCGGGCTGAACTGGCAGACCCACCCGCCTGGAGCGATGGCCTGGTGGAGGCCGGCGCCGATCAGCCCGCCGCGGAGGACGACGACCTCTGGGATGAACCGTTCTGGTCGGGTTGGTCGCTGCCGCAATGGCCGCAATGGCCGCAACGGCCTTCCCTCCCCGAGCTCCCCCAGTTGCCGCGATGGACGCTGCCCGCCGCCGCGGCGCTGGTGGCCCTGCTGGCCGCGGGCGGCTGGTGGGTGCTGAGGCCCCGGCCCGAGCGGGTTCGCACCATCCCGGTTCAGCCGGTCCCCGAGAAGCCGGTCTCCAAGAAGCCACTCCCCGAGCAGCCGCCAACACCGGAGCAGCCAGCGGCGTCCAAGCTGCCCCTCAACATGGAACGCCCCAGCCAGGCCGATCTCCAGGCGCTGCTGGAAGCCTGGCTGGCCGCCAAGGCCGCCGTGCTGGCCGGCGGCAGCAGCGACCAGCCGCTCACGGATCTGGCGCGCCCCAGCCTGGTGAGCCGTGTGGAGAGCCAGCAGGCGGCCAACCTGCAGCGGGGCGAGCGCGAAACCGTGAAGGCCACCCTCACGAGCTTCCGCATCAGCGAGCAGGGTCCCAACCGCGTGGCCGCCGAGGTGAGCCTGCGCTACAGCGATGAGCGCCGCAGCGCCGATGGCCAGCTGCTGAGCAGCACCCCCAGCAGCGAGCTGCGCAACACCTACGTGTTTGCCCGCGACGGCGGCATCTGGCGGCTGGCGAGCTTCCAGAAAGCCTCCTGACGGCAGCCGAAGGCCCCAGGGCCCAGCACTGCCGCAGGAGAGCGCCATCTGCTTCAGCGACAACCTCCGAACTCCGGCCTGCCGCATCCGGCTCCAGGCCTTCCGGAGCGATCCATCGCGATCCACACCCCGGGTGGCCTCCTCCACCACGGCAACCGGGTCGCCGAGCAGCCCGGCACCCAGCGCTGTGTTCAAGACGCAGTAAGCAGAAAACAGCGCTGCACATCGATCACCCCGAGGGCATCGGCCGCACCACCAAAGGGCTGCACGGGCTGCACCGCCTGCACTGAGCCGCCGGCCACCCACAGCAGTGGCAAGACAGCCCGGGTTGAGGAGCACCGGTTTTTACGATCAACGGATTCCAGGGGCCGGTTCCGGTGTTCGACGAGCTTTCGCAGCGATTTGAAGACGCGGTGAAGAACCTGAGGGGCCAGGGCGCCATCTCGGAAACCAACATCGACGGGGCCCTCAAGGAGGTGCGCCGCGCCCTGCTGGAGGCCGACGTGAGCCTGCCGGTGGTGAAGGACTTCGTTGACGAGGTGCGCAAGAAAGCCCTCGGCGCTGAGGTGGTGCGCGGCATCAGCCCGGATCAGAAGTTCATCCAGGTGGTGCACGAGCAGCTGGTGGACACCATGGGCGGCGAGAACGCGCCCCTGGCGGCCGGTGGCAAACCCGGTGAACCCTCGGTGGTGCTGATGGCCGGCCTGCAGGGCGCCGGCAAGACCACCGCCACCGCCAAGCTCGGCCTGCACCTCAAGGAACAGGGCCGCAAGGCCCTGCTGGTGGGGGCCGACGTGTACCGCCCGGCCGCCATCGACCAGCTGAAAACGCTGGGAGCTCAGATCGGCGTGGAGGTGTTCAGCCTCGGCACTGAGGCCAAGCCGGAAGCCATCGCCGCCGCCGGCATCGAGAAAGCCAGGGCCGAGGGCTTCGACACCGTGCTGGTGGACACGGCCGGCCGGCTCCAGATCGACGCGTCGATGATGGAGGAGATGGTGCGGATCCGCCAGGCCTGCCAGCCCGATGAGGTGCTGCTGGTGGTGGATTCGATGATCGGCCAGGAGGCCGCCGAGCTCACCCGGGCCTTCCACGAGCAGGTGGGCATCACCGGCGCCGTGCTCACCAAGCTCGACGGGGATTCACGCGGCGGCGCCGCCCTCTCGATCCGCAAGGTGAGCGGCGCGCCGATCAAGTTCATCGGCACCGGCGAGAAGGTGGAGGCCCTGCAGCCCTTCCATCCCGAGCGGATGGCCAGCCGCATCCTCGGCATGGGCGACGTGCTCACCCTGGTGGAGAAGGCCCAGAAGGAGGTGGAGCTGGCCGATGTGGCCCGCATGCAGCAGAAGCTCCAGGAGGCCAGCTTCGACTTCTCCGACTTCCTGCAGCAGATGCGCCTGATCAAGCGCATGGGCTCCCTGGGTGGCCTGATGAAGCTGATCCCGGGGATGAACAAGATCGACGACGGCATGCTCAAGCAAGGTGAAGAGCAGCTCAAGAAGATCGAGGCGATGATCGGCTCGATGACCGTGGCCGAGCGGCAGCAGCCGGAACTGCTGGCCTCCACCCCCTCACGCCGGCGGCGCATCGCCGCCGGCAGCGGCCACAGCCCCGCTGACGTGGACAAGGTGCTGGCCGATTTCCAGAAGATGCGCGGCTTCATGCAGCAGATGACCCGCGGCGGCATGCCGGGAATGCCTGGAATGCCCGGGATGCCGGGGATGGGCGGATTCCCCGCGGGGGGAGCGGGCCGGGGCGGCGGCGCCATGCCCAAGGCCCCCAAACCCGCCAAGAAGCGCAAGGGTTTCGGCGAGCTCTGAGCGCCCCGCTCCCTGCGGCCGGAAACCATGGGGCAACCAGGCGGCAGGGTATTGTTGTCGTTTGGCGCCCGATTCCTCCACAGGATCACGCCCCCTTATCCAGTCAGCAAGGCAAGGCCACGATGATCAAGCTCCGCCTGAAGCGGTTCGGTAAGAAGCGGGAAGCGAGCTTCCGCCTCGTGGCCACCAACAGCACCTCTCGTCGTGACGGCCGCCCCCTTGAGGAGCTGGGTTTCTACAACCCCCGCACCAAGGAGACCCGCCTCAACGCCGAGGCCATCCGGGCCCGCCTGGAACAGGGCGCCCAGCCCACCGATTCCGTGCTGACCCTGCTGGAAAAGGGTGGCCTGGTGGAGAAGAAGGTGCGTCCCTCGGTGGTGATCGGCCAGAAGAAGCAGGCCGCTGCCCGCGAAGCCGCCGCGAAGCAGGCCGCCAAGGAAGCTGCCGAAGCCAAGGCCGCTGAAGCCGCCGCCGCTGCTGAAGCAGCTGCCGCCGCAGCCGCCGCTGAGGCTGAACCTGCCGCCGCCGAAGCCTGAGGCGCCGCCCCATGGCCGGGGCCGACACCCTTCAGACCTTCACCATCGACCTCCCCGATCAGGATGCCGCCATGGCCCTGGCCGGGGATGCTGAAGCAACCCTGCATCGCCTCGAAGCCCTGACTGGCGCTTCCCTGGTGCTGCGGGGTTTGTGCTTGCAGCTGCGGGGCCGTCCCAGCCAGCTGGAGCGGGCCTCCGGACTGGTGGAGCTGCTGAGGCCGATCTGGCAGGAGGGGCAGAGCGTGAGTGCGGTTGACGTGCAGACCGCGCTGGTGGCCCTCGACACGGGCCGGAGTGACGAGCACCAGCAACTCGGCAAACAGGTACTGGCCCGCAGCCAGAGCGGCAAGCTGCTGCGCCCCCGCACCCTCAAGCAGAAGGCCTACGTGGAGGCCATGGAGCGCCACGACCTCACCGTGGCCCTCGGGCCCGCCGGCACCGGCAAGACCTTCCTGGCCACCGTGCAGGCGGTGCGGATGCTGCAGGAGCGGAAGGTGGAGCGGCTGATCCTCACCCGCCCGGCGGTGGAGGCCGGCGAGCGCCTGGGCTTCCTGCCCGGCGACCTGCAGCAGAAGGTGGATCCCTATCTGCGCCCCCTCTACGACGCCCTGCACACCCTGCTGGGCCAGGAGCGCACGACGGCATTGCTCGAGAAAAACGTGATCGAGGTGGCGCCCCTGGCCTATATGCGGGGCCGCACCCTGGCCGATGCCTTTGTCATCCTCGACGAGGCCCAGAACACCACCACCGCCCAGATGCGCATGGTGCTCACCCGCCTGGGTGAAAACGCGCGCATGGTCGTGACCGGCGACCCCACCCAGATCGATCTGCCCCCGGGCCAGCAGAGCGGTTTGATTGAGGCGGCCCAGGTGCTGGAAGGGGTGGAGGGGGTGGCCATCTGCCGACTGACCGCTGCCGATGTGGTGCGCCACCCGCTGGTGCAGCGGCTGGTGAACGCCTATGCCGCCCGCGATGCCCGGCAGAGCCGCCAGGCCCCATGAACAGTCCCGAACCCATGAACAGCCGCATGGAGCGCCTGCGCATCCCCGCCGAAATCGCCGTGGCGGCTCTGGTCGCCTACCTGGTGGGCTTCTGGTTCACCAGCCTGTTCACTGGCTACCTCCCCAAGATCGGCGGCCTCTGGTCGGCGATCTCGGCGATCGTGGTGACCCAGGCCACCCGCAGGGAGACCACCTCCTCGGCTTCGCTGCGGATTCTGGGATCGGCGATCGGCGCCCTCACCAGCGCGGTCTACATGAGCCTGCTGCCCTTTCACCCGCTGGGCATGGCCCTGGCGATCTTCGCCACGGTGGTGCTCTGCGCGTCGGTCAACATCCCGAGCCACGGCCGCCTGGCGGCGATCACTGTGATCGTGGTGATGGTGACAGGCAGCCTGGATCCGAAGCTGAGCCCGAGCCTGAACGCCCTGCTGCGCTTCGTGGAATCCTGCATCGGCACGGGCGTTGCCGTGCTGGGCGTCCGACTATGGCCCGGATCACGACCCGAGCCCGGCAACGACACCTGAAACCGCCATCCTGAAATCGCCAGTCCAATCCGGCGTTCTGGTCCGGATGCCCGGGCCCTGATAGGGAGATCCGCACCGAGAGGCCAACCGCTCAGCTCCCGTTCCCTGGAGAACGCTGGCAGGATGAGGGGAGTTGAAATCCCCTGAGCCATGCCGGCCAGCAGCAATTTCCAGGAGGCCATCCGCGAGGCGCAATCCAGCGCCCTCGTGGGGCCCAATGTGGTGAACAAGGCCCTGCCCTACGTGGGCGGCGGCATGGTGCTCACCGCCGGCGGCGTGCTCGGCGGCCTGACCCTGCTGTCCAGCAACCCAGCAGGCTTCATGCCGCTGTTCTGGGTGGCCCTGATCGGCAACTTCATCCTGTTCTTCGTGGCCCAGAACGCCGCCATGAAGGGCAACAACGCCACGGCCCTGCCGATCCTCACGGCCTACAGCCTGCTCACCGGCTTCACCCTGAGCGGCATCGTGGCCATGGCCATCGGCACCGCCGGCATCGGCGCCATCGGCACGGCCGCCCTGGCCACCGGCATCACCTTCGTGGCCGCCTCGGTGTTGGGCCGCCGCATGAGCGACAGCGTCGGCCAGGCCCTGAGCGGCGTGGTTGGCCTGGGCATCCTCGGTCTGCTGATCGCCATGGTGGTGCAGATCGTGGGCGGCATCTTCGTGCCCGGCTTCGGCATGGGAGGCATGGAACTGCTGATCGCCGGATTCGGCACCGTGCTGTTCGTGGGCGCCGCCTTCGTGGACTTCTACACGATGCCCCGCACCTACAGCGACGACCAATATCTGGCCGGCGCCCTGGGCATGTATCTCACCTACATCAACCTGTTCATCTTCATCCTGCGGCTGATCATTGCCCTCAACGGTGGTGGTCGCCGCGACTGAAGTCTGCGATCCAGCCAATGTTCGGCAAGCGTGGCACCCTCCTCGGAGGGTGCCTTTTTTATGCCTTTTCTGCTGGGTGACCCGAAACCTGGTGAGCTTGTACGGGCTCAGGCTTCCGCCACCGCCAGTACCGCCTCGGCAATCGCCGCCCGCTGCTCGGCGTCGTAGCCCCAGCGCTCCAGGAAGGCCAGGTCCTCCCCCCGGCCAGCGGTGGCCGCCAGCAGGGTTTCCAGCCGGGCCTTCACCGCCTCGGGCTCCAGCAGCCGCAACAGCTCGGTGCAGCGCAGCTGCACCCGCTCGGAGCCCGCCTGCTGGCCGCCATCGCCACTGCGCTGGTGGTGCAGGGCCATGGCGGTGCTCATGGCCAGGTTGCGCACGCTCAGATCCACCACGCCGGCGCCGGCCGTGCGCAGGGCCAGCGCCACCGGATCGGGGAGCCGGTCCATCAGCGGGCAGTCACCCGCCAGCGACACCACAAAGAAGCCGCGGGCGCCATCCCGGCTGGCCACCAGCTCGGCGACCCGATCGGCCAGCACCTCATCGCTCAGCTCGCCGGCCTCCCACAGCCCCAGCCACTGGGCCGTGATCTCCATCGCCTGCTGAAAGCTGGGCGCGAGCGGAGCAGCGGAGCCAGGGGTCTCGGTCATGGCGCAAGGACGGCCGCGGAGATCGGGCCGGCGAACTGTCAGTGTTGAGGTTATGGAGCCAAGCCACCCCAGCGACCTGCTGCCGCCCTTCCCCTCGCTCGACGACCTGCCCGCCGAGGCCCTTGCGGGCGGCACTCTGCTGCCGATCCCCGAGCCGCCCGCCCAGGGGCTGGAGCTGGGGCTGGGCCAGAGCCCGGAGGGCTTCCGCTCCGGCTTCGTGGCCCTGGTGGGCCGCCCCAACGTGGGCAAATCCACCCTGCTCAACCAGTTGGTGGGCGAGAAGGTGGCGATCACCTCCCCCATCGCCCAGACCACCCGCAACCGGCTGCGGGCCATCCTCACCACCCCCGAGGCCCAGCTGGTGCTGGTGGACACCCCCGGCATCCACAAGCCCCACCACCTGCTGGGGGAGCGGCTGGTGCAGAGCGCCCGCGGCGCCATCGGCGAGGTGGATGTGGTGCTGCTACTGGTGGATGGCAGCCAGCCGGCGGGCCGCGGCGATGGCTTCATCGTGGATCTGCTGGCCCGCTGCAAGGCCCCCGTGCATGTGGCCCTCAACAAGCACGACCTGGTGGATCCCCAGCGGGCCGAGGAGCTGGCCGCCAGCTACCGCGAGCTGGTGCCGGACTGGCCGCTGCACCCGGTGAGCGCCCTCACCGGCGAGGGCACCGAGGCCCTGGTGGCAGCCCTGGCGGCCGACCTGCCGCAGGGGCCGCACCTCTACCCTCCAGACGCGGTGAGCGATCAGCCGGAGCAGCTGCTGCTGGCGGAGCTGATCCGCGAGCAGGTGCTGCTGCACACCCGCGAGGAGGTGCCCCACTCGGTGGCGGTGCAGATCGATCGCATCGTCGACGACGGGCCTCGCACCGCGGTGCTGGCCACGGTGCTGGTGGAGCGCAACAGCCAGAAGGGGATCCTGATCGGCAAGGGGGGCCGCATGCTCAAGGAGATCGGCAGCGGAGCCCGCCAGCAGATGCAGAAGCTGATCGATGGGCCGGTTTACCTCGAGCTGTTCGTGAAGGTGGTGCCCAACTGGCGGCGCAGCTCCAGCCGGCTGGCGGAGCTGGGCTACCGAGGCGACAGCTGACAGCCGAGGCGACAACTGACAGCCGAGGCGACAGCTGAGAAGATGGGCCCAGCCGGCCACCCCGCGCCCATGACCGCCGACCCCAGCCCGGCTGCCGCTGAGCTGCCTTTCCCCCCCGCCGATCTGCCGGCTTTTCTGCAGTGCTGCGCCGGCGAGTGGATGAGCCTGCGCAGCCGCTTCGAGCTGGAGGCCAGCGGCGACGACGACGACGCCTGGCATGCCAGTGAACGCGGCGAGCTCGTGGTGGAGGCCCTGCCCGCCGGCGCCGACGCCGAACTGGGGGGCCTGGCGGCCCAGCCCAAGCAGGGGGGCACCCGCCAGCAGCTGCACTTTCAGGCCGATGGCCGCTTCCGCCGCAGCCCCGCCGCCAGCGATGCCTCCGAGGGCCGTTGGACCCTCTGGCCCGACGGCAGCCTTGAGCTGGTGATCGAGCAGGGGGATCGGGAGCTGCGGGAGCGCATCTGGTTCACCAAGCCCAACCTGCGCCTGCGCTCCACCGTGGAGCAGCGCCGTGATGGCAGCCCCGGCCGGGCCAGCTTCAGCTCCGAGATCCGCCGGGTGAGCCGCCCCGCCGCCCCCGCAACCTGAGCCCATGCGCCTCGATGTGGTGAGCCTGGCCCCCGAGGCCCTTGCCCCCCTGCTGGGCCTGGGGGTGATCGGCCGGGCCTTTGCGGCGGGTCGGGCCGAGCTGCATCTCCACAACCCGCGCGACTTCGCCACCGACCGCTACCGCAAGGTGGACGATGAGCCCTACGGCGGCGGTGCCGGCATGGTGCTCAAGCCCGAGCCGGTGTTTGCGGCGGTGGAGGCGATACCGGTGCGGCCGCGGCGGCGGGTGCTGCTGATGAGCCCCCAGGGCAAACCGTTGGAGCAGGCCGATCTGCGCCGCTGGGCCGCCGGCTACGACCAGCTGGTGTTCCTCTGCGGCCACTACGAGGGCTTCGATGAGCGCATCCGCTCCCTGGCCGATGAGGAGGTGTCGATCGGCGACTTCGTGCTCACCGGCGGCGAGCTGCCGGCGGCGGTGATCATCAACGGCGTGGTGCGGCTGCTACCCGGCACCGTGGGAACGGAGGCCTGCCTGGAGGAGGAGAGCCACAGCTCCCTGTTGCTGGAGCATCCCCACTACACCCGTCCCGCGAGCTTCCGGGAGATGGAGGTGCCGGCGGTGCTGCGCAGCGGCGACCATGGCGCCATCGCCCGCTGGCGCTCCGAACAGCAGCAGCAGCGCACCCGCGAACGTCGGCCGGATCTGTTCGCCCGCTGGCAGCAACAACAACAGCAAAGTCCGCCATGTTGATCACCACCACCCCCAGCGTTGAGGGCCGTCCGATCGTGCGGCACCTCGGGATCGTGAACGGCGAAACCATCCTGGGCGCCAATCTGGTGCGGGATCTGCTGGCCAGCGTGCGCGACATCGTGGGCGGCCGCTCCCGCTCCTACGAGGAGGCCCTGCAGCAGGCCCGGGAGAGCGCCCTTGAAGAGATGGCCCGCCGCGCCCGCCTGCTCGGGGCGAATGCCGTGGTGGGGGTGGATCTCGACTACGAGGTTCTCGGCAGCAGCAGCGGCATGTTGATGGTGTGCGCCAGCGGCACCGCCGTGGAACTGGCCGCGGCCATGCCGGGCCCTGCCGGCGCGTTCGCCGGGCCGTGAGTGGGCGACACCTCGGCAGCCGCGGCAGCTGGTCTGGGTGAAAGACTGCCCCACAGGTTCCAGCCCCGTGTACCGGCCCATCCATGCAGCAGCTGCGCATCGGCAACGGCTACGACATCCATCGCCTGGTGGCGGGGCGGCCGCTGATTCTGGGGGGCCAGCAGCTGGAGCATCCCGACGGGCTCGGCCTCGATGGCCACAGCGATGCCGACGTGCTGGTGCACGCGATCATGGACGCCCTGCTGGGGGCCCTCTCCCTGGGCGACATCGGCAAGTACTTTCCTCCGGACGATCCGCAGTGGCGGGGCGCCGACAGCCTGGTGCTGCTGGAGCAGGTGGTGGCCCTTGTGCGTGGGCGAGGCTGGAGCGTGGTGAACGTGGACACCGTGGTGGTGGCAGAGCGCCCCAAGCTCAAGCCCCACATCGCCGCCATGCGCGCCGCCATCGCCGCTCGGATGGGCCTGGACGCCGAGCAAGTGGGTGTGAAGGCCACCACCAATGAGCGCCTGGGTGCCGAGGGCCGCGAGGAGGGCATCTCCTGCCATGCCGTGGCGCTGCTGCAGCAGGGCTGAGCAGAATGGTTCTGCACCTTCCGCACCCTGAGCGGCCCCGCCTCCCATGCCGCCACACCGCCTGGCCAGGCTGCTGGCCGCCCTGCTGCTGATGACCCTGGCGGTGTTCAGTGGGGGGCCTGCAGAGGCCGCCGTGGCGCGCCCCTACGACGTGGTGGTGGTGGAGCATCTGCGGCTCAAGGTGCCGACCGCTGGGGTGGAGGCCTGGCTGGAGGCGGAACGGGGCAGCTGGGAGCCCTGGCTGGCCCAGCAACCGGGATTCCTCGACCGGCAGCTGCTCTGGGATCCCGAGCGCGAGGAGGGCACCCTGCTGATTCACTGGGCCAGCCGTGAACAGTGGAAGGCAATCCCCCAGGAGGAGGTGGAGCGGGTGCAGAGTCGCTTCGAGGCCCTGGCCCGCCAGGCCAGTGGCATCAACCAGGACAATCCATTTCCCTTGATCTTTGAAGGTGAACTCCAGCCCCACTGAGCCCGCCGCTCCCCAGGCCCGCCTCGATCTGGAGCGGCGCGGGCGGATCGGCATGGCCGAGGCGGTGTGGGGGGAGCACAAGAGCGCCGAGCAGATCGCCGCGATCCTGCGCCAGCTGAGGACCTCAGGAGAACTGGCCCTGGTGACGCGGGTGGAACCGGCCAAGGCCATGGCCGTGCAGGAGCTGCTGGGTGCGAGCCAGGAAGCGGCCGGCTTGCAGTTCCACGACACAGCCCGTTGCCTCACCCAGGGCGCGCCTGCCAGCCCCCAACCCAAGCGGGGCAAGGCCGTGATTCTGAGCGGCGGCACCAGCGACCTGCCTGTGGCCGCCGAGGCCGAGCTGGCCCTGCGCTGGCATGGCATCAAGGCTGAGCTGCTGGTGGACGTGGGCGTGGCGGGGCTGCACCGGCTGCTGGGTGAACTGGAGCGCCTGCGGGAGGCGCGCGTGCTGATCGCCTGTGCCGGGATGGAAGGAGCCCTGCCCACGGTGCTGGCGGGCCTGATGCCGCAGCCGGTGATCGGCGTGCCGGTGAGTGTGGGCTACGGCGTGAGCAGCGGAGGTACGGCCGCTCTGCACGGCATGCTGGCCAGCTGCGCGCCGGGCCTCACGGTGGTGAACATCGACAACGGCTACGGAGCCGCGATGGCCGCGCTTCGCATCCTGGGTGCCTGAGGGCAGCCGCTCAGCAATGGGGCCGCAGCGGACCGCGAACGGGCTGATCCAGCTCCAGCAGCTCCTGCAACCACAGCTGCATCGAGCGCGGCAGACGGCCCTGCTCGTAGCGACTGAGAGCCTCCAGCAGCACCGGGGTATTGACCCACTGGGGCGAGCGTGAGGCCATCACGGGCAACGCAGGTGAGCCGCAGTGTGGGGTGGTTTCAGGCGGACGGCAAGGGCAGCTGGACGGGCAGCTGGACGGGCAGCTGGACGGAGGCGGCCGCTGGGCCCTGATCGGCCTTGCGGCCCAGCCAGAGCAACTCCCGGGCCCGATCCTCGCGCTCCAGATCGTGCAGGTGAGACACCAGGGCGTGCAGATCGCTGCCGGCCAGCTCGCCGTTGGCCTGCCACTTCATGGCACGGGGCTCAGGACGGCGAACGGAAGGGCGCACAGGATCGAGCAAGTTTCGGTTGAAAGACCCTAAGGAGTTGCCTGCCTGAAAACCAGCGTTGCAACGCGATTTCCCGAGAAGAGATTCTTAAGGTCTGCCGAATCCTTGACCGATCTCAAGCCTTGGCGAAGCCTTGCTGGGCAGATGCTTCAGAGATGCTTCAGATCCGGGTAAGCGGTGAGCAACTCTTCGGTGCTCAGCACATCGCCGGCGCCCTCGGGCTGCCAGATCACCTCCAGAGCCAGCAGATCATTGGAGGGCACCGAACCGATCAGGCGCAGGGCCTCGCGCAGATCCTCCGAGCCGGTGAGAGCTTTGAGGTTGATGCGGCTGCGGCTCGCCACCAGCAGGGTCACGGCGATGAAATCACTGGTGGCGTCGGCGTCGCCGGCCTGGCTGCCGGCATCGCTGCTGCGCTTGCCGCCCACGTTGCTGGTCACCTCACTGCGCAACTTGCTGCGCTCGGTCATTGAGAGGCGGTTGAAGGTAGCTTCCGCGGCGTTGAAGGGCACCTGCCCCACTTCGGCATTGGCGTACACCCACAGATCGGGGTGGCGCAGCAAGGCCAGAGTGCTGTCCTGCAGCACCCGCTGCAGGCCGGTGCTGGTGCTGGTGTCGGCCGAGGCCGCCAGTTGGCGCAGATCGACCTGCAGCTCGCGGGCCGAAGCCAGAAGACCAACCTGCAGCTGGGCGATCGCCACCGGGCCCTCGGGCTGATAGGCATCGAGATCACCGCCACGGGCTCCGGCAGGCAGGGCAGCTCCGCCGCCGCCGCCCCGCAGGGCATTGGCGATCAACCCCACCACGGCCATCAACACAAGGAAGCCGAACAGGCCGCCACCGCCACCGAAGAAGAAGGGCACGATGAAGGGAAAGCCGATGCCACCCCCGCCGTACCCCCGCTGCACGCCACCGCCATATCCACCGCGGTAACCGCCCCCGCCGTAGCTGCGGGGCATCGAGGGGGCGGAGCGGAAGCTGCCGCCGCCGATCCGGCCGCCGCTGGCCGCCAGGCCGGGCTTGGGAACGGCGAGCAACACAGCCAGCATCGCCGGCAGCATCAGCACACTGCAAACACGGCGCAGCCGCAGGAACAGACGCTGAGTGGCCAAGGCCGTAGCCCCATCAAGGGCCGTCAATCTAGGAACCGCCTCCCACGATGGTGACCACCTCCACGCTGTCGGCTTCCCGCACCCACTGCTCCGGCCAACGCTGGCGGGGCAGGATCTCGCCGTTGAACTCCACCACCACCAGCTGGGGCCGGTAGCCCAAGTGTTCCAGCAGCTGCTGCAGCGTGAACCCCTGCGGCACCCGGGCCCCCTCGCCATTGAGCTGGATGGCGATCGAGGCGGAGCTGTTGGATCGCGTGGGATCGCTCATCGCAGCAGCTCCAGCAGGGTACGGGTGGCGCCACCGGGATCGGCGGCCTCGGTGATGGCACGCACCACCGCCACCCGCTGGGCGCCGGTGGCCTTCACCTCCGCCAGGTTGCTGGCTTCGATCCCACCGATGGCAAAGAAGGGGATCGGGCTCTTCGCCACCGCCTGGCGCACGTAGTTGAGCCCCACGGGCTCGCGGCCGGGCTTGGTGGGGGTGGCATTCACCGGCCCCACACCCACGTAGTCGCACCCATCGGCCACGGCCTGGTGCAACTGGCTGAGGGCATGGGTGCTGCGGCCGATCAGGCGATCGGGCCCCAGCAGCTGACGGGCGATGGCGGGCGGCAGGTCCCCCTGGCCCAGGTGCACCCCATCGGCATCCACCGCCAGGGCGATATCCAGGCGATCGTTCACAACGAACAGGGCCCCATGGCGGGCACACAGCTGACGCAGGGCCCGGGCCTGCTGCAACCGCACCGCGTCGGTGATCGGCTGGCCATCGGGACCGGTGCTGCCCTCCTTGGCCCGGTATTGCACCAGGCGAACACCCGCCTCAAGGGCGGCCTCCACCACGGCCTCCAGCCGAGGGGCAGGGCTGGTGATCAGGTAAAGCCGGCACTGCTGCAACAGCTGCCGCCGCCCCTCGCCGCTGCGGGCGGCGCGCAGCAGGTCGACTTCCAGGTCGTAGAGGGTGTAGCGAATCGCCGCGGCCGCCGCCGCCAGCTCCGGATCCAGGCCACGCCCGAACTCCTCCAGCACCCGCAGGGCCTCCTGCACCCGGCCGCAGTTGGCCGCCACCACCTGCTCAGCCTCAGGCCGCTGCTGCTGGGCTGGATGCTCCATGCCGGCCGCCCCATCGGTGGCGGTGTGGCGGGCCTGTTTGTACACGTCGCGGTGGAGCAGGCCCAGGCGCTGGCGCAGGTCTTTGGTGCGGGCCACCAGATCGGTGCGATCCAGCCCGAAACGGCACCAGTCTTCGATCACCCGCAACCCCTCACGGGCTCGATCGAGGTTGGCGTCCAGCAGACGCCGCACCGCCTGGAGTTGGGAGGGGGAGCTGGAGGAGGAGCTCATCAGGGCAAGGTGCGAACAGGTGGAGGGCAGGCCGGAGACTGCCTAGGCTGGGGCCGAAGACCAGGGGCAGATGGGGATGGAGCAGGGCGGAGCCGACAGCCCGATGCTGGTGCTGATTTCAGGGATTCTGCTGCTGGGAGGCATCGCCGCCTTCATCAGCTGGGGCCTCACCAACGCCTATCCCGCCGGCTGAGCGGGCCTGCTCTCCACCCCACGGCCAGCAGCCAACAGCTGCTCGGCCTGGGCGGCGTCGGCGGCGATCTGAGCGCAGAGGGCTTCGAGGCTCTCAAACTTGTGCTGGCGGCGCAGCAGGGCCACCGGCTCCACCAGCAGCTCTGCCCCCTCCAGCTCCAGCTGGCGCCCCAGCAGGTGCACCTCCACCGCCGAAGGAGCCGTGGGATCCACCGTGGGCTGGGGGCCGAGGTTCATCACCGCCGGCAGCCGTTCGCCGCGGCCCTCGCCATTGAGCAGCTGCGCCCAGGCGGCGTACACGCCTTCCAGGGGCAGGATCTTGCGACCGTCCACCTGCAGGTTGGCGGTGGGCCAACCCAGTTCCCGGCCAAGGCCCCGCCCCCGCACCACCCGTCCGCCGAAGCGGTAGGAGCGCCCCAGCAGCCGCGCCGCCTCGGCCAGATCGCCCGCCGCCAGGGCCCTGCGAATGCGACTGCTGCTGACGCGCTCCTCCCCATCCCAGAGCATCGGCAGCACCGTCACCGCGATGCCATGGCGGGCGCCGATGCTGGCCAGGGCACTGGTGTCGCCACTGCGGCCGGCTCCAAAGCGGAAGTTCTCGCCCACCGCCACAACGCGGGCCTGGAGCTGCTGCACCAACACCCGCTCCACGAAGGCCTCCGGACTGAGGGTGGCCAGCTGGGCGGTGAAGGGCACCAGCACCAGCTGCTGGATGCCCAGGGGCTCCAGCAGGTGCAGTTTTTCGCCGGGCAGGTCGAGCCGCAGGCGCGTTTCGCCGAACAGCACCTCGCGGGGGTGGGGCCAGAAGCTCACCACGGAGGGCACCAGACCCTGGGCGGCCGCAGGGCCCGTGATGGCGGCGATCACACGCCGGTGACCCTGGTGAAGACCATCGAAACTGCCAAGGGCGATGGCCGTGGGGCGCTGGGCCTCTTCTGGACTGCGCAGGGGAATCACAGAAGGAAACGCTCCCAATATCCGGCCCGAAAACCTGCCTGGCCCTCGCCTTCTGCATCCTCCCATGGCAGGTTTGGGCATCGCTCCGCGCCGCAGCGCCGCCCCGCCTCCATGGCCGACCGCCTTGATCTGCAGCTGATCTCCGCCGCCCTGCGCCGGGTGGGCTGGGTGCGCTTCTGGGCCCAGGTGGTGCTGGCGGTGGTGGTGCTGGGGGTGCTGCTGTTCAACAACATCGGCGGCCAGATCGGCGCCCGCGCCGACAAGGCCCTGGGCCTGAGCCCCGGCCTCTCGCTCACCACCCTGGCCTTCTTCATCCTGTTGTGGTGCCTCTGGCAGAGCTGGCTGATCATTCGCTGCGGCCGGGCCCTGGCCAGTCCGGTGCGGCCCAGCAAGGGGGAAACCGCGCGGCTGATCAAGCGCGGCGTGCTGGCGGATCTGATCGGGCTGACCCTGGGCGCCGTGGGTTACCAGAGCCTGGCCGGGAGCCTGTTCTTCCAGGCCTCGATGCAGGCGGGCTTCGCCTTCGGCGGGGTGATGACCACCCCCGGCGGCCGCATCACCAATTACCCGATCACCTCCCTGGAAATGCTCTCGGTGCTGAGCAACACCCAGGTGGTGTTCGCCCACCTGATCGGGCTGTGGATCAGCCTCTGGCTGCTGGCACGGGTCTACCGGCCCAACTGATCGAGCGCGGGCAGATCCGCACAGCTGCCACGCCAGAAGATCTCCGGCTGCAGGGGGGTGAGCGCCACCCCGCCAGCCGCCACATGGGCCACATCGGTGGGCCAGTCAGCCGGCCCGGACACCTCGGCATCCAGGTCGTTGGCCACTTCGCCCGCCAACCAGTAGTACGTGCGGCCGCGGGGATCGACGCGCCGATCGAACTGGTCGGTGTAGCGGCGCACCGCCTTGCGGCACCAGCGCAGCGGCCCGATGGCCTCCGCCGGCAGGGGCGGCACGTTGAGATTGAGCAGCGCGCCGGTCGGCCAGCCCTCGCGCAGCATCCCCTCAGCCACATCCAGGGCCAGGTGGGCGGCGGGCTGGAAGTGGCGCCACTGGAAATCGGCGCTGCTCACCGCCAGGGCCGGCAACCCCTCGATCGTGCCCTCCATCGCCGCGCTCACCGTGCCGGAATAGAGCACGTCGGTGCCCAGGTTGGGACCGTGGTTGATACCGGAGAGCACCAGGTCGGGCCACTCCTCCAGCAGGGCGAACAGGGCCAGCTTCACGCAGTCCGAGGGGGTGCCGCTGCAGGCCCAGGCCGTCACCCCCTCGGCGAACAGCTCATCGGCCCGCTCGGCCCGCAGGGGTGTCTGCAGGGTGAGGCCGTGGCCGGTGGCGGAGCGCTCCTGATCAGGGCACACCACCGTGACCGCATGGCCACGCCGCACCGCTTCGGCCGCGAGGGCGCGGATGCCGTCGGCGAACACCCCGTCGTCGTTGCTGATCAGGATCCGCAGGGGGGCCATGGCGCCTTGGCAGGTCTGGGCGCAAGCTAAGGGGCCCCAGGAGAGCGGGGCGCCGCTGCCTACAGTCGGCCCTCGCCGTAGCCCAGCCGTGAGCGCCACCGTCAGCCTGCAGCAGCTCACCGAACAGCTGGAGCAACTGGAGGCCCAGGCCGCCGCCGCCATCGCCGCCGCCGGCACCGCCGCCGAACTGGAGGAGCTGCGGGTGGGGCTGCTGGGCAAGAAGGGCAAGCTCTCCGGCGTTCTGGGGGCCATGGGCAAGCTGCCCGGCGAGGAGCGCCCTGTGGTGGGCCAGCGCGCCAATGTGCTCAAGGAGCAGGTGCAGGGCCTGCTGGCGCAGCGGCTGCAGGCCGTGAAATCAGCCGCCATGGCCGAGCGCATCGCCGCCGAAACCCTGGACGTGACCATGCCGGCCACCACCATTCCAGCCGGCCACCGCCACCCGTTGATCAGCACGATCGAGGAGATCGTGGACATCTTCGCGGGCCTGGGATACCGGGTGGAGGAGGGCCCCGAGATCGAGACCGACTACTACAACTTCACCGCCCTGAACATCCCGCCGCACCACCCGGCGCGGGACATGCAGGACACGTTCTATCTGTCGGATCACGAACTGCTGCGCACCCACACCTCACCGGTGCAGATCCGCCACCTGGAGAACAACCCGCCGCCGGTGCGGATCGTGGCCCCAGGCCGGGTGTACCGCCGCGATGCGGTGGATGCCACCCACTCGCCGGTGTTCCACCAGGTGGAGGTGCTGGCCATCGATGAAGGCCTGGATTTCAGCCATCTCCGCGGCACCGTGACGGCCTTCCTGCAGCAGTTCTTCGGCGACCTTCCGGTGCGCTTCCGCGCCAGCTACTTCCCCTTCACCGAGCCCAGCGCCGAGGTGGATGTGCAGTGGCGCGGCCGCTGGCTGGAGGTGATGGGCTGCGGGATGGTGGACCCGGCCGTGCTGGAGGGGCTTGGCCTCGATCCGGAGCGCTGGAGCGGCTTCGCCGCCGGCCTGGGGGTGGAGCGCTTCTGCATGGTGCGCCACGGCATCGACGACATCCGCCGCCTTTTCAGCAGCGATCTGCGCTTCCTCGAACAGTTCTGAGGCCTGAGCGCCAGGCCGTCCGGGGCCCCTCATAAACTCCTGCTGCCCCCCGCCCACGATCGGTGCCCTGTGTCGGACTGATCGTCAATGACGGCAAGGACCTGGCCCTGGCCACCGCCGATGCGATCGAAGCCCGCTTTCGCGCCGCCGGCTTCGAGGTGCTGCGGGCCAGCAGCGCCGGCGGCATGGTGGGCTTCGCCAACCCCGATCAACACCTCCGCACCCTGGGGCACAACGCCTGCGTGCCGGCCAACTTCAAGCGCGGCATGAAGCTGGCGGTGGTGCTGGGGGGCGATGGCACCGTGCTCTCGGCCGCCCGCCAGACGGCACCGATCGACGTACCGATCCTCACGATCAACACCGGCCACCTGGGCTTCCTGGCCGAGACCTACCTGCCCAAGCTGGAAGGGGCCCTGGAGCAGGTGATCGCCGGCCAGTGGACGGTGGAGGAGCGCACCATGCTCGTGGTGAGCGTGATGCGGGGTGAGCAACGGCGCTGGGAGGTGCTCTGCCTCAACGAGATGGCGCTGCACCGCGAGCCGCTCACCTCGATGTGCCACTTCGAGATCGCCATCGGCCGCCATGCCCCTGTGGACATCGCCGCCGACGGCGTGATCCTCTCCACGCCCACGGGCTCCACCGCCTATGCCCTCAGCGCCGGCGGGCCGGTGATCACGCCCGACTGTCCGGTGCTGCAGCTCACCCCGATCGCGCCCCACTCCCTGGCCTCGCGTGCCCTGGTGTTCAGCGACCGGGAGCCGGTGACGGTGTTTCCCGCCACGCCGGAGCGGCTGATGATGGTGGTGGATGGCAGCGCCGGCTGTTACGTGTGGCCGGAAGACCGGGTGCTGATCCGCCGCAGCGAACGCCCGGTGCGCTTCGTGCGCCTGGCCGACCACGAGTTCTTCCAGGTGCTGCGCAACAAGCTGGGCTGGGGCCTGCCCCATGTGGCCAAGCCCGGCAATGGCGGTGCGCCATGAGTAGCGAGGAGCTGGTGCTGCTGCTGGGGCAGGAGGCGGCAGCCCTGGCGCCGCGGCTGGAGGCCTCCGGCTACGACTGCCGGGTGGGGGATCCGGAGGATCCGGGCAGCTGGCAGGGCGGCCGGCTGGCGGTGCTGGGGGCGGAACTCGCGGATCGGATGGCGGAGCTGCGGCAGGCCCTGCCGGGGGTGCCGCTGCTGCTGGACCTGGGCCACGACAGCGTGGGGGCCCGCTCGCGGCTGCTGCGCTCGGGCGCCACGGATTTCTGGCTGTCGTCGGCCGGTGCCAGCGATCTGCTGATGCGGCTGCGGCTGCACCGCAAGTTGCTGAGCAAGGCCCAGCCCCCCAGCGACCGCCTCGGCCTGGCGGATCTCAGCGTGGTGCCCAGCCGCCATGAGGTGCGCCGCGGCCAGCGCCTGCTGGCCCTGACGGCCCGGGAATACGCGCTGCTGCTGTTGCTCATCGAACACCGGGGCCAGGTGCTCAGCCGCGAGCAGATCCTGCGGCAGGTGTGGCACGACCAGCAGGGCGCCACCAGCAACGTGATCGAGGTGTACGTGCGCTATCTGCGCCAGAAGCTGGAGCAAGAGGGTGAACGGCGCCTGATCCACACCGTGCGGGGGCAGGGCTACTGCCTCAGCGATGGGCCACCGCAGCTGGGGCCATCCGCCTGAAGCCCACCGTTCGCTCCTGACCCGATGCCACTGTCCAGCACCCCAGCCACGGCCCCGCCCCAGTTCCTGCCGCTGGGCGCGGAGTGGTGCCTGGAGGCACCCGCACCGGCCAAGCCGCCGACCTGCATCCAGCTGGAGGTGGCCCGCACGCCGCAGCAGCAGAGCTGGGGCCTGATGGGCCGGCCGCCCCTGGCACCCCTGCGGGGCATGTGGTTTCCCTATCCCCAGCCGCAACCGCTCAAATTCTGGATGCACCGCACGCCGGCCCCGCTGGACATGCTGTTTCTGCGCAACGGCAAGGTGATCGCCATCGAAGCCGCCGCCCAGCCCTGCCCCAGGCTTCCCTGCCGCAGCTACGGCCCCGATGAACCGGCCGATGGGGTGGTGGAACTGGCGGCAGGCCAGGCCGAGGCGCTGGGCATCCGGGTGGGCAGCCCGGCCCTGATCCGGCCGCTGCCGCCCAAGGGTCCATCGCGGTGACACCGGCGGCGATGGAGGGCAGCGCCTGCTTCAGCGCCTGCCGCCGCTACCGCTACAGCCTCTGGCGCCGCTGGGGCCCAGGCCCCGCCGTGATGGTGGTGGGCCTGAATCCGAGCACGGCCGATGCCATCCACAACGATCCCACGATCCGGCGCTGCCTGGGCTTCGCCCGCGCCTGGGGCTATGGGGCCCTCTGCATGACGAACCTGTTCGCCTATCGGGCCCTCGATCCCGCCCGCCTGAAACGGGTGAAGGATCCGATCGGAGCGGAGAACGACCACAGCCTCCAGCAGCTGGCGCGGGGCGCGGCACTGATCCTGGCGGCGTGGGGGAACCACGGCGGCCTGCATGGCCGCGATCTGGTGGTGCGCGGTCTGCTGCCGGAGCTTCACATCCTGGGGCTCACCCGCATGGGGCAGCCCCGCCACCCGCTCTATCTGCCGAGGGGCCTGCAGCCGCAGCTCTGGCCTCAGCCCCTGCGGCCCGTGAGCACCAGCACGGGGTTGAGCGGCGCCAGGCGGGTGCCATCGGCCAGGGGAGCCCCGCGCCAGGCCTGATGCTGGGCCACCGCCACCCGGCAATCGGCCTGCTCCAACAGCGGCCGCAGCTCCGCAAGGGCCTCCACGGTGGCCAGGGGGATCACCACCACCCCACCCGGCCGCAGGCGCCGCAGCACCGCCGCCAGCACCGCCGCGCGCTCGCGGCCGCCGCCGCCGATCAGCACCCGATCGGGATCGGGCAGGGCCTCCAGCGCCTCGGGGGCGCGGCCCTCGCGGATCCCCGCCGGCCCCACCCCCAGCCGCTCGGCATTGGCGGCGATCAGGGCCGCTGATCCGCCGCGCTGCTCCAGAAACCAGCCCGAGAGGCCTGGCCGCAGCCGCAGGGCCTCCAGGCCCACCGAGCCCACCCCAGCGCCGAGGTCCCAGAGCACACCCCGCTCCGGCAGCTCCAGATCCGCCAGCAGCTGGATGCGCACCTCCCGCTTGGTCATCAGGCCGGGGCGGTCGGGGTGCTGCAGGAACAGCCCATCCTCCAGGCCAAACAGAGGGAGAGCGGCGGGATCGGCGGGAGCAGCCGGCGGCTCGGCCAGCAGCACCACCAGGTGCAGGGGATGGAGATCCGCCGGCAGGGGGTCGGCCGGCGCCAGGCGCTGCACCCGCTCCTCAGGATGGCCCAGGCGCTCACACAGCCACAGGGCGTACGTCGCCTCCAGGCCCGAGGCCGCCAGGATCCGCCGCACCGCCTCGGCCCCGCCGCGGCTGGGGTCGGTGAGCACCGCCAGGGCGGAAGGGCGTTTCTGCAGCGCTGCCGCCAGGGGTTCGGGTTCGCGGCCGTGCAGGCTGATCCAGCTGGCGTCCTGCCAGGGGCGACCCATCCGCGCGAACGCCAGCTGCAGGGAGCTGGGGGCGGGATGAAAGCACAGCCGCTCCGCTCCGAAGCGCTGCAGCAGCAGCCGACCGATGCCAAACCAGAGCGGATCGCCACTGGCCAGCAGCACTGCCGGCCGCCCCGCCGCCAGGGCCTCCTCCAGCGGGCCGAGGAACTGCTCGGGCCGGTCACTGGCCAGCAGCTCGGGGCAGGGCTGCTCCGGGGCGATGCGCCCGGCCCCCTGCTCGGCCTCCCACCAGGGGGCCAGGTCCGCCAGCAGCCTCGCCGGGGCCAGCACCAGCTGGGCGCACCGCAGCAGCGCCAGGCTGCAGGGGGCCAGGCCCGCCAAGCCACCGGCATCGGTGCCGATCACCTCCAGCACGGCACCTTGCCCCGCCGCCTTCGTGCTGCCCAGGGTGTCCTCGCTGCTGCCGCCATGATGCCGGTCCTATCTCCACGCCCCCCCACGAGCGACTGCTGCCAGCGCATCCACAAGCTGGTGAGGGCCTGGCCCATGGCGCGGGAGCCGAGGGGCCTCAGGGGGAGACTTCGCGCTGAGGCCCCTGGGGTTTGGCCGCTGGAATGGTGCCGGCCACGGTGCCCTTGCCCAGGAAGGCCAGGAACGGCTTCTCCAGCAACCGCATCCCGTGAAGGCTGAGGTGGTTGGAATCGGTAAACAGCATGGTGGAACCGCGATGGGTGGAGCATTCACGCTGCTGCGGCGGACAGACGATCGGGAAGGAATGAAAGACCCGCAGGTTGGGAATCTCCTTCTCCAGGCTCTGCAGCAGCTGCTCAAGGGGCGCCAGGCGGCGCAGCTCCTCCTGGCGCTTGACGCGGCTGGGCTGGCAGCCTGGGCTGGCCGCATTGCTCGGCCGGTACCACTCCGGCAGGCACAGGCTGGCCGGCACCGCCAGGGAGGAACGTTGCTCGAACAGGGGCAGGGGCCCGAACAGAATCAGCTCCGCCTTGCGCGCTTCAAGGCGGCTGGCAAGATCACGAATGCTCGCTTGAAAGGCGGCAACAGCGGCGCCGGATTGGATGTTGTTTTCTTCCATCAAGTAGCCGGGAAGCTTGATTGACAACACCAAGGCGTCACCCGGGGCGATCTGCCGCAGGCGCCGCTCCAGCCGGGCATTGGTATCCGCGGTACAGAACTTGTAGCGAGGGTTGGTATGGGAGGACCTGGCCCGTGGAGAGAAGGATGGGGCCGGGCAACCCCCACGGGCGGAGACGCCAACGTTGAAGCCATTGGTCAACAGCGTCTCCCCCAGCGGGATAAGAACCTCCGTGTGGCTGTCCCCCTCAAAGAAGAGCGTAGGTCTGGAGGGGAAGCGCCGCACCTGACAGAGACGATCCTGGCTGGGATCACTCAGCGGCGCCAGAGGATCGCGAAAGCAATTGGTGGAGTTGATGCTGGTGCCGGGCACGAAGCGACTGTTGGAAAGATCGAGGCCGATGCGCATACGGTCGCCAACGAACAACTTGCCCAGCGCCGGGCCCTGCAGCAGCGCGAGGGCTCCCGCCACGCCGAGCGAGAGCAGCGGGTAGACCACCAGGGTTCGCGACGGGACGGAGCGGCTGCGGGGGCGACGGAACCGCGATTCCAGGCGGAAGGACAGCCAGCTGAGCACGGCGGTCAGCACCAGAATGGGAATCAACGTGAAGCGATTGATTCCCACCGTCCAGCGGGCCAGAACGATCACGGGCCAATGCCAGAGGTAGAGGGAGTAGGAGGCCATGCCCAAGGCCAGCGGCACGGGCAGGGCCAGCCACCGGCCTGGACCGCTGCGATCGCGCAACAGCAACAGCAGGCAGGCACTGATGGCCACGCAGGCCAGGGTGGCCGGCACCCGCCAGGCCTCCGAAATGAGAAACACCCCGGCCAGGGCAATCATCAGCAAGCCCTGCAACCAGGGGCGACGACTGATGGCGGGGAGCTGAATCCGAGAGGAGGTACGCACAAGCAGCACCAGGGCCCCGGCCGCCAACTCCCACAAGCGCGCTGGCATCAGGAAAAAGGAGGCGTTGGTCTCGCCCCGCAGCTGAAGCCAGGCCAGAAACAGCAGGGAAGCCAGACTCAGGACAACCGACCAGCGGCCGAGGCTTCGCCGCAGCGCCGTGGCAGAAACGGCGCTAAAGCCACAGAGGAGAAACAGTAAGGGCCAGAACAGGTAAAACTGCTCTTCAACCCCAAGCGACCAGGTGTGCAGAAAAGGGCTGTAGTGATTATCCGCCGCAAAGTAATTACCTCCCTGGCGAATGAAATACAGGTTAGAAATCCCCACCAAGGACGCCATCCCAGCGCGTAGAGCCGGCTTGAAAACGCCATCGCCCGGATGAACAAAAACCGCAAAAACCAGCGACGTAACAAGAACATTCGCCAGCAATGCCGGCATCAGACGACGAAAACGACGCCGGTAAAAATCCAACAGGAATTTGCGCTTACCCTCAATTTGGCGACCTAGCAGAGAGCCGGTCACCACATAGCCTGAGATCACAAAGAACAGATCCACCCCGAGATAGCCACCTGGCAACCAGGAAGGATCGAGGTGATTGATCAATACGGCGAGAACGGCCACTGCCCTCAGGCCATCGATCTCCGGCCGGTAGTGGTGGGCCGCCAGATCGGGGTTTCCCGCTGGTCGGGCACGGGCTGCCTGCTCCGAGGTGCTGGCGGCGGCAGCGAAGCCGGAGACTCGCGCACCAAAAAGCCGACGAAACTTCATGCGCGCAATATTCGTGCCGCAAATATAATGCACAACTCCAGCACCGCCGACTGCGGCTTACCCCAAGCTCCTCCATGAGCGATCGCCGCCAGCGCATCCACGACCTGGTGCTCGCCCTGCTGGCCCAGCAGGGCGACCTGGAGCTGCTGGCGGGCGATGGCAGTGGCCTGCCCAGCGGGGATGCCGGCAACTGGATCGAGCGCAACCGCCGCGTGGTGCAGCGCTATCAGGCCCTGGTGCGCTCCGCCGTGACCCTGGATGCCCTGGTGGACCAGGAGGTGAGCGGTGGCTTCCAGAACAAACCCGATTCAGCCGAGCGGATCTGAAGCGGTTCAGGCCGCGGCCTCCGGATCCCGCAAGGCCTGGCGCAGGCCAGCTCTGACAAGCTGGGCGCACCTTTTGTGGCCCCATGGCGCGCTTCGGCCTCTCCGCCCTCCGATCGCTGTTGCAGGGCAAGCCAGCTCGCCGCGCCGCCAACCACCCCTGGAGCCCGCCCGCCGCCAGCTGGAGTCGGCCCTTCGGCCTGGGCTGGCAGCGGCCCTACACGGTGCGCTACGCCAGCAATCTCGACGACGGCCCCAACCACGGCATGCCCCTGGGGGGCTTCGGGGCCGGCTGCATCGGCCGGGCCCCCGATGGCAGCTTCAACCTCTGGCACCTCGATGGCGGTGAGCACTGGTTCGGCACCCTGCCCGACTGCCAGTTCGCCCTGTTCGAGCGCAACGGGGAACAGAGCCGCACCCATGCCCTGGCGGTGAAGCCCCAGGCCGATGCCTCCCGCCCCGAGGCGGGTGAGCCGCTGAGCGCCTGGAGCTGGTATCCCGCCAGCACCCCGGAGCGATCCACCGGCACCTACGCCGCCCGCTACCCCCTCAGCTGGACCCACTACGAGGGCGTGTTCGACGCCCAGGTGAGCTGCGAGGCCTTCAGCCCGATCCTGCCGGGCGACTACCAGCGCAGTAGCTACCCGGTGGCGGTGTTCCGCTGGACCCTCAGCAACCCAACGGATCGCCCCCTGGACCTCTCGCTGCTGCTGAGCTGGCGCAACACCACGGGCTGGTTCACCAACACCGATCCCGCCGCCGCCGTTCACTTCCGCGACGACGGCAGCCCGGAGCACAACTACGTGCCGGCGATCGGCTCCAGCCGCGGCCAGCGCAACCGCTGGATCGACAGCGCCAGCCTCAAGGGCGTGCTGCTGGAGGGGAAAGTGTCCCAGCCCATCGCCGAGGGGCAGGGCCAGTGGTGCATCGCCACCGACAGTCAGCCGGGGGTGCGGATCCAGCGCTGCAGCCGCTGGAACCCCGCCGGCAGCGGCGCCGAGATCTGGGAGCCGTTTGCCCGTGATGGCTCCATTCCCGACAGCAACAACGACCGCGCCAGCGGCGAGGACGAGCCCGCCAGCGCGGCCCTGGCGGTGCAGTGCCGCCTGGAGCCAGGCCAATCGATCGAGATCCCCCTGGTGATCAGCTGGGATCTGCCGGTGACGGCCTTCGCCACGGGCACCCGCAGCCTGCGCCGCCACACCGACTTCTTTGGCGATGGCGGCGACAACGCCGCCGCCATCGCGGCGGAAGCCCTGCGGGACTGGCGCCGCTGGCACCAGCAGATCGAGGCCTGGCAGCGGCCTGTGCTGGAGCGCTCGGACCTGCCCGAGCCCCTGCGCATGGCCCTGTTCAACGAGCTCTACGACCTGGCTTCGGGCGGCACCCTGTGGACGGCCGGCTCCGCGGGTGATCCCGTGGGTCGCTTCGGGGTGCTCGAGTGCCTCGACTACGCCTGGTACGAGAGCCTCGATGTGCGTCTCTACGGCTCCTTCGCCCTGCTGCAACTGTGGCCGGAGCTCGACAAGAGCGTGCTGCGCAGCTTCGCCCGCGCCATCCCCGCCGCCGATCCCACGCCGCGGCCGATCGGCTGGTATTTCACCCAGGGCAAGGGGCGCGTGGAGGCCGCCCGCAAAGTGGCCGGCGCCACCCCCCACGACCTGGGGGCCCCGAATGAGCGTCCCTGGGATGCCACCAACTACACCGCCTACCAGGACTGCAACCTCTGGAAAGATCTGGCCAGCGACTACGTGCTGCAGGTGTGGCGCACCTTCAAGCTGGCCCCGAGCGGTGAAGACCTGCGCTTCCTCGCCGACTGCTGGCCGGCCGCCGTGCAGGCCCTGCGCTACCTGAAGGGCTTCGACGCCAACAACGACGGCCTGCCCGACAACGGCGGAGCCCCCGACCAGACCTTCGACGACTGGCCCCTCAAGGGGGTGAGCGCCTACTGCGGCGCCCTCTGGATCGCCGCCCTGGAGGCGGCGTTGGCGATGGCACAGCAACTCCAGCTCGCCATGGGGCTGGATACGTCGAACGAGCAGCGGGAATTCAGCGGCTGGCTGGAGCAATCCCGCGCCAACTTCGACCGCCTGCTCTGGAACGGCGAGTACTACAACATCGATGCCGAGAGCGGCACGCCGGTGGTGATGGCCGATCAACTCTGCGGCGACTTCTACGCCCGCCTGCTGGGACTGCCCGCCGTGGTGGCCGACGAGCGGGCCCAGAGCGCCCTGAAGGCGGTGAAGGAGGCCTGCTTCGAGGGCTTCCAGGGGGGAACGCTCGGGGTGGCCAACGGCCTGCGCCGCGACGGCACGCCCCTCGATCCCAAGGGCACCCACCCGCTGGAGGTATGGACCGGCATCAACTTCGGCCTGGCGGCCTACTACCGCCTGATGGGCGACACCACCACCGCCTTCGCCATCACCGGTGCCGTGGTGAACCAGGTGTACAGCGGCGGCCTGCAGTTCCGTACCCCCGAAGCCATCACAGGGGTGAACACCTTCCGCGCCTGTCACTACCTGCGGGCCATGGCGATCTGGGCCCTCTGGGCCACCCACACGGGCTGGCAGCCGATCCCCGGCGCCCGGCGGGAGGCCTGAGCGCAGCCATGGCACGCCTGCTCCGCCCCCTGCTGAACCACCTCAGGTCGACGCTGCTGGGATTGCTGCTTCTGGTGGCCCTGGCGGCCCCCAGTCCGGCCCTGGCCCTGATCCACGCCCATCCGGACGAAAACGGCACTCCAGTGGTGCGCAGCCTCGAGAGCCTGAGGGATCTCGACTATCAGAGCTGGCAGGCGGTGGCCTATCGCCAGGGTCCGCCCGGGGGGCCACTGGTGCTGCGGATCGTGGGCTACCCCGGCAAGGTGCGCCTCGATCACCCCACGGCGCTGGTGGTGCGCTCCGGCCGCCTGCGCTGGGAGCTGCCCGACATCACCACCGCCAATCCCAGACTCCTGGCCGATGGCCGCGATGCCGCCGCCGAGTTCGATCTGGCGCCGCTGATCGACAGCCTCAGCCAGAACAGGCCCCTGCGGCTGGAGCTGCCGGGGGTGTTCGTGGAACTGCCCGTGCCGCCCTATGTGGTGGAGGAGTGGCGCAGCCTCAGCAGCTGGACCGACACCGGCGCAGGCCCAGCATGAGCAACGGCCCGAGCTCCTGGCGCCCCTGGATGCAGCGGGCGCTGCAGCTGGCGGCCCTCGGCCATGGCCGCACCAGCCCCAATCCGCTCGTGGGCTGCGTGGTGCTCGATGCCGCCGGCCAGCTGGTGGGGGAGGGCTTCCATCCCCGGGCCGGCCAACCCCATGCGGAGGTGCATGCCCTGCGCCAGGCCGGGGAGCGGGCCCGGGGCGGCACGGCGGTGGTGACCCTCGAACCCTGCTGCCACCACGGCCGCACGCCCCCCTGCAGTGAGGCCTTGATCGCTGCCGGCATCCGCCGGGTGGTGGTGGCCATGGCCGATCCCGACCCGCGGGTGAGCGGCGAGGGCATCGCCCAGCTGCGGGCCGCGGGCCTGGAGGTGATCACGGGCATCGGCGAGGCCGAGGCCCGCCGGCTGAACCGGGCCTTCCTGCATCGGATCAGCAGTGGCCGGCCCTTCGGGATCCTGAAGTGGGCCATGAGTGCCGATGGCCGCACGGCCCTGCCCAATGGCTCCAGCCAGTGGATCAGTGGTCCGGAGGCCCGCGCCTGGGTGCACCGCCTGCGGGCCCGCTGCGATGCCGTGATCGTGGGCGGCGGCACCGTGCGGGCCGACGATCCGCTGCTCAGCTCCCGCGGCCAGCGCCAGCCCGAGCCGCTGCGGGTGGTGTTGAGCCGCGGCCTGGATCTGCCCGAAACGGCCCAGCTGTGGGACCAGAGCACCGCCCCCACCCTGGTGGCCCATGGCTACGGCGCTCCGTCACGGCGGCGCTTCCAGCTGGATGCCCGGCGGGTGGAGCGGTTGGTGCTGGAGCCCTGCGGCCCGAGGGCCCTGCTGGAGGAACTGGCCCGCCGGGGCTGCAACCAGGTGCTGTGGGAGTGCGGCCCGGAGCTGGCGGCGGCGGCCCTGCGCGAGGGCTGCGTGCAGCAGATCGCTTCGGTGATGGCGGCCAAGCTCCTGGGCGGCGATCCCGCGCGCACGCCCCTGGCAGATCTCCAGCTGATCGACGTGAACGCTGCGGAGCCATGGCCGCAGCAACGGCTGCAACGCCTCGGCAACGACCTGCTCTGGACCCTCTCGGCCTGAAGCCTCAGGGGGCCGGCTTGTCGTCGTCTTCCTCCACGCCCTGCACGGTGTAGCGGCTGATCAGCAGGCCCATCACCACCGCCAGGTAGACGGTGCCTGCCACCGACACGGTCACGCTGGCGATCTGGGCCTGGGGCGTCACGGGGTAGATGTCGCCGAAGCCCACGGTGGTGAGGCTCACGAAGGCGAAGTAGTTGAGCCGCATGAAATTGAGCTGCCACACCAGCTCCGAACGATCGGCGCTGAGCTGATCGCTGAGCAGGGAGCTACTGGATGCGCCATGCACGCTGCCGAAACTGCCGCTGGTGATGGTTTCCAGGGCGCTGAACAACAGGCCTGCCGTGAGGCCCATCAGCAGGTAGCCCGCCCCCGCCCCCATCAGCACCCGCTCGTTCACCACTCGCTCAAAGGCCAGGCCGCGCACCAGCCGCAAGGTGCTCCAGCCCACGAACCCGGTCCAGAGCACCAGCAGGGAGATCCCCGTGCTGGCGAGGGACAGGGGGGTGAGGTACCAGAACAGCCCGGACACCAGGGCCGCGAGGCCCAGCGCCATGTAGAGGCGCCGCGGCCAGCCGGCAAAGGGCACCCGCCCCAGGGGCTGCCCCAGCCCCCGGATCATCACCAGGGGCATCAGGATGTAGCCCACCGAGCCCAGGCGGCTCCAGCCGTTGGGAAGGGCAAAGCTGGCCATCACCAGCACACACAGCACCAGCAGCTGCCGGTAGCAGGCATGGCGGCGCCGCAGGGCTGGCGAGTCTTGCGGCACGGGGGCGGCAGGTGCAGACGGGTGCCCCGATTGTGGGGCGGATCAGCGCCTCTGACCTCGCCGGCGCATCAACGGAACAGCGACAACTGATCCGCAGGGGCTCGATCACCCCCCACCACCTCCCAGTCCTGCGGATCCCAGCCAGCCATCAAGGGCTGCAGGGCCCGCAGGCCCGGACCATCGGCAGGGGCCATCCAGGCCTCCTCCAGGCCATCGGGAATCAGCACGGGCATGCGGTTGTGCAGGGGGGCAACCAGGGCATTGGGCACCGTGGTGAGCACACAGCATGTCTCCAACTCGCTGCCATCGGGCCCGATCCAGCGGTCCCACACCCCCGCCAGCCAGAACAGGCCAGCGTCGCGGCGGCGGATCCAGTGGCCCTTCTCGTAGAAGCCATCGGCCGGCAGCAGGCAGCGGCGATGGCGCCAGGGGCCGCGGAACGTGGCCTTCTCTGCCACTGTTTCAGCCCGGGCATTGAAGGGCCGCTGGCCGGCGCCATGGCGGCCGAGGGGATCCTTGCTCCACTCCGGCAGCAGCCCCCAGAGCATCAGCCCAGCGCCGCTCTGGCCGTGTTCCTGGCGCAGCACCAGCACCGGCTCACCCGGACGCACCAGCAACCGCGGGGCATAGTGCTGGGCCAGCCCCTCCGGCAACCGGCCTCCCAGGCGAGGCAGCAGCCGATCGATGGCGGCGGTGAGGGAAAAGCGGCCGCACATGGAGGAAGCGGGAGTGGGAACGGGGGCGTTCGGTTGTCACCCCCGCGCAAGCGAGGCACGGCAACTAGTTTGGGGCCATTCAGCATTTCGCCGCATGGCCATCCGCCAGGACGACACGCCTCCCAACAGGCGCTTCGGCATCATCAACCTGGTGCTGATCGGCTTTGGCGTGCTGCTGCTGTTCAGCAGCTTCCTGCCCAACCAGGCGATGCAGCAGGTGCCGCGCGTGCCCTACTCGCTGTTCATCAGCCAGGTGGACGACGGCAACGTGAAGCGGGCCTACATCACCCAGGAGCAGATCCGCTACGAGCTCAACAACGCCGAAGAGGGCGCACCCTCGGTGCTCGCCACCACGCCGATCTTCGACATGGACCTGCCCCAGCGGCTGGAGCAGCACGGGGTGGAATTCGCCGCAGCCCCTCCCCAGAAGCCCAGCTTCATCACCACGGCCCTGAGCTGGGTGGTGCCACCACTGATCTTCATTCTGGTGCTGCAGTTCTTTGCCCGCCGCTCCATGGGCGGCGCCCAGGGGGCGCTGAGCTTCACCAAGAGCAAGGCCAAGGTGTACGTGCCCGATGAGGAGTCGCGGGTCACCTTCGCCGATGTGGCCGGCGTTGATGAGGCCAAAACTGAACTGAACGAGATCGTCGACTTCCTCAAGTCGCCCGAGCGCTACACGGCCATCGGCGCCCGCATCCCCAAGGGGGTGCTGCTGGTGGGTCCCCCCGGTACCGGCAAGACGCTGCTCTCCAAGGCGGTGGCCGGCGAGGCCGGCGTGCCTTTCTTCATCATCTCTGGCTCCGAGTTCGTGGAGCTGTTCGTGGGTGCCGGTGCCGCCCGCGTGCGCGACCTGTTCGAGCAGGCCAAACAGAAGGCGCCCTGCATCATCTTCATCGACGAACTCGATGCCATCGGCAAGAGCCGCGCTGGCTCGATGGGCGTGGTGGGTGGCAACGACGAGCGCGAGCAGACCCTCAACCAGCTGCTCACCGAGATGGACGGCTTCGCTTCCAAGGACAAACCGGTGATCGTGCTGGCCGCCACCAACCAGCCCGAAACCCTGGATGCAGCGCTGCTGCGTCCGGGTCGTTTCGACCGCCAGGTGCTGGTGGATCGCCCGGACCTCTCCGGCCGCAAGACGATCCTCGACATCTACGCCCGCAAGGTGATGCTGGCCCCCGGCGTCGACCTCGACAGGATCGCCCAGGCCACCAGTGGCTTTGCCGGCGCTGATCTGGCCAACCTGGTGAACGAGGCGGCGCTGCTGGCGGCCCGTGCCAAGCGCACCTCCGTGGAGCAGGGCGACCTCAACGAAGCGATCGAGCGGGTGGTGGCCGGCCTGGAGAAGAAGAGCCGCGTGCTCCAGGCCGATGAGAAGAAGGTGGTGGCCTACCACGAGGTGGGGCACGCCATCGTGGGGCACCTGATGCCCGGCGGCAGCAAGGTGGCCAAGATCTCGATCGTGCCGCGGGGCATGAGCGCCCTGGGCTACACCCTGCAGCTGCCCACCGAGGAGCGTTTCCTGAACTCCAAGGAGGATCTCGAGGGACAGATCGCCACCCTGCTCGGGGGCCGCAGCGCCGAGGAGATCGTGTTCGGCGAGGTGACCACCGGCGCCGCCAACGACCTCCAGCGCGCCACCGACATCGCCGAGCGGATGGTGGGCACCTACGGCATGAGCGACATCCTCGGCCCGCTGGCCTACGACAAGCAGGGCGGCAGCCGCTTCCTGGGCGGCCCCAACAACCCGCGCCGCGAGGTGAGCGACGCCACGGCCCAGGAGATCGACCGCGAGGTGAGAGGCCTGGTGGATCGCGCCCACGAACGGGCCCTGGCGATCCTGCGCCACAACCGTGATCTGCTGGAGAGCATCTCCCAACAGATCCTGGAGAAGGAGGTGATCGAGGGCGACGACCTCAAGAACCTCCTGGCCAGCAGCGTGTTGCCCGAGGAGGCCAAGGCGCTCGCCTGAGCGCCCCTTGACGAACGGGCCCCTGATCCCGGATAAGGGTTCTTTGAGATGGGCTGATGGCTGCCTCCAAGCCAACGTCCTGCCTGGCGGAGCTGCGGGGACGCGACCTCCTCTCCTCCGCCGACATCACACCCGATCAGACCGAGGCACTGCTGCAACTGGCCGCCGACCTCAAGGCCGGCCGCACCCGGATCGAGCTGGGCGGCAAGACCCTCGGCCTGATCTTCAGCAAGGCCTCCACCCGCACCCGGGTGAGCTTCACGGTGGCCATGGCCCGGCTCGGCGGCCAGACCATCGACCTCAACCCCCAGGTGACTCAGGTGGGCCGGGGTGAGCCAGTGGCCGATACGGCCCGCGTGCTCAGCCGCTACGTGGACGCCCTGGCCATCCGCACCTTCGGCCAGGAGGAACTGGCTGAGTACGCCCACTGGGCCTCAATTCCGGTGGTGAATGCCCTCACCGACCTGGAACATCCCTGCCAGGCCCTGGCCGACTACCTCACCCTCCAGGAAGCCTTCGGCTCCATCGCCGGGCTCACCATGGCCTATGTGGGCGATGGCAACAATGTGGCCCACTCGCTGATGCTCTGCGGCGCCCTGCTGGGGGTGAACGTGCGCATCGGCTGCCCGGAGGGCTTTGCCCCCAGCGCAGCCGTGCTGGAGCAGGCCCGCGGGCTCGCCGCGGATCGCTGCACGATCGAGGTGGTGCACGAACCGGTGGCGGCCGTGCGCGGAGCCCACGGCCTCTACACCGACGTGTGGGCCTCCATGGGCCAGGAGCAGGAGAAGGCCGAGCGGGAGCAGGCCTTCAGCGGCTGGTGCCTGAATGAGGAGCTGGTGGCCGAGGCCGACGGCCGCGCGATCGTGCTGCACTGCCTGCCGGCCTACCGGGGCCTGGAGATCAGCGCTGGAGCCATGGAGGGGAGCTCCAGCCGCATCTTCGATCAGGCCGAGAATCGCCTGCACGCCCAGCAGGCCCTGCTGGCCGCCCTGCTGGGGGGAGTGAACTAGCCCAAAGAAGCCGCCGGGACTGGACAAAGCCTCCCCCATCTGGCTCAAATGGGGGAGTGGTTCATCTGTATTGCCGGTGCCCGAGCAGCAGCCCCTCACCGAAGCGCAGCAGGAGCTCTACAACTGGCTGGCCGACTACATCGGCCAGCACCGCCACAGCCCCTCGATTCGCCAGATGATGGAGGCGATGGGGCTGCGCTCGCCGGCGCCGGTGCAGAGCCGGTTGCGGCACCTGCAGCAGAAGGGTTGGATCACCTGGCAGGAAGGCCAGGCCCGCACCCTGCAGCTCCTGGGAGGCCTGAGCAGCGGTATCCCGGTGCTGGGAGCCGTGGCGGCCGGCGGCCTGGTGGAAAACTTCGACGACATCCAGGAGCGCATCGACCTGGCACCCGTGCTGGAAACCCGGGGCCTGTTCGCCCTCACCGTGAACGGCGACTCGATGGTGGACGCCCACATCGCCGATGGCGACGTGGTGCTGATGGAACCGGTGAGTGAGCCCAGCCGGCTGAAGCCCGGCACGATCGTGAGCGCCCAGGTGGCTGGCAGCGGCACCACCCTCAAGCACTTTCACCGCGATGGGCGGCGCGTCCGCCTGGAGGCCGCCAACCCCGCCTATGCACCCATCCTCCTGGATGCCGACCAGGTGGCCATTCAGGGAAAACTGGTGGCCGTCTGGCGCCAGGTGTGAGGGAGCATCCGAGCTGGACCCGCTGCGGTGTAAGCTCTACCCATCGGCAGCGGGGCCCCAGGGCCACACGGAGCGACCAGCGCATCGTGAGTTGAATCCGATCCCAACGGGGCCATAGCTCAGCTGGTAGAGCACCTGCATGGCATGCAGGGGGTCAGCGGTTCGAGTCCGCTTGGCTCCATTGACTCAGACCTCTTGCGCTGCAAGGGGCATTTTCTTTTGATCTTGCTACCCGTCGAGCCGCGATCAGGCCCGATAGCGCAAAATCCAGCGCAAAACTGAGGCAAGCAGTTGCCCTTGAGCAGGGGTTCGACCCGTTTTGCGCTAAGCAGCGCAAAAACCGAGTCCCCCTTGGCCCGAGTGCGTGTTGCTCTGGCGGCTCAGCTGACCGAGCGGGCAATGGCATTGCACTGCTGCTCCAGAAGGGTGATCCGCTCCAGCAGCTCAGGGAAGCTCGGGACCTCACCGCGCAGCATCCCCGAGTCGGTCATGGCCCTGTAGTCCGCTTCCAGGGCCTCGCGGGCGGCAGCGGTCGGCACCAGTTGCAGCTCACCGTTGATCACCTGGACGTAGTTGATCGGCTGCCCATCGGCATCCGTGGCACGCCAGAAGTCCTCCTTGTGCTGCGCCACCTCCACGGCGAGGGGCCGGTCACGGATGGCCGCCTCCGCGATCCCTGCACCGGCCAGACGATCGAGGTCATACCAGTGCCGTGAATAGCGGTCGCCCTCGCCGCTGCCCCAGCCTCCCTTGCGGCAGGCGACATGGACCGCCGCGGCTTTCTCCAAGAAGGTGCGCCTGGGATCCATCACCAGCGGCCTGGCGGTGGGGAAGTCGAGCATCGCCAGATGGGTCGCTGCCTCACAGCTGATGGGCATTGGCCCATGCGGTTCACCCGTCGAGTGCGCGCCGAACTCCAGCCGCACCGTCGGTCGCACATACCCGGAGCTGTTATCCGGCGCCGGGATCAGTGGTTGGTAGTGGATGACGATGGTCGGTGGCTGCCGGCGGCCTGCTTCTGGCTGCTCCAGAGCCAGCTCAAGGGTGACTTCGGCTGCAGTGGCAGCCCCCTGGAGCAGCGGTAGGGGGATCTCCCGGACCCACTGCTTGAGCTTTCTGTCTGCGGCCTTGCGGCGCTTATCCGCCTGGCTGGCATTGACTGCTGGTGAGAGATCAACCTCAGGCCAGAGGTGCTGGATGTTGAGTGTGAGGTCAACATCTTCCGAAAAGCGATCGATCAGCCCATAGGCCTTGGAGAGCGAAGTGCCCCCTTTGAAGGTGAGGGTCTCCAGCAACTGCTGCTCTGTCCCCAGGGTCTGCAGCGCCCAGACCACCCAGATGTCCTTTTCCAGCAGGTTCGCCGGCCAGCCGGATTCGGCAGCAGCGACTGCCAGAGCTTCCTTCTGGTCCTCCGGGGAAAGCGCGAACCAGGACTCAGCCACGAGCCTTCTGCGGCTCCAGCGCCTGTTCACTCAGCAGCTGCGCCAGCCACAGGGGCAGCTCGGCACGGACGGAGAGCAGGGCATCCCATTCCTGGGGCGGCAGCACACGTCGGAGCGTCGGCAGTGCTGCTGAGGCCTGATCTGGGCCAAGCCAGGTGAGTGCCCGGATCGCCTGACCGGCGGGGCGATCGGGCAGCAGGAAGTTCCAGGCGGCTGCCGGGCGGATCGTGACCTGCTGCTTGCCAAAGACGTAGCGCTTCTGGCTCTGGGTGCGGGCCAGAAAGATCTGTTGTACCGGCATCTGGGTGGTGAGGCCAAGGGCATTGGCCGCAGCGGCACCGCTGCTCACCAGCTGCTGAGCACCCTCCTGGTTGAGCTGGGCGATCACCAACTCAGGCGCCGGAGGCCTGGTCCCGAAGCGACTGGTGATGGGCAGGGCGTAGCGACCACGGGTGATCTTGACGAGCTTTCCGCGAGCAGCCAGGCGCCGCAGGGCCTGGTCCACCGCAGCGCGCTTGCCCAGCGCCAGGAACTGCTTGGCTGCCAGCAGGGATCCTTCCGGGCGCTTGCCCGCGGCTTCCAGGATCTGCTCGCTCAGCAAGGCCATGGCGTCTGGATATCTCCTGTTGTGGACAGAGTGTCAGAAGACTACGCAAGTTTCTGACACTCTGTCCACAGAGCTCTTGCCATCGCGGCCAGGACGCCGGCGGTGCTGGGCTGACGTCAGCCTCCAGCCGCTTCTGACGCTTCAGGGCAGATCAGATCAGCGGCCCTACGGGCATCGCTGAGCACCTGCAGCAGCACCCGCGGCGACTCCCGCAGCAGATCCACCCAGTGGCCCAGATAGGCGGCGTGATTGGCCATGGCACTGCCGATCTCCAGGCGATCACCCAGCAGCACCGCCCCCAGTTCGGCCACCAGTTCCTCTCTGGCATAGGCCCGGCCGCCATCGCCTTCGGTGCCCATGCCACCGGAGAGATCGCGGGCCAGCCGGGAGCTGTGGCCGGAGGAGTGGATGGCTTCATGGGCCCAGGTGGCATAGAGGGCCCCAGCGGAATGGAAGGCATCCCGATCGGGCAGCTGAATGCGATCCGGCACGGGCATGTAACAGGCCCGATCCCCGCCGAAGCGCACCGGCACCGGCCAGCTGCTCAGCACCGCCTCAGCCGCCACCAGCCGCTCGGGCTCAGGCCGCTGACATTCCCCCGCGGCCTGCCGGCGCTTCTGGATCAGGTCGTCGAGGGCCTCGCCCACCAGATCCGCGGCATTGAAGAGCGCCACCGGCCGGTAGCTCACCCAGCTGTGCCCAACCTCAGCCGATTTCGGGCCATCACCGCTACCGCCGCCACCACCGCCATCACCACCGCCACCGGGGCCAGAAGCATCAGCCGAGCCAGGCTCCGCCAGCCGGCTTTCTCCCCGCTGATGCACCTGGGGCCGCAATACATGCACCGCCTTGCTGCCCTTGCGGGGAAAGATGCCGAGAGCCTTGGCCTCCGCGAAACCACACCAATAGGGGAGGCCAGAGCCCCGCAGATGCAACCCCAGGGTGAGCAGCACCGGATTGGCCCCGCGGTACCGGCGACCCGAGAGCAGATTCAGGTGGTGCCCGCCAGCTGCGGCATCCCACTCCCGCCGCCAGGGGGTGGTGCCGGCCTCCAGCAGGGCGATCAGGGAGGTCACCAGCTTCTCCTCGGGGGAGACCCTGGGACCGGCCGTGGCCTTCGCTGTGGAGGTGGAGCGGGATGAGGAAGCAACAGCCACAGGTCGCAAGCGCAGGACGGCAAGCGCCTGCTCGGCCAGCGTCATGAGCCGGCTGCGGCGCCCACAACACCCAATGCCCAGGCTGTTTCACTTCATGGTGTGCTGGCGGTATCAGCGGCTGGGTGTCCGTTCTGCAGACGCCAGGTTCAGGCTTCTGAGCCGTTGGGGCCGAGGCTGGCGGGCAGGTGACCGGTCTTCACCCAGATCGTGCAGCCGGCCTGGCTCCAGGGCCTGTGCACGCTGCCGGGCGGATTGCGCAGCCAGCTGCCGGCGGGATAGGTGCCGTGCTCGTCCTGGAACACCCCATCGAGCACCAGGATCTCCTCGCCGCCGGGGTGGCCGTGGGGCTGAAACACGGTGCCCGGCGCCCAGCGCACCAGAGCCACGTGTTCCGAGCCAAAGGCGTGCAGGGGCAGCACCTCCAGCCCGCTCACCAGGCCCGGCACCCAGGCGCCGCTGCGGGTGTCGATCACCAGCCTCCGCTGATCGGCCGGATGCATCTGCTGCAGCTTCACGAGGATCATGCAGCCCTCCTGGCTGAAGGGGGCGTGGCTGGAGCCAACGGGATTGCGCAGGTAGGTGCCGGCGGGATAGTGGCCCAGCTCATCGCAGAAGGTGCCCTCCAGCACGAGGATCTCCTCGCCGCCGCCATGGCTGTGGCGCTCAAAGCTGCTGGCCGGGGCGTAGCGCACGATCGAGGTGGCCCGGGCCACTTCGCCGCCCGAGCGATCGAGCAGGCGCCGCTCCACCCCCGCCATGGGCGAGGCCGTCCAGACCAGGGCGTTGGTATCCAGCACCGCGCGCTGGCTGAGGTTGGCATGGAGATCCATGGAGCGGATTCTGATCCGCCATGGCCGAGGGAGGCTGGCGGCGATGGAGCGCCGGCAGGCTGCATGCTTGGAGCCAGTGCATCCCCCCTGCAGCCCATGACGATCCGGCGGAACCACCTGCTGGCTCAGGTGCTGGGCCTGCTGATGGCGCTGCTGCTGGGTGTGCCTGGCTGGATGGCCACGCCGGTTTCCGCCGCAGCCTCCCCCTCCAGTGCGTGGGTGATGCTCGATGGACAGCGGGTGATCGAGATCCGGGGCGCCGCCGGGGCCCAGACCCCTGCTGATCTGGCTGTACGCATCAGCCGCGAGCTGTTGCTCCTGGCCCGGAACCACACCTTTGCTCCGGACCAGTTGGTGGTGGTGGAGCAACCGCCCTATTGGATGGTGGCGGCACGCGAGGCCGATGGAGACACCGTGCCCCGGCTGGCGGTGGATGAGCGGGCAGCGCGTCGCTTCGGGCTGTCGCAACGGGCTCTGGCGGAGCGCTACCGCGATCAGCTGCGGGCTGCCATTCGCCAATACCGCAGCCGCCACAGCCTGGAAGCCTGGTTGCGCGGCACTGCCCTGGCGCTGCTGGTGCTGGGCATCTATCTCGGCTGGCTGCTCTGGCAGCGCCGCCTGCACCAACGCCTGCGGCAGCAGTTGGTGCTGCGCTGCCCAGCCCTGCGCATCGGCGCCACCCGGCTGCTCGAGCCGGCCCAACTGCGGCCGACGCTGCTGCTTGTCCTCAACCTGCTGAACGGGTTGCTGCTGCTGCTGATCAGCTACATGCTGATCCCCCTGCTGCTCGGATTCTTCCCGCCCACCCAGGTGCTGGCGGCTGGATTGCGTGGTCAGATCCTGGCTGCCCTTCAGGCCATGGCTGCAGCCCTGCTGGGGGTGGTGCCGGCGCTGCTCTCGATCGGCCTGATCCTGGCCATCACGGCCCTGCTGGTGCGGGCCAGCAATGCCTGGTTCCGGGCCCTGGATCAGGAACGGGTGCGGTTGCCCGGCTTCTACCCGGAATGGGGACGACCCACCGGTCGCATCGCCGCCGTTCTGATCGTGATGGCTGGCCTGGTGGTGGCCTATCCCTACATCCCCGGGGCAGGCAGCAGCGCCTTCCAGGGGGCGGGACTGTTTGTGGGTGTGTTGGCGGCCCTGGGCTCCAGCGCGGTGGCCACCAATGTGATCAGCGGGTTGATGCTGATCTACACGCGGGGCTTCCGGGAGGGCGACCGCGTTGAGATCAACGGGGTGCTGGGGGTGGTGCAGGACCGGGCCCTGCTCGTGACCCGCATTCGCACACCCCGCAACGAGCTGGTGAGCATTCCCAACGCCACCGTGATCGGGGCCTCGATCGTGAATTACAGCCTCAGCCGGCGCGAGATTGACAAGCCCGTGGCTGTGGCCACCACCGTGACCATCGGCTACGACGTGCCCTGGCGCCAGGTGCACGCCCTGTTGCTGGCCGCCGCCCGCAGTGTGGCCGGCATCAGCGAGGCACCGGAGCCGTTTGTGCTGCAGACGTCGCTCAACGACTTCCATATCAGCTACGAGCTCAATGCCTCGGTGCGCGATGTAAATCGCTATCGCGAAACCCTCTCCGAGCTGCTCGGTGCAATTCAGGATCAGTTCGCCGCCGCGGATGTGGAGATCCTTTCTCCCGGTTACCACGCCATCCGCAATGGCAACCGCAGCACGGTGCCAGACCAACAGACGTGACCCCTGGATCGAGGGGCCGCCCCGATCGTGATCGAGATCAGCCGTGCCTAAGTTGGAACCATCAATGACAAGGGCGATGGAGTACGCAGACCTGTCCGCCGCAGACCTTCCCGCCGCAGACCTGTCCGCCGGCCAGGTGCTCAGCCGCCACCTCAGTGTTCAGTGCGTGAGCGATCTCTCGCTCTACGAAGAGCACTCCGCGATCATCAAACGCCTGTGCGAGGCCCTGGGCTTTGAGCAGCCTGCCACCGCCATGGCCTGGGTGTTCGATCAACTGGAGCAATCGAAAGATCTGCAGAAAGCGATCTTCGACCTGCTCAACGACTGAGCCGATCTCAGCGGGGCAGCTGGGCCTCCAGTTCCCGCAGCCGCTGCTCCAGCTGCTGAATCCGCTCCAGATACGTGAGGGCCAGGCCCATGCCAGCGGCGTTCAGGCCGAAATCATCTCTCAGGCGAGCCGCTCGGCGCGCCTGAATCACGGTGCGGGAGTGAAACCGCCAGCCGCTGCCAACCACGGTTCGCTCCAGCACCCCGAACTCCACCAGCTCCTGCACCTCCTCGCGGGCCAGGCCCGAGGCCTGGATCAAGTCCTCCAGGGCGATCAGCTCATCCATCGGTGCGAACTCCAGTGAGATGGGGGCGCGGATCAAACCGCGACAGCGTGGCGAGCTGCTGGTAGAGCGCTCTCTCCTGCTCGCTGATCACCGTTGGGGTGACCAGCTGAAGCACGCAGTAGAGGTCGCCGGCTCCCTGCTGGCGCCTGGGCAGGCCCCGACCGGCCAGGCGCAATTTCTGGCCGCCCCGGGCACCGGGCTTCACCGCCACGTTGACGCGGCCATCGAGGGTGGGCACCTCGATCTCTCCGCCGAGCACCGCCTCCCAGGGCGTGATCGGCAACTCCAGGTAGAGGTCGTGGCCAACGGGCCTGAACAGCGGGTGGGGAGCCACCTGCAGATCCAGATAGAGATCGCCTGGCTTGCCCTTGCCGATCCCGGGGCCACCGCGACCCGGCACCCGCAGACGCTCTCCATCGGTGACGCCCTTGGGCACCCGGATGCGGGTGGTCTTGGCCACCCGCTGCACGCCGCCGTCGGCAGCGAGTTCCGGCACGTGGAACTCCAGGTTGAGTTCCACGCCTCGGGCGGCATCCTCCAGGCTGATCGTGGCCGCCAGTTCGTAATCCTGGCCGCGCCGCCCCTCCACGGCGGCGGCTCGATAGCCCATGCGCTCAAACAGATCGGCCAGGTCGACCTCCTCCAGCCCACCGCTCTGCCAGTGCTGGCTCTCCCACTGGGGCGAGGGCCGGAAGTCCTCGCCGGGGCGATGGCGGCCCAGCTGGTCGTAGGCCTGGCGCTTTTCAGGATCGGAGAGCGTTTGATAGGCCTCATTCACCTGCTTGAAGCGCTCTTCAGCCTCAGGCTCCTTCGAAATATCCGGGTGGTATTGCCGCGCCAGGCGGCGATAGGCCTTGCGGAGCGCGTCGTCGGAGGCGCCGCGCTCCACCCCGAGAGTCGCGTAGTAATCGCTGTACTTCATTCAGGCGATGGCGCAGCGGGATGGGAAGCGAACGGTCTGGCGCACCCATCAACGCCTTCTTAGCCAATCCCAGCCCAACCGGCCGCCACAGCGCGGACATCAGTACCCGCGAGTGGTACACGACGAACCTCTTTTGCCGGGTGACCGTTGCTACGGTTTTGACACGTTCATCCCTTCACGGGACGCAATCCCAGGCAGCAGGGAACGGGGCTGCCGTTTCGGAGGCGCGTCATGCATCCCCTCGTTCTGATCCGCGAGCAGATCCTCAAGGCCCAACGGCTGCAGGAGGCCCAGCTCGCCGCAGTGCGCAACACCAAGGCCCAGATCTTCTGAGCCGGCGTTCACGTTCGGGCGCCCCATCGGGGCGCCTTTTTCATGGCTGCGGGCGCTGGCGCACCGCAGCGATGGTGCCCACCAGGGCAAGCAGCAGCAATGGCAGCTCCCCCCAGCGGGCATAGCCCGTGATCTGCGCGCGGGGCCGCAGCTCCAGCAGGGCCGTGGCCGGCTGGCCAGCCGGCAGTCGGCCGCGCACCTGGCCCGACGCATCCACCACCAGGCTCGGTCCCGTATTGGCGGCACTCACCAGCCAGCGGCCGCTCTCGATCGCCCGCAGCTGGGCCAGGGCCGTGAACTGGCGCTGCAGCATCAGGGGATAGGGATCCAGATTGGCGCTGGCCATCAGCCACTGGGCCCCATCGCGGCTGGCCGCCGCCAGGGCCGAACCATCGGAGAGCTCGTAGCAGATGGCCACGGCGATGGGGCCATCCGGGCGAGGCAGCAACCTCGAGGGTGGGCCAGGGGTGAGGCCGCCCACGGCGGAGAGGCCGCTCCACTGCAGCAGGCCCGCCAGGGGGATCCACTCCCCCAGGGGCACCAGGCGATGCTTCTCGAGCCAGCCATCGGGCTGGAGGCTGCCGGGGGCAAAGCGCAGCAGGGCGCTGCGCTGGCCCTCCTCCACCTGGCGGAAACCGCCACTGAGCACCTCCACCGCCGCCGGTTCAGGCAGCGGCTGCCCCAGGGCCAGGGCCCCCTCCGGCAGCAACACCGCTGAGGCCTTCAGGAGTGCCCCCTGCCGCTGGGCCTGAGCCAGGCGATCGAGCAACTGCAGCTGCTCCCGCAGCTCGAATTTGCGGCGGGTGGGGATCGCGGGCTGCAACACCAGCAGCGGCACCGGGCCAGCGGCTTCGGCGGGGAGCTGCAGCAGCTGCCAGCCCAGGCCATGCAACGCCAGCACGAGCAACAGCCAGGCACTGCCGGAGCGCCACCAGCGCTTGCGGCCGGCCAGGCCGAGCGCCAGCACCCGCCAGAGCCCCCAGGCCAGCAGCAGCTGCAGCGCGGCCAGCCCGCCCGCGCCCACCAGCTGGGCCAGACCCGCCAGGGCACGATCACCGGGCAGGGCCACCGAGCCCAGGCCAAGCCAGAACAGCGGCCCCTTGGCGAGCCACACCTCCGCCAACCCCCAGAGGGCCGCCGCCAGGAGTGCCGTGCTCCAGCGCTCCGGGCCCAGGCGCTCCACCAGCCAGCGCCAGAAGGCCACCAGCACCGCGGCCAACAACGCGATCGCCAGCAGCAACGCCACGCACAGCGGCAGGCTCAGCGGCAACGGCACCCCCACCCAGTCGAGCGGGTGCAGCCACAACAGCCAGCGGTGGCTCACCAGCACGGCGGCACCACCCCAGAGCGCAGCGGCCCTTGGGCCCTGGGCCCACAGCACCACAAGGGCCAGCCACAGCAGTGGTGGGCAGCCCAGCGGTGGCAGCGACAGCCCCGCCAGCAGTCCGGCCCCCAGGGCGGTGATCCACCAAAAGTGCCGGTGACCTGCCATGGCCATGCACCCTAGGAAGCGCCATGGTTTGGGCAGTACACCCCAGGCCCTCGCCCGCCATGGATCCCGGCAACCCCCTGCAACAACTGCTCCTGCGTGGCCTGGGCACCACCTCGCTGGTGGCCGACCGCCTGCGCAGCGTCACCCAGAGCTGGGTGAGCAGCGGTCGCCTCGATCCAGGCCAGGCCTCGCTGCTGGTGGATGAGGTGATGGCCAGCCTCCGGGGCGACAACCCGGATCTGGAACGGGAAACCGAGCGCCAGGTGGGACGCAACATCGACCACTTCCTGCAGGACGTGGGGCTGGCTCGCCAGCGGGAACTGGATGAGCTGCGCGGCCGCATCGACCGCCTGGAGCAGCAGATGCGCCAACAGCGCTCCCAGGCCAGCAGCGGCGTCAGCAGCGGCGACATCCCCGACTGAAGCGCCATCCCCGCCGGCAACTGGGGCAGAATCAGGCTCCTGCACCGCTGGAACTCCTGCCCCATGCGCGACATCCTGATCAGCTCGGCGGTGTGCGTGGCCTGCCTGCTGCTGGCGCTGGTGAGCCAGCTGGTGGCCCCCTCCACCGTGGTGGCGGCAAGCCCCAGCCCCGCGAGCCAGGCGGTGGTGGTGAGTGCGCCAGCCAGCAACCGCCTTGAGCTTGACCCCGAAGACCCCAACCCCACTCTGTTCACGATGGCTTCCGACAACGCGGCTCCTGACAACCAGATCGCCAACGCCGGCGCCAGCGCCCTCGGCGGCGACCTGGTGGCCGCCAAGGAACGGGTGACCCCCAGCGGGCTGCGCATCACCGACCTGGTGATCGGCAACGGCCCTGAGGCCACCTCCGGCCAGACCGTTTCGGTGAACTACCGCGGCACCCTGGAGAGCGGCAAGGAGTTCGACAGCAGCTACGGCCGCGGCCCCTTCTCCTTCCCCCTCGGCGCAGGCCGGGTGATCAAGGGCTGGGATGAGGGTGTGGCCGGCATGCAGGTGGGTGGCAAGCGCAAGCTGGTGATCCCACCCGATCTGGCCTACGGCGAACGCGGTGCCGGCGGCGTGATCCCCCCCAACGCCACCTTGATCTTTGAAGTGGAACTTCTCGAGATCGGCCGCTGATCCCGGCGGTTGAAACCTGAAGCAGCCGAAACCTGAAACAATCGTTAGGATGCCCCGGCCGTCCGGCACTGGCCGGGCTTCTCCTTAGCACGACCCGACGTTTCATGGCTCACACGCTGCCCGCGCTGCCCTACGGCCTCGATGCGCTCGAGCCCCACATCTCCCGCCAGACCCTGGAGTTCCACCACGGCAAGCACCACAACGCTTACGTGACCAACCTCAACAACCTGGTGGCCGGCACCGAGCTGGAGGGCAAGAGCCTGGAAGACACCATCACCGCCGTGGCCGGTGACGCCAGCAAGGCCGGCGTGTTCAACAACGCCGCCCAGGTGTGGAACCACAGCTTCTACTGGCAGAGCATCAAGCCCGATGGCGGCGGCACCCCCAGCGGCGCTCTGCTCGACAAGATCAATGCCGATTTCGGCAGCTTCGAAAAGTTCGTTGAGGAGTTCAAGGCCGCCGGCGCCACCCAGTTCGGCAGTGGCTGGGCCTGGCTGGTGCTCGACAACGGCACCCTCAAGGTGACCAAGACCGGCAATGCCGATCTGCCCCTGGCCCACGGTCAGAAGGCCCTGCTCACCATGGATGTGTGGGAGCACGCCTACTACCTCGACTATCAGAACCGTCGCCCCGACTACATCACCACCTTCCTCGACAAGCTGGTGAACTGGGACTTCGTGGCCGCCAACCTGGCTGCCGCCTGAGGCCTCACGCACACCCGCGAGAGCACTGCGCTCCGCCAGAGCCCCCGGTGATCCCGGGGGCTTTTTGTTCGGCGCCGCAGTGCCCACGGGGATGAACAAATCGTGCCGGGGACGCTGACAGGATCTGCGTCGTTGCGCAGCATCCGAAGGTCTAGCCAGCTGCCATCGGGATGTTCAAGCGCACCACCCTCGCTCTCAGCGTCGCCTTGCTGTTCGGCACGGGTCTTGCCCCGCTGGCGGCAGGGGCGCGTGGGGATTTTGGCGGCGGTGGCGGTGGCGGTGGTTTTCGCAGAGGCGGAGGCGGTGGTGGCTTCAGCGGTGGTGGTGGTGGTGGTGGTGGTGGTGGTGGTGACGCCTATCGCTTCAGTGCTCCACGCATCGAATCCGCCCCGATCCAGCCAGCCGCGCCGATCGAGCGGGCTGCACCGGTTGAGCGAGCAGCACCGGTGAACCGCCCAGCGGATCGGGATCTGAACCAGGGCTACAGCGGCAGTCATCCCCTCTATGGAGCGGGCAGCCGCACCTCCTGGACCGGCCACAACATCTCGGCGGACCAGTTCCGGCGTTCCAGCCAGGGCGCCACCAACGGCAGCTGGGGCAGCGTTGACAACAAGCGCTTCAACAACCCGGTCAACCTCGAGACCAACTTCTACAACCGCAACTACAGCGGCTGGAACAACAGCTGGGCCAACGGTGGTTATTGGGGCAACCGCCCCTGGGGATACGGCTGGTACAGCTGGAGTCCTGATTCCTGGGGTTGGTGGGGAAGTTCATCGCTGGGCTGGGGCCTGGCGGCCCTGGCTGGTGCCGACGTGATCACGTCCCTGGTCAACACAGCCTCAGAGCAGCAGTCGGCGGTGATCGCAGTGCCCGGCAGCGACTACCAGCTGAATTACGCCACTGTTGACTCAGTGGGCGCAAGCGGCGCCGACTTCAGCTACTCCGTGGCCGGCAGCCCACCGCTCAAGGGAGCAGCCAACTGCAAGCAGGGCCTGCTCGACGGGCAGGTGCCCAGCACGGCAGCCCAGGCCCAGTTGCTCAATGCCGCCTGCCAGGTGGCCTACGGGCCCGACCCCAAGGGCACCCCGCTTCCCGAGAACCTGGCGGACAGGCTGCCCGGCTGGCTGCGCGACCTGCTGCTGCTGGCCCTCGGTGGTGGGCTGGCCATGGCGGGCTGGCGGCTCTTCGAAACCCGCCGGCACCCCCCATTGCCCCGGGCCGACGAACACCATGCCCGGGTGACCTCAAGCTGATCCCGCTGGACGCGCGCTGCTGAGCACGGCCTCCGGCGGAATCCACATAGCATCGCCGTAGGAGAAGAAGCGATACTCCCTCGCAATGGCCTCGGCATAGAGAGCCAACAGGCGCTCGCGCCCGATCAGGGCACTCACCAGCAGCAACAGCGAGCTCTTCGGCAGGTGGAAGTTGGTGAGCAACCCCTGCACCACCGCGAAGCGGTAGCCAGGCTGGATCACCAGGTTCACCGGGCCGGTGTGGGGCTGGAGCACCCCTCCATGCAGCTGGGCCACCGCCTCCAGGCTGCGCACCGAGGTGGTGCCGATGGCGATCACGCGGCCGCCACGGGCGCGGCAGGTCGCCACCGCCGCCACCAGCTGGGCACTCACCTCCACCCACTCGCTATGGAGCTGGAGTTGGCTCAGATCTTCCGTTTCCACCGGCCGAAATGTGCCCAGGCCCACGTGCAGGGTGGTGGTGGCTAGCTCCACGCCGCGGGCGCGGATCGCCGCCAGGAGCTCATCACTGAGGTGAAGCCCCGCCGTCGGCGCTGCAACGGCTCCTGGCCGGGAGGCATAGCGGGTCTGATAGCGCTCGTTGTCGGTGGTGTCGTGCTCGTGGATGTAGGGCGGCAGCGGGATGGCGCCGTAGCGCACCAGCAGCGGCTCCAGCGCCGCCGCGTCCGCGCACTCCGGCGGAAACTGGAGGATTCGGCCTCCCGTGTCGGGATCGGAGCCAAGCACCTGCAGCGGCAAGGGCGGCTGCCCCTCGGCCACCACCTCGATCCAGTCGCCGGACCTGAGCTTCTTGGCGGGCTTGGCCAAGCACAGCCATTGACCTCTGGCAGCCAGCTCTCCCGCATTGGGCTGCCACGGCTCCAGCACCAGCAGCTCCACCGCGCCGCCCGTGGGCCGACGGGCCTCCAGCCGCGCCCGCAGCACCCGGGTGTCGTTCACCACCAGCAGATCGCCGGGCTGCAGCTCCTGCTGCAGATCCCACACGCTCAGGTGGCGGGCATGGGGAGCTGGCCCCACCCCCGCCGGATCAACGGCCAGCAGCCGGGCGGCGTGGCGGGGCTCCACCGGCCGCTGGGCGATGCGCTCGTCCGGCAGCTCGAAGTTGTAACTGGAGAGCCGCAGATCGGCGGGCTCAGAGGGCAAGGCTCTCCGGGTTGGTTTCGATCAGCTGGGCCAGGTCCTTGAGGAAGGCGGCGGCATGGGCCCCGTAGATGGTGCGGTGATCACAGGTGAGGTTCACCTGCATCTGGTTGGCCACCCGGATGGATCCGTCCTTGCCGGCCACCACCGTGGGCCGCGAGGCCGCCACCGCCAGGATCGCGCCGGTGCCGGGGGGCAGGATCGCGTCGAAGCGATCCACCCCGAACATGCCCAGGTTGGAGAGGGTGAAGGTGCCGGTGCTGTACTCCTCCGGCTGCAGCTGCTTGCTGCGGGCCCGGGCCACCAGATCGGCCCAGGAGCGGGCCATCGAATAAATGTCGGTCTTGTCGGCGTTGGCCAGCACGGGGGTGATCAGGCCACCGTCTTCCATGGCCACCGCCACCGCCACGTTCACGGCGGCGGGGAAGGCCATGGCACTGCCATCGGCACTGGTGGCGGCATTCACCTGGGGATGGCGGGCCAGCACCACGCCCACGGCCTTGGCCAGCAGGGCAGTCATGGTGACGCCCTTGCTCTTCACCTGCTTGTAGAAGGCGTCGAGCTTGGTGGTGGTGATCGTGTAGCCCACCCGGAAGCAGGGCACCTCCAGGCTGGCGATCATGTTGCGGTTCACCGCGTTCTGGAGCGTGTTGAAGCTCACGCTCTCGCCAGGCCGGCCGAAGGCATCGCCGGCGGGGGCTGGGGCGGCCACCGCGCCGTTGGAGCCGGCAGCGGCCACCACGGCAGGGCCGGAGCCCTCCGCCACCCGGGGCACGGCCACGGTGAGCCCCAGGGCCCGCTCCACATCCTCCGCCTGGATGCGGCCATGGGGACCGCTGCCCCGCAGGGTTTCCAGGGCCACGCCGTGCTGGCTGGCCAACTTCTTGGCCCGGGGGCTGGCGATCACCCGACCGCTGGCCACCGGCGCGGGAGCGGCAGGCGCGGGAGCGGCAGGCGCGGCAGGAGCGGCCACCGGAGCCGGGGCCGTGGCGGGAGCCGGGGCAGCGGGGGCAGCCGGAGCGGGCGCTGGGGCGGGGGCAGTGGGAGCTGCCGCAGCCGGGGCTGCCGCAGCCGCGCCACCGCTGGGGGCCTTGGCAGCGGCCTCGGCGATCTCGGCCTCGGTTTCCACGATCAAACCGATGGTTTCGCCCACCGGAGCGGTGCCACCGGCAGGCATCAACACGGCGGCGAGGAAGCCCTCGTTGAACGACTCCACGTCCATGTCGGCCTTGTCCGACTCCACCACCAGCACCGACTCACCGCGGGCCACGCGATCGCCGGGCTTCTTGAGCCACTCCACGATCTTGCCCTCCGTCATGGTGGACGAAAGGGCCGGCATGAAGATTTCGTGGGTGGCCAACGGAGGTCTGCCGCGCAATTGGGGCGGATTTTACGTGGCTTGCGGGCACGGCCCGGTGGCCTGGGGCCACGCCCTGGCGGCGGCTCAGGCGCCCTCGATCGCCTCGATCACGCCATCGCGCACCACCACGGCCACCTGCAGCTTCTCCACCAGGTTGTCGCCCACGCGCACCTCGGTGAAGCTCTCCAGCTGGCCCTGCTCCACGATCTGTTCCATCTCCAGCTCGCGCACCTGGCGCTGCTGCTCCAGCAGCTGGCGCTTCTGCTCCTCCAGCTCGGCGCGCTTGGCCGCCACCTGCTCCTGCACCGAGGCCACCTGGTCCTGCACGCGCGGATCCAGCGGGTTGGCGCTCTGACTGCGGATCGCGTCCACCAGCTGCTGGCCCTCCTGCTGCAGTTGGGCCAGCTGGGCATCGGAGTTGGCGATGGCCGCACTGAGCTCCCTCTCGGCGTCTTCCTTCCAGCGGGGCGTCACCACGGCGCGCACCGTGATCGTGCGCTTGATCGAGAGGGTGCCGTCGGCCATGGGGAAGAGAATGCAGCGCCCAGGCTGTCAGTGAGGTGAGCCGGGGTCAACCGGCGGTTGGCCGCACCTGTGGCTCAACGGCGGCAGAGCGCATCAACGGCCGTAGATCGTCTCGATGGCGGCGGCATCCCGCTGGCTGATGCGGTCGCGCTTCTGCTTGAGGGTCTGGGTGAGCAGGCCGTTCTCGATCGAGAAGGGCTCCACCAGGGCCAGGCCCGCCAGGCGCTCATCGGGGCGGGAGCCCACCCGGGCCTGCAGGCGCCGGTTGAGGCGACTGGTGAACGCCTTCAAGAGGGGGGCCGCCGCGCCGGCCGGCGAGCCATCGGGCCAGGCCTGCGGCGGCTGCAGCCCCTGCTCGCGGGCGAAGGCGGCCAGGGCCTCCGCCCTCGGCACCACCAGGGCGCCGAGGGCCTTGCGGTCCTGGCCCACCAGCATCACCTGCTCCACCAGGCTGCAGGCCACCAGGCACTCCTCCAGCGGTCCGGGCTCGATGTTCTCGCCGCTGCTGAGCACGATCGTGTCCTTGGCGCGGCCGGTGAGCACCAGGGAACCATCGCCCAGCAGATGGCCCAGATCACCGGTGTCGAACCAGCCATCGGCGCTGAGCACCTTGGCGGTGGCCTCGGGCTTGCCCAGGTAGCCGGCCATCACCTGGGGCCCCCTGGCCAGCACCTTGCCGCGCGCGCCGATCGGCAGCACCGCCCCATGCTCGAGATCCACGATGCGGATGGCCGTGCCCGGCAGCGGCTGACCGGAGCTGCCGCGGCGGTTGTTCCAGGGGCGCCGGCAGGTGAGCACCGGGCTGGTCTCGGTGAGGCCGTAACCCACCAGCAGCTCAATGCCGATCGCCTCGAAGAAGCCATCCACATGCATGGCCAGGGCGCCGCCACCGCTGATGGCGGTGCGCAGCCGGCCACCAATCAGCTGCTGGCGCAGCTTCGGCCACAGCAACGCGGAGGCCAGGCCATGCAGGGGCCAGCTCAGCAGGGCGGCGCCGGCCGCCAGGGCGCGGCGCCCCAGGGGCTCCGGCACCAGGGTGAGGTCCGCGGCCCTGCGGCGCTGGGAACAGTGGAAGCGGCTCACCGCCAGGGCCCGCCTCAGCAGCTGCTGGCGCGCCGGTGGCATCGCCGCCAGGGCATCCTCGAACCCGCCCAGCAGCGCCTCCCACAGGCGCGGCACGCTGATCAGATAGTGGGGCCGCACCTTCTGCAGGTCGGGGCGCAGCTGCTTGAGGGTGGTGTAGGTCTGCTGGCAGCCGCAGGCCAGCAGGAAATACGCGGCACTGCGCTCGTAGGCATGCCAGATGGGCAGCACACTCAGGCTCTGATCGCCCGGACGCGGCGCCACCGCCACCCCCAGGTGCCGCAGCTGGTGCAACAGGTTGGCGTGGCTGAGGGGAACGCCCTTGGGCTGACCGGTGGTGCCGGAGGTGTAGAGCACCGTGGCCAGCCGCTGCTCGCCGCCCTGGGGCCAGGCGGGAGCGGGGGCCTTGGCGCCGATGGCCAGCAGCTCCGCCCAGGTGTAACAGGGCACCACGGGGAAGATCGAGCCGCGATCCCCCTGCAGCAGCACCACGAAGCGCAGCTGCCCCAGCAGCTCACTGCTGAGCTTGAGGCGGGCCAGCAGCTCCGCCGACTCCACCACCAGGCCCACGGCGCCGCAGTCGGCGGCGATGTAGCGCAGCTCCTCCACGGGAGCGGTGCTGCCGCGCACCGCATCAGCGGCCCCAACCCGCATCAGTGCCTGGTCGGCGATCAGCCAGCGCGGGCCGTTCTCCGAGAACAGCGCCACCACATCGCCACTGGCCACCCCCAGGCTGGCGAAGGCCGCCGCCACCTGCTCGATGCGGGCATGGAGATCGCGAAAGCTCAGCTGCTCGGCCGGCCTGGCGTGGGGCGCATCGAGGGCCGTGGCATCGCCATACATCTGCGCCAGCCGGCCCCACAACTGCTCGAGGCCCTGCAGATCACTCCAGTCGCTGCGCAGGGCCAGAGCCTGTTGGTCCTGGCGGCTGCCACTCCAGGCGATCTCCGAGGTCTGCAGGTGGGACATGGTGGAGGCGTACCGCGTCTGAGTTGGCCCGGTCTTACCACCCCTCCAGGGCCTCCTGGGGATTCGGGGGCCTCAGCCTGAGGCCGAAACGCCGGGCGAATGCCGCCAGCAGCGCCGGCCGCAACTGCTGCGCCGTCAACCCAGGCCGCCAGTCGGCCAGGCGCCCCACGGGCCGATCGGCGATGCCGCAGGGCACGATCGCCTCGAATCCGGCCAGGTCCACCTCCACGTTGAGGGCCAGGCCGTGCTGGCTGATCCAGCGGCGGGCCCCCACGCCGATCGCCGCCAGTTTGCGGCCCTGCAGCCACACGCCGGTGAGACCCTCGATGCGCTCGCCCTGTAGCTCCAGCTGGGCCAGCAGGTCGATCACCACCCCCTCGAGCTCCCGCAGATAGAGGTGCAGGTCAGCGCCGTGACGCTGGAGATTGAGCACCGGGTAGAGCACCAGCTGGCCTGGGCCGTGGTGGGTCACCTCTCCGCCGCGGTCGATGCGGAACAGTGGCGCCGGTGGGGCCTCGGGAGGAAAACCCAGGTGGGCCGTGGTGGCGCCGCGGCCGAGGGTGTAGCAGGGCTCGTGCTCCAGCAGCAGCACGGCATCCGGGGCGGCCGGATCGGCCAGAAGCCGCTGCTGCAGCTGCTGCTGCCAGGCCCAGCCACGGGGAAAATTCACCGGCCCTCTGGCTTGGAAACAGATTGCGTCGGCTGTGGTGTGGATCACCAGCCGTTCCTAGCGTGGGGGCATCCCCAAAGCCTGGGAGCCACTGGGATGAAGCTTCTGATCCACGGCCGCAATCTGGAGGTCACACCGGCCATCCGCGACTACACCGAGGACAAACTGACGCGGGCGATCAGCCACTTCGACGGCCTGGTGAAGGAGGCCGACGTGCACTTGTCTGTGGCGCGCAATCCGCGGGTGCCACAACAGACCGCCGAGGTGACCATCTTCGCCAACGGCACCGTGATCCGGGCCCAGGAGCGCAGCGAGAACCTCTACGCCAGCATCGATCTGGTGGTGGGCAAGCTCAGCCGTCAGCTGCGCCACTACAAGGATCGCCTCAAGGATCAACACCAGGGGCCGGTGCACCGCTCGGCCCGCGATGAGGAGGCCGGTGCCGCCAACCTGCCCCCGCCGGGCAGCAGCCTCACCGATGGCAAGGAGGCGGAACTGCCCAGCCCCGGCGTGCGCCGCAAGTACTTCGCCATGCCGCCGATGAGCCTCGACGACGCCCTGCACCAGCTGGAACTGATCGACCACGACTTCTATCTGTTCCGCGATGAGAAGAGCGGTGAGCTGCAGGTGGTGTATCGCCGCAACCACGGCGGCTTCGGCGTGATCCAGGCCAAGGCCTGAGAATGGCCAGCCGTGTTTCGGCCAGCTGCGGCGCCACCTGACCCTTGCGCGACCTTCCCGATCTCGCACCACTGATCGATCACGCCCTGCTGGATCCCCACCAGGGACGCGAGGCGATTGAGCGCTGCTGCGATGAGGCCCGCCACTTCGGCTTTGCCGGGGTGTGCGTGGCCTCCCGCTGGCTGGCGGTGGCGCGGGAGCGGCTGGGCACCAGCGGCAGCCGTGGCCCGAAGCTCATCAGCGTGGTGGGCTTCCCCTTCGGAGCCATCCCCGCCGCGGTGAAGCGTGCGGAGGCGGAATGGGCCGCCGCGGCCGGTGCCGAGGAGCTCGATGTGGTGCCGGATTTCGGGGCCCTGGCCGATGGCGATGGCGCGGCCTTCTGCGCTGATCTGGCACCGATCGTGGAGCTGGGTCTGCCGGTGAAGGTGATCCTCGAGGTGGGGCGCCTCAGCCCCGAGGCCCTGGAGCTGGCGGTGGAAGCCGCCATTGATGTGGGTGCCGCCTGGCTGAAAACGGGCAGCGGCTTCGGTCCCGCCGCCACGGTGGAGCAGGTGCAGCGCCTGCGGCAGATGGCCCGCGGCCGGGCGGCCATCAAGGCCTCCGGTGGCATCGCCGAGCTGGAACAGGCCCTCGAGCTGGTGGAGGGGGGCGCCAGCCGCCTGGGCACCAGCCGCGGCGTGGCGCTGATGCAGGCCCTCAAGGCCCCGAGCCGGTGAACGGCGAGCGACGGCTGGAGGGGCTGGTGCTGAAGTGCAGCCCCCTGGGGGAGGCCGATCGCCTGCTCACCCTGCTGAGTGGCAGCGAGGGCCTCACGCGCCTGGCGGTGCCGGGGGCGCGCAAGCCCAAGAGCTCCCTGGCGGCGGCCGTGCCCCTGGCGGTGCTGTCGCTGCAGGTGAGCGGCGGCCGCGGCCTGCGGCGGGTGCGGCAGCTGCAGGTGCAGCGCAACTTCTCGGGCCTGGCCGAGCGGCTGGAAACCCTGGCGGCGGCCCAGGGCCTGGCGGAACTCACCCTGCAGCTGGTGCCCAGCGGCGATGCGGTGGAGGGGGCCCTGGACGACCTTCTGCTCCAGCTCAACCGCCTGGAGGCCGTGGTGAAGGAGCGCCAGGACAACCTGGAGGCCCTGGCCATTGCCGTGCAGGGCGGCGTCCACCTGCTGGCCCTGGGGGGCTACGCCCTGCCCCTGGCCGCCTGCGCCCGCACCGGGGCACGCCTCGACCCCCCCCTGGGCAACTGGGAGTGGCGCTGCAGCCTGATCCCCAGCGAGGGGTTCGTGATCGGTGCCCTGGCCGGCGCCCAGCTGGTGCTCAACGCCTCGGAACTGGCACTGCTGCAGCGGCTGCTGCGGCCCGCCCTGCCGCGCCGGCGCGATGGCGAGCTGATGGGGCCCTTGCCGGTGTGGCTGCGGCTGCTGCAACTGGTGGAGCTGTGGAGCCGCGAACACCTGGGCCGCAGTGCCCGCTCCTGGAAGCTGCTGCGGCAGTCCTACACGCCAGTTGGTGCGCCATCATCGTGACCCGGCAACCGGACTGAGCCCTTGAGCGGACACGCGCGATCTTCCGGCCTGCAGGGCGTGCTGGCCCTGCCGGAATTCCGCAAGCTCTGGCTGGGGCAGGTGTTCAGCCAGCTGGCCGACAAGTTCTACATCGTGTTGATGGTGTTCCTGATCGCCCAGTACTGGGTGAGCGCCACACCACCGGCCGATGGCGCCCTGGCGGAGGCTGCCGGTGCCTTCAAGCTGAACGTGGAGAGCCGGGCCCAGCTGATCACCCTGCTGGCCACCGGCATCTACGTGGCCAACACCATTCCGGCGATGGTGCTGGGGCTGGTGGCCGGCGTGTGGGCCGATCGCTGGCGCAAGCGCGAGGTGATGGTGGCCTCCAACGCGATCCGGGCCGTGCTGGCGCTGCTGGTGCCCCTGTGTCTGCTGGATGGGCCCACCTGGCTGGGCTTGGGCTGGGGCTACTGGGCACTGCTGGTGATCACCTTCCTCGAATCGGTGCTCACCCAGTTCTTCGCACCAGCCGAACAGGCCGCCATCCCGATGCTGGTGCCCGTGCACCAGCTGCTGGCCGCCAACTCGCTGTATCAGGCCACGAGCATGGGCGCCACGATCGTGGGCTTCGCCCTGGGCGACCCGATCCTGCGGCTGCTGAAGTACGGCCTGGCCCAGGTGGGGATCGCCAACGGCGAGTTCGCCCTGCTGCCCCTCTGCTACGGCCTGGCGGCCCTCTCCATCGCCTGGATCCGGGTAGAGGAAATCCCCAGGCCCGCCAGCGGCGACTCGGTGTGGCGTGAAATCGGCGACGGCCTGAAGGTGCTCAGGGAACGGCCCAGCGTTCGCAGCGCCATGCTGCAACTGGTGCTGCTCTACAGCTTGCTGGCCGCCCTCTATGTGCTGGCGATCAGCCTCGCCTCGGCCATCAAGGGACTCGGCCCCACCCAGTTCGGCACCCTGCTGGCCATGAGCGGCATCGGGCTGGCGGTGGGTGCGGTGGGGGTGGCCCAGGTGGGCCATGGCTTCAACCGTCGCCGGCTGGCGGCCACGGGCCTGGGCGCGATCGCCTGGAGCCTGGTTCTGCTGGGGCAGATGCGGGGCAACCTGGTGCTCACGCTCACCCTCTGCGCCGTGCTGGGGATCGGCGCTGCCCTGCTGGCCATCCCGGCCCAGACCACGATCCAGGAGGACACGCCGGAAGCCATGCGCGGCAAGGTGTTCGGACTGCAGAACAACCTGATCAACATTGCCCTGAGCGTGCCTCTGGTGCTGGCGGGGGCGGTGGTGAGCCGCTACGGATTGCTGCCGGTGCTCTGGGCCCTGGCGGCCCTGGCCCTGGCGGCTGCCCTGCTGGAGAAGCCCTGGAAGCGCTGCTAGCGTCAATTCTTGGTTGAGCCTGCCGCTGCGTGGCCCACATCGCCTGGCTGGGCAAGAAGTCTCCCTTCTGCGGCAACGTCACCTACGGGCTGGCCACCACCGAAGCCCTGCGCCAGCGGGGCCATGAGATCAGCTTCATCCACTTCGACACACCGGCCGGGTTTCCCCTGAAGCGGGACGACGCTGTGAATGCCCTGGCCCGGGCGGGTGCCCGCACCAACGGCGCGCCGGATGTTGCCCTGCCCTACCTGGTGAAATCCCAGGTGTACACCATTCCCTCGCCGGGGGCCCAGCGGGAACTGCGCGAGTCGCTGGAGCGGTTGCGGCCGGATCTGGTGCATGCCAGCCTCACCCTTTCCCCCCTGGATTTCCGGCTGCCGGATCTGTGCCAGCAGCTGGGACTGCCTCTGGTGGCCACGTTCCATCCGGCCTTCGATGCCAGCCTGCGCAACCTCAGCGCCGGCACCCAGCAGCTCACCTACCAGCTCTACGCCCCCTCACTGGCGAAATACGACCGCGTGGTGGTGTTCTCGGAGCTGCAGGCCGAGGTGCTGGCGCGGCTGGGGGTGCCTGAATCGCGACTGGCCGTGATTCCCAATGGGGTGGATCCCGAGCGCTGGGCGCCGGCTCCCCCTACCGGGGAATCGCCGCAACTGCAGCAGCTGCGCCAGCGTTTCGCCGGGCGGCGGGTGTTCCTCTACATGGGCCGCATCGCCACCGAGAAGAACGTGGAGGCGCTGCTACGGGCCTGGCGGCTGGTGCAACCCGAAGGCTGCACCCTGGTGGTGGTGGGCGACGGCCCGGTGCGTGCCTCGCTGATGCAGACCTACGCCGCCGACATCGACGTGCTCTGGTGGGGCCACGAGCCCGACCAGGCGATGCGCCTGGCCCTGCTGCAGCTGGCGGAGGTGTTCCTGCTGCCGTCGCTGGTGGAGGGGCTGAGCCTGGCGCTGCTAGAGGCGATGGCCAGCGGCACGGCCTGTGTGGCCACCGATGCCGGCGCCGATGGCGAGGTGCTGGAGGGCGGTGCCGGCATCGTGATCAGCACCCAGGGGGTGACCACCCAGCTGCGCACCCTGCTGCCGGTGCTGCGCGATCAACCGGTGCTCACCGCCGAACTGGGGCGCCGTGCCCGGCAACGGGCCCTGGAGCGCTACACCCTCAGCCAGAACATCGACCAGCTGGAGCGCCTCTACGCCGAGCTGATCCCCCAGGGGAGCCTGGCGGCCTGAGGGTCAGGCCAGCAGCTCCGCACAGCAGGCGGCGAAGGCCGCCGCGGGATCCGGCGCCGCCGTGATCGGCCGGCCGATCACCAGCTGGCTGGCGCCGGCGGCGATCGCCTGGGCGGGGCTGAGCACCCGCTGTTGATCCCCCAGGGCCGCGCCCGCCGGTCGGATGCCAGGGGTGACCAGGGCGAAGGGCTCCGGGTGGGCCGCCCGCAGGGCCGCCACCTCCAGGGGCGAACAGACGCAGCCGCCGATGCCGGCCTCGGCGGCCAGCCGGGCCAGCCGCGGCACATAGGCGGCCACCGGCTCGCCGATGGCCAGCTCCGTGGCGAAGCGGGCCGGATCCCAGCTGGTGAGCACCGTGACCGCCAGCAGGGTGGGCTCTGGAAGACCCGCCGCCGCAGCCGACTCCAACGCCGCAGCCTGAGACACCCGCAGGGCCTCACCGCCGGCGCAGGCATGCACCGTGATCAGCTCAGCGCCCAGGCGAGCCGCACTGCGGCAGGCGCCGGCCATGGTGGCCGGGATGTCGTGGAACTTGAGGTCGAGAAACACCCGCTTGCCCTGCTCCCGCAGCTGGCGCACCACGGCAGGGCCGCCGGCCACGTAGAGCTCCAGACCCACCTTCACCCAGCGCAGCTCGGGCACCGCGGCGACAAACGCCAGGGCCCGCTCAGGGGCCATGCCATCGAGGGCCACGATGACGCGATCCGCCGGATCGCTGGTCAGCAGAGGCACCATCAGCCCGCCACCAGGCGACGGAAGGTCTTCTTGCCCAGCTGCAGCACCTTGCCCTCCAGGGCTGCGGCATCGGCGAACTCCTGGTTGGGATCGGTGAGCTTCTGACCGTCGAGCTTCACGCCGCCGTTCTGGATCTGGCGCCGGGCCTCGCTGCTGGTGCAGATGCCTACAGCCCCGAGCAGATAGAACGCCTTGGCAGGGAAGTTCACCGCCGCCAGCGACGCCTCCGGCACCTCGGCCTCCGCCGCTCCACGGCCGGCGGCACCACCCACCAGCATGGCCGCATCGGCCTGGGCCGCCGCCGCAGCCGCCGCCCCGTGGCGCTGGCGCGTGATCTCCAGCGCCATCGCCTTCTGCCGCTCCCGCGGATTGGTGGGCAGGGCCGCCAGATCCAGATCGGTGAGCAGGGTGAGGTACTCCTCCACCGCCGCATCGGGCACCTTCTCGAGCTTGGAGTACATCGAGAGCGGGTCTTCGCTCAGGCCCACGGTGTTGCCCAGGCTCTTGCTCATCTTCTGCACGCCATCGAGGCCCGGCAGGATCGGCAGCAACATGCCGAACTGGGGCCGCTGGCCGAAGTGGCGCTGCAGGTCGCGGCCCATCGCCACATTGAACTTCTGGTCGGTGCCACCCAGCTCCAGATCGGCCTCAATGGCCACCGAGTCGTAGCCCTGCAGCAACGGATAGAGAAATTCGTGCAGGGAGATGGGGGTGCCGGCGCCGTAGCGGTTGGCGAAATCTTCCTTGGCCAGCATCTGGCCCACGGTGGACGTGCCCAGCAGCTCAATCACCCGGGGCAGATCCAGGCTGGTGAGCCATTCGCTGTTGCGGCGCACCTCCAGCCGGCCGGGGGTGTGGAAATCCAGCAGGGCCCGCTCAGGGTCCTGGCCCAGACCCAGCTGCACCAGATAGGTTTCCGCGTTGGCCTCCACCTCGGCGGCACTGAGCTGCACCCGGGTGGCGCTCTTGCCGGTGGGATCACCGATGCGGGCCGTGAAGTCGCCGATGATCAGCACGGCGGTGTGGCCGGCGTCCTGGAAGGCCCGCAACTTGCGGAACAGGATCGAGTGGCCCAGGTGGATGTCGGAGCCGGTGGGGTCGATGCCGAGCTTCACCCGCAGGGGGCGGGTGCCGCGTTCTGCCTCGGCGATCCGGGCCGCCAGTTGCTGATCGGGATCGTGGAGCGCCTCGGGGCCACTGCCTGCGGGGAAGAGATCCGCCACGCCGCGCTCCAGACCGTGCGGCAGTGCCCCTGTGCCCTTGGCCATCGCCCTGCCGCCCCTCAAATGCCGCGAGCAGCGATCGTACGAATCAGCCCTCCTTGTCCAACTCGCTCTTCATGCGATCGAGGGTGCGCTGCATCTGTTCAAACATCTGCTCTGGCGTCATGCCGAACTGGCCCAGCTGGGTGCGCAGTTGCTCCACGGTGAGCTTGGCCTGGAAGTCGTCGGAGAGCTCGAAGCGCTTCATGAACACGCGGTAGCGGTCCATCAGCTCCTCCATCCGCTCGATGAACAGCTTCTTGCCCTCCCGATCGAACTTGCCGTACTCACCGCCCAGCTGCATCAACTGCTGGTAATCGGTGAACAGGCGCTTGGCCTCCTCCTGGACGATCTCGGATTCGAAGAAGGCCATCGCAGCAGGGCGCCGCAGGGGAGCGCGGGAGTGGGCCTTGATTGTGGGTGGGACTGCCGAGGCGTGGCGAGTGCGGATCCACGCATCAGGGGGATGCCGAATCAAGGCAGGCGCAACAGAGTGAGGCGGGCCCTGGAACCGGCGTGGACTACACCGAGCTGATCGAGCAGGTGCATCGCCACTTCGAGAGCAGCCACCGGCTGCTGGAGGGATCGCGGCTGGTGGCCTGCCTCGGCAGCCGGCTGGCGCTGAACATGTGCATTGCCGCCATCCGGCCGGGCCAACAGCTGGTGGGGGCCGCCACGGGCCAGGCCGAGGCCATGGCCTTGATGCAGCGGCACCAGGCCAACGTGCTGCTCTGCACCGATCGGCTGGAGCAGGGCTGCGGCATCGCCCTGGTGGAGGCGATCAAACAGGCCTCCCCCCAGACCCGCACGCTCCTGATCGTGAGCGAGCCCAACCGCAGGGCCCGGCTCAAGGCCGCCATCCAGGCCGGCTGCGACGGGTTGTGCCTGGAGGCCCAGCTGGGCATGGGCACGGTGCTGGCGGCCCTGACGGCGGTGAGCGGCGGCGGCATCTACATCGAGCGCAGCCTGGGGGAGCTGTTTCTGGCCAACGCCCCCGGCCCCCACCCCGTCCCGCTGGCACCGCTGAGTGAGCGGGAGATCCAGGTGCTGCAGCTGGCGGCGGGAGGCCACAGCAATCAGGAGATCGGAGCGCGCCTGTTCATCGCCCTGGAAACCGTGAAAACCCACATGCGCAACATCCTGCAGAAACTGCAGGCGCGCGACCGCACCCATGCCGCCGTGCAGGGGCTGCGCCTGGGCTTGGTCGACTGGCCGGAACCTGGGTAAGGTCGGGCGGTTCTGCAGCGTGCCTACCCCGCCATGGCCAGGGGCCACTGGTTGGATCCACTCGCCCGCAGCCTGCTGGAGGCCACCGGGCAGCTGGCGCCTCGCCCTCGCCCCAGCCAGCAGGCTCGTCTCAGCCAGCCGAGCCAGGAGGCCCTTGCCGCCACGGGCGATCCCGAAACGGCGGTGGAGCAGGAACTGCTGGCCCTGAAGCTGCGCCAGGACCCCGCCCGGCGGCTCCAGGATGCCCGGGAGGTGCACCATGCCGCCGCCCTCGGCTGGCGTCTGGATGTGAACCGGGCCACCGCCGCCGATTGGCTCCGGCTGCCGGGGATCACGGCACCCCAGGTGGATCTGCTGCTGCGGCTGCAGGCCGGTGGCGTGCAGCTCAGCGGGCCCGACGACCTGCAGCGGTTGCTGGAGCTGCCGGCGGCCCAGGTGCGGGCCTGGGAGCCCCTGCTGCTGTTCCGCTGGTACGGCGATGGCAGCCCAGCGGCAACGGCCTCCAGGCCCCTGGATCTCAACCGGGCCACGCCGGCTGAGCTGCAGCGCCAGTTGCCGCACTTCGAGCTGGAGCGCTGCCAGCGGCTGGTGCGGGAGCGGCAGCGGGCTCCCTTCCAAGACCTGGCCGACCTGCAGCAGCGCCTGCAGCTCCCCCCCGCCGTGGTGGAGGAGCTGATCGGCCGGGTGCGCTTCGGCAAGGGCCCGGCCGGGCCGGAACTGCCGCGCTCGGCCTGAGCCCATGGCGACGCCCCCCCCTCGCCGGCCCCAGCCTCGCCAGGGCGATCTGTTCGGCGGCATGGCCGGCGAGGGGGCCGGGGCTGGCGGCGCCGATGGGATACCACCGTTGCCGCTGCAATCCCACCAGCTGCTCCAGTGGCAGCAACGCCTGGAGCACTACCAGGCGCCCCTGTTCGAGGCAGCGGGCCGGCGCGGTGGCGAATCGCCGGGCCAGACCGACCTGTTCGGAACGGTGGAGCGGCTCAGCGTGCACAACCTCGATCCCCTGGCGCTGGCGGCCCAGCCCCTCAATTTCTGGCGCTGGCCCGAGAGCCAGCAGCACGGTGCCGCCCTCTACTTCGTGCTGGATCGCCCGCCCCACCTGAGCGCTCCGCTGCTCCTCTATGTGGGTGAAACCAGCCGCGCCGACCAGCGCTGGAAGGGAGAGCACGACTGCAAGAGCTACCTGGCGGCCTACGGCGAGGCGCTGCAGCAGCTGGGCCTGGGCAGCCAGCTGAGCATCCGCTTCTGGGCCGATGCCCCAGTGGAGCTGAGGCAGCGGCGGGCCCTGGAGCAGGCGTTCATCCGCCACTGGCTGCCCCCGTTCAACAAGGAAACCCGCGGCCGCTGGGCCACGCCCTTCACCGCCGATCTCAACTGATCGCTCTACCATCGCGCCCACCCGCGAGTCCCCGATGGCCATGGCGTTCCGCTGCAGCCCCAGCACCCTCAGCGACTGGAGCGGCGACACCCTGGCGGTCGGCCTGTTCAGCGGCGAGGCCTCGGCCGAGGCCCGCCAGGCCCTGGAGTCCCGCTTCGGTGCCGGCCTGAGCGAACGGTTGGAGCAGCGCCGTTTCAAGGCCAAGGCCGGCGAGTGCCTCAGCCTGGAGCTGCTGGGCCAGAGCCCCGCCAGCCTGGTGCTGATCGGCCTGGGGGAACAGGCCGGCTTCGGCCTTGAGGGGGTGCGCAAGGCGGCCGCCAGTGCCGCCAGGGCCGGGGCAGCCTGGGGCAGCGGCAGCCTGGGCATCGCCCTGCCGGTGGAGGGGCTCGAGTCCATGGCTGCCGCCACCGCCATGGCCGAAGCCGTGCGCCTGAGCCTGTTTGCCGACCAGCGCTTCCAGAGCGAACCGGAGCCCAGGCCCCGGCCCGCCAGCGTGGAGCTGCTGGGCCTGCCGGCCAGCGCCGGCGACGGCCTCGCCGCCGCGGCCGCCGTCTGCAGCGGCGTGGAGCTGGCGCGGGAACTGGTGGCGGCCCCGCCCAATGTGGTGACCCCCCAGGCCCTCGCCGACACCGCAGCCGCCATGGCGCGCGAGTTTGGCCTGGAGCTGCAGGTGCTGGAACGCGCCGACTGTGAGGCCCTGGGCATGGGGGCCTATCTGGCCGTGGCCCAGGGCTCGGATCTGCCCCCCAAGTTCATCCACCTCACCTACCGCCCCAGCGGCCCGGTGACCCGCCGACTGGCCCTGGTGGGCAAGGGCCTCACCTTCGATTCCGGCGGTTACAACCTCAAGACCGCCGGCTCCCAGATCGAAATGATGAAGTACGACATGGGGGGCAGCGGAGCCGTGCTGGGGGCCATGCGCGCCATCGCCGAGCTCAGGCCGGCCGGCCTGGAGGTGCACATGATCGTGGCCTCCTGCGACAACATGATCAGCGGCGGAGCCATTCACCCGGGCTCGATCGTGACCGCCTCCAACGGCAAGACGATCGAGATCAACAACACCGACGCCGAGGGTCGCCTCACCCTGGCCGATGCCCTGGTGTACGCCAGCAAGCTCGAGCCCGATGCCGTGGTGGATCTGGCCACCCTCACCGGCGCCTGCCTGATTGCCCTGGGGGAGGAGATCGCCGGCCTGTGGACCCCCAGCAACGGTCTGGCCGAGGCCCTGGTGGCGGCCGCGGAGCAGGGCGGTGAAGCCCTGTGGCGCATGCCCCTTCGGACCTCCTACCGCGAGGGCCTCAAGAGCGGCCTGGCCGACATGAAGAACACCGGCCCCCGCCCCGGCGGCTCCATCACCGCCGCCCTGTTCCTGCAGGACTTTGTGGCCGATTCCATCCCCTGGGCCCACCTGGACATCGCCGGCACCGTGTGGAGCGACAAGGGTCGAGGCCTCGACCCGGCCGGCGCCACCGGCTTCGGGGTGCGCACTCTGGTGAACTGGGTGCTGGCCGGTGGCCCTGCCTAATCTGGGCCTGTCGTCCCCCGAGCTCCGTCCCGATGGCCGTTCCCAAGATTCGCTGGTACGTGAAGGCCCAGGCTGGGGTGCTGCTGCTGCCGGCGGGTCTGTGCCTGTTCGGCGAGGCGGTGCAACGGCGCACCCTTCAGGTCCTGGGCCAGCCCCAGGGGCCCTGGTTCTGGTATGGAACCCTGAGTCTGATCGCCATCGTGGCGGGCGTGGGCCTGATGATCGAGAGCGGCCTGCTGCGGGGCTACCCCGGCCAGCAACAGCGCTGAGGGCCAGCCCTCAGGCAGCCACTCAGGCCGCCAGCGGAGCTGGACGTGGGCTGGGACGTGGGCCGGCGGCACCGATCACATCCGCCGGGGCCTCCAGGGCATGGATCTGCCAGCGGGCCCGCTCACCGAACCGCTGCAGCAGCCGATCCAGATCGTCAGAGGCCTGCTTCGGGCTGCTGTAGGGACCGATATGGCGCGTCACCAGACCATCGCGAATCGTCAGCAGATACATCCACACACCTGCATTCGAGTACTTGTCAACGTAGTAGCTGCTGAGCGGAGAAAAAAGGAGTGAAATCCGCTCCTGCACTGAAGATTCCCAGGTTCAGCCCGCTACCGGCTTCAGCTTTTCCATAGATTCCCGCACAACTCGGCAACATGCCCTGGCGGGGCTCAGGGGGCCGAGCTCCAGGCCACCGAGCGGCGGGCCCGAGCACCCCAAAGAGCATCGAGGCGCTGGTCGCGGCCGCAGGCCCAGCGGTAGTAGCGGTACTTCACCGCGTTCTTCTCGGCATAGTTCTGGTGGTAGGCCTCGGCCGGCCAAAAGGTCTGCAGGGGCTTGATCTGCACCTTGATGACGGCGGCAGGGCGGCCCAACTCCAGGGCGGCCGCCTGCAGGCTGGAACGGGCCTGCTGCTGCTGGCTCTGGCCCTGCACGAAGATCACCGGGCGATAGGACCCGCCGCGATCGCAGAACTGCCCGCCGCCATCGAGGGCATCCACGTTGCGCCAGTAGGCCCGCAGCAGGGTGGGGTAGCTGAGTTTGGCGCTGTCGAAGCGCACCCGCACCACCTCCTGGTGGCCGGTGCCACCGGCGGACACCTGCCGATAGGTGGGGTTCCTGAGCGTGCCGCCGCTGTAGCCGCTCTCGGCGTCCACCACCCCGGGCAGCCCTTCGAGATCGTGCTCCAGGCACCAGAAGCAGCCACCGGCGAACACCGCTTCCTCGATGGCCGCCTGGGCTGATGCCGGCGCGCCGAGGGCGATCAGGCCCAGCAGCAGCAGGGCCAGGCAGGCCTTGAGCAGGCGGGTCATGGCAGGGCGTCGAGGATGGCGGCGGCGGCGCGGCGGGTGACCCCGGGCTCCCCCAGGGCTGCCTTGAGGCGACGGTAACCATCCGCCACCCGCTGGCGCGCCGGTTCGGATTCGAGCAGCGGCAAGGCCGCCGCCACGATCGCCTCGGCGCTGAGCTCGTTCTGCAGCAGCTCGGGCACCAGCCGCTCATTCAGCACCAGGTTCACCGGTGAAATGTGCTGCACCTGGAAGCGCAAGAGGTGCCTGGCCAGCCAGGCGGTGGGGCGGCTGACGCGATAGCCCACCACCTGGGGCACACCCCGCAGCGCCAGTTCCAGGTTCACCGTGCCGGATTTGGTGAGCGCCAGATCGGAGGCGGCGCAGAGCTGGGGCCGCAGGCGATCAGCCTCGGCGGCGGCCACCACCTCGGCCTTCACCCCCGCCTCCGCCAGCAGCTGGGCCAGGGTGGGCTCAAAGGCAGCCTGCCCAGCCGGCACCATCACCTTCAGGCCAGGGCAGCGGCGCTGCAGCTCAGCGGCGGCGGCGGCCAGGGGGGGCAGCAGGTAGCGCAACTCCTGAAGGCGGGAGGCCGGCAGCAGCAGCAGCAGACGCTCCCCCGGCTGCAGACCCAGCGCTGAGCGAGCCTCGTCGCGGCTGGGCAGGTTCACCAGGGTGTCTAGCAGGGGATGCCCCACCCAGGTGACGTCGGCACCACGGGCGCCGTAGAAGCGGGCTTCCTCCGGAAAGATCGCCAGGATCTTGTCGGTGAAGCCGATCAACCGGGTGGAGCTGCCCTCGCCGATGCGAAAGGCCCACTCCTGGGGAGCGATGTAGTAGGTGATCGGCACCTGCGGCAGGCGCCGCTTGAGCTTGAGACCCAGGCCCACATTGGCGCCCATGTAGTCGATCAGCACCACGCCATCGGGAGGGCTCTGGCGCAGCCAGCGATCCACCCGCCGCTGCACCCGCAGCGTGGGCAGGATCAGAGGGATCGCCTCCCACAGGCCAATGGCACCCATCGGGGCGGTGTTGGCCAGCAGGGTGGCGCCGGCCTGCTGCATGCGATGGCCACCGAGGGCCACGATCTCGAGATCGAGGCCCCGTGCAGCGGCCTCCTGATGGAGGGCCTGCACCAGCAGACCGCCCTGCAGATCGCCAGACACCTCCCCGGTGCTGATCAACAGCCGGGTCATGAACGCCCGGCAGGCAGAGGACCGCGGCGACCGGGACCGATGGACGCCTCCAGGAAGCTCACCAGGGTTTCGGCGGGGGGGTAGAGCTGCTGCTGGCGCACCGACTGGAGTGCCTCGGCGAGCACGGAATCACCGCGATAGAGCGCGGCCCACACCTGCTGCAGCTGCCGGGCCTGGGCGCCGCCATCGAGCTCGGCCAGGCCGCTGCGCTTGATGCCGATGCGGTTGAGGCCCCGCAGCCGGCCGGGATGGCCCTCCACGATCGCGAAGGGGGGCACGTCGCGGTCGATGCGGCTCATGCCGCCCACCATGGCCATGGTGCCGATGTGCACGAACTGGTGGATGCCCAGCACCCCGCCCACCACCGCTCGATCGCCGATCACCACGTGGCCGGCCACCGCCACGCCGTTGGCGATCACGATGCGGTCGCCGAGATCGCAGTTGTGGCCCAGATGGCTGTAGGCCATCAGCAGATTGCCGCTGCCGATGCGGGTCTGCTCACCCTCGTGGGTGGCGCGGTTGATCGTCACGCACTCGCGGATGGAGTTGTCGTCGCCCATCACCACCTCGGTGGGGGCACCGCTGTACTTGAGATCCTGGGGCTCGGCACCGATGCAGGCCCCGGGGAAAACGCGATTGCGGCGGCCCATCCGCACCCGGCCATCGAGCACCACGTGGGGGCCGATGCGGCTGCCGGAACCGATCGACACCTCAGGGCCGATCACGGCGTAAGGGCCGATCTCCACACCCAGATCGAGCTGGGCGCGGGGATCCACCACCGCCGTGGGATGAATCGTGGTTTCTGTCGCCGGACTACTGGTCATGACCACCGTCAGTCCACCAGGGAGAACATCAGCTCACCGGCGCACACCAGCTCGCCATCCACCGTGGCCTCGGCCCTCACCTTGCCGAAGCGCTTGCGCTTGAGGCTGAGCAGCTCGCAGCTGATCAGCAGCTGATCGCCCGGCACCACCGGCCGGCGGAAGCGCACGCCGTCAATTCCGGCGAACACGAACAGCCCCTTGGGCAGATCGGGCATCTGGGTGACGATCAGACCGCCCACCTGGGCCATGGCCTCCACGATCAGCACTCCGGGCATCAGCGGGCGACCGGGGAAATGGCCCTGGAATTGCGGCTCGTTGAAGGTCACGTTCTTGATCGCCACCGCCCGCTTGCCCGGCTCGTGCTCGATCACGCGATCCACCAGGGCGAATGGATAGCGATGGGGAAGCAATCCCTGGATCTGCTCGCTGGTGAGCACGGGGTCCGCTGGGGTGGCCGATGGGGTGATGGAAGCTGTCAAGGGATCAGGAGGAGGACGCCAGGGCTGCCGCCAGGGCGGTGTGCAGACCGTGGGAGCCGCGGAAGGCGAACACCTGAGCCTGGGGCAGGCCCGCCAGGGCGAGATCCCCCAGCAGATCCAGGAGCTTATGGCGCACCGGTTCGTCGGCAAAGCGCAGCGGTGGATTCAGCCAGTTGTCCCCGTCACACACCAGGGCGTTGTCGAGGGCGCCGCCCTTGATCAGGCCGGCGGCCAGCAGTTGCTCCACCTGGTGTTTGAAGCCGAAGGTACGCGCCGGGGCGATCTGCTCCACAAAGGCCTCGGGGGTGAGCTCCAGGGAAAACAGCTGGCGGCCGATGGCCTGCTGGGGGAATTCAATCGCCGCCCCCAGGCGCAGGCAATCACTGGGCAGAGCGGTGACGAAGCTGGCCCCCTGCTGGAGGGTGATCGGAGCCGCCAGAGGCACCGCGGCCGGCCGTTCTCCCAGGCGGTGGAGGCCCGCCTCGGCGATGGCCTCCACCCAGGGCTGGGCCGAGCCATCCAGCAGCGGGATCTCATGGCCCTCCACCAGGATCGTCACGGCCGTGAGGCCCACACCGGCCAGGGCCGCGAGCAGGTGCTCCACGGTGGCCAGGCGTCGCTGGTCGAGCTGCAGGGCGGTACAGAGCTGGGTGTCACTCACCTGGTGGGGGGCAAGCGTCACCGGCTGGAGGGCTGGAGCATCGAGCCAGCCCACCCGGTAGCCGGGCTGATCGGAGGGCTCCAGTCGCACCCGGGCCAGGGCACCGCTGTGGAGACCCACTCCCCGTCGCTCCACGGCCGCGGCCAGGGTCCAGGCCTGGGAATAGTCGCTGGGCCAGGGGCTCACGGGTCTCTCCTCAGAACTTCCAACCCACACCGAGGTTGAAGCGCCAGTCGCCGGTGAAGTCCTGGCTGGCCACCTCCAGGCGCAGGGGCCCCACGGGCGTGGTCACAATCAGGCCGGTACCCACCGAGAAGCCCTGGCCCGGCTTCAACAGCAGGCTACCGGGGTTGCCGGTCACGCTGGATTGGCTGCCGAAGGCGGTGCCGCCATCCACGAACAGCTCGCCGCTGATGATGCTGAACAGCGGGAAGCGGTATTCGAGGGTGGCCTCGCCGAAGCTCTTGCCCACCCCCAGGTCGCAGTCGTAGTAGCCGCGAACGGAGTTGGAACCACCCAGGCAGAAGGCCTCGTACACCGGCAGATTGCCCAGGTTGCCGCCCACTGAGGCCTGGAACGCCAGAGCCTGCTTGCAATCAGCCGTCTGGCCAGGCTTGGGGCGGCACCCCTTGTACACCTTCAGCCAGTTCACCGGGATGTAGTGGGTGTAGCTGGCCCGCAGGCGGTTGAAGGTGGGGGAGTTCGGCCCCACGCTCACGAATTGCTCGGTGCCCAGGCTGAGGAAGTTGCCGCTGGTGGGGTTGCGAGGATCATTGAGGTTGTTCATCGTGGCGGCCACCCGCACACCCACCAGCGGGTTTTTGGTGGCGCCGTTCTGGCAGTTGTAGGCAACGCAGATCACGTTGCTCACCGTGGTCTGGCCGTTGTTGAAGTTGTTGGTGCTCACGCCATAGGGCATGGCGGTGCCGCTGAAGTTCATCGGCGTCACTTCCTGGGCGTTGAAGCCCACCACCACCGCCCAGGGCGCCCGCTTGAAGGGATCGCCGCCGTTGAGGGGCCGCACGAACTGAATGTTGCCGCCAACGCGCTGAATGGCGATCGAGTTGCCATCCAGGGCGAACCAGTTGTTGTTCGGCGCACTGGCTACGTTGGCAGCCTTCGCGGCGGCGGGGGAGGAATAGGGGCCGTACTGCTGCCCGTTGATTGTGACGGTTGAATTGCTCTGGTACGCCACCGCCGTGGACGGCGCGTTGTAGAAGCCGCTCGACACATCCGAGACGGTGTAGATGCTGCCGTTGTTCTGGCTCTGGAAGATCTGCGGCACCTCGCGGCTCAGGAACAGGCGGGCGCGGAAGGCGGTGCGGTACTTGTCGCCCTTGATCCAGGGATCGGTGAACGACAGGTCGGCCAGGCCGCCGTACTGGCCGTAGGTGAAGTTGAGCGCCAGATCCCAGGCACGGCCCAGCAGGTTGCTGTCCTGCACCTGCACCTGGCCGAACACGCCTTGGCTCTGGCTGTAGCCCAGGCCGCCGGAGAGCGATCCGGTGGACTGCTCCACCACCCCCAGCACAATCGTCACCTCGCCGGGGTTGCCGGCCACCGGCCGGAGGGTGACCTTCACGTCGCCGAACAGACCCGTGCCATACAGGCGCTTGATGTCGTCTTCCAGCCGGCGGCGGTTGAAGGTGTCACCGGGCTTGATCGAGATCTCGCGGGTGATCACCCAGGGCTTCGACTTGCCCTTGAACGGCTGGCCCTTGTCGTTGGTGCTCTCACCCTCCTTGTTGAGGAACTGCACCTCCACACCGGCCACACTGCCCTCGCGCACCTGCAGCTGCACCACGCCCTCCGGACTGACGCGGCTGGGACCGGTGACGCGGGCCAGGGAATAGCCCTGATCGGCATACCACTTCTGCAGATCAGCCGTGCGGGCCTGAAGGGTGTTGAGGTTGAGGGTCTTGCCGTAATCCGCCGCGAAGGTGTCGGGGACCAGGTTCGCCGGCAGCTTGGTCTTGGGGTTCACGCCCTCCAGTTCCACCTTGGTGAGCACCGGGTTGGGCGCCACCGTGACCACCAGCTGCACGCCCAGGGGGCTGTCCACGGGCTGGATGCGCACATCCGAGAACCAGCCGGTGGCGTAGATGGCTGAGAGATCGTTCTGCAGCTCACTGCGGGTCACCCGGGTGCCAGGTCGGGTGGCCATGGCGTCGTAGACGGCCAGCTCCAGCCGCTCCCGCTCCGAGTGGCCCTCGATGCCCTTCACCACCACCTCACTGATCAGCACCCGGGGCTCCGCCTTGGCCGGCGGCGCCAGGGTGTCCTTGGCGGCGGGAACGGCCGCGGGGGCCTGGGTGGGGCTTGGCGTGGTCGCCGGGGTCTCAGCTGGAGCGGGCGCAGCCCCAGGGGCCGGGGCGTCGGTCTGGCCCGAAACCGGCGGGGCCGCCAGGGCCGGCAGGGCCAGCACCGAGGCCGCCGCCAGAGGCAGGGCTGCCGCAACCCCCAGCGACCCACGGAACCGGAGAACACGGCTCAAGCTGTTGCGGGTGCCAGCCATGGGAGATGAAGACGGAGCGGCCAGGCCGCAAATGCCGCCGAACCTACTGGTAAACGCGGGGCTCAGGGCAGGCCCCTTGGACCCGTTTGAGAACCTCCCCGTAGGCCTCGACAACACCGCCCAGGTCCTGGCGGAAGCGATCCTTGTCGAGAATGCGGTCCTGGGCGTCGCTCACCTGCAGATCCCAGAGGCGGCAGGTGTCGGGGCTGATCTCATCGGCCACCACCAGCTGGCCCGCGGCGGTGAACCCGAGCTCGATCTTGAAGTCCACCAGCTGCAGCCCGATGCCGGCGAAGAACCGGCGCAGCACGGTATTCACCGCAGCGGCCAGGCGTTCCAGCTCGGAGCGCTGCTCGGCCGACAGCAACCCGAGCCGGGCCAGCCGGGCATCGGTGAGCAGTGGATCGCCGAAGGCGTCGTCCTTGTAGTAGAGGTCGAGCAGCGGCGGCTCCAGGGGCGTGCCCGGCTCGATCGGCATCTGCTTGCAGAGCGACCCGAAGGCGATGTTGCGGACCACCACCTCCACCGGCACAATCCGCACCGGCTTCACGAGCATCCAGTGGCGGTCCTGCAGGCCCAGGTAGTGGGTGGGGATGCCCTCGCGCTCCAGCAGCTCGAACAGCCGCGCGGAGATCTGGCAGTTGAGCTCGCCCTTGCCCGCCAGCTGGGCCTTCTTGAGGGCGTTGAAGGCGGTGGCGTCGTCCTTGTACTCCACCGCCACGAGATCGGCGCGGTCGGTCTGGAAGACCCGCTTGGCCTTGCCTTCGTAGAGCAGGGAGCCGAGGGTGTGAGCGGTCATGGCTGGGATGTGGCGTGGCCTCCGGGGAGCCGCGGTGATCGCAGCTGCTGCTGCAACTGGGCGGCACGGACCCCCTGCTGAGGATCTTGCCGGGTGGCCAGCCACTCGCTGTAGGCGTCGTCCACCCGCTGGCTGAGTTTGCGCAGCCGCTGGCGCGCGCGCTCACTGGATGCACCACTGGCCTCCAGCAGGTCGCGGTGGTCGTTGAGCAGGGCGGCGGCAAGCCCCCAGGCGCCGGCGGCGGCAGCCTGGTCGAGAGCGGCTTCCAGCAGCCGCTCGCGCTCGGCGACGGGCAGCCCGGCCAGCAGCGCCGAGGCCCGCTGCAATCGCTCGGCCGCCACCTGGCCGGTGATGCGGCCGGAGAGCAGAACGGCGGCGGCCTCCGGGTCGCGGCCCAGCGCCACCAGGTGATCCGCCAACACATCGAGGGCGGAACGGGTGAGCAGGCTGCCGTCGTCCCGCAGCCGCAGGGGCAGGGCGATGGTTTCGAGGTTGGCGCTCTGGCCGCGGGCCAGCCACTGCAGCGATTCAGCCGCCAGCCCGTGCTGCAGGCTGGCCTGGGCGGCCCGCCAGCGCTGGATCAGCCACTGATCTCGCTCGGGGCCGGCCTTGGGGCCGTAGCGGTTGAGCACCGTGAGCGCCGCCTCGGGAGCCTTGCAGCTCAGCAGGGCATTGGCGTTCACCAGCACCACCGCCAGGGGCTGCGGGGCGGGGGCCGCGATGAGCAGGCGCTCCCGCAGCAGCTGCAGCCGCTTGGTGAAGTTGAAGTCGGCGGCCTCCTGGCAGGCCCGGTTGAGGGTGGGCAGGTCGGCGGTGAGCAGCTGCTGCTGGAAGACGGCCTCCGGGGTGCTGCCGGGGGTTGGCGGGGCCGAGGGGCCCGGCGGCGGCACCGGGGCCGGGCGCTCCAGCAGGTTGCCGATGAAGGGCAACTTGGCGCGGGCCGGTGTCAGCAGGGCCAGCTCCGCCGCCAGCAGCAGCACCAGCAGCCGCGCCGGCGTGTAAAGAAGGGGGGGCACCGCGATCCGTCCTCTGGGGCTCAACCTAGGGGACCCCATCGGGGCCTCCCACCTTCGCTGCCGCTGCCATGACCGATCCGGCCACCCCCCTCAGCCCCGCCCGCGTGCTGGTGGTGGGGGGCGGCGGCCGTGAAAACGCCCTGGCCTGGGCCCTGGCCCGCTCCAGCGGCGTGGAGCAGGTGTGGGTGGCCCCCGGCAACGGCGGCACCCTGGAGCTGGCGGGCTGCCGGCAGCTGGCGATCCCTGAATCCGATCACGCCGGCCTGCTGGCCGCCTGCCGTGAGCACGCCATCGAGCTGGTGGTGGTGGGCCCTGAGGCGCCCCTGGCCGCCGGCCTGGCCGATCAGCTGCGGGCCGCCGGCCTGCCGGTGTTCGGCCCCGGCGCCGATGGCGCCCAGCTGGAGGCCAGCAAGCAGTGGGCCAAGGCGCTGATGGTGGAGGCCGCCATCCCCACCGCTGGCTATTGGCCCGCCAGCAGTCGCGACGAGGCCCTGGCGGCCCTGGAGGCCCAGGGCAAGCCCCTGGTGGTGAAGGCCGATGGCCTGGCCGCCGGCAAGGGCGTCACCGTGGCCGACACCCTGGAGGAGGCCCGGGCCGCCATCGAGGAGGTGTTCAGCGGCCGCTTCGGCAGCGCCGGCGCGTCGCTGGTGCTGGAGGAGCGCACCCACGGACCCGAGGTCTCGGTGTTTGCCCTCAGCGACGGCCAGCGGCTGGTGCTGCTGCCCCCCGCCCAAGACCACAAGCGCATCGGCGAGGGCGACACCGGCCCCAACACCGGAGGCATGGGCGCCTATGCCCCGGCGCCGCTGCTGGATGCCGCTGGGCTGGAGCGGGTGCGCCAGCAGGTGCTGGAGCCCACCCTGGCAGCCCTGCGGGCCCGTGGCATCGACTACCGCGGCGTGATCTACGCCGGCCTGATGCTCACCGAGACGGGGCCCAGCGTGATCGAATTCAACTGCCGCTTCGGCGATCCGGAGTGTGAAACCCTGATGCCGCTGCTGGGGCCGGAACTGGCCCAGGTGCTACTGGCCTGTGCCAACGGCCGCCTGGATCTGGCGCCGCAGCTCACCATCGCCCCGCGCTGCAGCGCCTGCGTGATCGCCGCCGCCGAGGGCTACCCGGGCGAGATCCGCAGGGGCGATGCCATCAGCAGCAACCTGCAGCCCGGCGAAGACCTGCAGCTGTTCCACGCCGGCACCCGCCGCGAGGCCGACGGCACCTGCCTCACCAACGGCGGCCGGGTGCTGGCGGTGGTGGCCCAGGCCGATGATTTCGACGCCGCCTTCGAGCGGGCCTATGGGGGCCTGGCCCAGGTGCGCTTCGAGGGCATCACCTACCGGCGTGACATCGGCCACCAGGTGCGCCGTAACCACCCGTGAGCAGCGGCAGCACCACGACCGCGGGCCTCAGCTTGTGGCAGCGCCTGGCGCGCTGGTGGGCGGAATTCAGCCTGCAGACCAAGCTGCTGGCGGCCGCCACCCTGGTGGTGAGCCTGGTGATGACGGGCATCACCTTCTTTGCGCTGAACGGCATCCAGGCCGATGTGCGCATGAGCGACACCCGCTTCGCCCGCGACCTCGGGCTGTTGATGGCGGCCAACGTGACACCGCTGGTGGCGGAGGGCAACGACCGCGAACTGGCGGCGGTGGCCGAGCGCTTCTGGAAGTCGAGCCGCAGTCTTCGCTACATCTTCTTCGCCGATCCCGAGGGGATCATCTACCTCGGCATCCCCATCAGCGGCACCTCCGGCAGCAGCGAACTGCTGCTGAGCCGCCGGCTGGAACTGCCCGACGATCTCACCCGCAGACCCCAGAGCCCGCTGATCCGCCAGCACCTCAGCCCCGATGGCCAGGTCACGGATGTGTTCGTGCCGCTGGTGGCGGGCGATCGCTACCTGGGGGTGCTGGCGCTGGGCATCAACCCCAACGAGGCGGTGCTGGCCAGCGCCGCCCTCAGCCGGGAGGTCACGGTGGCGGTGTTCATCTCGATCTGGGTGCTGGTGATCCTGGGGGCGGTGTTCAACGCCCTCACGATCACCCGGCCGGTGAAGGAGCTGCTGCGGGGCGTGCGCTCCATCGCCACTGGCGACTTCCAGGCCCGCATCGCCCTGCCGGTGGGGGGCGAGCTGGGGGAACTGCTGGATGGCTTCAACGCCATGGCCTCCCAGCTGGAGGCCTACAACGAAGCCAACATCGAGGAGCTCACCGCCGCCCAGGTGAAGCAGCAGTCGCTGATCGCCACCATGGCCGATGGCGCGGTGCTGCTCGATGCCGAGGGCCGGGTGGTGCTGGTGAACCCCACGGCCCGGCGCCTGTTCCGCTGGGAGGGCCGCAAGCTGGAGGGGAACGAGCTGTGCCAGGAGCTGCCGGACGTGCTGGCGCTGGAACTGCAGGGCCCCCTGGAAAACCTGCTGGCTGGCGAGAGGGACAGCAGCGATGTGCGCTGCAGCTTCGGGGAGCCGGCCCGCACGCTGCGGATCGTGCTGCAGTCGGTGCGGGATGCCAGCGGTGAAAGCCTCAAGGGCATCGCCGTCACGGTGCAGGACCTCACCCGCGAGGTGGAACTCAACGCCGCCCAGAGCCGGTTCATCAGCAACGTGTCGCACGAGTTGCGCACACCGCTGTTCAACATCAAGAGCTATGTGGAAACCCTCCACGACCTGGGCGATCAGCTGAGCGAAGCGGAGAAGAAAGAGTTTCTCGGGATCGCCAACGCCGAAACCGATCGCCTCACCAGGCTGGTGAACGATGTGCTCGATCTCTCCCGGCTGGAGAGTGATCGTGTCTGGAACCTCGAGCCGGTGGAACTGCGGCCCGCCATGGAGCAAACGCTGCGCAACTACCGCCTCAATGCCGACGACAAGGGCGTGCAGCTGGAACTCGACGTGGATGAACAGCTGCCGCGGGTGCTGGGCAACTGGGATCTGCTGCTGCAGGTGTTCGACAACCTCGTTGGCAACGGCCTCAAGTTCACCGCCAGCGGCGGACGCCTGGCCCTGCGGGCCTACCCCTGGCCCGACGCCTGCCAGCTGGATCCCACCATGGCACCGAACGACGACAACCCCACCTGCGGTCTCACCGCTCCCCTGCCGCGGTTGCGTGTGGAAATCGCCGACACCGGTTCCGGCATCTCCCGCGAAGACCAGGAGCGCATCTTCGAGCGCTTCTACCGGGTGGAGAACGCCGTGCACACCGAGGTGGGCACCGGCCTGGGCCTCTCCATCGTGCGCGGCATCCTGGAGAAGCACGGCACCCGCATCCGCATGGCCAGCGAGCTGGGCGTGGGCACCACCTTCTGGTTTGATCTGCCGCTGGAAGACGCCGATGGCGATGAACTCCGCCTCGATGGCGAACGACGGAGCCGTGATCAGCAAGCGCTGAGCTTCTGAGCCGGGGCCTCAGGCATCGTCGGCCACACCCCGCACAATGCGGGAGAGTTCGCTGCGCTCGTCGGTGTTGATGCGGTGGGGAACGCCGCTGATGATCCGCTCGAAGTTAGAGAAGGAATCCTTGATCTCCGGGCCATTGCCCGTGATCACGAATTCGCGGATGCCCTTGTCGTGCCAGGAGCCGCGCATCTTGAACACGTTCAGAGCCCGGGCCATCTCGCCGCGGATCTCCACGTACTGCAGCAGCAGGATCGTGTCGGTGATGGTGGAGATGTGGGAATCGGTGATCGAGTGGCTGCCCATGAACTCCTCGGAGGTGTTCGTGAAGAAGCCGGCAATCTCCTCCTGCTTGGCATAGCCGGTCACGCCGATCACGAACTGGCGGAAGGCATTGTGGCTGACGCCACGGGCCAGGGCGCTGAGGGAATCAATGGCCATGCGCGAGGGCTTGAACTGACTGATCTCGGTCTTGATGATCTGCAGGTGATCTTCCAGACCCGTGGATTCGGGATAGGCACAGATGATCTTGAGCAGCCCATCGCGCTCCATCTGCTCGAAATCAATGCCCCAGCTGGTGGCATTGCGCAGCAATTGAGCCCGAGACTCCTCGTAGGCAAATAGGATCGCGCGCTCTTTATTGGCACAGGCGTTCTCGACGAACTTGCTCACCAGCAGCGTTTTACCCGTGCCCGTGGCACCGGTGGCCAAGATGATCGAATCCTTGAAGAAGCCACCACCGCACATCTCATCCAGCCTGGGCACGCCGGAACTCACGCGCACGTTGGAGCTGCGCTGGGTGAGGCGCATCGCTCCCAGCGGGAAGATGCTGATGCCATGGGCGCCCATGGTGAAAGGAAACTCGCCCTTCATGTGGGTGGTGCCCCGCAGCTTGAGGATCTCACAGGTGCGCCTGCGCCGCTCTCCCTCCAGCACATTGCGCAGGATCACAACATTATCGCTCACGAACTCCTCCACGCCGTAGCGAGCGATCGGCCCGTATTCATCAATGCGCTCGGTGGTCATCACGGTGGTGACACCGATCTCCTTGAGCCGAGCAATCAGGCGGAAGATCTCACGCCGCACCACCGACACGGCATCGTACTGCTGGAACACCGCCGTGATCGAATCGATGGCCACCCGGCGGGCCTTGTATTTGCGAATCGCGTAGTTGATGCGTTCGATCAAACCCGAGAGATCAAAGCTTCCCGCCACATCCTGGCCCTCGGGATCCGGCGAGGCATCGAGGATGAACAGCTTGTCCTGCTCAACCATCTCCTGCAGATTCCAGCCAAAGCTGGCGGCGTTGCGCAGGATATCGAGCGGCGATTCCTCAAAGGTGACAAAAATGCCAGGTTCGTCGAACTGGCGAATACCGTTATAGAGAAAGTTCAGCGAGAAAACGGTTTTACCGGTGCCAGAGGTGCCGCTGATCAAGGTGGAGCGACCGATCGGCAGACCGCCCTGGCAGATGTCGTCGAAGCCCTCGATCCCCGTGGGGAGCTTCTGCACCGACAGCAAGGAATGGGAGAGTGCGCTGGGGTCGGGCATGGATCGAGTGGGCCTGGGGAGAAATGTAATGCGAAGCTGGTGCTGTGCTGGCGATCAAACCTCAGTGTCGTCGCCGAATGGTTGGGCGAGGGCTTCATCGCTGAGCTCCTCGTACAGGAGATCCAGGCCGATCAGCACGCGCTCCCGATCCGAGAGGTCGCCGATGATCCGGCGCACCGGCGGCGGCAGGATCTTGGCCAGGGTGGGGGTTGCCAGGATCTTGTCTTCCTCGGCCAGTTGCGGATTTTTGAGCACATCGATCACCTTGAGCGCATACACGCCCTTGAATTCGGTGTCGAGGATGTTGCGCAGCGTCTTGAGCGCCCGCATCGAATTGGGGGTGTTCCCCGCCACGTAGAGCTTGAGGATGTAGGTCTTGCGAGGGCTCATCTAGATCACCTCCGGGTTGGGAACGTTCGCTGAAGCGTCGTCCGATCGCCCCGAGAGGGGAAGATCGGGTGGCACGGAGCGCCGGTACATCTCGCAGAGATGGGCCAGCACGTCGAGCAGCGCCAGGCGGTAGTCCTGCAGGAAGTCGTTCTTGTGCCCCTCCAGCTTGAGCTGTTTCCAGAAGCCGTCAATGAGGTCCACGTGAATCTCCACCACCTTGTTGATGGGCAAATCGCAGAAGAAAGCGGAATGCACAAAGCTCTCGATCGCCTGGTTGGCGGCGGCCGGATCCTTGAAGTAGCTGATCAGCAGATCGCGGTAGCTGCGCTCCAGCGACGCCAGCAGCTCCTCCCGCTCGACCTGGGGCAGGTTGCGCAGGAACAGGGAGGGATCCCGCTTGTAGAACACCCCCAGGTACCCCAGACGGCCCTTGAGCCGGTTGGGGAGTCGCCAGCTCTCCGGGGTGGCGGGCGACGGGCCGGAGGCCGGTGCCACGCCGTTGCTCTGCAGGCCACGGCGCAGGAAGCGCGACACGGCCGCATCGATGCTGTAGTTGATCTGCTCGAGCTGGTCCTGGGGGAGATGCACCTCGGCCTCGTGGTACTCCACGCGACCGCTCACCTCACCCACCACCACGGCCGGCAGCATCAACCCCTGCCGCCGCAGGTCCTCGTACACCTCGGGGGGGATGGATCCCTGCTGGAGCAGCACCACGTCGAAGGCGTCGCGGCGCTGCTCCAGCTCCTGCACCGGATCGGCGAGGGAGCCAAGGTCTTCAAGCTGGTAGCGACCGCCCTTGAGCCACTGGTGGCAGGCCCGCTCGAGGCGGGGATCCGACAGCAGTGAAGCGACCGTGAGAGCCGGCTGGGACATGTGCCGAGACGGAGCCCTTGGCGACGCCCACAGTGTTGACGATCAGCACCCTGAAAGGTCAAGATCCTTGTTTGTCTTTCGATTGCCGTGCGGCAGGCCGAAATGACAGGGCTTGAGGCCTGAGAGCTCTCTCGCTTCCGCCCGTCAGCCTGTCCACGCCCCGTATCTCCATGAGCACAGACACCACCGCCGGTCCCTACGCGATCGTCGAAACCTCCGGATCGCAGTTCTGGGTTCAACCGAACCGCTACTACGACCTGGACCGCATCCACGCCGACGTGGACAGCACCGTGACCCTGGAGAACGTGCTGCTGGTGAACGACGGCAAGTCCGCCAACGTGGGCCAGCCCTTCGTGAAGGGCGCCACCGTTGAGCTGCAGGTGCTCGCCCATCGCCGCGGCCCCAAGGTGATCGTGTACAAGATGCGCCCCAAGAAGAAGACCCGCCGCAAGAACGGTCATCGCCAAGAGCTGACCCGCGTGATGGTCAAGTCGATCAGCGTGGGCGGCAAGGCCCTCGGCTGACTCCCCTCCAGCTCTCCTTCCCTTCTGACTCTCAGCTGAACCATGGCCCACAAGAAAGGCACAGGCTCCACCCGCAACGGCCGCGATTCCAACTCCAAGCGCCTGGGCGTGAAGCGCTACGGCGGCGAAACCGTGACCGCAGGCTCGATCCTGATTCGCCAGCGCGGCACCTCGGTGCTGGCCGGCATCAACGTGGGCCGCGGCTCCGACGACACCCTGTTCGCCCTCACCGATGGAGTGGTGAGCTTCGACACGATCAAGCGCGGCCTGCGCACCCGCAAGCGCATCAACATCGCCGTCGGCTGAATCCCACGGACCCGAAACGGATCTGAAACGGCCTCGATGGCCTTGCCGGCGGCACCACCGCCGGCTTTTTGCTGCGCTCAGCCCATGGGGCGATAGGCGCGAGTGGTGATCAGGTAGGGGTGAAACACCTCGAGAAAACGGCTCTGGAGCGTGCGGAAGAAACGCTCCACCAGCGCGGGATCATCGAAGTGGAACGGGTATTCGCCGTTGAAGCCCTGGAAGAAATACCAGTTCAGCAGCGTGATCGCCCCGGGCTGCATGCGCCGCTCGAAGGTCTCCAGCTGAGCGGCGGGATCGGTCAGGTGCTCCAGCACATCGAGACACACCACCGTGTCGAAGCGCTCGGGGAGCTGGGGATCATCGAGATCGCGAAAGCAGCGCAGCCGATCGACCAGCCCCAGCTGCCGGGCCCGCTCGGCCACAAAGGCGCGGTTGTGGGGGTTGAGATCCACGAACCACACCGCCTCCACCTGGGGCAGGGCCGCCGCCGCCAGGGCATGGCTGCCGATGCCGCCGCCGAAATCCAGCACCTGGCCGCGGGCGAAACGCTCCTGCAGCCGCAGGGTGTCGGCGATGTAGTCGGCACTGCCCAGGTGCCAGGCCGCCAGCTCCAGCAGATGGCCGGTGCCCACGGTGTCCTCGTAGAAGCTGCTGGCCTGCTCGGGGTCGAAGGCCCCCGGGTGCAGCGCCGCCAGGTCGTCGGTGCTGGTGGGCAGCCGCTCCGCCAGCTCCTCGAGGCTGAGATCCAGGTAGCGCGCCAGCTGGGCGGAGAGGTTGAACCCATCCGCCAGGAAGCGGGGCGGATCGAGCAGGGGAAGGTTGGTCATGGCGGCACCGTAGATCTCAGGGCAGGGCGGCCGGGCCGGCACCGGCCTCCAGCTCGGCCCCATCGCCTGGAACCTCCAGCCAGCGGCGCAACCAGGCCGTGAGGGCATAGAACGGCAGCGTGTCCGCCAGGGCGGCGAAGGCCTTGAACAGATAGCCGCTGGCGATGAAACTCAGCAGCTGCGGCAGCACGGGTTCCCCAGGCCGCACGGGCAGCACGTGGGCGCCGTAGTGGCTGATCAGCACCACGGCGCTGGTGTCCACCAGCTGACTCACCAGGGTGGAGCCGTTGTTGCGCAGCCACAGGGCCCTGCCGTCGGTGAGGCGTTTCCAGAAATGAAACAGCCGCACATCGGTGAACTGGGCCGCCAGATAGGCCACCATCGAGGCCCCCACGGCGCCGAAGGCCAGCCGCCGCACCTCGAAGAAGGTGCCCTCGGGCGCACCGGTGAGGCCGGGCAGCACGCCCCCCAGCCACAGGATCAGCACGATCCAGCCATTGAGCAGCAGCCCCACCCACACCAGCTGGCTGGCTTTCTCCTCGCCCCAGATCTCACTGATCAGATCGGTGCACAGAAACGTGACGGGGTAGGGCAGCGCCCCCACGGCCACCACGACCGGCCAGGAGCCGATGCTGCCCAGGTTGAGGAAGCGGGTGAGGCCCAGGATGTTGAGCATGCCCATGGTGCCCAGGAACAGGCCGGCCAACACCAGGAAGGCCAGATCGCGACGCTGCTGCAGACCCAAGCGGGGTGGAGGCGGAGGGCCGCCCCAGGTTGGCGAGGCCGGCACGCCCTGCCAGGGGGCCGGGGTTGGATGCAACAGTGCCCGCAGGCACGGCGAGCGACACATCCATGGCGGCTGAACCCTGCGGGTTCCTGGTGCTCGACAAGCCAGCTGGCATCACATCCCACGGCTGCGTGAGCCAGGTGCGGCGGGCCTACGGCCTGCGGCGGGTGGGCCATGGCGGCACCTTGGATCCAGCGGTGACCGGGGTGCTGCCGATCGCCGTGGGCAGCGCCACGCGGCTGCTGCCCTACCTCGAGGGCGACAAGGCCTACCGGGGGGTGGTGCAGCTGGGGGTGATCACCAGCACCGACGACCTGGCCGGCGAGACCCTGGAACGCCAGGCCGTGCCGGCCCTGACGGCCCCTGAGCTGGAGCAGGCCCTGGAGGCCTTCCGCGGGGCCATCCAGCAGCGGCCGCCCCAGGTGTCCGCGGTGCACGTGGCCGGCGAGCGGGCCTACGCCCGGGTGCGGCGGGGGGAGCAGCTGGCCCTGCCCCCGCGGCCGGTGACGATCCACCGGCTGGAGCTGCTGGGCTGGGATCCCGGCAGCGGCCAGCTGGAGCTGGCGGTGCACTGCTCCGCCGGCACCTACATCCGCTCCCTGGCCCGCGATCTGGGGGAGACACTCGGCTGCGGTGGCAGCCTGGCCCGCCTGCGGCGCACCGCGGCCCTGGGCTTCACCCTGGAGCAGGCCATGGGCCTGGAGCAGCTGGAACACATGCCGCCCCCCGCGCTGGTGGACCCGCTGGCAGCCCTGGCCCACTTGCCACGCCATCAGCTGGCGGAGGCGGATCTGGCGGGCTGGCGCTGCGGCCGCGCCCAGGCCACCGGCCTGGAACTGGCGCCGGACACCGCGGTGGTGGTGGTGGGGCCGGATGGCAACCTGGCGGGCATGGCCCGGGCCCTGCCAGGCAGCCAGCTGCAGCCCCGCATGGTGCTGCAGGCGGCGGGCTGACCTCCGAGAGATTCCACGAACACCCATGGCCGGCCACAGCAGATGGGCCCAGATCAAGCGCACCAAGGCGGTTGTGGACGCCAAGCGCGGCGCCGTGTTCACGCGGCTGGGACGGGAGATCACCGTGGCCGCCAGGGGCGGGGCTGATCCCGCCGGCAACTTCCAGCTGCGCACGGCCATCGAGAAGGCCAAGGCGGCGCGGGTACCCAGCGCCAACATCGAACGGGCCATCGCCAAGGGCTCCGGCCAGGGGGGCGGCGGCGACCAGTTCGAGGAGGTGCGCTACGAGGGCTACGGCCCCGGAGGCGTGGCTGTGCTGATCGAATCCCTCACCGACAACCGCAACCGGGCCGCCGCCGAAATCCGCCTGGCCTTCAGCAAGCACGGCGGCAACCTCGGCGAAACCGGCTGTGTGGGCTATCTGTTCGAGCACCGCAGCGTGGTGCGGGTTGAGCGGGCCGGCCTCAAGGACGAGGCCTTGCTGGAGGGGTTGTTGGCCCTGGAGGAGCAGGGCGGGCCGGCGGTGCTGGGCTACGAACTCGAGGGCGAAGGCGACGCCGTGATCGGCGCCGAGGTATTCGGGGCCTTCGAAGACCTGGAGTCCCTCCAGGACGGCCTGCGCCGCCTGGGCTGGCCCGTGGCCAGCTGGGAACACCGCTGGATCGCCCACACCCCCTGCCCGCTGCACGATCCGGCGGACCTGGCGCGCTGCCTGAAGCTGCTGGATGCCCTGGAGGAACTCGACGACGTTCGCAGCGTGACCAGCAACCTGGAAGCGGATGAGGCGCTGCTGGAGGCCGCCCTCAGCTGAGCCGCAGCCGTGAGGCGGCCGGCGGATCCACCAGCACCATGAGGCGCGGGTGTTGCTGCAGCCAGCTGGCGGGAAGCGCGGCAGTGGGGGGCTCCTCCAGGGCGCGGCGCAGAATCTCGGCCTTGGCCGCGCCGGTGACCACCAGCAGAATCTCCTCGGCCGCCAGGATCTCGGCCATGCCCAGGGTGATGGCCCGGCTGGGCACGGCCGCGGGATCACCGCCGAAGGCGGAGGCGTTCTGCAGGGCCGTGGCCGCCGTGAGCTCCAGGCAGCGGCAGGGGGCCTCCGCCCCACAGGGGGGCTCATTGAATCCCACATGGCCGTTGCTGCCCAGGCCCAGCAGCTGCAGTCCGATGCCACCGGCCGCCGCCAGGGCCGCCGCATAGCGGCGGGCCTCCTGATCGGGCCACGGGGCCGTGCCATCGGGCAACTGCAGCTGGCCGGGCCGCAGCTCCAGGGGCCCGGCCAGGGCTGCCGCCATCGTGGCCGCGAAGGAGCGGGGATCGGAGGGGGCCAGGCCCACGTATTCATCCAGGTTGAAGCTGCGCCATCCAGCCAGCAGGGCAGCCCGCTGCGCCGCCGGCAGGGCCGCCAGCCGGCGGCGCAGGGCGCCGTACACCGGTTCCATGGTGCGGCCCGTGGCCAAACCCACCGGTCGACGGCCCGCCAGGCCCGCCAGCAGCCGCTCCGCGGCCTGCTCCGCCACGGCGGCGGCATCGGGCTGCCGCTGAACTCTGGCCGCCAGCGCCATCAGGGCAGGCCGGCCGGCGCCAGGGCCAACGACTCGCCGGCCAGATCGCTGTAGGGGCGCAGCTGGGTGCCGCGGTAGTAGTGCTGCAGGATCTGGGCATAACCCTGGCCGCGCCGGGCCAGGGCATAGGCCCCCCACTGGCTCATGCCGATGCCATGGCCGAACCCCCGGCCCACGGCCACCAGCTGCACGGGGCTGGGCTGGACCAGCGGCGTGATGGCTGGCAGGGGCGGGGGCGGCGCCAGGCCAGCGGCCCCCGCCAGCCCCTGGGCCATGGCGGCAGCGGCGGGGAGCGGCTGCACCTCGAAGCGCACCCAGGTGCTCTTGAGGCCAAGGCGGCCGCGCAACTGGGCGCCGGTGAGCAGCAGCTGCCCGACCGGACCCACCACCCGCGCCTGGCGCACCCGGCCCGTGGGCGTGGTGGCCAGCACCTCGATCGCGCTCACGCCGCCGGTTTCCGGGAAGGCCTTGAGCAGCTGGGACGGATCCAGGGGCTGGCGCCACTGGCGCACCGGGGCCTCGTCGTCGAAGTCGGGCACGCTCACCAGGTAGGGCAGCTGCTGCGGCCAGAGGTCGCCGCTGCTCTCGGTGCTGCCGCCACTGCTGCTGTGGAACACCGCATCGATCAGCGTGGAGCCGTAGGTGAGCACCAGCCCACGGGTGCCGGCCACGGCAGCGCGGGTGGACTCGGTTTCGGCCTCCACGCCCTTGTACACCTGGCTGGCCACCGTGGCCTTGAGATCGAAGGGAGCTGAGGGCTTGCGGCCCTTGAGGGCATAGGTGCGCGCCGCCACCGCCTGGGCCCGCAGCGCCTCGAGCGGCCAGCTGGCGGGCATCTCACTGCCCACCACGCTGGACAGATAGGTTTCCACCGGCACCACGTTCACCACCTGCAGCCGCTCCGCCTGGGGGCGAATCTGCAACTGGCCGCGGTAGCGGCGCTGCTGCAGCCACAGAATCGGCTCGTCGCCGCCGCTGGCGATGGGCTCGATCCAGAGTTCCGGCCCCGCCACCGTGATCGGTTTGCCCGCCCCCGGCTGGGCCTCGGAGAACGCCTCCACCCAGCCACCGCTCAGCTGCAGCTGCAGGCCCCGATTGGCGCTGAGCTCCTGCAACACCCGGCCCTGGCGATCCCGCAGCCGCAGGCCCGCGCTGCCGGCCGCACGCACGCTGAGGGCCGGCGCCTCCTGCAACAGCACGCGCAACTGCGGTTCGGCGGCGGGCTGCGCCTGAGCCCGCAGCCCCGCGGCCAGCGGAGCCATCAGGGCGATCCCAAGGGTGAGCGATCGGAGGGCGGGCAACATCGCAGCCGGTGGGCCAGGGCAGGCCATTGTGACCAGAGGGCCGCCCCAGCGCCAGCCCCGCCGCCGACCCCAGCGCCAACCCCGGCGTGGGAGCATGCCCCGAGAGCTTCCCGGGAGTCGCGCCGGCCGTGCAGGTCACCTTCCTGGGCACCAGTTCTGGTGTTCCCACCCGCTCGCGGAACGTATCGGCGGTGGCGCTGCGGCTGCCGCAGCGCGCCGAGCTCTGGCTGTTCGACTGCGGTGAGGGCACCCAGCACCAGTTCCTGCGCAGCGACCTGCGGGTGAGCCAGCTGAGCCGGATCTTCATCACCCACATGCACGGCGACCACGTGTTCGGGTTGCCCGGGCTGCTGGCCAGCCTTGGACTGGCGGGCACCTGCAACGGCATCGACCTCTACGGCCCCGACCCGCTGCGCGACTACCTGGAGGGGGTGCTGCGCACCAGCTCCACCCGCATCGGCTACCCCCTGCGTAGCCACCGGGTGAAGGAGGCCGCGCGCACGGGTGCCCTGCTGCTCGACGACGACGACATCACCGTGCGCTGCACCCCCCTGACCCACCGGGTGCCGGCCTACGCCTATCGGGTGGACCAGAAGCCCCGCGCCGGCAGGTTCGATGTGGAGCGGGCCAGGGCGCTCGACATCCCACCCGGACCGATCTACGCCGAGCTCAAGGCCGGCCGCACGGTGACGCTGGAGGACGGCCGCATCATCAACGGCGCCAGCCTGTGCGGGCCCGAACGCCCAGGCGCCAGCGTGGTGTACTGCACCGACACCGTGTTCTGCGAGGCGGCGGTGGAGCTGGCCGCCGGCGCCGACCTGCTGATCCACGAGAGCACCTTCTCCCATGCCGAGTCGGAGATGGCCTTCCAGCGCCAGCACTCCACCAGCACCATGGCCGCCCAGACCGCCCTGGCCGCCGGCGTGAAGCAACTGCTGCTCACCCACCTCAGCCCGCGATACATGCCGGGCAACCCGGTGACGCCCGATGACCTGCTGGCCGAAGCTCGGGCCATCTTCCCCAACACCGAGCTGGCCAGGGACTTTCTCAGCCTGGAGGTGGCCGCCACCGAGACCTGAGGCTGCAACAGTTCGTGAGTGCCGAGGGCCGGGGCCACCGGCAGGCCCGTTGGCCGTGATACAAGGGCTCTGGTGCGGTTTCGGCCGCCACATTGCCGGCTTTTTCGATGGCCTCTTTCTTCTCCTCTGCGCTCCGGACCCTGGTCCGGCTGCTGGTCCTTCCCCTGGCCCTGCTGGTGGGTGTTGCCGGCCCCGCCAACGCCGCTCAGTGGACCGCTGAGCAACTCACCGTTCCCGCCAACGCCGATGGCACCACGGTGACCTTCAGCGAACAGGAGATCAAGGCTGGTCGCAAGGTGTTCAACTCCAGCTGTGGCGAGTGCCACGCCGGTGGCATCACCAAGACCAATCAGAACGTGGGTCTCGATCCCGAGACCCTGGCCCTGGCCACCCCTCCCCGCGACAACGTGGAGGCCCTGGTGGACTACATGAAGGATCCCACCAGCTACGACGGCGAATACAGCATCGCCGATGTGCACCCCAGCATCCGCAGCAGCGACGTGTTCGTGAAGATGCGCGATCTCAGCGACGAAGATCTGCGCCTGATGGCCGGCTTCATCCTGGTGGCCCCCAAAGTGCAGGGCCAGCAGTGGGGCGGCGGCAAGATCTACTTCTGACGATCAGCTCGGCTTTGCAGGCCTGTTGGCCCCTGGCCTCTTGGACCTACGACCTCGCTTTTGCAGCCCCGCCTCCGGCGGGGCTTTTTTGTGGCGACCAACCAGGTGAGCGCCAGGTGAGCGGCCGGTGATCGACCGGCCGGTGGTGGACCGGTTGTTGGCTAAGCCATGGCTAAGCCAACCGCAAGGCCTCAGCTGTGGCCGCCAGAGCCCAGTGAAGCCGGCTCGGAAGCGGGCGCCACATTGGCGGGGTCGCAGGAGGCCGCCTGCTTGCTGTACCACCACTCCTGCAGTGGGGCGCTCAGCCGCAGGGAAAACAGGGTGAGCACCGTCACCGTGGGGCGGGAGCCCGGCTGCAGCAGCTCCACCGCGTAGGACGGGCAGCGACGGGCGGCCAGGTCGGCCACGAAGCGGCGTCCCACCCGGCGCCAGCTGGGCTCCTTGCTGTGCCAGGCCAGGCGGCAACAGGGCCAGGGCAGCTCCTCGCGATCAAACAGCCGGCAACAGGGACCAAGCACCCGAAAGCTGTACTGGCCGCCCGGGCTGGTGTGCTCACTGCCGGGGGCATACAGCGCATCCACCGGGGGCGGTGTCGATGCCGAGGCGGGGGCGACAGCGGTCACGGCGGAGGCGATTGGGTTCAGTGACAAAAAAGCCACCCCGAAGGGTGGCAGAGACAGCCGCCGGCAGCCAGTGGCCTGGGCGGTGGGCAAGAAAGGGGTGGAACGGCGTCCACCCCAGCCAGGGCTCAGTACAGCTCTTCTTCAGCGTGGGTCTTGATGGTGCAGTCGCTGGTGGGGTAGGCCACGCAGGTCAGCACGAAACCGGCTTCGATCTGGTCGTCGTCCAGGAAGCTCTGGTCGGACTGGTCGACGGTACCGGCGGTGAGCTTGCCGGCACAGGTGCTGCAGGCACCGGCGCGACAGGAGTAGGGGAGGTCGATGCCCTGCTCTTCAGCGGCGTCGAGGATGTACTGGTCGTCGGGAACCTCGATGGTCTTGTTGAGGCCCTCTGCCTCGCTGAT
>Ga0315899_10000102_pt1 | contig 101341 bp, 109 predicted proteins | sample LakEriMetagenome_2_FD_203518 | JGI IMG/M metagenome (GOLD analysis project Ga0315899, IMG submission 203518) | Freshwater fungal communities from buoy surface, Lake Erie, Ohio, United States - Buoy 4 MA112 | ecosystem: Environmental > Aquatic > Freshwater > Lake | place: USA: Lake Erie, Ohio... | reverse complement strand
ACAGGCAGTTGGTGGGGCAGTACTCCACGCAGTTGCCGCAGAAGATGCACACCCCGAAATCGATCGAGTAGTTGCGCAGCTCCTTCTTCTTGGTGGCCTTGTTCATCACCCAATCCACCACCGGCAGGTTGATCGGGCACACCCGCACGCACACCTCACAGGCGATGCACTTGTCGAACTCGTAGTGGATGCGGCCCCGGTAGCGCTCCGAGGGGATCAGCTTCTCGTAGGGGTACTGCACGGTGACCGGCCGGCGGCGCAGGTGGTCGAACGTGACCGACAGACCCTGGGTCAGATAATTGGCCGCACTCACCGCATCGCGGGTGTAGTCGCCGACTTTCTTGAGGAACCCGAACATGGGGGAACGAGGAGGGGGAAATCAGCCGCCGAAGAAGGCGGGGAAAGCGAGCTTGAGGCCAGCGGTGACCAGCAGGTTCACCAAGGCGATCGGCAGCAGGAACTTCCAGCCCAGATCCAGCAGCTGGTCGATGCGCACCCGCGGCACGGTCCAGCGCAGCAGGATCGCGAAGAACACCAGCAGGTAGGCCTTGAGCACGGTCATCACGATGCCCGTGGTGGCGGTGATCACCTGCACCAGGGGGGAATCGATGGGCTGTCCGGTGAGATTCACCAGCCACTCGACCGGCAGCGGGAAGCCCCAGCCGCCCAGGTAGAGCACGGCCACCAGCAGGGCCGAGAGCACCAGGTTGATGTAGCTGCCCAGGTAGAAGAGGGCGAACTTCATGCCGGAGTACTCGGTCTGGTAGCCGGCTACCAGCTCCTCCTCGGCCTCGGGGAGGTCGAAGGGCAGGCGTTCGCACTCGGCCAGGGCGCAGATCCAGAAGATCACGAAGCCCACGGGCTGGCGCCAGATGTTCCAGCTGAGGATGCCGGCGCCGGTCTGCTGGTTCACGATATCCACCGTGCTCAGCGAGTTGCTCATCATCACCACCGCCAGCACCGCCAGGGCCAGGGGGATCTCGTAGCTGATCGACTGGGCTGCGGCCCTCAGACCCCCGAGCAGAGAGTATTTGTTGTTGGAGGCATACCCCGCCATCAACAGACCGATGGGCTGGATGCTGCTGAGGGAGATCCACAGGAAGATCCCCACCCCCACATTGCTGATCAGCAGGTTCTGGCCAAAGGGCACCACCAGCCAGCTGAGGATCACCGGCACCAGCACCAGCACCGGGCCCAGGGTGAACAGCAGGCCATCGGCCCGGGCGGGGATCACGTCCTCTTTCCAGAGGAGCTTGAGGCCGTCCGCCAGGGGCTGCAGGATCCCCAGGGCGCCGGCATATTCGGGGCCGATCCGCTGCTGCACGGCGGCGGAGATCTTGCGCTCCAGCCACACGTTCACCAGCACCCCCACAACGGCGGCCACCAGCACCAACAGCATGGGCAGGGGCAGCCAGAGCAGGTGGGCGGCTCCGTGGGAGAGGCCCAGGCCCTGGAGCAGCGCGGTGAAGCTGGCCTCCAGATCGAGACCCGGACTCACGACGGCAGGAGAGGCGGTCACCATGGGTGGCGTCTTGATGGGGGCAACTTAGGCGGCCAGCGAGGAAAGCTGGTCAACGGGCCTCGATCGGCTGCCAGCTGCGGCCGGCGGAACCGGTGTAGATCTGGGTGGGCCGGTAGATGCGGTTGGCCCCCAGCTGCTCCTTCCAGTGGGCCAGCCAGCCAGCGGTGCGGGCGATGGCGAAGATCGGCGTGAACAGGTCTTCGGGGATTCCGAGCTTGCGGTACACGAGCCCGGAATAGAAATCCACGTTGGGGTAGATGCCCTTGGGGCCGAGGCGCTCGGCGGCGACCGTCTCCAGCTTGCGGGCCAGGTCGTAGAGGGGATCGTGACCGAACTGGTCGAACAGATCCTCGGCCAGCTTCTGCAGGATCACGGCCCGGGGGTCCTTCACCTTGTACTCCCGGTGGCCGAAGCCCATGATCTTCCGCTTCTCGGCGATGGCGCGATCCAGCCAGGGCTCCACCTGATCTTCCGTGCCGATGCTCTCCAGCATCTCCAGCACGTCTTCGTTGGCACCGCCGTGCAGGGGGCCCGCCAGGGTGCCCACGGCCGAGGCCACCACCGCGTAGGGGTCGGTGAGGGTGCTGGCGGTGACCCGAGCGCTGAAGGTGCTGGCGTTGAGGCTGTGCTCGGCGTGCAGGATCAGACAGGCGTCAAAGATGCGCGCCGCCAGCGGATCGGGCTCCCGCTCGGTGAGCATGTAGAGGAAGTTGGAGGCGTAGGCCAGATCGTCGCGGGGCTGGATCGGATCCTGGCCTTTGCGGATCAGCTGGAAGGCCGCCACCATCGTGGGGATCTTGGCGATCAGCCGCACCACCGCCTCATAGATGTACTGGGGGTTGTCGAGGGCTCGGCGGGAATAGAAGAGCCCCAGGGAGGCGGCACTGGCCTGCAGCGCATCCATGGGGTGCCCCTGGGAGGGGAAGCTCTTCATCATGTCGCGGACGCGGAAGCTCACCCGCCGGTGCATCTGCACCTCGTGCTCGAAGGCCGCCAGTTGCTCGGCATCGGGCAGCTCGCCCCAGATCAGCAGATACGCCGTTTCCAGGAACGTGCTCTGGGCGGCCAGCTCATCCACCCGGTAGCCGCGATAGGTGAGCAGGCCCTGCTGCCCGTCGATGTCGCAGATCGCCGACTGGGTGGCCGGCACACCCTCGAGGCCCGGGCGAAAGAGCTGTGCGGCTGTTGCCTGTCCCGCCTCGGCGACCATGGGTTGGTGATGCAGCTGCCGCTGAAAACCTAAGGCCCGCCCGGGCCGCGCTCCGTAGCGCTGCCAACCGCACGCCCGATCAGGCTCCTGGGGCTGAGCAACAGGCCCAGCCGTGCCGTGCCCACCAGAGGCCCCTCGACCCGGGATGGCCATTGCAGCACCGCCACGCCGCCCTTCTTGAGCCGCAGGGCGTGGGGGGCTGCAGCCATCGGCACGCCGATCAGCAGGGCCGCCAGGGTGCTCAGATCGGGCTCATGCCCCACCAGGGCCAGGCGCCGCCAGCCCTGCCTCGGCGATACGGGCCCCAGCCAGCGCTCCAGCAGAGGCAGGGGATCGGCCAGGGGCGCCAGGGCCGAGGCCAGCTCCAGCTCTGGCGCCAGCCCCAGCTGCCGCACCAGTTCAGCGCTCTGGCGGGCCCGCACCAGGGGGCTGCTGAGCACCACGTCGCACTGGAGCTCCAGGTCCGCCAACCGGCGGATCACCAGCGCCAGGCGCTCGCGCCCCTGGGGCGTGAGGGCGCGCTGGGCATCGTCGATGTGGTCGCCACGCTCCTCGGCAATGCCGTGGCGGAGCAACAGCAGTTCGCGCTTGCGGGGTGCCATCAGTCCAGCTCCAGCTGGGCCCGCAGCCGCAGGGCCTGGGGCGCGTCAGCCTCCAGGCTGAGGGCTGCTCCCTGCACCGGTGCGCTCAGGGGGGTGCTGGAGAGGCTGGTGAGCAGCCGCCAGGGCTGCCAGCGCCCCAGCAGGCGGCTGGCGGTGGGGCCATCCATGGCCCACTGGAACGGGGCCTGGGGAGCGGCGAGGGCCTCCAGCTGCTCCAGGCGCTCGTTGGGCTGCTGACGGCCCTCGTGTTGCTGGTTCAACACGGCCAGCCCCTGGCCCCACCAGGCCAGGCCGTTCTCCTCGGCGCGGGCACCGGCGAGCTGCGCCTGGAGCTGATCGGGGTTGCCGCGCACCGGCGTGGATTGCAGGCGCGTCCAGGCCTGAAGCGGCTGGCCCTTGCTCACCAGTGGCGCCGGGCTGAAGCCGGCGGCCTGCAGGGCGGGCTGAATCAGCTCGGGATCGGGACGATCGGCGCGGCTGCCGAGCAGCCAGCCATCGCTCTGCACACTCCACAGCAGAGGGCCTGCATCGGCCGCCGCCACCAGGGCCGGCAGGGGACCCGCCTCGCGATCCAGGGCCTGGGCCAGGAGCGGCCCCAGCAGGGCACGCCAGGGGCTGTCAGCATCGGCGGAGGGCGCCAGCAACTGGGCGGGGTTCTGCATCAGCGCCAGGCTGGTGGCCGGGAGATGGAGCTGCCTGAGCAGCTGCTCCGCATCGCCCGCAAGGGGCAGCGGGTTCACGGGGGTGTTCAGCTGGGCCAGGGCCTCGAGCCGCAGGCCCCGGCCGGCGGGCACCAGGGCCGCCACCAGTTCCACCAGGGGCGATTCCCCTTCGCTGGCCGCCTCCGGCAGCCCCAGCCATGGCGCCATGGCGGCGGGACGGGCGGTGAGCAGGGCCACGCCGGTGCCGAGCCGGGTCACGGCCTGTTGCAGGGGGACACTGGCGGCCTGGTTGAGCTCATCGATCTGCGACACATCCAGGGCCTGCTCCAGCACGCCACGGCCCGAGGCGATCAGAACGAGGTCATCGTTGATCAGGGCGGTGGCCAGGGGCTGGGGCTCCTGGCCGAGCAGGGCGCCGCGGCCGCTGATCAACCCCATGCCCCGGTAACTGCTGATCTGCAGACCGGTGCCAGCCAGGCTGCGGGTCTGCCAGAAGCGCTGCAGGAAGCGGCGGGCGCCCTCGTTGTCGCGGCTGCGCAGGGCCAGAACCCAGCCAGGCTCGCCCCCCTGGCCGGGTGGTGTGAGCAGGGCGAAGCTGCTCTGGCCGCCCAGCCAGGGCGCCAACTCGGTGGCGTAATCCAGCCCGGCCGCCGCGAAGGCGCCATCGCGCAGGCGATCGGCGGCGGCGGCGGCGGCCCGGCGCTGGCGGGGCCTGGCCACGGCACGGGCGTAGGCGGCGGGCTGCTCAGGGCCCACCAGCCAATGGAGGCTGAGCGGCGCGGTGCGGGGCACGAAGCGGGCCGCCAGGGGCAGCTCCAGCCGTTGGCTCTGCAGGCCAAGGGGACCGCGATGCAGCAGGAACCACCAGCCTCCACAACCGAGGGCCAACAAGGCCACGGCCGCCGCCAGTACTGCCGCCAGAAAGGGGCGGGCCTTCATGCGCCGCATGCGGGACAGGCCTCATCTTTATGCATGGCGGCGGCGTTTGGCACCCCTGAAGCCGTCAGGAAGGCCATGGTTAAGGTGCTGCCATGCCCACCCCCGCCAGCCTGCGCGCCAGCGATCTCAAAGCCCGCCTCGAGGCCGGCGCCCCCCTGCAGCTCGTGGATGTGCGCGAGCCGATGGAGCTGGAGCTGGCCTCCCTGGGGCAGCCGGTGATCCATCTGCCCCTGAGCCAGTCGGAGGCGTGGCTGGGTCGGATCGGCGAGCTGCTCGATCGCGACCGGGAGGTGGTGGTGTTCTGCCACGCCGGCATCCGCAGCTGGCAGTTCGGCTGCTGGCTGATGGAGGCCCAGGGTTACGAGCGGGTCTGGAATCTGCACGGCGGCATCGACGCCTGGAGCGTGGAGGCCGATCCCAACGTGCCGCGCTACTGAGCCGCGCGACTGAACAGCCCCCCTACGATCGCCACACTGATTTCCGATCCACCCATCGCCGTGCAACCGCTGCCCCGCCGGCAACAGCAGGTGCTGCAGGCCACGGTGCGCCACTACGTGGACACCACCGAACCCGTGGGCAGCCAGACCCTGGTGCGGCGCTTCGGCCTGGAGGCCAGCCCCGCCACCGTGCGCTCCGCCATGGGTGCGCTGGAGCAGAAGGGACTGCTCACCCAGCCCCACACCTCCGCCGGCCGGGTGCCCAGCCAGCAGGGCTATCGCCACTACGTGGACTGCCTGCTGCCGCCCCCTGGCGCCACCGCCGGGCAACTGCAGCGGGAGCTCACCGGCCTGAGCCTGCAGTGGGCCGCCCTCGACGACCTGTTGCTGCATCTGGCCCGGCGCCTGGCCGACCTGACGGGCCTGCTCAGCCTGATCACCCGGCCCCAGCGCCAGAGCAGCCAGCTGCAGGCCCTGCGGCTCGTGCCCAGCGGCGATCGCCTGCTGGTGCTCGTGGTGGAGAACGCGGCCAGCGCCAGCACCCTCAACCTGCGGCTGCCCAACAGCAGCCCGGATGAACTGGCGGCTCTGGAACGCTGGGCCTGCCGTCAGCTGGAAACGGGCAGCCTGAGCTGGAGTGCACTGCCCCCCCAGCTGCGGGTGAGCGGCGAGCTGCTGCGGCAGGGTCTGACCAGCCACCAGCAGGCACGGCCCGCACCCCAGCAGGGGGCCGTGGCCCTGGGGCTCGGCGGCCTGCTGAGCCAGCCGGAATTCAGCCGCAGTCAGAGCCTCAGGCCACTGCTGCAACTGGTGGAAGAACAGCCCGATCAGGTGTTGCAGGCGGATGGCGCCGCCCACCGGGGTGGGGTGTGGATCGGGGCGGAACACCCCCACCCGGCCCTGCGGGAGTGCGCGGTGGTGCAGGCGCCCTACAGCTGCGGCTCAGGGGGCCTGGGCCATGTGGCCCTGGTGGGGCCGATGCGGATGGCCTATGCCACGGCCTGCGCCGCCGTGAGCTCGGTGGCGGCCAGCTTGGAACGGCTTCTGATGTGACCCGGCTGTCGGGTCAGCCACCCATCCTGTCGCCGAGCTTCTCGGCGACGGTGTTCACGTCCTTGTCGCCGCGGCCGGAGAGGTTCAGCACCACCTCGGTGCCCGGGGCCAGGGTGGGGCAGAGCGTCTCCAGCCAGGCGAAGGCATGGGCCGTTTCCAGGGCGGGGATGATGCCCTCCAGGCGGCAGAGCAGCTGCAGGGCGTCGAGGGCTTCGGCGTCGGTCACGGCGCCGTATTCGGCCCGGCCGATGGTTTTCAGGTAGCTGTGCTCGGGCCCCACGCCCGGGTAATCCAGGCCGGCACTGATGGAGTGGGCCTCCTGCACCTGGCCCTCCTCGTCCTGCAGCAGCAGGCTCATGGCGCCGTGGAGCACCCCCACGCGGCCCTCGGTGATGGTGGCGGCATGGCGGCCGGTGGCCACGCCGTCGCCGGCGGCCTCCACGCCGATCAAGCGCACCGCGGTGTCGGCCACGAACGGGTGGAACAGGCCCATGGCGTTGGAGCCACCGCCCACACAGGCCACCAGCACGTCGGGATTGCGGCCGAAGGCCTCATGGCACTGGCGCTTGGTCTCCTCGCCGATCACGGCGTGGAAGTCGCGCACCAGCATCGGGAAGGGGTGCGGACCCGCCACCGAGCCGAGGATGTAGTGGGTGGTTTCCACGTTGGTCACCCAGTCGCGGATGGCCTCGCTGGTGGCGTCCTTGAGGGTGGCGGTGCCAGCGGTGACCGGCTGCACCGTGGCCCCAAGCAGCCGCATGCGGAACACGTTGAGGGCCTGGCGGCGCATGTCTTCAGCGCCCATGTACACCACGCACTCCAGACCGAAGCGGGCGCACACGGTGGCGGTGGCCACGCCGTGCTGGCCGGCGCCGGTTTCGGCGATGATCCGCTTCTTGCCCATGCGCAGAGCCAGCAGCGCCTGCCCCAGGGCGTTGTTGATCTTGTGGGCGCCGGTGTGGTTGAGGTCTTCCCGCTTCAGCCAGATGCGCGGACCGCCCTCGGCACGGCGGTAGTGCTCGGTGAGGCGCTCGGCCTCATAGAGGGGATTGGGGCGCCCCACGTAGGTGCGCAGCAGATGGTTCAACCGATCGGTGAAGGCCGGATCCTTCCAGGCCTCGGCAGCGGCCTGCTCCAGCTCGGCCAGGGCGGGGATCAGGGTTTCCGGCACGTACTGGCCGCCGAACTGGCCGTAGCGGCCCAGGCTGTCCGGGCGGGCCGAGAGCTCAAGAGCGGTGGGGTCTACGGCGCTGGCGGAAGACAGGCCGCTGGCGGAAGACACGGGGGGAACGGTGCTGGTCACCGGCGGCGGAGCAAGATCAGTGCAGCGTAAGAAGCGGCCATGGCCAAGGGCGGCTGGCAGGAATTCAGCAGGCCGGAGAGTCTCGAGCGCACTGGGGGCCCCGCGGCACCCCCCGCCCCCAAGGCCCAGCAGCGGGCCCAGCAGCGGGTCAGGGTGCAGCGCACCAAGGCGGGCAAGGGCGGCAAGCTCGTGACGGCGATCACGGGTCTGGAGGCCCCGGAAGCCGAGCTCAAGGCCCTGCTGAAGCAGCTCAAGGCGGCCGCCGGCACCGGCGGCACGGTGAAGGACGGCGTGATCGAGCTCCAGGGCGACCAGGTGGCCCCAGCCCTGGCGGCCCTGCAGACCGCCGGCTACCGCCCCAAGCAGGCCGGCGGCTGATGGGCCATCGATGACCCCGCCGGAGCTGCTGCTGCAACTGGGCCTGTTTGGGGCCTCCCTGGTGGCCAATCTGCTCTCGGCCCTGGCGGGTGGCGGCGCCGGGCTGGTACAGCTGCCGGTGCTGATCCTGCTGGGGCTGAGCTTCCCGCTGGCCCTGGCCACCCACAAGCTGGCCAGCGTGGCCCTGGGGATCGGCGCCACCCTGCGCCATGCCCGTGAGCGTTCCCTCAATCCGCGCCTGGCGGCGTTCGTGCTGGCCTGTGGATTGCCCGGGGTGGTGCTGGGGGCCCGGGTGGTGCTGAGCCTGCCGCCCCGGCTCAGCACCCTGCTGCTGGGGCTGCTCACCATCGGCCTGGGCCTCTATTCCATCGCCCGGCCCAGCCTGGGCACCGGTGGCGGCGGGCGTCAGCTGGATCGCCGCGGGCTGGCCATCGGCGGCGCGGGCCTGTTCGCCATCGGCGTGCTCAACGGCTCGCTCACCTCCGGCACCGGCCTGTTCGTGACAATCTGGCTGGTGCGCTGGTTCGGCCTCGACTACAGCCGGGCCGTGGCCTACACCCTGATCCTGGTGGGCCTGTTCTGGAACGGCGCCGGGGCCCTCACCCTGGGGGTGCAGGGGCAGATCGCCTGGGGCTGGGTGCCGATGCTGCTGGCGGGCTCGATCGCAGGCGGCTACCTGGGCGCCCACCTGGCCATCGCCAGGGGCAGCCGTGTGGTGAAGCGCGCCTTTGAAGTGCTGTCGCTGCTGATGGGCGCCTCGCTGCTGGTGAAGAGCTTCTGAACGGCCACCACAGGCCGATGGAGAGAATGGGCCCCATTGCCCCAGCCGCTCCCATCCCCCATGACCGCCTCCAGTCCCACCTACGGCGAACTCACCACCCAGGGAGCGTCCACCAACATCGCCTGGCACCACACCTCTGTGGATCGGGCAGCCCGGGCCCAGCAGCGGGGTCACCGCAGCGCCATCCTCTGGTTCACCGGCCTCAGCGGGGCGGGCAAGAGCACCCTGGCCAATGCCGTGAACTCGGCCCTGTTTGAACAGGGCCTGGCCTGCTACGTGCTCGATGGCGACAACGTGCGCCATGGCCTCTGCGCCGATCTCGGCTTCTCCGATGCCGATCGGGAGGAGAACATCCGCCGCATCGGCGAGGTGGCCAAGCTGTTCCTCGATGCGGGCGTGGTGGTGCTCACGGCGTTTGTGTCACCGTTCCGGGCCGACCGGCGGCGGGCCCGGGCCCTGGTGGAGGCCGGCGACTTCATCGAGATCCACTGCGCCGCCGAGCTGGACGTGTGCGAACAGCGCGACACCAAGGGGCTCTACGCCAAGGCCCGCGCCGGCGAGATCAAGGAGTTCACCGGCATCTCCAGCCCCTATGAAACGCCCGAACATCCCGAACTGCGGGTGGACACCGGCAGCCAGACCCTGGAGGAATCGGTGCAGCAGGTGCTCACCTATCTGGTGGCCCAGGGCGTGATTCCCCAGGGGAACTGAGGGCTGCAGCGATGGCCGGGGCCGCCTCCTCGGGCTCCGGCAGGCCCAGCTGTTGCGCCCAGGCATCCAGAAAGGTCTTGAGGCAGCTGGCCACCGGCACCGCCAGCAGCAGCCCCAACAGATCCCCCAGCCCCATCAGGCTGCCGATCCGAGCCCCGATCGGCAGGCACACCAACAGCCAGGCCGGCTGCAGGCCCACGATGCTGCCCATCAGCCGCGGCTGGATCACCTGGTCCACCACCTGGCCCACGCTGATGGCCGCCGCCAGCACCTCCAGGCCCGTGCGCGGATTCTCCAGGGCCAGCAGCACACTCACCAGCACGATCGTGAGGGCACTGGCGTAGGGAATCAGCGTGGTGAAGCCGATCAGCACGGCGAAGAGCACTCCGTAGGGAATGCCCAGCAGCGTGAACACCACCAGCTGGGCCGCGCTGAGGATCAGGGCCAGCAACACCTGGCCGGCGAAGTAGCCGCGGAAGGTGCGGCCCAGGGTGCCCAGCACCAACGGGCGCACAGCGTCGGGCAGCCAGCGGGCCAGCCCCGCCACGATGGCTTCGCCACCCAGCAGCAGAAACACCGCCAGCACCACCACGATCACGGTGTTCACCGTGAGGCCCACCGTGGCGCCCAGCAGCCCCAGCAAGCGCTGACTGAGCTGATTGGCCAGCTGGCTGGCTCTGGCGAACAGGGTGCTGCTCAGGTCTGTGAACTCGGTGGGCAGGCCCCGGTCGGCCGCCCAGGTTTCCAGCAGATCCAGCCACTGCTCCCCCTGGGCCAACCAGGCGGGCAGGGCATGGATCAGTTCGCCCAGCTGCTCGATCAGCCGCGGCACCAACCAGATGGCGGCGAGCACCAGCAGGCCCAGGCCCAGCCCCACCACCAGCAGCACCGCCAGCGGCCGCGGCAGCCCCCGGGCCACCAGCCAGCGGGTGGGCAGATCGAGCAGAAAGGCGATCAGGGCCGCCCCTAGCACCACGGCGGGGAAGGGAGCCAGGGGCAGCAGCAACTGGCGCACCACCCAGAGGTTGAGCACCAGCAACGGCAGAGCCAGGCTCAGCCGCAGCCAGAGGGGAAGAACCAGCCGTTCCAGCATGGGAATGCGCTCACATCTGGGCCAGATAGGCGGTGCTGCCCAGCTCCAGCAAGCGGGCATCTTTCGCCACCACCTGATCGTGCAGGCCCTGGCGGTAGGCGGCAACCCGCTCCGCCAGCGCCCCATCGCCGATGGCCAGGATCTGGGCCGCCAGCAGGCCGGCGTTGGCGCCATTGCCGATGGCCACGGTGGCCACGGGGATGCCGGCCGGCATCTGCACGATCGAATGCAGCGAATCCACCCCGGAGAGGGCCCGGGTGAGCACCGGCACGCCGATCACCGGCAGGGTGGTGAGCGAGGCCACCATGCCCGGCAGATGGGCGGCGCCACCGGCGCCGGCGATGATCACCTGGAAGCCTCGGCTGGCGGCCTGCTGGGCGAACGCCACCATCTCGAGGGGGGTGCGATGGGCCGAGAGCACCCGCACCTCACAGCTCACACCAACGTTCTGAAGCATCTCCACCGCGGGCTGCATGGTGGGCAGGTCGGAATCGCTGCCCATCACCACGGCCACCCGGGGGCTGCTGGAGGCGGAGTGGTGATCGGCCATGGGCGAGACCCTGCAGAGGCGGCGAGGATGGCATTCTCCCCACCGCCGGCCGCCCCGGGCCGCCGCCTCCCGCCCATGCGCTGGCTCAGCAACATTCGCCTGCCGCAATCCGATCCCGCTGCCGGCCATGGCCAGCGGTGGCGCGTGGGCCTCGATGGGCAGCACCAGATCGCGGTGGTGGAGCCCCTGCCTCCGGGCAGCTGCGCCACCGGCGAGAACTGGCAGGGCGACTGGCTCAGCCCCGCCGGCGTGGACCTGCAGATCAATGGTGGCCTGGGCCTGGCCTTTCCGGAGCTCACCCCCGCGGATCTGCCCCAGCTGCTGGAGCTGCTGGAGCTGCTGTGGCGCGATGGCGTTGAGGCCATCTGCCCCACCCTGGTGACCTGTGGCATCGCCGAGCTGCGCCAGGCCCTGGCGGTGCTGCGCGAGGCCCGTGAACAACACCGCAGCGGCCGCTGCCAGCTGCTGGGGGCCCACCTGGAGGGGCCATTCCTGGCGCGGGGCCGCCGCGGCGCCCACCCGGAGCAACACCTGGCCCAGCCCGGCCTCGAGGCCCTGGCCGAGCGCATCAGCGGCTTCGAGGAGGAGATCGATCTGGTGACCCTGGCGCCGGAACTGGAGGGGGCCGGCGCCGTGATCGAGGCCCTGCGCCAGCGCGGCATCGTGGTGAGCCTGGGCCACAGCGAGGCCAGTGAAGCCCAGGCGGAGCGGGCCTTTGCCGCCGGCGTGGGCATGCTCACCCATTGCTTCAACGCCATGGCCGGCCTGCACCACCGGGCGCCGGGCCCGGTGGCCGCCGCCGCCCTTCGCGGCAACGTGGCCCTTGGCCTGATCGCCGATGGTGTGCACGTGGCACCCAGCATGGCGGTGCTGCTGCAGCGGCTGGCGCCGCGGCAACTGGTGCTGGTGAGCGACGCCCTGGCGCCCTATGGCCTGGGCGATGGCCTGCACCGCTGGGACGATCGGGTGCTGATCGTGGAGCAGGGCAGCTGCCGCCTGGAGGACGGCACCCTGGCTGGGGTGACCCTGCCACTGCTGGAAACGGCCTGCCGGCTGGCCCTGTGGAGTGGCGAGGCTGAACCCGCCATTGCGGCAGCCACCCTGCACCCGAGGCGACTGCTCGGCGATGAGCGACCGATCGAGCAGCAACTGCTGGGGTTGCCCCTGGCGGAAACCCTGCGCTGGAGCGGGGAGGCCGGCAACCTGCGCTGGCAGCGCGCAGCCTGAATAGGATCCCCGCCACACCACCCCCTCTCGCCCAGGCCCGCCCGATGCCCGCCGAGCAACTGCTGGACGCCACCCAGGACGCCACCCAGAGCGAGAAGCAGGAGGTGAAGGGCTACTTCGAAACCACCGGTTTCGATCGCTGGAACCGGATCTACAGCGAAAGCGACGACGTGAACCGGGTGCAGCGGAACATCCGGATCGGCCACCAGAAAACGGTGGACAACGTGCTGGCCTGGCTGCAGGAGCAGGGCAACCTGGAGGGACGCAGCTTCTGCGATGCGGGCTGCGGTGTGGGCAGTCTCACCCTGCCGCTGGCCCAGCTGGGCGCCGGCGCCATCGCCGCCTCCGACCTCTCCGAGGCCATGGTGCGCGAAGCCGAGCGCCGCGCCGGCGAGGCCGGCATCACCCCGGGCCGCATCCAGTTCACCGCCTCCGATCTGGAGAGCCTCAGCGGCCGCTACAACACGGTGATCTGCCTGGACGTGTTCATCCACTACCCCCAGGAGCCCGCCGAAGCGATGGTGCGCCACCTGGCCTCGATGGCCGAGCAGCACCTGATCGTGAGCTTCGCCCCCTACACCCCGCTGCTGGCGCTGCTCAAGGGCATCGGCCAGCTGTTCCCCGGCCCCAGCAAGACCACCCGCGCCTACACGCTGCGGGAGGCCGGGATCGTGAAGGCCGCCGCGGAGGCCGGCTTCAAGCCCGTGCGCCGCAGCCTCAACAAAGCGCCCTTCTACTTCTCGCGCCTGATCGCCTTCGAGAAGGCCTGAGGCCCATGAGAGGCAGGCCCCCGGGCCTGGCGATCTCCGCCCTCAGAGCCCCAGCGCCTGGGGCGCCTGGATCTCCAGCCGGCCCCCGCCAGGCGGCCGCAGCGCCAGGCGCCAGGCCTGGAGCTGGTAGCCACCATCGCCGGGCAGGGCCGACGCCCGCGCCTGGCCCCCTGGGCCATAGAGGGGATCCCCCAGCAGCGGCGCCCCCACGGCCGCGCAGTGGATGCGGATCTGATGGGGGCGGCCGCTGGCAATCGCCACCTGCACCAGATCGGCCGTGGCGCCCCGCTCCAGCAGGGTGAGGGTGCTGCTGGCCGCCCGATCACCGCCCTCGGAGCCATCGGCGGCGCACCAGATCAGGCCCAGCTGGCCATGGGGGCGGCGGCCGATCGGTACGGCAATCGGCAGCCCCTCGCCCGGTTCCAGAGCCAGCACCCCAGGCACCAGGAGGGCGCGATAGAGCTTGCGGCAGCCCTGCTCCTGCTCCCCTGCCTCGGGGCCCGCCGCCGTGCTGTCGCGCAGCTGGGCACTGAGCCAGGCCCGCGTGGCCGGACGGCGGGCGCACACCAGCAGCCCACTGGTGAAGCGCCCGAGGCGATGCACCGGCCGGGCACCGGGCCAGAGCCGCTCCAGCTGGGCCAGCAGCGTGTGTTCCAGAAACCCGCCGGCCGGCAACACCGGCAGGCCGCTGGGCTTGTTGAGCACCAGCAGATCACCGTCGTCGAACACCAGCGCGCCCTCGGGCAGCACCGGCACGGCGGGCTCCTGCCAGGGGGGCCGATGCCACTGCAGCCGATCGCCGGCGCCGAGGGGGCCATCGGCCCGGAGCTGTTGGCCGTTGCACCAGATCTCGCCGGCGGCCAGGCGCTCGCTCCACACCGCCTGGTCCGAGTGGCGGTAGCGGGCGGCGAAGAAAGCGCTCGCCTGAAGGGGCTGCCCGGCGGGCAGATCGTGGGGCCGCACCCGGTCGCGGTAGGTCCAGCCCCGGTTGAGGGCCGGCGGCAGCCAGCCAGGAGGCAGGGATTCCGGGGTGTCGGACAACCCGCTCAGTCCACCAGGCCGTGTTCCAGGGCATAGCGCACCAGCTCGGTGCGGCTGGCGGTGCCGGTTTTGGTGAACAGCCGGCTCACGTACTTCTCCACGTTGCGGATCGAGGTTTCCAGCCGGCGGGCGATCTCCTTGTTCATCATCCCCTCGGCCACCAGCTGCAGCACCGAGGCCTCCCGGGGGGTGAAGTCGTGGCGGACGGGACCGGCGGCCTTCTTGCCGCCGCCGCCGGTGAGCATCGTGCGGATCTCGGTGATCTGCTTGGCCATCTGGCCGATGTCGGCATCGGCGTAGCGGGCGGCCTCCGCCAGCAGCCGCTCCTGGCGGCGCACCACGTTCTGCACGCGGGCCACCAGCTCATCGGGATCGAAGGGCTTGGGGATGTAGTCGTCGGCGCCGGCCTGGAAGCCCTCGATGCGATCGGCCGTCATGCCCTTGGCGGTGAGGAAGATCACCGGCGTGCCCCCCAGGCGCTCATCGGCCCGCAGCCGCTTCAGCAGCCCGTAGCCATCGAGGCGGGGCATCATCACGTCGCTGATCACCAGATCCGGCAGCAGCTCCTGGGCCTTGGTCCAGCCGTCTTCACCATCCACGGCGGTGGTCACCTGGAAGCCCTCGTCCTCGAGGTAGGCCTGCACGGCGGTGCGCAGGCCCGGTTCGTCGTCCACCAGCAGCAGGCGGGCCGGGGCAGGCGGGGCAACCGGGCTCTCGTCGGCCGCGGGCTGGAGGTCGGGGTCGAGGCTCATGGGCCCGCTGGCGGTGGAACGGCTGTGGCCGCAATCTATCGAGGGTTTCCAGGCAGCACCTGCTGCTGCTCCCGCAGCTGGCCGGAGTAGCCCAGCCGGCGGGCCAGGCCGGAGAGCTGGGCGGGATCCTTGCCGGCCTGGTCGGGGAAGCAGGCCGCCCACCAAATCTGGTGATCGAGGCGGTTGGCCTCACCCACGGCACCGCCCGGGTTGAGCTCCTTCATCAGCAGCGCGCGGCCCTGGCGCGTGAGCCGCATCGGCGCCGCGGGCGTGCAGCGAATCGTGTCCACCGCCAGCTTCACGCCCGTGGGCTCCTCCACCCACACCACGATCGTGCGGGCCTCCGCATCCCTGGGATCGGGCTTGGCGTCATAGACGCCGATGGCGTGGGCCCCCTCCATGGTGTTCCACTGGCGCAGCAGCACCAGACCGGCAGGCCGTTGCTCCACCGGGTTGCGGAAGGGCTCCCCCTGGGCGGATGCCGACACCGGGGCCAGCAGCAGCGCCAGCGATGCGCCCCAGGGCAAGAGCAGGCGGGCCATGGCAGGCGGGAGGAGCAGCGTGGTTGTCAGCATGGGGTGGCATGGGCGATCCCGTCATCTACCTCGATCACCAGGCCACCACCCCCTGCGATCCGGCGGTGGTGGAGGCCATGGCGCCCTGGTGGAGCGAGCAGTTCGCCAACCCCGCCAGCCGGCTGCACCGCCCTGGGCTGCTGGCCGCCGCCGCCGTGGAGCGGGCCCAGGCCCAGCTGGCGGCGCTGCTGGGGGTGGCCCCCGAGGCGGTGCTGTTCACCAGCGGCGCCACGGAGGCCAACAACCTGGCCCTCAAGGGGCTGGCGGAGGCGGAGCTGGCGGCCGGTGGCCGGCGGCGCGAGCTGCTCACCCTGGCCACAGAGCACAGGGCTGTGCTGGATCCCCTGCGCTATCTGGCCGGCCATGGCTTCAGCCTCACGGAGCTGCCGGTGCAGGCCGATGGCCTTGTGGATCTCGAGCGGCTGGAGGCGGCCCTCAGCCCCGACACCCTGGTGGTGAGCGCCATGGCCGCCAACAATGAAATCGGCGTGCTGCAGCCTCTGGCCGCCATCGCTGCCCTCTGCCGGCAGCGGGGCATTCGCTTCCACTGCGACGGAGCCCAGGCCGTGGGTCACCTGGCGCTGCGGCCCTGGGAGCTGGGCATCGACCTGCTCAGCCTCAGCGCCCACAAGTTCCATGGTCCCAAGGGCATCGGCGCCCTGGTGATCGCGCCGGGCCTGCGGCTGGCGCCACAGCTCCATGGCGGCAGCCAGCAGGGGGGGCTGCGGGCCGGCACCCTGCCGGTGCCCCTGATCGTGGGCATGGCCCGGGCCCTGGAACTGGCGGAGGCGGATCAGCCCCAGCGCAGCGCTCGGCTGGCGGTCCTGCGGGATCGGCTCTGGCAGGGGCTGGAGGCCCTGGGCGGCATCGAGCGCAACGGAGCCGGCGAGCCGCGGCTGGCCCACAACCTCAACGTGACCGTGCTGGATGTGGACGGCTCCGCCCTGCACCGCCGGCTGCGCCAACGGCTGGCGGTGAGCAGCGGCTCGGCCTGCAGCAGCGGTGAACCCTCCCATGTGCTGGCGGCCCTGGGCCGCAGCCGCCAGCAGGCCGCCGCCTCGATCCGCTTCGGGCTGGGGCGCGGCACCACGGCCACGGAGATCGAGCAGGCCATCGCCGCCGTGGCCGAGGCCCGGCAGCAGGCTCTGCAGCAAACCCCGCGCTAGCCCGCCAGGCTCAGCAGCACGAAGCCCACCACGCCCACCACCGCCAGCAGCGCCTGGGCGAGCTTGCTCACCAGCATCCCGCTCACCACCGCCAGGCCCACCACGGCAGCGCGGCGCAGCAGCGCCAGGCCACCGCGGCTACGGGCCCGCAGCTCCGCGGCCAGCTCCCCCAGGGCCGCCCCGAGCCAGGGCCCCAGCAGGGCCCCCAGCAGCGGACCACCCACGGGCAAGGCGGGCAGCAGTCCCAGCAAACCCACCACCAGGCCGATGGCCGCCCCCACGTAGGCCCAGCGGCTGGCCTGCAGCCGCGCCGCCCCCAGCACCACCCCGAGCAGATCAGCTCCCCAGCCCAGCACCAGCAACACCACAGCCAGGACGAGGGTGGGCCAGCCAACCGTGAAGCCGATGGCCCAGCACCACAGCAGCGCCCCCAGGGGCAACAGCACCAGGCCCGGCAGAACCGGGAACAGGGTGCCGGGAATGGCCAGCAGCTGAATCAACAGCGCCGCCCACCAGAGGAGGTCAGTGGCGGTCAATGGCTGGCTTCAGCGCACCACTTCATCAAAACCTGACAACCCCCTGGGCCAACGCTGTGGCCATCGCTACGTTTCGGCACAACCACTCGGTGAAACTTTCCCGATCATGGGCCTGCCAACACCCGGCACCAACAAGCTCCACGTTCTACGCGCCGTGGAAGACGGCTGGCAGGCCTTCTGCCGCGCCCCGTGGGCCTTCCTGCTGTTCCAGGTGTTGGTGCTACTGGTGATCGCGCCCTTCGCGGCGCTGCTGGTGGGCGGCGTGATCCGCCTCAATGGCCCCGAGCCTGCGATCGTGCATCCCATCGCCGCCGGGATCGGCCTGGTGGTGGGAATCGTTGGCTATGTGGTGGTGGCCCTCTGGGGAGCGGTGGGCCTCAGCCGCGGCGCCTGGCTGAGCCTGGAGGGCCACAAGCCCTCCTTCCGCACCTTCACCCGCTGGGATGGGGCCGCCGGTGGCCGCCTGCTGCTCTCGGCGGTCCTGCTGGCGATCGTGGTGGGCATCGTGGCCGCCATCGCCACGCTGATCGGCACAGGCCTGAGCAAGGTGAACGTGGCGCTCACCGCCCTGCCGGTGATCGTGTTCGGCATCTTCTACATCTGGTTCCTGATCACCCAGAAGTTCCTGCTGCAGCTCTCTCTGTTCGGGGTGAAGCGGCCTCTAGAAACGCTGCAGGCCGGCGTCAGCGGCGTGAACCCCAGCTGGTGGGTGGTGCTCTGGCTGGGCATCGTGGAGAGCGTGCTGCATGGCCTCGCCGCCCTGTTCAGCTATGGCGGCCTGTTCGTGCTGTTCCCGGTGATCATCTGCATCAGCACGGCGGCCTATCGCCAGCTGTTCGGCAGCCAGGACCACACCGGCCTGATCGGCTCCCCTCAGGACTGACGGCGCCGGGCCACACGCCATTTGGCCGAACGGCTGCGGGGGTTGGAGCTCTGCTCCTCCTCCGTGGCCGTTTCCGGTTTGCGGGTGATCCGCTGCAGGCGCTCGTCGGCCAGGAAGGCGGTCTTGACGCGCCGATCCTCCAGCGAGTGGAAGCTGATCACGCCGAACAGGCCACCGGGCAGCAGCCAGTCGGGGGCACGCTCCAGCAGCCGATCCAACACCGCCAGCTCATCGTTCACGGCGATGCGCAGGGCCTGGAAGGTACGGGTGGCGGGGTGGATCCGGCCCCGCCGCGCCTGGGGGGGAAAGCAGCCGGCCACCGCATAGGCAAGCGCGGCGGTGCCGCTGAAGGGGCCCTGCTCAGCCAGATGGGCCTTGATCCTGCGGGCGATGCGGCGGGAGAGGCGCTCCTCGCCGTAGCCATAGATCAGGTTGGCCAGCTCGGTTTCATCGATGCGCTCGATCAGCTCCGCGGCCGTTTCGCCCGCCTCGGTGTTCATGCGCATGTCGAGCGGACCATCGCTGCGGAAGCTGAAGCCCCGGGCTGCCACATCCAGCTGCGGGCTGCTCACCCCCAGGTCGGCCAGCACCGCCACGGCGGGCTCGTCTGGCGTGAAGTGGGCGAAGTTGGTGGCCACGATCCGCACGCGCTCACCGAAGGGCGCCAGGCGCTCGGCGGCCGCGGCCCGGGCGGTGGGGTCCTGGTCGAGCCCCACCAGGCGCAGGCGTGGATGGGCCTCCAGCAGCAGGGCGCTGTGGCCGCCGCCGCCCAGGGTGCAATCGATCAGCAGCCCCCCCTCAGCCGGCAACTCCGCAAAGCTGGCGAGCACCTGCTCCGCCAGCACCGGCACATGATCGAAGGCCTGCGCCAGGGATGGGCAAAGCAACGGGCTCTTCCTTCCTAAGATCCCGGCATTCGAACCCTCAGCCCACGGCCCCATGACGCAGCTGGAGACGCGCACGGAGCCGATGGTGGTCAACTTCGGCCCCCATCACCCCTCGATGCACGGGGTGCTGCGGCTGGTGGTGACCCTCGACGGCGAGGACGTGGTGGACTGCGAGCCGGTGATCGGCTACCTCCACCGCGGCATGGAAAAGATCGCCGAGAACCGCACGAACGTGATGTTCGTGCCCTACGTGAGCCGCATGGACTATGCGGCCGGCATGTTCTACGAGGCGATCGTGGTGAACGCGCCCGAGAGGCTGGCCGATGTGCCGGTGCCCAAGCGCGCCAGCTACATCCGGGTACTGATGCTGGAACTCAACCGCATCGCCAACCACCTGCTCTGGCTCGGCCCCTTCCTGGCGGATGTGGGCGCCCAGACGCCCTTCTTCTACATCTTCCGCGAGCGGGAGATGATCTACGACCTCTGGGAAGCGGCCACCGGTCAGCGGCTGATCAACAACAACTACTTCCGCATCGGCGGTGTTGCGGCCGATCTGCCCTACGGCTGGCTGGAGAAGTGCCTCGACTTCTGCGATTGGTTCGGCCCCAAGATCGATGAATACGAGAAGCTGATCACCAACAACCCGATCTTCCGCAAGCGGATCGAGGGGCTGGGGGTGATCAGCCGCGAAATGGCGATCAACTGGAGCCTCTCCGGGCCGATGCTGCGGGCCTCGGGCGTGCCCTGGGACCTGCGCAAGGTGGACCACTACGAGTGCTACGACGACTTCGACTGGAACGTGGCCTGGGAGAAGGAGGGCGACTGCTTTGCCCGCTACCGGGTGCGGGTCCAGGAGATGCGCGAATCGCTCAAGATCGTGCGCCAGGCCTGCCAGATGATCCCCGGCGGCCCCACCGAAAACCTGGAGGCCCGGCGCATGGCCGAGGGCAAGGGCAGCGAATTCGCCGGCTTCGACTACCAGATCGTGGCCAAGAAGGTGGCTCCCACCTTCAAGATCCCCAGCGGCGAGCTCTACACCCGTCTGGAATCCGGCAAAGGTGAGATCGGTGTGTTCATCCAGGGCAACGACGACGTGACCCCCTGGCGCTTCAAGATCCGCGCCGCCGATTTCAGCAACCTCCAGATCCTGCCCCACATCCTCAAGGGGGCCAAGGTGGCCGACATCATGGCCATCCTCGGCTCGATCGACGTGATCATGGGCTCGGTGGATCGCTGAGGAACCCAGATCGCTGAACAGCCTGGATCGCTGAACCGCTTTCTTGGCCGCCTTCGCCACGCCGGCTTCCTGCTGCCGGCAGCGTTCACGGGCTACCTCTGGCTCAAGGATCTGCATCCCGGCCTGCCCGGCTGGCCGTGCCCCTGGCGCAGCCTCACCGGCATCCCCTGCCCCACCTGCTTCCTCAGCCGGGCCACCGGCGCTGCCCTCTCGGGTGATCTGGCCACCTCGGTGCAGCTGCACGCCTTCGGGCCCCTGGCCGCCGCCGGACTGATCTGGTGGTCGCTCACGGCGATGCAGCAACGGCGGTTGATGCCGCGCAACCTGCCGGCCTGGCCCCTGGGCCTGACGGGCGTAACGCTGCTGGCCTACTGGCTTCTGCGGCTGTGGCTCAGCTTTGGCCTGGGGATCCGTGGCTTCCCGGCGTTCCCGCTCAGCTGATCAGGCAGGGCCGGCGGTGAGCAGACTGGGCCGGAGTCGGGCGGCGGCGGGTCGTTGCCACAGCAGGCACCATGAACCCCAACGACTGGTTGCTGCTCTGCCGCACGGTGCGCTTCGGCGACACCGACGCCGCCGGCGTGGTGCATTTTGCGCGGCTGCTGGAGTGGTGCCACGAGGCCTACGAGGAAAGCCTGGAGCGCTTCGGGGTGACGGCCGCGGAGATCTTCCCAACCCCTGGCCACTGCCCTGAGGTGGCGCTGCCGATCGTGCACTGCAGCGCCGACTTTCGCCGGCCTCTGGTGTGCGGGGACCCCCTGGCCATCAGCCTGGCTCCGGAACGCCTCGATCCCGGCGGCTTCGCGCTGCGCTACAGCTTCAGCAGCAACGGTGAGGAGGTGGCCACGGCCCTCACCCGCCATCTGGCCATCCGCAGTGCCACCCGGCAGCGGTGCCCTCTGCCCACAGCCATCAATCGCTGGCTGGAGGCCTCCAACCTGGGCCTGGGGGTGAGGCCTCTCTAGGGCCAGCAGCCAGGCTCACCACCAGCAGCACCACGCCCGGGTGAGTCTGCGTCATCGGCGGCTCGATCTCCACGCCGCTTGTAGCCAGTTCAGGCGGGGAGGTCATGGCTCCGCCACCGGTTGCGCCCGCAACCACTGGCGCCAGCGACCCCGCTCCCACTTGCCCAGGGCCGAGGGGGCCAGCTCCGGGCAGAGCAGCCAGCGCCGCGGCCGCTGGCTCGGCGGCAGCTGCCGGCTGAGGGCCTGGAGCGCCTGCAACAGCTCCGGCCCCGCGGGGCGCACCAGGGCCACCAGGCGCTCACCCCAGAGCGGGTCGGGTTCCGACAACACCAGCAGGGCCTGCAAGGGCAGGTTCACCTGGCCGGCCAACTGCCGCAGACGCTGCTCCACCTGCTCGGGAAACACCGTTTCAGCCCCACTGTTGATAGCCCCATCCAGCCGGCCCAGCAGCCGCAGGCCCTCGGCATCCAGCAGCGCCCGATCACCGCTGCTCCACCAGCCCTGCTCCAGCTCCAGCGGCTCAAAACGGCCCGCCTCCACGAAGCCCGCCGCCAGGCTGGAGGCCTGGATCTGCAGGGCGCCGCTTCCGGGCGCCACCCGCAGCGCCGCGTGGGGCAGGGGCTGGCCGCAGCCAGCCGCGCCTGCCAGAAACCGATCGGGCGCCAGGGCGCACACCATGGCCCCGGTCTCGGTGCTGCCGTAGCAGGGCGCCAGGCGCAACCCAGCCTGGCGGCTGCGATCCGCCAGCTCCGGAGCCAGACCCGCGCCGCCGATCCAGATCACCGCAAATCCGGCCAGCCAGCGGAGAGCGGCGGGGTCCTCGATCAACCGCTGCAGCTGGGTGGGCACCAGCGAGAGCACGGCCGCGCGGTCTGCAGGCAGCGGCGCCTCCAGCACCAGCCGCGCAGGATCCCGCATCAACTCGGGCGCCAGCCAGCACAGGCTCGCCCCCCACTGGCGGGCCCGCACCAGGGGCATCAAGCCACTCACGTGATGCAGGGGCAAGGGGTTGAACAACACGCTGCCGGCTGGCTCCAGGTTCTGGGCCCGCAGCCACTGGCACGTGGCCCGGGCCGCAGCCTGGAGGTGAGCGAGGGGCTGCAGGCACCAGCGGCGAGAGCCGGAGCTGCCGCCGGTGCCAAGCACCACCCCACCCCCCCAGAACTCCGGCATCCGCCGGGGCAGGGCGGCCCGCAGCTGGGCCTGCTCCAGCGGGGCGGCCAGGGCCACCACAGCACCCGCCTCCCAGAGCCGCTCCAGCCGCTCGGCCAGCAGCGGCGGGTCCCCAGCCGTGCTCAGCAGCTGCGGGTGGCCGCTCACGCCGGCCACTCCGGTCCCGCCGCGGCCCACGCCGCCTGGGGGTCGCGGCTGAACAGCTCGCCCGCAGGCCGCCAGCCCGGAGCGAGCCCGGGGGCGGCGGGCGTGGGGCCGAGGGCCTGCAGGGCCGCCAGGTGCTCCACCAGGCGCCGTCCGATGCCGGTTTCCAGGGCGGTGCTGATCATCAGTCGGGGCGTGCCCGCCAGCAGTGCCTGCAGCAGCGGACGCGGGTCGGCTTCGGCCGCGGGGCGCCGCACCTGCCAGCCGGGCCAGCCGGCAACATCCAGCTCGGGGCAATCCCGCAGCGACTCATCCAGCGCCACCGGCAGACGCGCCGCCAGGGCGCGCAGGCCCTCCGCATCGGCAGGGGCCAGGGGCTGCTCCAGCCAGTCGAGCCGCTGCTCCTCGGCCAGGGCTGCCGCCCAGCCATCGGCGGTGGCCCGGTCCCAGCCGCCATTGGCATCCAGCCGTAGCCGCGCGCTGGACGGCAGCCGCTCCAGCAATTGCCGCAGCAGCCGGCGCTCCAGCTGATCGGCCGCCGCGGCCACCTTCCACTTCACGCAGAGGGAATCACCGGCCACCGCTGCCATGGCCTGCTCCAGGGCGGGCAAGACGGCCTCCCCCGCCGGCAGCAGCACCGCCGACGGCGGCGCGGGCCGCCAGCCGCCGCTGGCCCCGCTGCCCAGGCCATCCAGTTCCGCCAGGGCCATCCCCAGGGCAAAGGCCAGGGGAGGCGGCAGCAGCGGCAGCTGCCGCTCCAGGCTGCCGCGGGGCTGCAGGCACCCCAGAAGTGCCAGGGCGGCCCGTGGAAGGTGCTGGGCCTCGCCCCAGCCCACACGGCCCTCGGCATCCTCCAGCCGCAACAGCCAGCCCCGCCGCTCCAGCAGAGCCCCTCGGGAGGTGACCATGGCCCGAGGCAGCGCGAAGGCGAAGGGGCGCCAGCTCAGCCGCAGCGCCCGGCCGGCCATCAGCGACCACCGGCCAGCACGGGGCCCAGGGCCAGCCCCACCGCCAGGCCCAGGCCATTGAGGGCCTGGAACCGAATCGCCAGAAACTTGCTGCCCACGATCCGCTCGGGCTGGCGGTGGTGCTGGCGCAGCAAGCGGATCAGGGCCTGGGCCGGCGGCAGGCCGGCGACGCCCAGCAGAGCCGTGAGGGGCCATTGACCCACCAGCACCGGCGCCCATTCCAAGGCCAGGGTGCCGGCCACGAACCAGGGCACCAGGGCAGCCGCCCCGCCGGTGCCGAGGCGCACCACCGGCGAACGCTTGCCATTGGCAGCGTCTTCGTCCACCTGATGGAAGTGGGAGCAGAACAGCACCAGCGTGGTGGCCAGGGCCGGACCGCTGCCGAGTTCGATCGCCGCCCGCCAGGGCACGCCCTGGGCCGTGGCCTCAGCGGCCGGGGCAAGGGCCAACAGGCCTGCGGCGGTGGCCAGAGGCCCGAAGGCCAGCCAGCAGAGGGGTTCCCCCAGGCCGCGGTAACTCAGGCGGAAGGGAGGCCCCTGGTAGGCGTAACCGATGCCGCAGCAGGCCAGCACCAGGGCCAGCACCGCGGGATTGCTGCGCAGCGCCACCACGGCCATCAGGGCCAGGCCAAGCAGCAGGGCGCCGTTGGCGAGCAGGGCCACCCGGTCGCGCCGGCCGGTGAGATTCACCACGGAGTGGGGCTTGCCGTGGGTGTCCACGCCCGTGTCGGCATCGAACACATCGTTGGCCAGGTTTTCCCAGGCCAGCAGCAACACCGCCGCCACCAGGAACAGCAGCAGCTGATCGAGGCGCACCAGCTCGCCGTGGCCCAGGCGCCAGCCGGTCGCCAGCAGCACCGGCATCACCGCCACGGCGTACATGGGCCACTTGATCGCGGCCTTCCACAGGCGCCGTCGATCGGCGCCCTCGGGGGCGTGAAGGCTTGCGACGACCTGGGGCTCGGACGTGGGTGCCGACAACGGGCGTAGCGGGAAGGCCCATACATTTGAGCAGCCGCTTCGGCCCACCCCCGGTGCAGGCTCCACCCAGCGTCACAACCTGCTTCTCCGATCTGCTGGCGGCGGCAGCCCAAGGTGCCCGTCAGCTGGAGGGTGATGGCGTGCTCAGCCTGGCGTTGCCCCTGGCGAGCCTCGACCCCATGGCGCTGCTGTCCCAGCTGCCTGCCGTGGAGGGCTTCCGCTTCCTCTGGGACAGCGCCCCAGGCCTGTGCCTGGCCGCCAGCGGGCGCACCAACAGCCTGGAGCTGAGCGGCCCACGGCGCTTTGAACTGGCCCAGCGCTTCAGCGCCGTGAGCCTCAGCCGTCTGGCGGCCCCCCAGGCCTGCCCGCCGTTGGCTCGGCCAAGGGTGCTGCTGGCCTTCTCCTTCTTCGACAGCCCCCTGCAGGAGGGCGACGGCGCGCCCGGGGTACAGGCTGTGCTGCCCCGCTGGCAGCTCAGCCGCCAGGGCCGCCAGTGCTGGCTGCGATTGCAGCGCAGCCTCGGGGGCGATGTCACCGCCCGCAGCCTGGCGGAAGAGCTGTGGGAGCAGGCGCGGCAGCTGCAGGCGCTGAACGCCCCTCTGCCGCCGCTCGGTCCGGTGCAGGTGCTGTGCCGCTCAGCCTGGCAGGAGCCCTACCGCCAGGCCGCCCACCAGGCCCTGGCGCTGGTGGAGGAGGGCCGGCTCGACAAGCTGGTGCTGGCCGTGCGCCAGCAACTGGACCTCAGCGATGCCGTGGATCCGCTGGCCCTGCTGGCACCGCTGCGCCAGTCCCAGGCGGGCAGCTGCCGCTTCCTCTGGCAACGGCACCGGGGGTCGGCGCTGCTGGGGGCCTCACCCGAACGCCTGCTCAGCGTGCGCCAGGGCCAGCTGCGCAGTGATGCCCTCGCGGGCACGGCACCCTGCGGGGAAGGCCTCGCCCTGATGGCCTCCACGAAGGATCGCCTCGAGCACGAACTGGTGGTGGACACGATCCTGGCGGGGCTGGGCGGCGCCGGGCTGATGCCAAGGCGTCCGCGCCACCCACGCCTGGCGCGCCACGGGCAGCTGGTGCATCTGCACACGCCGATCACCGCAGCTCTCCAGGGCCATGACCCCCTGGCGATCGCGGCGGCCCTGCACCCCACGCCCGCCGTGGCCGGCCTCCCCCGGCGCGAGGCGATGGGCTGGCTGCGCAGCCTGGAGCCCTTTGAACGCGGCCACTACGCCGCCCCGATCGGCTGGGTCGATGCGGCCGGTGATCTGGAGCTGCGGGTGGCGATCCGCAGCGGCACCCTGCAGCACCGCCAGCTGATCCTCACCGCCGGAGCTGGTCTGGTGCGCACGTCTGAGGTGGAGCGGGAGCTGGCAGAGGTGCAGCTCAAACTGGGGGTGCTGCAGCAGCAACTGCAGCTGCCCGCCCCTGCTGGCCTGCGGTGAGCCTGCTGCTCCTGGCCGGGCTGGTGGCGCTAGCCCGGCTGATCGGAAGCGATCAGGGCAACCTGGCGATCACCTGATCGGCCAGGGGGATGCCGCCCAGCCTCTCCACCTCGCGGATGCCGGTGGGACTGGTCACGTTGATCTCACTGAGCCGGCCGTCGATCACATCGATGCCCACGAAGAACAGGCCCTCGGCCTTCAGGGCCGGCGCCAGCTCGGCGCAGATCGCCCGCTCGGCGTCGCTCAGCTCGGTGGCCTGGGGCTGACCACCCACCGCCAGATTGCTGCGGAATTCGCCGCCACTCGGCACCCGGTTCACCGCCCCCAGGGGCTCACCGTTCACCAGCAGGATGCGCTTGTCGCCCGCGGCCACCCCCGGCAGAAACGCCTGCACCATCACCGGCAGCGTCTCCATGCCTGTCACCAGCTCCAGCAGGGCCCGCAGCCCGGGCGTGGCAGCGGAGGCGAACACCACTCCCTGGCCGGCCCGACCGCCCAGGGGCTTGAGCACCACCTCGCCGTGCTGGGCCGTGAACGCCGCCAGCTCCGCCACGCGACTGGCCACCAGGGTGGGAGCCATCAGGTGGCTCCAGCGCAGGGCGCTGAGCTTCTCGTTCCAGCCCCGCAGCGCCGCCGGCCGGTTGATCACCCGCACCCCGTGGCGCTCGGCCAACTCCAGCAGGTGGGTGGCATACAAATAGGCCTCATCCACCGGCGGGTCCTTACGCATCCACACGTGGGCGAAGGTGTCCAGCGGCAGGCGCTGGGGCTCGCCGAGGCCATACCAGGGCTCGCAGCTCACCGGAGTGGCCACCACCCAGGTGCCGTGGCCGCGGCCTGCCACCGGGCCGGGCCGCTCGGCGGCGGTGAGATCGGCCAGGGTGCACACCCACACCGGCAGGCCGGCCCGCTCGGCCGCCTGCATCAGGGCCACGCTGGAATCCTTGGTCGGCTTGAGGCGATCGATCGGATCGATCACAAACAGTTGGGGACCCACCGTTCAGCCCACCAGCAGGGCGTCGAGCTGGCCGGAACGCTCGAGGGCATGGAGGTCGTCGCAACCACCCACGTGCTGGCCGTTGATGAAGGTCTGGGGCACGCTGCGGCGCCCGCCGCTCTTGGCGGCCATGGCCTCCCGGGCCCGCTCATCACCATCAATGGCGAACTCGGTGTAGGCCACGCCCTTGCGGTCGAGCAGGGCCTTGGCGCGAATGCAGAAGGGGCAGGCCCGCCAGGTGTAGATCTCAACGGTGGCGGCCATCTCGGCGAATCCCAACAAGCTCTTTTGAATCGTAGGAGTGGGGGTCGAGAGACCAGGCGGGGGAGGTCGGGGCGAGGGGGCGAAGAGGGGGCGGAGAGGGGGTGAAGAGGTGGCAGAGAGGGGCCGAAACGGGCTTCCACCACTTGGCTAAGTCATGGCTAAGCCATGGCCAAGTCCAGTCCTGCGCCAAGCCAGCGGCCACCCAGCCCGGCCCCGCCGGTCCAGCGCCGGCAACCCACCGTTGAGTACGGTCAGGCCATCGTTCAAGCCGCACCGGTGCTCGACCTCACCGACTTCAAGCGCGACCTCTCCGAGCTCACTGACCGCCTGGGCAACGCCCAGGACTGTCTTTGACGTACCGGCCCTGAAAGCCCGCCAGCAGGACCTCGAGCAGCTGGCCTCCCAGCCCGACTTCTGGGACGACCAGAAGCAGGCCCAGGCCAAGATGCGCCAGCTCGATGAGGTGAAGGCCCAACTGGAGCAGCTGGGCCGCTGGCAAGCCTCTGTGGCCGATGCCGAGGCCACCCTCGAGCTCTACGACCTCGAACCCGACGATGAGTTGCTGGGCGAATCCGACGCCGCCCTCAAGCAGCTGCGGGCGGATCTGGATCGCTGGGAGCTGGAGCGCCTGCTCTCCGGCCCCTACGACAAAGAGGGCGCCGTGATCTCGATCAACGCCGGCGCCGGCGGCACCGACGCCCAGGACTGGGCCCTGATGCTGATGCGGATGTACACCCGCTGGGCCGAAGACCACGGCATGAAGGTGACCGTGGCCGAACTCAGTGATGGGGAAGAAGCGGGCATCAAGAGCTGCACGATCGAGATCGAGGGCCGCTACGCCTACGGCTATCTACGCAACGAGAAGGGCACCCACCGGCTGGTGCGCATCTCTCCCTTCAACGCCAACGACAAGCGCCAGACAAGCTTTGCCGGCGTGGAGGTGATGCCCAAGATCGAGGAGGAGGTGAAGCTCGACATCCCCGACAAAGACCTGGAGATCACCACCTCCCGCTCGGGCGGTGCCGGCGGCCAGAACGTGAACAAGGTGGAAACGGCTGTGCGCATCCTGCACATCCCCACCGGCCTCGCCGTGCGCTGCACCCAGGAACGCTCCCAGCTGCAGAACAAGGAGAAGGCGATGGCGCTGCTGATGGCCAAGCTGCTGGTGATCGCCCAGGAGCAGCGGGCCGCGGAGATCGCCGACATCCGCGGCGACATCGTGGAAGCGGCCTGGGGCAACCAGATTCGCAACTACGTGTTCCACCCCTACCAGATGGTGAAAGACCTGCGCACCCAGCACGAGACCACCGACGTGCAGGGCGTGATGGACGGAGACCTGGATCCCTTCATCCAGAGCCTGCTGCACGCGGGCGTTGAAGTGGGAGCCGCGGCCGATGACTGAGCCCACTGATCGCCCCGCCAACGCGCCCGACCCCGGATCCGGCCAGCCGGCCCAGGGCGAGAACCCCAGCTTCACCAAGCTGGCCATGCGCAACATGGTGCGCAAGGGGAAACTGAGCCTGGTGCACTTCGGCCTGACGGCCGTGGGATTCGTGGGCTTCATCCTGCTGGTGGCCTGGCTCGGCCGGCCCCAGCTGCCAGGCAGCTGAACCATGGCCGAAACCGTGGATGAAACCGTGGCCGAACCCGCCGCCCAACTGCCGGATCTGGATCTGGCCTTCGAGTCCGACGACAGCCTGTCCGCCGAGCTGCTCATGGCCGCCGGAACCCTGGCCGATCCCCTGGCGGGAGCTGAGCTCTGGCACGAGCGCTTCAGCGCCTGGCTGGCGCAACTGATGGCCGAGCTGCCCGAGGCGCTGCGAACTTCCGCCTACAGCCTCGGGCTGAGCCTGGTGGGCGATGCCGAGATCGCTGAACTGAACCAGAACTGGCGCGAGAAGTCGGGCCCCACCGATGTGCTGGCCTTCGCCGCCCAGGACGACGCGGCGGATGGATCCCCAGCGCCGCCGATGCCCGGCCCCCTGGAGCTGGGCGACATCGTGATCTCCCTGGAGACCGCAGCCCGCCAGGCCCCTGAGCACGGCCACAGCCTGGAGCGGGAGCTGCTGTTCCTTGCCAGCCACGGGCTGCTGCACCTGCTGGGCTGGGACCATCCCGACGATCCCAGCCTGGCGGCAATGCTGGCCCGCCAGGAGGAGCTTCTCGCCACTGGCGAGCGGCGGTAAGGTTCGGTCCGGAGTCTGCCCAGGACGCGCTTGAGCCTGTTCGTCCCCCAGGACCCGACTCCACGCCGGCGACCTGTGCTGCAGGAGTTGCCCGAGCCCACGTCCCCTGAACCCTCGTCCAGGGTGCGGCGCCTTGGGGCCTGGCAGGTGGCCGGCGACCTGCCCGCCAGCTTCCGCTATGCGGCCCAGGGCCTGATCTACGGCTTCCGCAGCCAGCGCAACTTCCGCATCCATGTGGTGACCGGGGGCGTGGTGTTCGCCCTGGGCCTGTGGCTGCAGCTGCCCCTGGGCCAGCTGGCGGTGCTGGTGCTCACCGTGGCGGCGGTGCTGGTGCTGGAGCTGCTCAACACCGCCACCGAGGCCGTGGTCGACCTGGCCATCGGCCGTCGCTTCCATCCCCTGGCCCGCATCGCCAAGGACTGCGCCGCGGCCGCCGTGCTGGTGGCCGCCCTCAGCTCCCTGGCGGTCGCCGCCCTGCTGCTGCTGCCGCCACTGCTGGCGCGTCTGGGCGTTTGAATGGAGCTCCGGCAGCGGGCCTGATGCTTCTCGTTCTCGACAACTACGACAGCTTCACCTTCAACCTCGTGCAGTACCTGGGGGAGCTGGCGGCCGAGCACCCGATCAGCGCCGATCTGCGGGTGGAGCGCAACGACGCGCTCACCCTTGAGCAGATCCGCGACCTCAAGCCCGATGCGATCCTGATCTCCCCAGGCCCCGGCGACCCGGATCAGTCGGGGGTGTGTCTGGAGGTGCTGCGGGAGTTGAGCCCCACGATCCCCACCCTGGGGGTGTGCCTGGGCCATCAATCGATCGCCCAGGTGTACGGCGGCAAGGTGGTGCGTGCCAAGGAACAGATGCACGGCAAGACCTCACCCGTGCTGCACGAGGGCCAGGGCGTGTTTGCGGGCCTGCCCAGTCCCCTGATCGCGACCCGCTACCACAGCCTGATCGCCGAGCGCGAGAGCCTGCCCCGCTGCCTGGAGATCACCGCCTGGCTGGAGGACGGCACCATCATGGGTCTGCGCCACCGCGACTATCCGCACCTGCAGGGCGTGCAGTTCCATCCCGAGAGCGTGCTCACCCAACAGGGCCACAAGCTGCTGGGCAACTTCCTCAGCCAGGCCGCCGGCCGCTAGCCAACGAGGCCAGCACTGCTAGGTTCGCGCCACCTCCACCCACGGGCATTCTCCCCATGGCCCTGCCGTTCCGCCTGCCCACCTCCCGCGGCACCCTGCGCGCGCTGGCGGTGGCCACGGCCGCCGGCGTCGCCCTGGGGACGGCAGCCAGCGGCCGGGCCGAATCGGGCGTGACCATCACCAGCTACGGCCACAGCGCTCTGCTGATTCAGGGCGGTGGTGCGTCGGTGTTGGTCAACCCGTTCAAGGCCGTGGGCTGCGCCGCCGGCCTGGCCGAACCCCGGGTCAGCGCCAATGTTGTGCTCGCCAGCAGTCGCCTGTTGGATGAAGGGGCACCGGTGGCCAGCGGCCGCCTGCTGAGCAGCCCCGGCTCCTACCGGGTGGCCGGCCTGAAGATTGAAGGCATCGCCGCTCCCCACGACCGCTTCGGCGGTCGTCGCTTCGGCAACGCCACTCTCTGGCGCTGGCGCCAGGGGGGGCTGGACTTCGCCCACCTCGGCGGCACCGCCGCCCAACTCAAGCCGGAAGACAAGGTGCTGCTGGGGCGCCCCGATGTGCTGATCATCGGCGTGGGCGGCGGCGCCAAGGTGTACGACGGCCCCGAGGCAGCCGCCGTGGTGCGGGAGCTGGCGCCCCGGCGGGTGATCCCCGTGCAATACGTGAGCGGCAAGCCCCCGGCCCAGTGCGACCAGGGCAGCGTGGAGCCGTTCCTGCAGGCCATGGCCGGCACCCCAGTGAAGCGGGTGGGCCGGGTGCAGACCCTGCCGGCCAAGCTCGGGGAGCCCACCCAGATCACCGTGATGCGCTGACGCCCGGCTGGTTCAGTACTGCTCGAACACCCGGCGGATCCCGGCTCCATCGAGGCCGCGGGCCAGGGCCAGCAGCAGCAGCACCCGGGCTTTCTGGGGGCTGAGGTTACCGGCCGGGATCATCGCCAGGGCGTCGTACTCGGCAGTGGCGGGCACCGGCCCGCTGCCGGTGCGGTTGGAGCGCACCAGGACCGGCGGCGCCCCCGGGCGCTGGGCCAGGGCCCTCTGCAGCGCCTCTTTTTCAAAACAGGAGATCAGGCCAGCGCCGGTACCGGCGAACACCAGGCCATCCACGCCGGCGGCCACCAGGGTTTCGATCAGCAGCGGGCTGGGCTGAACCGCCCCGTAGAGGATCTCCACCCAGGGCAGCCGCTCCAGATCCGCCGGCTCAAACTCAGACGCCGTGGTGTGGCGCCGGGCCGGGCGGCGCTCCAGGAGCACCTGCTCGCCCACCACCTGGCCCAGGGGTCCGCCCTCCGGTGAGCGGAACGCCTCCAGCTGCAGGGTGTGGCCCTTGGTGACGTCGCGGGCGCCGTGGATCTGACCGTTCATCACCACCAGAACGCCATGGCCGCTGGCATCGGGGGCCGCCGCCACCAGCAGGGCCTGCAGCAGGTTGAGGGGCCCATCGGCGCTGAGGGCCGTGGTGGGCCGCAGGGCCCCCACCAGCACCACCGGGCGGTCGTGGCGCACGGTGAGCTGCAGCAGGTAGGCCGTTTCCTCGAGGGTGTTGGTGCCGTGGCTCACCACGATGCCGGCCAGCCCGGGGTCGGCGTGGAACAGGGCATCGATGCGCTGGGCCAGGGCTCGCCACAGATCGAAGCCCAGATCGGCGCTGTTGAGATTGGCCAGCTGCTCGACCTCCACCGTCAGGCGCCCCTCCAGCTCCGGCAGATCCGCCAGCAGGGCGGCCCCGCTCAGGGTGCCGGGGGCGTAGTCGGTGAGGCTGGTGCTGCTGGCGCCGGTACCGGCGATGGTGCCGCCGGTGGCGATCAGCCGCACCCGCGGCAGGAGACCTGGCGCTCCACCGAGCCCGCTCATACCGCCGCCAGCCCCTCGATCCGGGTGTACGCCTGCCAGAACTGCTGCATCTGGGCCGTGGTGCCCAGGCTCACCCTCAGGGAGCCATCGATCAGGGGCTTGCCCGCCATCGAGCGCACCAGGATGCCGGCCTGCCGCAGGCGGGCCTCCACCTCCGCCACCGGGGCCTGGGGCCAGATCAGCAGGTAGTTGCCACCGGCGGCGTGGTGGCGTACCCCCGCCTGCTGCAGCGCCGCCACCAGCCAGGTGCGGGCCTGCAGCACTTCGGCCACGTAGGCGTCGGTGTAGGGCTGATCGGCCAGGGCGGCGAAGGCGGCTGTCACCGCCAGGCTGTTGATGTCGTAAGGCCCGGTGACCCGGCTCACCCGATCCACCACGGCGCCATGGCCGATGGCAAAGCCCATGCGCAGGCCCGCCAGGCCGGCGGTCTTGGCCAGGGAGCGCAGCACCAGCAGGTTCGGCGTGGCGGCGAAATCGGCCAGGGGCAGCACGCTGTCGCCGGTGAAGGCCTCGTAGAGCTCATCCACCACCACCAGGGTGTGGGGCGCCGCGGCCGCCAGCTCCAGCACAAGCTCGGGGGCCAGGCGGGTGCCGGTGGGGTTGTTGGGGTTGCAGAGCAGCAGCAGCCGCGGCGGCTGGCCCGCGCCGGCCGGCCCCAGCAGGGCCTGGCGGATCTCCTCCAGGGGAAAGGCGAAATCCGGCAGGCCATAGGGGATCGCCTCGGTCACCATGCCCTGCATCTGGCCGCAGGGGCTGTAGTAGCCGAAGGTGGGGCTGGTGGTGAGCAGCCGATCGCCCGGGGCGCCGTAGGCGTGGAACACGGCATGGATCGCCGCATCCACCCCGTTGAACAGGCCCACCTGCTGCGGCTGCAGGGGCCGGGCCAGTCCCGGCCGGCCACCGCTCTGGTCCGCCAGGTTGGCGATCAGGGCCTCCCGCAGGCCGTCGTATTCGGGATAGATGGCCAGGTGATCGGCCGGCATCGCCCGCAGCGCCTCGAGCACCTTGGGACTGGGGCCCACGGTGTTCTCGTTGAAGTCGAGGCGCAGCAGGCCGCGACGCCCCTCCAGGGGAGCGCTGTAGGCCTGCAGACGCTCCACCTCAGGCCTGGCCTGGGGGAAGGCGGGCTCTGCCAGATCCTGCTGCGGTTTGGGATCCATCACATCCGCTCCAGGGTGGGGATGCCCAGCAGGCCCAGACCCAGCTTGAGGGTGTCGGCGGTGAGGCGGCTGAGGGCCAGGCGGGAGCTGCGGGCGGGCTCCTCGGCCTTGAGCACCGGCACCTGGTCGTAGAAGCGGTTGAACACCTGGCTCAGCTCGAACAGGTAGGTGCAGAGGCGATTGGGCAGCAACTCCTCCTCCACCTCGGCGATCACCGCATCGAGCTTGAGCAGCTCACGCACCAGGGCCCACTCCTGGGGCTCGCTGAAGTGGAGGGTTTCAGGGCCAGCTCCACGGGTGGCAGCCCCAAGATCCCCGCCCTTGCGGGCGATGCCGGCGATGCGCACCACGGCATAGAGCAGATAGGGCGCCGTGTTGCCCTGGAGGGCCAGCATTCGATCAAAGCTGAACTGGTAGTTGGTGATCCGGTTCTGGCTGAGATCGGCGTACTTCACCGCCGCCAGCCCCACGGTGGTGGCCACCTGCTGAATGAAGGCCTCGTCTTCCGTGCGCTCCTCCTCGGCCAGGCGGCGACGCAGGTCGGCCTCGGAGCGCTCCACCGCCTCATCGAGCAGATCGCGCAGGCGCACGGTGTCGCCGGCGCGGGTTTTCAGCTTCTTGCCGTCTTCCCCCTGCACCAGGCCGAAGGGCACATGCTCCACACTCCCGTGGGGAGGAATCCAGCCGGCGCGGCGGGCCACCTGGAACACCCCGGCGAAGTGGTTGGCCTGTCCCGCGTCGGTCACGTAGATCACGCGGCGGGCGCCATCGCCGTTCGGGGCGGCGCCGAAGCGGTAGCGGATCGCCGCCAGATCGGTGGTGGCGTAGTTGAAGCCGCCATCGCTCTTCTGCACGATCACCGGCAGGGGCTTGCCGTCCTTGCCGCTCACCCCCTCGAGGAACACGCAACGGGCGCCGTCGTCGGTCACCAGCAGGCCGGAGGCGTCGAGGTCGGCGACAACGCCCTCCAGGTAGGGGTTGTAGAACGACTCGCCGCGCTCGCTGAGGCGGATGTCGAGCCGGTCGTAGATCTTCTGGAATTCCCGGCGGCTCTGGTCGCAGAGCAGCTGCCAGGCCTTGCGGCTCACCGGATCGCCGCCCTGGAGCTTCACCACCTCCTCACGGGAGGTGGCCTGGAAGGCCTCGTCCTCGTCGAAGCGGGCCTTGGCCTGGCGGTAGAAGGCCACCAGATCGCCCAGGTCCACCGCATCAGCGGTGGTGAGGGCCTCGGGCGCCACCTGCTTGAGGTGGGTGATCAGCATCCCGAACTGGGTGCCCCAGTCGCCCACGTGGTTGAGGCGCAGCACCGGGTGGCCGCGGAACTCCAGCACCCGAGCCAGCGAGTCGCCGATGATCGTGGAGCGCAGGTGCCCCACGTGCATCTCCTTGGCGATGTTGGGGCTGGAGAAGTCCACCACCACCGGCGCCGGTTCCGAGCCGCTCTCCTCCGCAGCCGTGGGCACGCCCAGGCGCTGATCCCCAAGACGCGCCTGCACCTCAGCCGCCAGACGCTCGGGCCGCAGGGTGAGGTTGATGAAGCCTGGGCCGGCGATCTGGGGCTCCAGGCACAGCTCGGTGAAGGCCGGATCGTTGTTGAGCTCGGCCACCACAGCTTCGGCGATCTTGCGAGGCGGCTGGCCCAGGGGCTTGGCCAGGGGCAGGGCGCCATTGGCCTGGAAGTCGCCGAATTCCGGCTTGCTCGCCGGCGCCAGCTGGGGATCCAGGGGTTGGCCGGCTGCCTGGGCCGCCGCCGCGGCATCCGGGAACGCCCGCTCCATGGCCGCGCGCAGCTGAGCTTCGAGGGCGTGGAGAACGGTCAGCATGAAGGCGATGAACCGCTGCAGCGGCAGGCAGATTCCGTGATCATCCCTCAGCCCGCCAGCTGCAGGGCCTCCTCCAGGCCGGCCAGCGCCACATCGGCCACCGCCTTGATCCGATAGCGGCAGGCCTGGGTTTCAGTGCAGTCGAAGCTGCGATGTTCCCAGTATTTGTTGCTGCCGGCACCGCCGCCACAGAGGCCGAAATAATCGCAGCTCTGGCGGCAACGCTCAACACCGGAGGCCATATCGCGCTGGATGCGCTGGAACTTCTCCGTGGCCAGCACCGATTCAAGGCTGTCGTGGAGCACGTTGCCCAGCACGAAATCGCCATACTCCTCGGTGTGCACCGCAAGCAGTTCAGGATCGAAGGTTGAGAAACGACCCTGATGATCCACATTCACAATCACAAAGGGATTGTTCATATCGGTGCGCTCCAGCCGGACATCGGCATACGCCAAGGCACACACCATTTCAAATTCCCGCAGACGGAACCGCCCCTGGCTCTCGGCCGTGAGTTGCCAGATGCGTTCGAGGAAGGTTCGGTAGCGGGCTTCGGCATCGGGGCGCTCCAGGCTGGAGGCGAGATTTTCCCCTTCGGTTTCCTCCATGTTGAAGCCCACTTCGGTGATGCCGTGCTCCAGAAAAAAGCCGAAGATTTCATCGGGATAGTCGAGCGATTCCTGGGTGAGCACGCAGATCACATGGAAGGGAATGCCCGTGCGCTGCAACCAGTGAATCCCACGCATGCTGGCGGCATGACTGCCCAGGCCGGTGCGGGTGACGCGGTGCCGGTCGTGCAGAAAAGCAGGCCCATCGATGCTCACCCCCACGCTGATCTGGTTGCGCTGGAAGCAATCACACCAGGCCTGATCAATCACCGTGGCATTGGTTTGAATGCTCTGGCTGATGGCGATCGGTGGGCTGGCGTGGCGGGCCAGGGCGGCCTGGATCCGGGCCGTGGCGTCGTCGTAGAAGCTGCGAGGCATGATCAGCGGCTCGCCGGCATGCCAGAGCAGGGTGATGTCGTCCCCAACGAACGGGCTCTCCAACACGCGGTCGAGAATCGGATCGAGCAGCTCAGGCGCCAACCGCGCCCGGTTGGCGCGGTCCGGCAGGTAGCAGTAGTCGCAGTTGAGGTTGCAGTAGGGGGTCGGCTGGACCACCAGCAGGGAGATGGGCCCGTACGTCGTCCCAGGCACTGGCGATTGCGGCACCAGCACTACCAGTTGCGGAAAGCGGCGCCACCGCGATAGCCATTGGCAAAGCCGCCACCGCCGTAGCGACCGTTCACAAAACCACCGCCGCCATTCACGAACCGTCCGGCGCCGTAATAGGGGTGGGCGTTGGCAAAGCCGCCGTAGGCCGGTGCGTTCACCCAGCCACCTCGACCGCCGTTCACAAAACCGGCGGAGAGCAGCATCGGTTCGGTCGGTTCAGCAGAGCCGTTCATGCCCTCGATCTGAACACCCCGATCGCGGAACGCTGCACTGATCCGTTTGAGCCGGGCATCAATCGAGGCACCCTCAAGCTGAGTGGAGGCGACCTGCGTGGAGGCGGCCTGCGCAGCCGAGCCACTCAGGGCCGCAAGAGCCAGCAGCAAACCCAGCAGGCCGGCGCGGGAGGTGATGGTCATGGGAGACACTCCTGAAACTCAGTTGGCGGATGGGGCGCCAGCGGCGGCAGCCGAGGGCGTGGTGAGGCGGATCTGCTCATGGGTGAGCAACACGGTTTCGAAGTAGGCCTTGATCACCTCAGGCGGTAACTGCAGCGCACTCCGGGGTCCGAGCCAGCGATCCACCGTGGCCACCGCGCTGGCCTCACCCTGCAGATAGCCCTGCAGCAGCTTGGCGATCGCCACATTCGCCAGGTTGCGGAAGGTGGAATTGTTCTCGGGGAGGATGCAGCCCACGGCGTAGCGGGCGTAGGCCTCGCCGGGCACGAGGGCATAGCCCTTGGCGGCATCGCGCGGCAGGCTCGCGGCCAGAACGATCGAATCACCGGCCACCCCATCCAGCTTGCCCGCCACCAGGGCCGCCACCGCCGCCTCCAACGTGGCCTGGGGAACCGCCACCGCCTTCGGCTGCAGGCTGGCGAGGGCGGCGGCCCCCAGGGAGCCCGGAACCACACCGATCCGCTTGCCCGCCAGCGAGGCCGCCGTACCGTCGAGCCGACCTGAGCGGGTGAGCACACGAATGCCCGAGAGGCTGAAGGGCAGCGTGTAGTCGACGAACATCTCGCGCTCCCAGGTGAACTGGGCGCCGCAGGACAGATCGAGATCGCCGCGACTCACCTGGCGGAACAACACCGCAGGATCCACCACGGAGTCGTACACCACCTTGATCGGCTTGCCCAGGTAGGCCGAGACCTCGGCCGCGATCCGATTGGCCACATCCAGCGAGAGCCCCACCCGCTGGCCGCCCACCACCACGCTGTAGGGGGGCAGCTCGGAGGGCCCGCCCAGGCTGAGTTCGCCCGTGCGGGCCGCCCGCTCCATCACCGTTTCAGCCGACGCCGCCAGGGGAGCCACCAGCCCGGCGATCATCCCGAAGGCAAGGGCCACGCGACGCAGGAGAGGGCGATGGCGCACAGAACCTCCGTGTAGGGAGAGTGATGAACGAACTTTGAAGGCTCCAAAGTTCCAGCGCAAAGCGAGAGCCCGCAAGTGAGGCGATTCTTCACCAAAGCCACACAATCAACACCACTGCGAAATAGCCACCGGCGCAAAAGTTCGCCGTTTTGATCAAAGCCGCCGCCATCCGCAGGTCGGCGGCGGACCGGATTACGGAACGCCTCAGCCGTCGAAACGCATGCTCAGATCCAGCCAGGGGCTGCGGGTGATCGGGGCACTGGTGGAGATCAGATCGATACCGGTGGCGGCGTAGGCACGCAACTGGTCAGGTTGAACGCCGGAGGCCTCCAACACCACGGCCCCAGCTCCGGCCCGCGAGGCCGCCCGGGCCCGCAGCTGGGGCACCAGCTGCTGGAGCTCAGCGGGGGCGAACTCATCGAGCAGCACGCCGTCGGCGCCCGCCTCCACGGCCGCCAGGGCTTCAGCAGCGGTTTCCGCCTCCACAATCACCCGAGCCGGCCAGGGAGCGGAGGCCCGCACCGCCGCGATCGCCGGAGCCACACCGCCAGCCCAGGCCAGGTGGTTCTCCTTGAGCATCGCCGCGTCGTCGAGCCCCAGGCGGTGGTTGAGGCCACCACCGCAGCGCACGGCGTACTTCTCCAGCTGGCGCAGACCCGGGCTGGTCTTGCGGGTGTCGGCCAGGGCCACCCCGGTGCCCGCCAGAGCCGCCACCAGGGCGGCCGTTGCCGTGGCGATCCCCGAGAGGCGCATCGCCAGGTTGAGGGCGGTGCGCTCACCCGCCACCAGGGCCGTTGCGGCGCCCTCCAGTTCCAGCAGCCGCTGCCCTGCCACCACCGGCATGCCATCCGCCACCAACAGCCGCACCTGCAACTGAGGATCCAGCAGGCGGAACAGGGGCTCCAGCAACACGCCACCGCAGAACACACCGTTGTGCTTGGCCAGCCAGTGGGCCCGGCCGCTGCGTCCCTGCAGGGCCGGGGCCGTCAGGTCGCCGCGGCCGATGTCTTCCATCAGCCAGGCCCGCAACTGCTCCTGCAACGCCGGCGTGGGCTGCCAATGGGCCATGGGGGGCGGGCAAGCGGTGGGCGGGAGTCTGCCAACTTCTACAGGGTTCATCGATCCGCAGCAGGCGAGGCAGGCCCGAGCCGTGGCGCTACTTGCCGATGCAGAAGCGGGAGAACACCCGATCCAGCACCGCTTCGCTCACCTCCTCACCGGTGATCTCCCCCAGTCCCCGAACCGCCGCCCGCAGGTCGATGGTCCAGAAATCCCAGGGCAGCTGCTGGGCGGCGGCCTCCTGGCTGCGCTCCAGCGCGGCGGCCGCCTGCGCCGCCAGATCCCGCTGGCGGCGGTTGAGAGCCACCTGCAGCCCCTGGTTGCCGCTGCAGCCGCAGCACTCCAACAGGGCACGCTCCAGATGCTCCTGGCCATCGCCGCTGAGGGCGCTGATGCGGACATCGGCCTCAACCGGCTCCGCCAAGGCACCCTGATCGGCCTTGTTGCCCACCACCAGCACGGGGACCTCGGAGGGCACCAGCTGGCGCAGCTCCTGATCGGCCTCCGTCCAGCCAGCCGTGAGGTCGAACAGCAGCAGCACCACGTCCGCCGCGGCCAGGGCGGCCCGGCTGCGCTCGATCCCCAGCCGCTCCACCGGATCGTCGGTGACGCGGATGCCGGCCGTGTCCAGCAGGGTGAGGGGCACGCCCTGGATCACCAGCTCGCTCTCCACCAGGTCGCGGGTGGTGCCGGGCAGATCGGTCACGATCGCCCGCTCGGTGCGACTGAGCCGGTTGAGCAGGCTGGATTTGCCCACGTTGGGGCGACCCACGATCGCCACCTTGAGGCCATCGCGCAGCAGCTGCCCCCGCGCGCCATCGGCCACCAGCTGCTCGAGCTCGGCGGTCACCCGCCGCAACTCCGCCGCCACGGCCTGGCCGTCCAGGGGCGGCAGATCCTCCTCGAAATCCACCCGGGCCTCCAGCTCCGCCAGCTGATCAAGCAGCCGCTCCCGCAAAGCGCCGATGCGGCGCTGCAGGCCACCATCGAGCCCCGCCATCGCCAGCTGGGCCGCCCGGCGGCTGCGGGCCGTGACCAGCTCACTCACCGCCTCAGCCCGGGTGAGATCGAGGCGGCCATGGAGAAAGGCCCGCTGGCTGAATTCACCGGCGCCGGCCCGGCGGGCCCCGGCCGCCAGCACCAGCTCCAGCACCCGCTGCACACAGATCAGGCCTCCGTGGCAGTGGAACTCCACCACGTCTTCACGGGTGAAGCTGCGGGGGGCCTTCATCAACAGCAGCAGGGCCTCATCCACCCGCTCGCCGCTGGCGGGGTCCACCACGTGGCCGTAGAGCACCCGATGGCTCTCCCAGGGCTGCTCACCGGGAGCCACGAACAGGCGCCGGCCGATGGCCTCGGCGTCGGGGCCCGAGAGGCGCACGATCGCCACGCTGCCCTCGCCGGGGGCGACGGCGGTGGCAATGGCTGCAATGGTGTCCTCCAACAAGGGCAACCCCGGCAGGGCCGGGAGGGCTCGCAATCCCTCCAGTGTCACGCCCGGGCTTCAGATCTGGGGGGAAGCCGGGCACGGCATCCGAACGCCATGGCCTGCAGGCGGCTAGCCGATGCCGGTGCGGGCGATGTCGAGCACGTCGGCCATGGAGCGGATCTGATCCATGGTGGTGCGCAGCTGGACCGCACTGGCGAGCTCCACCCGCAACTCGATGCGGGCCGGCTTGCCGGGGTTGGTGCGCACGCGCGCATCACTCACGTTGATGCGGTGGTCGGAGAGGCGGGTGAGGATGTCCTTGAGCACGCCCACGCGATCGAGCACTTCGATGCGGAGCTGCACGGGATAACGGCGGCGCTGGTCATCGGCCAGGGGATTCCAGCGCACGGGCAGCCGCCGTTCAGCGGGCACAGGTGCGAGGTTGGCGCAGTCCTGGCGGTGGATGGTGATGCCGTGGTTGCCCAGGGCCACCGAGCCCACGATCGCCTCTCCGGGTAGCGGGGTGCAGCATCCCCCCAGCCGGTATTCCAAGCCCTCGAGGCCGAGAATCGGACTGGTATCGCCGTGGGCCGAGCCTGGCGGCGCGGCAGCGGCCTGCTCGCCCTGGGCCGAGACATTGCGGGCCAGCTCCTCATTGCTGAGCACGGGTGCGGAGGCCGCGCTGGCGATGCGGATCTCCTCGCGCAGGCGATTGAGCACCTGCTGCAGGGTCACGCCGCCGAAACCGATGGAGGCCAGCAGATCGTCGGTGCCCACGAGGTTGCAGCGCCTGGCCACCCTGGCCATGGCCTCACCATTGAGCAGGGCATCAAACCCGTCGCGGCCCAGTTCCCGCTCCAGCATCGCCGTGCCGCGCAGGATGTTCTCCTCGCGATGGCTCTTCTTGTACCACTGGCGGATGCGATTGCGGGCCGTGGGGGTGGCCACGAAGTTGAGCCAGTCGAGACTGGGATGGGCACTCTTGGCCGTCACGATCTGCACGAAATCGCCGTTCTGCAGTGGCGTGGCCAGCGGGCAGAGGCGATCATTGATGCGCACACCCTGGCAGTGATTGCCCACCTCTGAGTGGATGCGATAGGCAAAATCCACCGCGGTTGAACCCTTGCGCAGGCCCACCACATCACCGCTGGGGGTGAACACGAACACCTCCTCATCGAAGAGGTCTTCCTTGATCGAGCGCAGGAAATCACCACTGTCTTCGCCAACGCCATCCTTCTGCCAGTCCACCAGCTGCCGCAGCCAGTTGAACCGCTCGGCATCGGCGCCGGAGGCCGCGGGTGAACCGCCTTCCTTGTATTTCCAGTGGGCGGCGATGCCGAATTCAGCCACCCGATGCATCTCGGCGGTGCGGATCTGCACCTCGATCGGCCGGTGCCGGCCGATCACCGCCGTATGCAGCGACTGATAGCCATTAGGCTTGGGCAGGCCGATGTAGTCCTTGAAGCGACCGGGAATCGGGCGGAAGGTGTCGTGCACCACCGCCAATGCCCGATAACAGCTCTCCAGGTTCGGGCAGATGATGCGCAGGGCCGCCACGTCGTAGATCTCGTGGAAGGCCTTCTGCTGGCGCTGCATCTTGCTCCAGATGCCATAGAGATGCTTGGGGCGGCCACTCACCTCACAGTTCTGCAGCCCCACGGCCGCCAGCCGATCCCGCAGCAGCTGCACTGTGACCCCCAGCCGCTCCTCGCGCTCACTGCGCTTGCTGGCCACCTGCTGCTGGATCTCGCGGAACGCCTCCGGCTCCAGGATCTTGAAGGCCAGATCCTCCAGTTCCCACTTCAAGCGGCCGATGCCGAGGCGGTTGGCCAGGGGCCCGTAGATCTCACGGGTTTCCCGGGCGATCCGCTGCTGCTTCTCGAGCTTGAGGGCTCCGAGGGTGCGCATGTTGTGCAGCCGATCGGCCAGCTTCACCAGCACCACGCGGATGTCGCTGGCCATGGCCAGGAACATGCGGCGCAGGTTTTCGGCCTGGGCCTCGGTCTTGTTGGTGAAGTGGATGCCGCCCAGCTTGGTGACGCCCTCCACCAGGCCCCGCACCTCGGCGCCGAAGTGCTGCTCGATCTCCTCGGGGGTGACGTCGGTGTCCTCCACCACGTCGTGCAGGAAGCCGGCGGCGATCACGCCGGCGCTGGCACCGATGTCGCGCAGCAGGTCGGCCACCGCCACCGGGTGAATGATGTACGGCTCACCGCTGGCGCGTACCTGGCCGTCGTGCAGCTGGAAGGCGAAATCAAAGGCCGAGGCCAGCAGGGCTTCGGCATCGGTGGGGCAACTCTCGCCCGCGCCAGGAGGCACATGCTCAATGCAGCGCCGCAGCCACTCAGGCAGGAGAATGCCGTAGTCGTCCGGGGTGCGGATCGCGCGACGCCCCAGGGGAACGGACGGGACAACCGCGTCAGCCGTGGGGGGCGCCGCCTTGAGCATTGCGCTCTGCGTTTCCTTCCATCGTATGCAGCGGGCGACACAGTCGGTGCATTGGTGCGGGTTTGCGGTCCAAGCTGGTGGCGACCCGCGCCCCAGCTGCACCGCCATGGCCGCGCCCTCCACCACCGGCCCGGTGCTTGCCCTCGAGCAACTGCTGGTGCAGTACCCCGGGGCCGAGGAGCCCACCCTCAACGGCCTCGATCTCGTCTTGAACCGGGGCGAGCGGCTGGCGCTGGTGGGCCCCTCCGGCTGCGGCAAGAGCACCGTGGCCCGGGCCGTGCTGCAGCTGTTGCCCCAGGGAAGCCGCTGCAGTGGTGGCCTCATGCTCGCGGGCCACGATCCGCGCCTGCTGCGGCGCTCAGCCCTGCGCCACCTGCGCGGCGAAGCCGTGGGGCTGGTGTTCCAGGACCCGATGACGCGGCTCAACCCGCTGCTCACCATCGGCGACCACCTGGCCGACACCCTGGCTGAACACCGGCCCCGCTGGCGGCGGCGGCAGGTGCGACGGCGAGCCGAGGAGCTGTTGGAGCGGGTGGGCATCCGCCCCGATCGCTACGGCAGCTATCCCCATGAATTCAGCGGCGGCATGCGACAGCGCCTGGCCATCGCCCTGGCCATGGCCCTGGAGCCACCCCTGGTGATCGCCGATGAGCCCACCACCAGCCTGGATGTGGCGGTGGCGGGGCAGGTGATGGCCGAACTGAACCAGCTGTGCGAGGAATCCGGCAGCGCACTGCTGCTGATCAGCCACGATCTGGCCATGGCGGGGCGCTGGTGCCAGCAGATCGCGGTGCTCAACCACGGCCAGCTGGTGGAGCAGGCCCCGGCCCACCAGCTGCTGAGCCAGCCCCGTTCCGCCCTGGCCCGGCGGCTGGTGGGGGCCGCCCGCGCCCGGGAGGGCAGCCACACCCCGGCTGCGCCGGCCCAGGCGCCGCTGCTGCTGGAGCTGGAGGCCCTGCGCTGCTGGCACCCGCTGCCGTCGCTGCCCTGGCGGAAGCGCTGGCACAAGGCGGTGGACGGCGTGAGCCTGCGGCTCCACGCGGGGGAAACCATCGGCGTGGTGGGGGCCTCCGGCTGCGGCAAGAGCACCCTCTGCCGGGCGCTGATGGGCCTGGCGCCGGTGCAGGGGGGCACGGTGCGGCTGCAGGGCCAGAGCCTGCGGGAGCTGCGGGGCCGGGAGCTGCAACGCGCCCGCCGCCGGATCCAGATGGTGTTCCAGGACCCCCTGGCCTGCCTCAACCCGGCGATGCGTGTGGGCGAGGCCATCGCCGACCCCCTGTTGATCCATGGCCTGGCTCGGAGCAGCGCGGCCCGCCAGAGGGCCCGGGAGCTGCTGGCGGCCGTGGGACTCAACCCACCGGAAGCGTTCGAGAACCGCCTGCCCCGCCAGCTCTCGGGCGGCCAGCAGCAGCGGGTGGCCATCGCCCGGGCCCTGGTGCTGGAGCCCCAGGTGCTGCTCTGCGATGAGAGCGTGAGCATGCTCGATGCCGAGGTGCAGGCGGAGGTGCTGCAGCTGCTGCGGGAGCTGCAGCAACGGCTGGGCCTGGGGCTGATCTTCGTGACCCACGACCTCTCCGTGGCCAGCGGCTTCTGCCAGCGGGTGATCGTGCTCGACGGCGGCCGCATCGTGGAGCAGGGCCCCGGCGATCAGCTGCTGGCGGATCCCCGCGCCGCCATCACGCGCACACTGGTGGAGGCGTGCCCGCGCCTGCCCGCCGCCTGAGCAGGGCCAGCAGCTTTTCGAACACCGGCGGCAGGGGAGCCTCAAACAGCAGCCGCTCGCGGCTGATCGGGTGATCAAGCCCCAGCTGGAACGCGTGCAGCGCCTGCCCGCTCAGGGCCATGGGCAACTTGCGGCAGCGGCTGTAGGTGGGATCCCCCACGATCGGATGGCCCATGTGGGCGCAGTGCACCCGAATCTGGTGGGTGCGGCCGGTGTCGAGCTTGAAGCGCAGCAGCGAGTAGTCGCCCAGACGCTCCAGCAGGGTCCAGTGGGTGCAGGCATGGCGGCCGGAACCGTCGTGCACCACGGCGTATTTCTTGCGGTCGGAGGGGTGGCGGCCGATGGCGCCGATGATCGTGCCGTGATCCGCCTGGGGCACGCCGTGCACCACCGCCAGGTAGTCGCGCGAGGCCACCCGCTGCTGGATCTGCACCTGCAGCTTCACCAGGGCCTCCTGGCTCTTGGCCACCACGATGCAACCGGTGGTGTCCTTGTCGAGCCGGTGCACGATGCCGGGACGCATCTCGCCGCCGATGCCGGGCAGATCGGGGCAGTGGTGCAACAGGCCGTTCACCAGGGTGCCGTCCTTATTGCCCGGCGCCGGGTGCACCGTGAGGCCGGCGGGCTTGTTGAGCACGATCAGGTGCTCGTCTTCGAAGAGCACATCCAGGGGGATGGCCTGGGGGATCAGATAGGGCAGGGGCTCCGGTGGGGGCATCCACAGCTCCACCGTGTCGTTCTGGCGCAGGGGGGTCTTGGCACGGCCCGTGACGCCGTTCACGCGCACATAGCCGGCATCGATGAACTTCTGGATCCGGGCCCGGCTCTGCTCCGGCCGCTGGGCCACCAGCCAGCGATCGAGCCGCATCGGCAGCGGCCTGGGATACGTGAGCGTGAGCAGCTCGCCTTCGCCCTCGCCGAATGCGCTCACGGCAACTCCAGGGCGATCGGGCCGAGCACGCCACGGCGGAAATCGTCGAGGAGGCGCTGGGCCATGCGGGCTGTGTCGCCGCTGGTGTGACGAGCGGCCGCGGCCTCCAGCCAGGCGCTGGCATCGGGCCGGGGCGCCCGGGGGATCCCGACTTCGACCGCGCCTCCGGAATTCTGTACAGCCTGTACAGAATTCCGGAGTGCCGTTGCGGCTTCAGCCGGCACCAGCGCTGTTGGCACCACCCCGTAGCGGCGCTCCAGCAACCCCGCCGGCACCCCGGCGGCGGTCACCGCCTCCAGCCCGGCCAGCACCTGCACAAACGCCATCGCCACCGCCTCGCCGTCATAGGCCGCCTGGCCGATGTCGTCGCAAAGGGCCAGGCGCAGGGCCGCCAGCTGGTCGTCCAGCCGGGGCGGCAGCACCCCGGGGGCATCGAGCAGATCCAGATCCTGGCCGAGGCGCACCCAGCGCAGGCTGCGGGTGACGCCAGCGCGACGGGCACTGTCCACCACCTTCTGGCGCACCAACCGGTTGATCAGGGCCGATTTGCCCACATTCGGGAACCCCAGCATCAGCGCCCGCACCGGCCGGGGCTTCATGCCGCGGCCCGTGCGCCTGGCATTGAGAGCCTCTCCGGCACGAATGGCGGCCTGCTGCAGCTGCTTAACGCCGGTGCCGGCCTTGGCATCACACCACCAGGGGGTCTGGCCGCGGGCGCGGAACCAGGCGTCCCAGAGTTGGCGTGCCTCGGCGCTCACCATGTCGCGGCGGTTGATCACCAGCAGATGCTGCTTGCCCTGGATCCAGCGCTGCAGCCGCGGATGCCCCGTGGCGGTGGGGATGCGGGCATCGCGCACCTCGATCACCAGATCCACCTTGGCCAGGTTGTCGGTGAGGGAGCGCTCCGCCTTGGCGATGTGGCCCGGGTACCACTGGATCGCCGGGGCGGCGCTGCTGAGCAGGTCGGCCTCCATCAAGGCACCACCAGAACGGGACAGGGGGCCAGCTGAATCACACGGGAGGCGGTGCTCGGGGCCTCATCGGCCTCCAGGCTGAGGCCGCGGGTGCCCATCACGATCACGTCGGCGTTGATCTCATCGGCCACATCGCAGATCACAAAGGCGGGCTTGCCCTCACGCTCGAGCACCTCGCACTCCAATCCCTGCTCCTGGAAGCGCTGGCGGGCCTGGTCGAGCAGCTGAGCCACGGCGGTGGGGTCATCTTGGCCGGGCTCCACCACCGAGAGCACCACCAGTCGGCTGTGGTGCTGCTGGGCCAGCTTCAGGGCCGTGGCAGCGGTTTCGGCAGCCTGGCGGCTGCGGTCGATGGGGAACAGAACGATCTCGAACATGGCCGGCCGGCCGGTGCCTCCTCTGTCTAGCGCCAGTGTCCCGCTCCAGGGGTCATGGGATCAGACCTTGACCGGCCCGCTAAATTCTCCCGACCGTTCTTCTTGTAACGCCATGGCGAAGCGCTCCCTGGCCAGCCTCTCCGCTGACTCCCTGCGCGGCAAGCGCGTGCTGGTCCGGGTCGACTTCAACGTGCCCCTCGACGAGGCCGGTGCCATCACCGATGACACCCGTATCCGCGCCGCCCTGCCCACCATCAACGACCTCACCGGCAAGGGTGCCAAGGTGATCCTGGCCGCCCACTTCGGCCGTCCCAAGGGCCAGGTGAACGAGGGCATGCGCCTCACCCCGGTGGCCGCCCGCCTGGCCGAGCTGCTCGGCAAGCCCGTGGTGAAGACCGACAGCTGCATCGGCCCCGACGCCGAGGCCAAGGTGGCCGCCATGGCCGAGGGCGATGTGGTGCTGCTGGAGAACGTGCGCTTCTTCGCCGAGGAGGAGAAGAACGAGGGCGACTTCGCCAAGCAACTGGCGTCGCTCGCCGATGTGTATGTGAACGACGCCTTCGGCGCCGCCCACCGGGCCCACGCCTCCACCGAGGGCGTGACCCAGTACCTGAGCCCCAGCGTGGCCGGCTACCTGATGGAGAAGGAGCTCCAGTACCTGCAGGGCGCCATCGATGAGCCCAAGCGCCCCCTGGCCGCGATCGTGGGCGGCTCCAAGGTGAGCTCCAAGATCGGCGTGCTCGAAGCCCTGATCGACAAATGCGACAAGGTGCTGATCGGCGGCGGCATGATCTTCACCTTCTACAAGGCCCGCGGCCTGGCGGTGGGCAAGAGCCTGGTGGAAGAGGACAAGCTGGAACTGGCCAAGGAGCTGGAGGCCAAGGCGGCCGCCAAGGGCGTGCAGCTGCTGCTGCCCACCGATGTGGTGCTGGCCGACAACTTCGCCCCCGACGCCAATAGCCAGACCGTTTCGATCAACGCCATCCCCGATGGCTGGATGGGGCTCGACATCGGCCCCGACTCGATCAAGGCCTTCCAGGAAGCCCTGGCCGACTGCAAAACCGTGATCTGGAACGGCCCCATGGGGGTGTTCGAGTTCGACAAGTTCGCCGCCGGCACCAACGGCATCGCCCACACCCTGGCCGACCTGAGCGCCAAGGGCTGCTGCACGATCATCGGCGGCGGTGACTCCGTGGCCGCCGTGGAAAAGGTGGGTGTGGCCGACAAGATGAGCCACATCTCCACCGGCGGCGGCGCCAGCCTGGAGCTGCTGGAAGGCAAGGTGCTGCCCGGCGTGGCCGCCCTGGACGAGGCCTGAGCTCCCTAGTAGGAGCCACCGGAGCTGGGGGGCTGGCCGCCGCCATAGGGGCGTGGGGCCGGACGCCCCTCCCAGCTCCTGAGAACTTTCCAGCTGGGCAGGCCAAAGCGCCGCTGGATCTCCATCAGCTCGGTCATCTCCTGGCGCCGTAGCTCCATGCGACTGCGCTGGCCGGCCTGCACACAGGCCTGCACCGCCTCCTGGCTCGCGGCCTGGCCGAGGCAGCGCTCGCTCTGATCCATCAGCGTGATGCGCCGGCCATGCAGCCGCTGCTCGAGGCTGCGCTGGGCCTGCACATAGGCGCGGCGCTGGCTGGGGCTCAGCCGGGTGAGCGCCTCCACCTGCTGGCGCTGCATGGCCTGGCGTTGCTCCTGGTGGGGCGTGCCCGGGCCTGGGCCCTGGGGCTGCTGGGCGAGGGCGGTGCCACTGCCGAGCAGCAGCGCGGCCGCCAGGGCTGGAAGGGTGTGAGGGGCCATGAAAGGCGATCAGAAGCGGACCGCTCCATGCTCCGCAGCCCCCCGGGGCCAGGTGTGTCTGGGGGGCCGCCAAGCTGTGACCAGATCCAACTCAACCCGCCAAACCCTGCAGGCTGGCCCCACCCCCCGGCTGCAGCGAACGGCCCCGAAACACCACCGCAAAGCCCTCGGGGCTGCGGATGGCCTCCAGCCCTCCGCCATGGGCCCCCGCCACCCGCGCCGCGATCGCCAGCCCCAGGCCGCAGTGGCCCAGCCCGCCCCGGGCCCGGTCGAGCCGCTGGAAAGGGAGCAGCGCCTGATCCCACTGCTCCGGGGGAATCCCGGGGCCCCGATCCCACACCTCAATCCGGAAGCCCTCAGCGCCAGGGCCATCCGGGCGCAGCACCAGCCGCAGCGGAGCGGAACCATGGCTGAGGGCGTTGTCGATCAGGTTGCCGATGGCCCGCGCCAGGGCCGTGGGCTGCACCCAGCGCTCCAGGGGCGGCAGATCCAGCTGCAGCTGCTCCGCCTCGATCGGGGCGCTGAGTTCGGCCAGCAGCTGCTCCAGGGGCACCGCCACCACCGCTTCCGCATCGGCCCCACCGGCAAAGAGCAGGAACTGGCCGGTGATGCGCTCCAGGGCGTCGAGATCGGCGGCGGAGCGCTCCCGGTCTGCCGGTTCAGGCCTGGCCAGCCCCAGCCGCAGCCGCAGGCGGGTGAGCGGACTCTTGAGGTCGTGGGCGATGCCGGCCAGCATGGTGGTGCGGTCGCGCTCATTGGCCGCCAGCCGCTGCACCATGGCGTTGAAGCGGCCCGTGAGCCGCCGCACGGCCCCGGTGCCCCGCTCAGCCAGGGGGGCCGGCTGGCGCGGGTCCAGTCCCACCCGCCCCAGGGCCTGCTCCAACCCCTGCAGGGGCCGCTGCACCTCCAGCCAGAGGAACAGCAACGAGGCCGACACGCTGCCCGCCAGCAGAGCCAGGGTGAGCAGCAGCGGATCGGGGGGCCAGCGCTGGGGCGAGCGCAGGGGGGTGAACAGCCACACCGGCTCCAGGGGAGAGAGCAGCTCCACCCACACGCCACGGGGGGGGCCAGCCGCCGGCAGCACCCGTGGGCAATGGGCCAGCTGGCGGCAGAGCTGGGCCCGCAGGCGCTGGGCCTGCACCGCCAATCGCCCGTCGCCGCCGCTGGGTGGCTGTTCCCCCACCCGCAGCGGCAGCCCGCTCAGGCGTGAGAGGGCCGAGGGGGGCAGCCGGTCGAGGGCCAGCTCCCCCAGCCGCAGGTTGAAGGCCACCTCAGGGCCCATCTGGGCGATCTGGGCCCGCTCCAGGCGCTGGGCCAGCAGCGCCTGGAGCACCACCAGGCCCAGGGCCGACACCCCCGCCCCCACCAGGGTGTACTTAACGGCTGCGGGGCTGGCCATCGGGCACGAACACGTAGCCGTAGCCCCACACCGTCTGCAGGTAGCGGGGCCGGCTGGGATCGGGTTCCACCAACTTGCGCACCCGCGACACCTGCACATCCATGCTGCGGCTGTCGGTGTCGGAATCCGGCCCACGGGCCAGCTCGATCAGCCGCTCCCGCGACAGGGGCCGGTGGGGGTGCTGCACGAAGGCCACCAGCAGGCTGAACTCACCGCTGGTCATCAGCACCGGCTGGCCGGCCCGCTCCAGGGCCCTGGCCGCCAGATCGAGCACGTTCTCGCCGAAGCGCACCACCCGCCCCTCGGCCACGGGGGTGCCGGCGGGCAGCGCCACCCGCCGCCGCAGCACCGCCTCGATCCGGGCCGTGAGCTCCCGGGGCAGGAAGGGCTTGCCCAGGTAGTCGTCGGCCCCCTGTTCGAGGCCGATGATCCGATCCACCGCATCGCCCCGGGCGGTGAGCATCACCACGGGCAGATCGTCGCCGCCATCGCGCAGGCGCCGCAGCAGGGTGAGGCCGTCATCGCCGGGGAGCATCAGATCGAGCACCACCAGATCGGGGCGCTGGCTCTCCAGCCTGGCCATCAGCTGCTCACCGCTGGCCAGGCAGCGCACGTCGTAGCCCTGGTCGGTGAGATAGGTGCCCAGCAGGCGCCGCTGCTCGGGGTCATCGTCCACCACCCAGATCCGCTGAGGCTTGCCCAAGGGGCCGCAAGTCGCTGGCCCGACTGTATGGAGATCGGGGCCGCCGGACCGTGAGGGAAGGATCTGGTCACACCTTCGGGGCACTGCGACCCTGGCTGGCGGCGAGGCTGTCCATAGCGTGGAGCCAGCGTGGAGCCATGCGGGTGTTGCGGCCATCAGTGATGACCTCCCGGCTGGCCCTGACGCTGGCGCTGGTTCAGGCTCTGCTCCAGGCGGGGCTGGGCCTGTGGACACCGGCGCTGGCCCAGAGCCCCGCCGAGCTGGAGGCCTACCAGCGGCGGCTGGAGCAGCTGTTTGAGCGGCTCGACCGCAACGGCGATCGCCGCCTCACCCCAGATGAGGTGGAGGGCCACCCCTACCTGGAGCGGCATTTCCAGCGCCTGGATCGCCAGGGACGGGGCCACCTGGTGCCGAGCGACCTCACGCCCACCAACCCCGCCGCCCGGGGGGAACGGGCGCGAAAGTTCTTCAGCAGAGCCGACCGCAATGGCGACGGCAGGCTCGACCGCAACGAAGCGGAGCCCTATCCCTGGCTGCAGCGTCGCTTCAACGATGCCGATGCCAACGGCGACGGTGTGGTGACCCGCGACGAGCTGCGCCAGCTGCGGCGGCGGCAAGCTGGCGGCTCCTGAAGCCCGAACCCCATGACGGCCTCCAGCCTGCCCCGCGTTGCCGTTCTGGGCCTGGGCTGCCTCGGCCAGCCGATGGCCGCCAACCTGCTGCGGGCGGGGCTGCCGCTCACGGTGCACAACCGCGATCGCCGCAAGGAAGAGGCCCTGGCCGCCGCGGGGGCCCGCCGGGCGGCCTCAGCCGCGGCCGCCGTTGCCGAGGCCGACCTGGTGCTGCTGTGCCTCAGCGACGACCGCGCCGTGGAGGCCGTGCTGCTGGGAGCCCCGGCCGCTCCATCCCTGGACACTCCCGAAATCTGTACAGCCTGTACAGATTTCGGCAGGACGCCGGTGAGCGCGCCGCCCGGCGCCCTGGAGGGCCTGCGGCCAGGGGCCCTGGTGATCGACACCTCCACCATCAGCCCCGCCACCAGCCGGCGCCTGGCGGCCACCCTGGCCGAGCGCGGCGTGGGCTACATCGATGCGCCGGTGACGGGGGGCACCGAGGGGGCCCGGGCCGGCACCCTCTCGGTGCTGGTGGGCGGAGCCGCGGCCCATCTGGAGCGGGCCCGGCCGGTGCTGGAGCTGATCGGCAGCCGCATCAGCCACTTCGGGCCGGTGGGCTGCGGCCAGGAGGCCAAGGCGGTGAACCAGGTGCTGGTGGCGGGCAGCTACGCCGCCGTGGCCGAAGCCCTCGCCCTGGCCCAGCGCCTGGGGTTGCCCGAAGCCGAGCTGGTGGAGGCCCTCAAGGGCGGTGCCGCGGGCTCCTGGGCCCTGGAGCACCGCAGCCGCCCGATGATCGAGAACCAATACCCCCTCGGCTTCCGGCTGGCCCTGCACCGCAAGGACCTGGCCATTGCCCTGGAGGCGGCCGGCGCCCAGCAACTGGAGCTGCCGATCACCGCCCGGGTGGCCGCCATCGAGGATGCCCTGATGGCCGCCGGCCACGGCGAAGAGGATGTCTCCGCCCTGGCCCGCTGGTTCCGCCGCGACGGGGTCAGAGGCTGAGGCTGGCCTTGTCGGCCACCACCCGCACCTGCTTGGTGGCGGAGACGATGCCCTTGGGATGCACCAGCAGCACCCCCCAGGTCTGGATGCCGGGCTGGTACGGGGCCTGCACGGTCTTGAACAGACCGCCGCCACCGAGGGCTTCCAGGGACAGATCGGGGCTCTGGAAGCGCAGCTGCTCCTGGGGGCTCACGGGCTTGATCGCCCCGGCCGCCAGGTCTCCATCGAGGGGATCATCGAAGACCACGTCGAGGTCGTAGCGCTGGCCGGTGAGCACGGCATCGGGGATCTGCAAACTCACCGCCAGATCGGTTGCACCGCTGCGCAGCAGCGAGCTCTCGCGGATCACCTCCTGGCGGTTGAAGCGGTTGCCGCTGGCACCCAGCACCAGCAGCTGCCGCGCCTCGAAGCGGAAGCTGTGGGGCCCGTCCTGGCGGGTGCCCGTCACCAGCACCTCGGCGGTGGGGCGTCCATCCCTGAGCGGCGTGCCGGCGCTGACGCTCCAGCGGGCGTCGGGAAAGCGCTCCCGCAGCGCCGAGCGGCGTTGCTCCAGCTGGGCCGGATCCAGGCCAGGACCCGCCTCCACCAGGGCCGCCAGGGCTCCTGGGCCTGGAGTGTTCAGGGCGCCCTGGAGGGCCTCCAGGGTGGGAGCCGCCCGCAGGGGCGTCGCCATCACCAGGGCCGCCAGGGCAGCGGCGGCCGGCAGGAGCGGGCGAAGCGACACGTTCGGCAGGGCGGGAGTTGGCTTTTAAGTTAGGCGCGCCCAATGGCGATGCCCATGCCCAGGCTCCTGATTGCCGCCAGCGGCACCGGCGGGCACCTGTTCCCGGCCCTGGCGGTGGCCGAGGCCCTGCCACCCGCCTGGACCATCCACTGGCTGGGGGTGCCCGACCGGCTTGAGCGCCAGCTGGTGCCGAGCACCTATCCGCTGCACACGATCCAGGCCGGCGGCCTCCAGGGCCGGGGCCTGCGCAAGCTCTGGCAGTTGATCCGGCTGCTCGGCTCCAGCGTGGCGGTGCGGCAGCTGATCCGGCGCGAACGGATCCAGGTGGTATTCAGCACCGGCGGCTACATCGCCGCGCCGGCGATCCTGGCGGCCCGCTGGTGCGGCATCCCCGTGGTGCTGCATGAATCCAACGGCGTGCCGGGGCGGGTCACGCGGCTGCTGGGGCGGCTCTGCAGCCAGGTGGCGGTGGGCCTGCCCCAGGCGGCGGAACGCCTGCCCCACTGCCAGCCCAGGGTCACCGGAACTCCGGTGCGCCAGGCATTTCTGGCGCCCACCGCCCTGCCCGCCTGGGTGCCCGCCGGGGCGGGCCCCTTGCTGCTGGTGATGGGCGGCAGCCAGGGGGCCGTGGGTCTGAACCGGATGGTGCGGCCACTGCTGCCCCGGCTGCTGGAGGCCGGAGTGCGGGTGGTGCATCTCAGTGGCAGCCACGACCCCGACAGCGGCCAGCTGCAGCACCCGGCCTACGTGGAGCGGCCCTTCAGCGAGGAGATGGCGGCTCTGCTGCAGCACGCCGACCTGGTGATCAGCCGTGCCGGAGCCGGCAGCCTCAGCGAGCTGGCGGTGTGCGGCAGCCCGGCCATCCTGGTGCCCTTCCCGCAGGCCGCCGACCGCCACCAGGACGCCAACGCCGGCGCCGCCGCCGCCCTGGGCGCCGCCGTGATCGTGTGGCAGCACCCGCCCGACCATCCCGCCCTGGAGCAGGCCATCTGGCGGCTGCTGGGCCCACGGCTGCGGGGCGCGACGGGCGGCGTGGATCCGCTGCTCAAGTTGCGGCGCGGCATGGAGCGCCTGGCGGTGCGCGATGCGGATCAACTCCTGGCGGAGTTGCTGAGCGAACTGGTGGCCTGAGGCCCCAGTGCCCTGGACTGATCCCCGGATCTAGACTGGTCGATACCACGACCTGCCGGTGCATGAGGGCCAAGCTGTTTCGCAACGGACGGAGCCAGGCGGTTCGCCTGCCTGCCTGCTTTCGGTTTGAAGGCACAGAGGTGAACATCCGACGCGACGCGGAGAGCGGGGCCGTGGTGCTCAGCCCGGTTCGCTCCTCACCCCTCGACTGGCTGCGACAACGGGCTGAACTTCTGGATCACGATGCAGCGGCCCTGGCGGAGTTTGAAGCGCTGTTTGAGGACATCGACAACCAGGAGCCGGCCCAGGAGCGGAACTGGCCATGAAAACCCGCTTCATGCTCGACACCAACGCCGTGAGGGCCCTGCTGGAAAGGCGCTCAGCGCAGTTGGATCGCTGGTTTGCCGAGGAGCGCTGTTCGATCTCAGCCGTTGTGGCGGCGGAACTGCGCTTTGGCCTGGCACGTCGGCGCATGAGCGCGGAACGCGAGGGCCTGGTGCTGGCGTTGCTGGACGTGCTGCCCACGCAACCCTTTGATGCCAGAGCCGCCATCACCTATGGCCAGCTCCGGGCCGAGCTCGCCGAACAGGGGCTGATCCTGGCAGCGATGGATTTGTTGATCGCAAGCCATGCGCTGGCGATCTCACACGTGCTGATCTCCGCCGACCGCGTCTTCAGCCAGGTGCCGCAATTGAGCTGTCGCAGCTGGGCGTGAATCGGAATGGCCTGAATCCCGCCGAGCCCGCCCTCAACCGCCCAGCTCCCGGCGCAGGGCCTGGATGATGCGGCGATTGCCGGTGCGGCTCTGGTAGCCGATCCGCAGCCAGCTGTCGCCCAACCCCTCGAAGGAGCGGCAGTCGCGCAGCAGGATGCGGTGCCGCTGCTCCAGCTGCTGGCGCAGGGGCTCCAGGCTGCAGGGCTGGCCGCCCCGCTCGCCGCGCACCAGGAGGTAGTTCGCCGCCGACGGCATCGGCACCAGCTCCGGCATGGCCTGCAGCTGCCGCTGCAACCAGGCGCCCTCGCCGGCCACCCAGGCCTGCACGCGAGCGCACCAGCGCCCGTAGAGGCCGGGGTCGTCCATCAGGGCCTCCCCCGCGGCGGCGGCCAGGCTGTTCACGGGCCAGGGGTCGCGCCAGGCGCCCCAACGCCGCAGCCGTTGCGGCTCACCGAGGGCGTAGCCCAGGCGCAGGCCGGCGATGGCGAACAACTTGGTGAGGCTGCGGATCACCACCAGGTTGGGGTGGTGGGCCAGCAAGGGCACCAGCGAGTGGGCCTCGCCGCCCGGCACCAGCGGCAGGAAGGCCTCATCGCAGATCACCAGCGCGAAGCGCTGGAGCAGCGGCTCGAGGCTGGCCCGGCTCCAGAGCTGCCCCGTGGGGTTGTGGGGGTTGGTGATCCACACGGCGTGCGGCGCGGCACCGCCGGGGGACGGCAGCGGCGGCAGGGCGGCCGGACCCGCGGCGAGCCAATCCAGCGGGAGGGGCCAGGGCTCCACGGCTCCTTCCCAGCAGCCCAGGGCGCGCCGGTAGTCGGCAAACCCAGGCTGTGGCAACAGGCTGGCTCCGGCGGCGGCATCACGGGCCGCCCAGGTGAACAGCTCAGCGGCGCCGTTGCCGGGCAGCACCCAGGCGGGGTCGAGCCCATGCCGTGCGGCGATCACCGAGCGCAGGGCCAGGTAACCACGATCGGGGTAGGGCTTGAGGGCCGCGCGCGCCAGGGCTCGCCGCAACTGAGGCGGTGGCGCGAATGGCACCAGCGAGGCGCTGGCATCCAGCAGCTGTCCGGGCCGGCAACCCAGCCGGCGGGCCGCTGCGTCGAGGTTGCCGCCGTGGAGCTCGGGCAAAGGCGAGGCCTGGAAGTGGGCACCAGCCTGATGGATCGGGCCGGATCGACGCCAGCACCGAAGGCCGGTAGAACGGCGTACCCCTCGACCCACCGATGCCGCGGCTGCGTCGCCTGCTCCCCCTGCCGCTGCTCCTGTCCCTGGCAACCGGCGTTGGGGCCACGCTGAGCCAGCCTGTCCTGGCCGCTGATCCCCAGCAGCTGATCCAGCTGCTGGAGCACAGGCGCTGCAAGAACTGCAAGCTGCAGGATGCCGATCTGGTGCGCGCGGATCTGCGCGATGCCCAGCTGAACGGCGCCCTGCTGCAGCGGGCCAACCTGAGTGGGGCCCAACTGGATGGCGCTGATCTGCGGGGCGCCAACCTGAGTTTCACCAGCCTGGAAGGGGCCTCACTGCGGGGCGCCGATCTGCGCGGCAGCACCCTCGAAGGCACCGATCTGCGCCGTTCAGACCTCAGCGGTGCCCGTCTGGATCCCCAGGCCCTGAGCCGCAGCCACTGGCAACAGGCCCGCGGCATCGATCCGAGCCAGCAGAGCTACGCCGAACTGCACAACGCCGGTGTAGCCGCCGCCCAGCAGGGGCGCCATCCCGAAGCCGAGCAGTTCTTCGGCGCAGCCATCCGCAAACAACCCAACGCCGCCATCAGCTGGGTAGCCCGCGGCATCAGCCGCACCGAGCAGGGCAACAACCAACTGGCAGCCCAGGACTTCAACTACGCCGCCTCGCTCTACCGGCAAGCCGGAGATCTGGCCCAGGCCAGCGAGCTGGAGACAGCGTCCAAAGAACTACTGGCACCCCCCAAAAAAGCCAAGGGGGGCAACGGACTAGGAGCTCAACTAGTAGGCGGGGCCATGGCCGCCTTCCAATTCCTGGCCCCGATCGCCGCCAAAGCATTCATCCCAACAGGGCTCTAAAAGGCGGAGCCCGCCGCTGGCGCTGACACAAACCTGCGGGAGTCGGGCGTTTCAGGTCGATAACCATAGCCAAAGGAGCCGCCCTCCGTGTCATCAACAATGCGCGGGGTCACCAGGATCACCAGCTCATTCTTCTGGCGAGCATTAGAGGAAGAGCGAAAGAACTGACCAACGAAGGGAATGTCACCCAAAATCGGCCATTTGGTCACCGCCTGCCTGTCTTCGTCGGAGATCACACCCGTGAGGATGAGCGTTTGACCATCACGAACCCGCACTGAACCCGTATCCAGGCGCCTCACCCTGAGGATACTGACATTGCCGCAGCCCTGAATCTGCTCCGGCGTATCAGCCACCGCCGAGACCGCAGGGGAGAGGGAGAAGGTCACGAAACCATTGTCGTCAATCTTGGAAACCTTGGCTCCAAAAGTTAAGCCTGCAGTTCCAAACTTGGGCTGACAGGTATTCGGCGCACCGTTCTGACCCGCCTGCACCGTGTAATCCGTGATCACCTGAGTGCCAACGGTTACAAATGATTCATTGGCAAAAGGTCGGCCAATGGAAGCCGTATTCAACACGGCATTGTCACCACCCGAAGATCCAGCCGCAACAGCTGCGCCGCCGGCAATTGGATCGGGATTCTCACTCAGAATCAGTGTAGGACTAGCCAGAACTTTCGTGCTCTCGGACTGGATCTGAGCCCTCACCAGATCATAGAAATTTTTTGGTAAATAGGCCGTCGCGGGATTAATCGGAGCAGGAAAAAGTGGCTGCAGCACCGTCGGTCGACCCTCAGAATACACAGGCTTGGCATTCGATGCTCCGCCACTCATGGCGTCAAACTGACCAGATTCGGGCGGGAGCCTGTCGTTGAATGCACCGATCATCTGCCCCTCTTCGCTCACAATAAAATTGCTTCCACTGCGGAAAGCAAAGCTGTTCTTGATGTCGGTATCATTCCGAAGCGTCACGTCCAGGATCTTCACCGACAAGGCCACCTGCCGCTGGCGCAGATCAATCTGCCTGAGATAGTTCTCAGCCACGGCAACCACCTGGGGATCTCCCACCAACGTGATGGTCTGCAATCGGGAATCCGTGGTGCCTGTCAAGCCCTTCAGTGGGCCGGCGCTGGCACCGTAGGTCTCGGTTGTGGTGATCCGCTGGGTCTGGGTCTGCTGTGCATCAGGTGCCCCCGCCACCTGATTGGCCTGGGTTGTCCCCTGGCTCACTGTGTTGGTGATCAGTGTCACCTTGGTGATCTTGGCTCCGAGACTGGCCAGATAATCAGCCGCCGAGGCCGCGGTGGCCTGATTGAGTCGATACACCTTTGAGAGCTGGGCCCCAAAGGTTTTGCCCAGCACCGAGGGCCCAGCCAGGATCATGTTGCCCTCAAGCTTGCCCTGCAGACCCGCCGCCAGCAGCACGGAATTCAGAGCTCTGGCATAGGTTTCACCGCGAAAGGCAATCGAAACCGGACGTCCCTGGGCCTGATTGACGGACGTGGTTCCTGTCGCCGCTCCCGTTGGTGATGACGTCCCTGCGGGCTGGTCGTCGTCCACGTAGACAAAGCCATACCCCCCCATCTGTGCCAGGGCCATCAACACATCACGGGCCGGGGCATTGCGCATCGTCATCGAGACGGCGGGCCCGTTCACCGACAGAAAACTGCGGTTGCGCAGAACCATGCTCCCCACCGCCATATCCCCCAGCGGTGGCGCTACAGCCCGAGGCTGCAGGGGCGGGGCATAGCTGGGCTGCGGCACGGTGCCAGGCGTGCGCAGATCCAGGCGAGCCGATTGCGCGATGGCCTGGGGCGCGGTGGCGAACGTGATGATCAGGTTGCGGCCATCGGCACTCACCACCGGCCGGCCCAGGGGCGCCCCGGGCATCGGCACCACCTGCAGCTGATAGTCGCTGCCGGCCCCCTGCAGACGCACGCTCTGCAGCCCCGCCTCCGGCAGGGTGAACTGCTGGGGTCCCATTCGCAGGCTGCCGGGCGAGGCCGTACGCAGCTGGCCCACCCAGGCATCGCCGGATCGGCCCTGCTGCAGCACCGGGCTGGCGCCGGTGCCCTCGATCACCACCTCCACGCTGCCGGCGGAGCGGCGCAGGCTGAGGGCGATGGCGCCTCCTGAGGCCTGCGGCACGCCCTGCACCGGCAGCGGCACAGGTGCTGGGGCTGCCGGCGGCTCCTGGCGCGGAGCCGCGGCAAGCGGGCCAGCGGTCGCCCCGGCGGCCATCAGGGCCAGAACCAGACGACGAGCCAGCACCACGCGTTCCTACGGACAAGCCTCGGGGCGGATGGTATCGGTGCCAACCCAGGGCCACCAGTGGCCGAAGCCCTGTTCAGGATTTGGCTTTGGCCGGGGCGGCTGACGCGGAGGCCGGGCTGCCTGGGTCCTTGGAGTAGATGGCGAGATTCAGCTTGAGACTGGTAGGCCCCACGGCTGCGGCCTGTCCTTTGCTTCCGGCGGTCTCGGTTTCATGCTTGAGGCTCAGATCGCTCTGCACCACCAGCAGGCTGAGCCGCTCCAGCCGCCGCAGGAAATCCTGCAGCTGCGGTCCCCGGCCACGGGCCGTGAGCAGCAGGCTGGTTTTCCGTAGGCCAGGGGCAAGCAGCGGATCAGGGGGTGGGGGAGGTGCCTTGTCGGCGCCTTTGCCCTGGCCGGCGGCCGGGCGGCCCGGTTCCGGGGCGGCCTGGGTGATCGGCTCGTAGCTGTCGAGCTGCACACCGCTCCGCTGGGCCTCACTGCTGAGCTGCGCCATGAAGGTGGAGATGTCGCCGCTGCCGGCAATCAGGCCGAGGATCTGCTCCCGGCGCGCCTGCTGCTGCTCCTGTTGCTCCTGCAGCCTGGCGATCTGGCGGCGCAACAGCGGCAGGCGCTGGCGCTGCTCCTGCAGCTGGGCCAGGTGCAGCTGGTCCCGCTGCACCTGCTGCCATCGCGGCCACACCAGCACCGCACTCGCCCCGAGGGCCAGCAGCCCACCCAGCAGGGCCGGCACCCCCACCAGCACGCGCTCGCGCGTCAGCCAGCCGGCGGTTGGTTTGACCTGCAGGTTGGTCATCGCAGCACCCCCGCCCGCTGGAGGATCTGCAGCCGCCGGGCCATGCCATCGGCCCCCAGCTTCTGCAGCAGCGGCAACTGGGTGGCCGGAGCCAGGGGAACCAGCGGTGCCGTGATCTCCCAGGCCACCGGCGGCACGGGGGCAGGGCCCTTGGCCGCGGCAGCGGTGCCACCGGTCTCGCGCGAGAGTTTCAGCACCTTCACACCCTTCCCTTCAAACAGCGGCGAATCCGCCAGCAACAGGCTGAGCACGTTCACCCGCCGGAAGGCCTCAGGGTCGGAGGCGAGGCCCTTGAGCGTCAGCGCCGTGCCACTCACGCTGGCCTCGGTGAGCTGCACCCGCTCGGGGGTGATGGCCGCCAACTGGGTGAGCAGCGCCGAGCCCGACGACACCGCCACCAGCGCCTTCGCCAGGGCTTCATTGCTGCTCTGGGCCTGGCGCAGCTGACGCCGCGCCGCCAGGGCCTGCCCCTCCAGCGCCTGCACCGTGACGGGGATCTGGCGCAGATCCTCCAGCTCGGCCGACACCTGGGTCTGGCGCAGCCCCAGCAGCAGCCACACCAGCACCACGGCCGCAAGCCCAGCCAGCCCGGAGGCTCCGCCCAGCACCAGCAGGCGGCCGGCGGGCTGCAGGGGATCCGCCTGCGGGGGCAACCCCCGCTGCAGGCGCCGCTGGCGCAGCAGATCGAACGGTTCCCGCAGCAGCACCGCCATCACACCAACTCCGTCATGGCCAGTCCCCAAAGCCCCGCCAACTCCACCCCCAGGGGCGCCCCTGCCGCCGGCTCGCCCTGGAGCCAGCCCAACGCCAGCGGATCCAGCAGCCGGCAGGGGCAGCCCAGGGCAGAGGCCAGCGCGTCTGCCAGCGGGGCCGCAGCGGCCCCGGCCCCGTGCAGGAGCACCACAAGCTCACCGGCGGCGGGATCCTGGCGGCGCCAGTAGGTGATGCAGCGCTGCAGCTGGGCGGCCAGCAGCTCCGGATCGGCACTGGCGGGCCAGGTGTGCTCATACACCGGCTGGCCCGAGCGCAGCAGCAACAGCGCAGCGGCATCGGCCTCCAGCTGCAGCAGCGCCGTGAGTTGATCGGCCGGTGCTCCCTCCAGCAACGGCGCCACCGCCCGGCAGAGGCACAGCGGCGCCGCCTCCAGGCCATCGAGGGCCACGCCCGCCACGGCAACGGCGTTGATCCAGGCCTCCAGCAAGCTGCGGCGCACCGCCACCACCAGGGAGCTGGGGGGCTCCTGCTCCAGCGGCAACGGCAGCAGATCGGCAGACGCCAGGGGCATCTGGAAGCCGAGCTCTTCCTGGCGCTCGAGCAACAGCTCCTCCGGCGCATCGGGCCACTGGCCAGCGGGCCACTGCACCAGCCGCCATTCCGTGGCTGAGGCAGGCAGCACCGCCCGTAACCGGGCCCCCACCCAGCCCCGCTCGATCAACAGATCGCCGATCAGATCGCCCAGGGCCTCCACCATCAGCGGCTCGCCGTCCTGGCACAGGCCCTGGGGCAGCGGCAGCCGCTCCAGCCAGGCGAGCCGGCGGCCCTTGAGGGCCATGGCCATGAGGGCCTCGTCGCTTAGCTGCAGATACACGCGCCTGGGAAAGAGCCAGGCCTGCAGAGGGGCGAGACGGTCCTGAACTCCGGAGACCACCAACGCCCCATTGCCTTGCGCTGCCCGCAACCTATCCAGAAATCAGCGCCAGGGCACGCCGCTGCCCACCGCGTCGCTGATGGAGCGGAAACCATGGCGATCGAGCTGCTGGCTCAGGCCTTCGAGAATCGCGGGCACCAGTTCGGGCCCGCCATAGATCCAGCCGGTGTAGATCTGAATCAGAGATGCGCCTGCGGTGATGCGCTCCCAGGCGGTTTCGGGGGAATCGATGCCGCCCACGCCGATCAGCGGCAAGCCCGGCCCGGCGGTGACCCGCAGCCGACGCATCACCTCCAGGGCCCTGGCCCGCAGCGGCGCTCCACTGAGGCCGCCCGCCTCCTCCGCCAGGGTCCTGCCGGTCTGGGCCAGCCGCCGGCCCTCCAGCCCCAGGCGGTTGAGGCTGGTGTTCACCGCGATCACCCCGGCCAGGCCCTCCTCGTAGGCCAGGCGCGCGATGGCATCGATGGCGTCGTCCTCCAGGTCGGGGGCGATCTTCACCAGCAGCGGCGGACAGGCGGGCAGCCGCCGCAGCCGCTCCACCAGGCGCCGCAGCTGGCTCTCGTCCTGCAGCTCCCGCAATCCCGGCGTGTTGGGGGAACTCACGTTGATCACGGCGTAGTCGGCCAGGGACGCCAGCAGCTCCAGCGAGGAGGCGTAGTCGTCTGGGGCCAGCTCCAGGGGCGTGATCTTGGATTTGCCCAGGTTGATGCCCAACACCGCGGGGCGCTGCCCCGCCGGTGGCAGGGCCTGGCGCTCCAGGGTGCGGCGGGCTGCCGCGGCGCCGTTGTTGTTGAAGCCCATCCGGTTCAGCGCCGCCCGCTCCTGGGCCAGGCGAAACAGCCGCGGCCGGGGGTTGCCGGGCTGGGGATGCCAGGTGATCGTGCCCAGCTCGGCGAAGCCGAAGCCGAACAGGTGCCAGATGCCGGCAGCCACGGCGTTCTTGTCGAACCCGGCCGCCAGGCCCACCGGATTGCTGAAGCGGCAGCCGAACAGGGTCTGCTCCAGGCGCAGATCGCGGCGCTGCAGCTCGGCGGCCAGTCCCGCCAGGCTGCCGCTCACCAGGGGCCAGTGGCGCCGCAGGGAGGCCTGGCCCAGGGCGGCAAGCGTCAGCTGGCTGAGCTGCTCGGCATCGGCTCCGTCGTCGCGGCTGAGCAGCGGACCGACGAATCGGCGGTAGAGGGCACCGGTGCTGGCCTCAGCCATCGCCTTCGCTTCCACTGGTGGAGTGATCCGATCCTGCCGCGCCGCGCCGCAGGCGCCAGCGGCCCTCCCCGACGGGGAGCACCTGCCACTCCCGCCAGCTCCAGGCGCCCTGCCGGGCCTCCAGGGCCTTGATCGGCATCTCCACCAGCTGGGCCAGCTCCACCAGGCTCAGGCCATAGCCACCGGCCGCCAGCCGATCCGCCAGCTCCAGCCGGCTGAGCAGCTGCTGCAGGGCGGGCGGGGCGGGCTCGGCCGGTGGGGCAGCGGGGGCGGACTCACTCACCATCAGGCCGCCGTAGTCGCCATGGGCCAGCTGGGGGCTGCCGCCCTTGGAGAAGGCCACCGCGATGGCATCACAGCGGTCGTTGTCAGGATCACCGCTGTGGCCCTTCACGTAGGTGAACGGCAGGCCGCGGATCCGGGCCGCATCGAGGGCCTCCCACAGATCGCGGTTCAGCACCGGGGCGCCGGCGGCGGTGCGCCAGCCCTTGCGCTTCCAGCCGGTGATCCACTTGCTGAAGCCATTGATCAGGTACTGGCTGTCGGTGCGGATCGTCAGATCCGGGTGCCGCGGCAGGGTCTTGAGTTTCTCCAGCAGCGTGAGGGCTGCGGTGAGCTCCATGCGGTTGTTGGTGGTGGCGGGATCGTGGGCACCGAACTCCTGCACCGTGCCATCCTCGAAGCGCAGCAGGCAGCCCCAGCCACCGGGGCCGGGATTGCCGCTGCAGGCGCCATCACAGGCGGCAGCCACCACGCGGGGAGCCTCAACCACTGGGCTGCTCCCGAAAAATCCGGTACAACGCGTTACCGACGCGGAGCCGAGGACACAACTGCATGAAGCGAACTTACCTCCCATGGCTGGGCCTTGCCGCTGCCGGCCTGACCCTGCAGCCCCACGCCCTGGCCGCCAGCGTGTTCGGCAGCCGCCCGCTGGATGCCAGCCGCTTTGCGGTGCTGGGCAAGCCCGTGGGCAGCAACGACTGGACCCTGCTGGTGCTGGAGCAGATCGCCCCGGCCCCACGCTGCTGGGGGCCACGAAGTGATGGTCTGATCGATCCGGCCCTGAACCGCTTCGACTTCACCGGCATCTGCAGCCGCTACCTCGACAGCAACGGCTACTCGCTGCGCATCGGCGATGAAGACCTCGCCACCACCTACCGCCTGCGCCTCCAGCAACAGGGCAACAGCCTGCAGCTGATGGCCATGAGCCCCAGCCAGCCCACCACGCTGCTGGTGGGCCGGGGCCAGGTGAACCAGCGCGACCGCGATGGCTTCGTGCTGATCAACCTGGAGCCGGGCTGGGAACTGCAGCGCCGTCTCTACGGCCAGCAGACCCTGAGCCACCTGTACTTCGCCAACCCCTCCCCCCTGGGACGCCTGATCGCCGGCGCCAGCACCCCGCAGCGCCCGCTCAGCCAGGCCAGCACCCCTCAGCGCCCGTTCAGCCCGACCAGCACCCGCACGACCCCTGCCCAGGGGCCGATCGCCCTGCAGGTGATTCCCTTCCGACCGTGAGCAAGCGGGCAAGGACAGTTGCGGCAGCGGCCCTCCACCCCCTTGCCCAGTCTTTTCCTCTCACGGTATGGTCTGTGCGTGTGAGGAGTGCGGAACACCACTTCCGGGGTCGAAACGAGGACAGACTCCCAGAAGCGTTCCGACTCAAAGCCCTGCCTTCGGCGGGGCTTTTTTATTGGCGAGCTGCCCGGCACTGCCCCCCTCCAGCCCCTCAGTCCACAAAAAAGCCGGTCCCCGCAGGGACCGGCTGGTGAGAGGAAACCGCTGGGCCACGCGCCGAAGCGGGCAGGCCCTGGCGATCAGCTGGCGATCACTTGATGGTGACCTTGCCGCCGGCCTCTTCCACGGCCTTCTTGATGCCTTCGGCATCGGCCTTGGAGATGCCTTCCTTGATGGCACAGGGAGCGCCTTCCACCAGGGCCTTGGCTTCGCCCAGGCCGAGGCCGGTGGCCTCGCGGACGGCCTTGAGCACCTTGATCTTGGCGGCGGCGTCGAAGCCGTCGAGCATCACGTCGAACTCGGTCTTCTCTTCAGCGGCCTCAGCGGCAGCGGCGGGAGCAGCGGCCATCACCACACCGGCGGAAGCCGCGGCGGACACACCGAAGGCCTCTTCGATCTGCTTGACGAGCTCGGAAGCTTCCAGCAGGGAGAGGGTCTTCAGCTGCTCAAGAATTTGGTCGGTAGTAGCAGACATGGTTGGGAATCAGCAACAGAAACGGGGAGTCGTTGAGCTCAGCAGAGCAGGCCTCAGGAGGCCTTGCCCTCGCCATCGGCGTGCTGTTTGAGCGCCCGGGCGAGACCGGAGGGAACTTCGTTGATGCCCACAGCCACCTTGGTGGCCACGGCGTTGATCGCACCGGCGATCTGGGCCATGAGCACCTCCTTGGAAGGCAGATCCCCGATGGCCTTGATATCGGACTGGGAGAGGAGTTTGCCTTCGAAAAGGCCACCCTTCACCTCAGACTTCTTCGTGTCCTTCTGGAAGGACTGAACGGCCTTCACCGCACCGCCGACATCGCCCTTGACCAGGACGAAAGCGTTGGTGCCAGTGAGCAGGGAATTGAGTTCCGACCAGGCGTCGTTGCCATCAATGGCCCGGCGCATCAAGGTGTTTTTGGTCACCTTGCACACACCGTTGCTGGCCTGCAGACGGGTCCGCAGATCAGACATCTCCTTGATGGACAAGCCCTTGAAATCAAGGACGAGCGCCATTTCGGCCTCACCGAGGAGCCCCTTGAGCTCTTCGACGATCTGTTGCTTGCTCTCCAGCGTGCGGCCCATGGGAAACGGAACGGATCGGGGGAACAAGCGGGGTACGCGGCCCTGGACATCGGTCCTGCCGTGAAGGAGGACCAATTCGAGGCCGCTGCATGCTCCGGGCCCGATCAGTTCAACCCTGGCTGGAGGCCGCGGCTGATCTGGAGGCTGAAACCTGTCGCGTTCACCTCGGCAGGACTTATGAGATCCGATGGTTCCAGCGAACTGGAAGCGGGGCTCTCACCTGCTGTCTGGGGTAGGGCGCGTGCCCTCCTGGCCTAAGCCAGAGGTAGATCGTACATCGCGACCCACCGAACTCAGCGCGCCCAGCACACCATGGCTAAGTCTTGGCTAAGCCAATCGGGCAGCAGGCGTGCTGTGGGCCCTGGCGGAAACACCCAAGGGAGTGAGCCCGCAGCAAAAAGCCCACGCTCTGCGCCTTGCGGCGGAGCGTGGGCTGTGGGGATGCCTGGGAACTCAGCCGATCAGCCGAGCCCAAGACTCTGGCGAGGGCTCAGGATTCCTGCTTGATGTCCTGCAGAGCGGCCACGTCCACTTCCACCGAGGGGCCCATGGTGGAGGTGATGTAGAGGCTCTTCCAGTAGCGACCCTTGGCACCGCTGGGCTTGTTGCGGTCGATGGTTTCCTGCAGGGCCTTGAGGTTCTCGAGCAGCTTGGCGGCATCGAAGCTGGCCTTGCCGAAGCGCACGTGCACGATGCCGGTGCGGTCAGCGCGGAACTCCAGTTTGCCGGCCTTGAACTCGTTGATGGCACCCGCAAGGTCGGTGGTCACGGTGCCGGCCTTGGGGTTCGGCATCAGGCCGCGGGGACCGAGCACCCGACCCAGCTTGGCCACCTTGGGCATCATGTCCGGGGTGGCGATCAGCAGGTCGAATTCCATCTCGCCCTTGGCGATGGTCTCCACCAGCTCGTCGTCACCGGCGAGGTCGGCACCGGCGGCCTTGGCCTCGGCCACCTTCTCACCGCGGGCGATCACGGCGATGCGAATGGTCTGGCCGGTGCCATGGGGCAGCGCCACGGTGGTGCGCAGCTGCTGGTCGGTGTACTTGGGGTCGATGCCGAGGCGGGCATGGGCCTCAAGGGTCTCGTCGAACTTGGCGGTGGCGTTGGCCTTCACCAGTTCCACCGCTTCCAGCGGGGCATAGGTGCGGTCTTCGACCGTCTTGACGAGAGCGGAAAAACGCTTGGAGATTTTTGGCATGACAGGTGTGGGGTTCAGGCGAGCTCAAGGGCTCTCCCCCGCAATGGGACAGGGTGGTGAACAGGAGCAACGCAGGCCGAGGCCCGGCGAGCGGCTCAGTCCTTCACGGCGACGCCCATGTTGCGGGCGGTGCCTTCGATGATGCGCATGGCCGACTCCACACTGGTGCAGTTGAGGTCGGGCAGCTTGGTCTTGGCGATCTCCTCGAGCTGGGAGCGGCTGATGGCGCCCACGGAGCCCTTGGCGGAGGTGGCGGAGCCCTTCTCGATGCCGGCTGCCTTGGAGATCAGCACGGAAGCGGGAGGGGTCTTGGTGATGAAGGTGAAGCTGCGGTCTTCGAAGACCGAAATTTCAACCGGGATCACATAACCGGCCTTGTCCTGCGTACGAGCGTTGTACTCCTTGCAGAACGCCATGATGTTGACGCCGTGCTGACCGAGGGCAGGGCCCACCGGTGGCGCGGGGTTGGCTTTGCCGGCCTGGAGGGCCAGCTTGATCACAGCTACGACTTTTTTTGCCATCGTCCTGGCGACTTTTGCAATCTGCGGATCGCCGACCCTAGGGCAACGGCGGTGGGGAGGCCTCCGGGAACCGGAAACCACCTGAGGCCGCCCTCCGCAGGGAGACGGCCGCAGGGCATCAGCTCTGTTTGCTGATCTGGGAGAACTCGAGTTCCACCGGGGTTTCCCGGCCGAAGATCGAGAGCAGGGCCTTGAGCTTGTTGCGCTCGCCCGACACCTCGATCACCTCGCCCTGGAAGTCCTTGAAGGGACCAGCCGTCACCAGGATCTGGTCGCCCTCGGTCAGGTCGACCTTCACCACGGGCTTCTTCTCGGCGGCACGCTTGAAGATGCGATCCACCTCCTGGCGGCTGAGGGGCCGGGGCTTGATGTGGCCCCTGGCCTTGCCGGTGGCGCGGCGGTCTTCGGCACCCACGAAGTTGATCACGTTGGGGGTGCTGCGCACGGCCATCATCGTGTCCTCATCGAGCACCATCCGCACCAGCACGTAGCCGGGGAACACCTTTTCCTCGGTGCTGGTGCGGTTGCCGTCCTTCTTGATCTTCACCGCCGGCGTCTGGGGGATCTCGATCTCGAGGATGCGGTTGTCCACGCCCAGGGTCACGGCCCGCTGCTCGAGGGTGGCCTTCACCTTTTTCTCGCAGCTGGAGGCCACCTGCACGGCATACCAGCGGGCGATCGGGGCACGGCCCTCGGCGGGCGTCGCAGCGGCTGCCAGGTCGAGCACCGTTTCGCCATGAACAGCCGTTTCGCCACCGGCCGCCGCATCGCCTGCGGCATCCAGATCCGCAGTGGCGAGTTCGTCAGTGGTCAAGTCGACGTCGGACACAGGGGAATCGGAAATCAGGGGATGGGGAATCAGCGGAACACCTGGGAATTGGCCCAGCTGTAGAAGCGATCGATGGCGGCGATGGCGAAGGCCGAGAGGCTCACCATCAGGATCACCGCCACCGATTCACTGAACAGTTGCTGGCGGCTGGGCCAGACCACCTTGCGCAGCTCATCGATGGTGGCGGCCACGAAACCGGGCCTTGGGGCCTCGGCGGGGGTGGCCGCCGCATCGGTCGTCACCGACTCGGATGGAGAGGTTTCGGGCTGGCGTGAGTTGGTTGAGGTGTCCACTCAGGTTGGAGGTTCCACTCAGTGGCGACGGGGTGGGCGTGCTGCGAGGGAGCGGCACAACCGCAAAAAGCCACCCTACCGGACGTTGTCCCCGCCCTCCAGCACCGGCGCGAAGCTGAGCCCATCCCCACCGGAGCCGCGGCTGATCCGCACGCCGCTGGCCCCGTTGAAGCGCTCCTCCAGCAGCTCCGTGGCCAGGGGATTCTCGATCCGCCGCCGCAGCAGCCGCCGCAGCGGCCGGGCGCCGTACTCGGGCTCGTAGCCCTGGGCCGCCAGATCCGCCGCCACCGCGTCCTCCACCTGCAGCTCCAGGCCCTGCTCCCGCAGCAGGGTCGCCAGCTCGGCCAGCTGCAGCCGCACGATCCGCTCGAGGTCCACCGGCCGCAGCGGGCTGAAGCGGATCACCTCGTCGATGCGGTTGAGGAACTCGGGCCGGAACTGGCTGGCCAGGGCTTGATCCACGGCCTCCGCCAGGGCCGCATCCTCGGCCTCACCCGCCTCACCGGCCCGGGCCCGATCGAGGATGGCCCGGCTTGCCAGGTTGCTGGTCATCACCACCACGGTGTGGCGGAAGTCCACGGTGCGGCCCTGGGAATCGGTGAGGCGGCCGTCGTCGAGCACCTGCAGCAGCACGTTGAACACATCCGGGTGGGCCTTCTCCACCTCGTCGAGCAGCAGCACGGCATAGGGCCGGCGCCTCACCGCCTCGGTGAGCTGGCCCCCCTCCTCGTAGCCCACATATCCGGGGGGAGCCCCCAGCAGCCGGGCCACGGCGTTGCGCTCCATGAACTCGCTCATGTCGAGCCGCACCAGGGCCTCCTCCTCGTCGAACAGGGAGGCGGCCAGGGCCTTGGCCAGCTCGGTCTTGCCCACGCCGGTGGGACCCAGGAACAGGAACGAGCCCACGGGGCGGCGCGGGTCCTTCATGCCGGCCCGGGCCCGGCGGATCGCCGCGGCCACCGCCGCCACCGCCTCTGCCTGGCCGATCACCCGCTCCCCCAGCCGGGTTTCCAGCTCCAGCAGCTTCTGGCGCTCGCCGGCCATCAGCCGCTGCACGGGGATGCCGGTCCAGCGGGCCACCACATCGGCGATGTCGCCCTCCTCCACCTGTTCCCGCAGCAGAGACTGGCCGGCCTGCTGATCGGCCTGCAACTCGGCCTCCAGCTGGGCGCGGCGCTGCTGAACCCCGTGGAGCTGGTCGTACTGCAGCCGGGCGGCCTCCTCCAGGTCGCCATCGCGCTCGGCCTCGGCGATGGCCTGGCGCAGGGCCTCGTCGTCGGCCAGGAGCTGCCGCAACTCCGCCAGCTGCTGCCGCTCCCCCTGCCAGCGCTGCTGCAGGGCCTGCATCCGCTCCGCCGCCACCCGCCGCTGCTCCTGCAGCTGCACCCGCTCCGCCATGGGGGAGCGCTCGGCCGAGAGCAGCGCGAGCTCCACCCGGCGCAGCTCGGCCTCGGCCTCCTCCACCACCCGCGGCTTGGAGGTGACCTCCATCCGCAGCTGGGCGGCAGCCTCATCGATCAGATCAATGGCCGAATCCGGCAGACAGCGATCGGCGATGTAGCGATCCGCCAGGCGGGCGGCCGCCACCACAGCGCCATCGGTGATCGCCACGCCGTGGTGCAGCTCGTAGCGCTCCTTGAGGCCCCGCAGGATCAGGGTGCTCTCCTCGATGCCCGGCTCCTTCACCACCACCTGCTGGAAGCGGCGGTTGAGGGCTGGATCCTTCTCCACCGTGCGGCTGAACTCCTCGGGGGTGGTGGCGCCGATGCAGCGCAGATCCCCCCGGGCCAGGGCCGGCTTGAGGATGCTGGCGGCATCGCTGCTGGAGCGCTCCGAGCCCACCACCGTGTGCAGCTCGTCGATGAACAGGATCACGCCGTTGCCGGGCTCGGCATCGGCCTCGCGCACCTCCTTGAGCACGCTGCGCAGGCGTTCCTCGAACTGGCCGCGGAACTTGGCACCGGCGATCAGGGCCCCCAGATCCAGGCCGATCAGGCGCAACCCCCGGAGGGCGTCGGGCACCTCGCCAGCCACGATCCGCTGGGCCAGCAGCTCGGCGATGGCGGTTTTGCCCACGCCGGGTTCGCCGATCAGCACAGGGTTGTTCTTGCCCCGGCGCGAGAGCACCTGGATCAGTCGGCGGATCTCGGTGTCGCGGCCGATCACGGGATCGAGCTCACCGGCCCGGGCGGCGGCGGTGAGGTCACGGCCGAACTGCTCCAGGGCAGAGGGTTCCTGCTCCAGGCGCAGGCCATCGTCGGGAGCCTCGGGACGAGGCGGGGCGGCCGGCGGGGCGATCGGAGCGGTGAGAGGCGAGGCAGTCAGTGGCGAGGCAGTCAGTGGCGCGGCAGTCAGTGGCGCGGCAGCCGGTCCCGCGCCGGCATCGATCCAGTCGTCGGCCCCTGGAGCCGCGGCTGCGGCCGCGCGACGCGCGGGCGGGCGCTGAGCCGGTGCCGGTGCCGGGGGTTCCGGAGCGGGGGACTGGGGCGCGGCACCGGGGCGCAGCTGGCGCAGCAGCAGGTCTTCGCTCAGTCCCTCATCGGCCAGCAGGGCGGCGGCGATGCGGGGTTCATCCAGCAGGGCCAGCAGCAGGTGCGACACATCCAGCAGGCGCGAACCCCAGGCCGCGCGGCGGCGATCCGCCTGCTCCAGCAGCTCCTCAAGGGCCTCGCCGATGAACAGCTCGCGGCCCGAGCTGGTGGGCTGTTCGGCGCAGAAGTCATCGAGCCGGTCGAGCAGCCGATTGGCGTCGATCGGCAGCGGATCGATCCAGGCCGCGAAGCGCTGATCGCCCAGCAGCACCTGCAGCAGGTGCTCCACGTCCATCTGCCCGTGGCGCCAGCGGCGGGCCTGGGCCTGGCTGGCCAGCAGCAGATCCCAGGCGGCATCGCTGAAGCGATCGGGATCGGTGGTGAGAGACAGGCCGCTGCCGGCGGCAGGGGCGTCAGGCCGCATGGGACCGGGATGCCAGTTCGATCAGTTCCACCTTGTAGCCATCGGGATCTTCCACGAAGGCGATCACGGTGGTGCCGTTCTTCATCGGCCCGGGTTCCCGCACCACCTTGCCCCCCTTGGCGCGGATCTGCTCACACACGGCCTGGATGTCATCCACCCCCAGGGCGATGTGGCCGTAGCCGGTGCCGATCTCATAGCTGCTGGTATCCCAGTTGTGGGTGAGTTCGAGCACCGTGGAATCGCTCTCGTCGCCATAGCCCACGAAGGCCAGGGTGAAGCGGCCACCGGGATAGTCCTTGCGGCGCAGCAGCCGCATGCCGAGCACATCGGTGTAGAAGGCCAGGGAGCGCTCCAGGTCTCCAACCCGCAGCATCGTGTGGAGCAAGCGCATCAACGCAGCCGTCCTGTGAGAGGGCCATTCTGACCAGGTCTGCCGATTCCGTGCCAACGGTCACAACGACCCCGGCAGGGGCGACCCATAGGATCCTGGGCATCGACCTCAGGCCCCAGTGATCGACACCCTCGACCTCGTTATCGACACCATCGTGGCCCGGGAAGTGCTCGACTCCCGCGGCACACCCACGGTGGAAGCCGAGGTGATGCTGGAGGGCGGCGCCAGCGGCCGGGCGATCGTGCCCAGCGGCGCCAGCACCGGGGCCCACGAGGCCTGCGAACTGCGCGACGGCGACCCGAAGCGCTACATGGGCAAGGGTGTGCTCCAGGCGGTGAGCAACGTGGAGGAGAAGATCGCCCCCGCCCTCTGCGGCCTCAGCGCCCTGGATCAGGGCACGGTGGACGCCGCGATGATCGAGCTCGACGGCAGCGACAACAAGAGCGCCCTGGGCGCCAACGCCATCCTGGCCGTGAGCCTGGCCACCGCGCGGGCCGCCGCCGCCGGCGTGGGCCTGCCCCTCTACCGCTATCTGGGGGGCCCGATGGCCAACCTGCTGCCGGTGCCGCTGATGAACGTGATCAACGGCGGCGCCCACGCGGCCAACAGCCTCGATTTCCAGGAATTCATGCTGGTGCCCCACGGCGCCTCCAGCTTCCGGGAGGCCCTGCGCATGGGCACCGAGGTGTTCCACGTGCTCAAGGGCCTGCTGCACGATCGGGGCATGAGCACCGCCGTGGGTGATGAGGGCGGTTTCGCCCCGGATCTGGGCAATGAGGCCGCCGGCGACATCCTGGTGCAGGCGATCGAGAAGGCCGGTTATCGCCCCGGCGACCAGATCTCCCTGGCCCTGGATGTGGCCAGCACCGAGTTTTACAAAGACGGCCGCTACGCCTTCGGCGGCGGCAGCTACAGCAGCGCCGAGATGGTGGAGGAGCTGGCCAAGCTGGTGAGCCGCTACCCGATCGTGTCGATCGAGGATGGTGTGGCCGAGGACGACTGGGACGGCTGGGCTCTGCTCACCGAGAAGCTGGGCAAGACCGTGCAGCTGGTGGGCGACGACCTGTTCGTGACCAACACCAGCCGCCTGCAGCGCGGCATCGATCTGGGGGTGGCCAATTCGATCCTGATCAAGGTGAACCAGATCGGTTCGCTCACCGAGACCCTGCAGGCCATTGATCTGGCGGGCCGCGCCGGCTACACCAGCGTGATCAGCCACCGCTCCGGCGAAACGGAAGACACCACCATCGCCGACCTGGCGGTGGCCACCCGTGCCGGCCAGATCAAGACCGGCTCCCTCAGCCGCTCCGAGCGCGTGGCCAAATACAACCAGCTGCTGCGCATCGAAGATGAGCTGGGCAGCCAGGCGATCTACGCCGGCGCTGAAGATCGCGGGCCCCGCGGCAAGGCCTAGGAGCCTGTTGCCCATAGATCCCTCGCGCACTCTCCACAGACGCCCCTGAATGTGCCCAGATCTAAGTAACCGCAATGGATCTGGGCGGAACAATGGGCATACAGGAACGCAAGACCTTGCTCCCATGGCAGCCGGAGCAGACCACCCTGCTGCCGCCATCACCCAGGGAGTGGCTCTCAGAAGATCACCAGGTGTAATTCCTGCTGGACCTGGTGGATGAGTTGGATCTCTCGCAGATCCTGATTCCCGCTCAGACCAAGGATCCCCGCGGGGTCAAAGGATTCGATCCGAGGATGCTGACGCTGCTGTTGCTCTACGCCTACTGCGTGGGCATCGTTTCATCTCGCAAGGTCGAGCGGGCCTGCTCCGAGGATCTGGCCTTCCGGGTGCTGACCGGCAACCAGCAGCCGGACCAAAGCCGGATCAGTGAGTTCCGCCGCCGTAATCTCGACGCCCTCAAGGGTCTGTTCATTCAGATCCTCCGGCTGTGCCAGAAGGCCGACATGGTGAGCCTGGGCCATGTGGCCCTCGTAGCCACAAGAGTTCCACGCGGCGGTTGCCCAGGAGGAGCTGCGGCACAAGCGGGGGCGCCTGGCCAGGATCCGCCAGGCCCGCAAGGAGATGGAAGCGGAGAAGGCCAGAGCCAAAGCGGCAGCTGCACAGGAGTCGGCTGCACCGGCCACTGAGCAGGCTGAGTTGCGGAATAAAGCCGAGGCAGCAGCCACCAAGGCCAGAGCAGCTTGGAAAAACGCCATTGAGGCTGCCGAGAACGCCGGCCTGGAGCCACCGGATCTGGAGCCGCTCGCGGCTGACGCGATGCCCAGGCGTGGTCTGGCCCGGAAGGCCGATGCCACACGAACCACCAAGACCCAGCGCAATTTCAGCGATGCCGACAGCCACCTGATGCAGTCAGGCGGCACCTATTTACAGGGCTACAACTGGCAGTTGGCAGTCGACAGTGAGCACCAGGCGCTTGTGGCGGTGGGTGTGAGCAACCAACCGCCGAACGTGGAGCATCTGGGGCCCATGCTGCAGCGGATCGCCACCAGCAGTGGCGCACTGCCGGATGTGATGACGATGGATGCCGGCTACTGGAGCGAGGACAATACCAACGGCTGGGCCGATCAGGGCCTCGACGCTTATATCGCCACAGGTCAGCTACCGCACGTGCAGCCGCCGCCACCGAAACGCGGACCGCTGCCAAAAGATGCCGATACCAAAACCCGCATGGCCCGCAAGCTCAGAAGCAAGAAGGGATCCAGGATCTACGCCCAGCGCTAACCGCAGGCTTCTCCAAAGGAGGAGGCGATCGTGAAGCCGGTGAACGGCCAGATCAAAGAGGATCCGGGCCTGCGCCGCTTTCTCCTGCGGGGCCTGGAGAAGGTCAACGCCGAGTGGCACCTGGCGCTGCCACCCACAACCTGCTGAAGTTGTTCCGTTTCCAGCGATCGCATCAGCAGGCGCTGGCGGCAGTGACGGAATGAAAGGAAGTGTCCCTGGCGACACCTGCAAGGGCTGGATCAGCTCTACATCGATGGAGTGGGGGGCTTGGGTCAGTAAGCCTCAGGCAAAAACCACCTTGGCCAGAGAGCCCGAAATTCGCTGCAATCGCTGGGCTGCCGCACTATGGACAACAAACTGCTAGGCCCGACTACGACTACGACTACGACTACGGCTACGGCTACGGCTACGGCTACGGCCGTCCAACAGCCGGATCAAGCCGTCGAGGCCGCGTCCTCGGCTGCGGCCGTCGCGGCTGTCGTCCAGCAGCCGGATCAAGCCGTAGAGAGAGGTGAGGCACCACACCGCCTCCATCAGGATGAAGCCGTATTCGTGGTTCACACTGGCCACCACGGTCATCAGCAGGGAGCCCAGCACGTTGGCCAGCTGATAACTGAGGCTCCGCGGCGAGAGCCGGCCCAGCTGCATCAGGGCGAACACCAGCAACTGCAGGAAGGCTCCCAGCAACGAGAGCAGCTGGATGGCATCCAGGCCGCCGTGTCCCGCGACCGCAACCGCCATCAACCCAGGCTCTCGCGGCGCAGGCGGGCCTGCAGCTTCAGCCAGCTCAGACCTACCGGCAGGCCGGCGATAAGGGGCACGGCGGTGAGGGCCGGGCGAGCACTGGCGGCCAGCAGGGCCGCCGCCACAGCCAGGGCACCCAGCAACACCGCCTGGCCGGCGCTCTGTTGGCTCAGGGCCAGGCGGCGGAGCAGCCGATCGGTTTCACCGGCCCGGATCTGCACCTGCAGGTCGCCCTGCTCAATGCGCGAGAGGCTCTCCTCCAGCCGCTGGGGCAAGCCCAGAGCACGGCTGCCCACCTCCACCGCCTGGCGGCCCAGCTGATTGAGCAGATCGTTGGGCCCGTTGCCGCTGGCGCTCATCAGGGGAAGGAGATAGGGGCGCGCTATGGCGACCATACTAAATGATGGGTATAGGCTGCGGCCCACCCCCTCAAAGGTGGAGAGGGCCCGCATCACGAAGATCAGCTCCGGCGGCAGCCGGAAGGGCTGGCCGTACACCAGCTCATAGAGATCGCCCGAGATCTTGTCGAGCACATTGGCGGAGAAGGGCGGCGTGAGGGCCTCGGTGAGCATCAGCCGCACCAGCCGCCGCACCGGCCCGGGGTCAATGCCCTGGGCGATGACGCCGGCGGCCTGCAGCTCACTCACCAGGGCCGAGGCGTCACGCGCCGCCGCTGCCGTCACCATCCGGCCCAGACGATTGCGCAGCCGCTGGGAGATGGTGCCCATCATCCCGAAGTCGTAATAAATCAGCGCGCCATCGGCCGCCACCGCCAGGTTGCCGGGGTGGGGATCGGCATGGAAAAAGCCGAAACGCACCAGTTGCTGCAGATAGCTGGCGGCACCCTTCTCGGCCACGGCGGCCGGATCAATGCCGGCCTCGAGGAGTGCCTGGCGATCCGTGATCTTGATGCCGGGCACATAGTCGAGACAGAGCACCCGCCGGGTGGTGAGCTCCCACACCACCGCGGGAACGCGGATGCCGGAATCGTCGAGGAATTGCTGGCGGAAGCGGGCGGCATGTTCGGCCTCCAGGCGGAAATCCAGCTCCCGCAGCAACACCCGCCGGCATTCCTGGGCGATCGACACCCAGTCGCGGCCGACGCCCCAGCGCGGGTGCCGCTGCAGCACCGCGGCCACCTGCTGCATCACCTCCAGATCCAGCCGGAAGATCCGCTCCAGCCCGGGCCGCTGAATCTTGAACACCACCTGCCGACCGCTGCGCAGGGAAGCGCGGTGCACCTGGGCCAGGCTGGCGGCGCCGAGGGGTTGCGCCTCGATGTCGATGATCTCGGCCACCCGCTCCCCCAGCTCCTGCTCCAGCAGGCCCTGGGCGATGGCGAAGGAGAAGGCGGGGACCCGGTCCTGCAGATGGGCCAGCTCCTCCACCCAGCCCGCCGGCAGCACATCCGGTCGGGCCGAGAGCAGCTGGCCGAGCTTGATGAAGGCCGATCCCAGCCGCAGCAACTCAGCGGTGAGCCAGCGGGCCCGGCGCCGCTGCCGCAGCTCGCGCCGCTCCGGGGTGGGACCACCGGGATAGGTCCAGGCGGCGGCGTCCCACCAGAGCCCCAGCAGCAGCTGCAGCACCGCCCGCCAGATGCGCAGCGAGCGCCGCGCAGCGCGCAGGCCCGCCAGGAGGCTCGGCATCAACCCTGACCCTCAAGCCGTCGGGCCACACAGGCCACCTGGGCGCGGAGCGCGTCGATCTGCTCCTGGGGATCAACCGCTGGGGCTGCTGGCTGGCTGGGCGCCTGATCGGCGCGCGGATCATCGGAATCCGGGCGCTCCAGCCGTTGGGCCTCCTGCTCCACCTCTTCGCGAAACAGGTCCCATTCCCGGCGCAACGTCTCGGGGGCGTCCTGGGCGATCACCGCCAGGCCGGCGGCCGCATCAGCCAAGCCGCTGCCAACGCGAGCCGAGAGGCGATTGAAGGCGGCCTGAACCAGGGTTTGAGGCGCGCTCATGGCAGGCCGTAGGGACTGCTCAAACTGTGGCAGATCAGAGCTGGGGCGGTGGAACCGGTGCCGCGGGTGGTGCCGGCGGCGCCGCTGGAGCGGGTTCCGCCGGCAACGCCGGGGCGGCCTCCGAGGCGGGCTGCTGGCCCATGGGCTCCCCGAGGTCTGCCTCGGGCTCGGCGGGCACGGGCTTGAGCGCCTCCTGGCGCTTGGCCTCCTCGGCCTGCTGACGCTCCAACTCGTTCAGCTCCAGCTCACCGCGGGCCTCGCCGGCCGCCTCCCCGAAGCGCAGCCGCAGGCTCTCCAGGCTGGTGCCAGGGAACACCTGCACATCGAAGTTCTGGCCGAAGCGGATCAGTTCACCCACATTGAGGTGGATCAGCCGCTGGGTGACGCCATAGGCCAGCCCAAAGCACAGCCCCGCCACCAGGGGCCCCTGCCACAGACGGTTGCGGCTGGCGGGAGTGGCGGGACGGGCGCTGCCGGCCTGGGCCATGGATGTCGTGGCGCGGGATGGTGGCCCCATCCTGCCGGGCCCGGCGGCGGCCAGCCAGGCGACCGTGCTGCACGACCCAGCTCTGGAACCCCCCAGCGGCAGGACGCCTCGGCAATGGATGTCGCCTAGCGATTCTCCAGGCTCCTGAATTCCTTAAGCAGGGCTCGATTGAGGTTGTCATCACAACCCACAATCATCTGGGGGTAGATGGTGCCATCTCTATAGGGTGCATAGGCCTTTTCACACACAGCTCTGGTGGCTGCTTGCCACTGGCTGAACTGTTGCCTGGACAGCTTCTTCTGCAACTGGGCATCGGATTGCTGCACCGCTTTTTCAGCGCAGTAGCGCATCTCCACGGTGTTGGTACCGGGGCAACGCACGTGAGGCACCTGGGCATGGGCACCGCCCGCGGGTGAAAGCAGCACGGCAAGGAGCGTCAGGCGTTTCACGGGAGCTTCGGCCTCTGCCTGCAGGGTACGCACAATCAGCGACAGACGCAGGAGGAGTGAATGATGATGCCCCTGGGTGAAGCCAGGTTCACCACCCAGCGGAAGACATGACGTTCACCATCTACACCCACGACTCCTGGGGCATTGTCCCTGTCGGCAACTTTGAGTCGCTTGAAGAGGCACGCCGCGTATTCAGCGATCTCTGCAACGACCCCTGGTACAAAGACGACGGCACTGTGAAGGGCGTGGAGTTGGTTCAAGCCACCGAAGCGGATGGCGTGCAACGACTCGACTGGTTTGGCTTCAAGTAGGAGTTTGCGAAAGACCTTTCAGCCAGCCAACGCAGACCTATCCCGATCAAGGCCTCCCTACGTCGTGTAATCGGCGTTGATGCGCACGTACTGGTCGGAGAGGTCGCAGCCCCAGGCCGTGCCGCGGCCGGGGCCCTCGCCCACCACCAGGCGAATCAGCACCGTGTCGTTCTGCAGGTAGGTGCCGGCGGCGCGCTCGCGCAGGTAGGTGGAGGCGGCGGGGCGATCGAAGGCCAGGGGCTGGCCGGCGGCCATCAGCTGGTGCTGGCCCAGCCACAGGGCCACGGCCTCGGGATCGAAGGCCACACCGGCGCGGCCGGCGGCAGCCACGATCCGGCCCCAGTTGGGGTCGCGGCCGTGCACGGCGCACTTCACCAGCGACGACCCACACACGGTGCGGGCGATGGCGCGGGCTCCGACATCATCCGCCGCGCCTTCCACCTGCACCTGGATCAGACAGGTGGCGCCCTCGCCATCGCGGGCGATCGCCTTGGCCAGATGCTGCGACACCGCCGTCAGGCCGGCCTCCAGCGCCTCGAAGTGCTCGGGGTTCAGGGGCTCACCGGCTGCAAACGCCAGGAACGTGTCGTTGGTGCTGGTGTCGCCGTCCACCGTGATCGCATTGAAGGAGCGATCCACCGCCCGCTTCACCATCGCCTGCCACAGCTCCGCCGGCACGCCCGCATCGCAGCTGAGATAGCCCAGCATCGTGGCCATGTTGGGGTGGATCATCCCCGAGCCCTTGGCCATGCCGCCGATGCGCACCCGGCGGCCGCCCAGATCCGCCTCCAGGGCGATCTGCTTCTCCACCAGATCAGTCGTGAGGATGGCGGTGGCCGCAGCGCCCCCCCCCTCGGGGCTGAGGGCCGCCACCAGGGGATCAAGGCCCGCCACCAGGGTGTCCATCGGAATCGGCACGCCGATCACGCCGGTGGAGCAGATCAGCACCTGCTCGGGCTCCAGGCCCAGGCGAGCGGCCAGTTCGGCCGTGGCGGTGAGGCTGTCGGCCAGGCCGCGCTCTCCCGTGCAGGCGTTGGCCTGGCCGGAGTTGGTGAGCACGGCGCGGGCGTGGCCAGCGGAGGCCTGCAGGCGCTCGGCGCACAGGTCCACACAGGCGGCCCGCACCAGCGAGGTGGTGAAGGTGCCGGCGCACACGGCGCCCTCAGGAGCAAGTAGCAGGGAGAGATCGGGCTTGCCGGAGGCCTTCAGGCCGGCGGTGCTGCCGGCGGCCTGAAAGCCGGCCGGGGCGGTGATGCCGCCGGGGATGGGAGTCCAGGGGTGGGTCAAGGCGCCGGAGCCACTGGCACCATCCTGAACGGGGGCCATCCTGAGAGGCGATCCCCGGCAGGAGCGGGCCACGGACCTCTGGCAGCGGGCGCCCAGCGAAAATCTGGTAAGCCTGCTGCGGCCGCTGGCCCGCCAGCTGCCTTGAACCACCCCCGGCCGATGGCACCCCAGACGGATCCCCTGCCAGACGCCCTGGATCCCCAGGCAACGGCGCTCTGCCACCGGCTGGCCGGGTTCCTCTTCCCCTGGGACATCACCCGCGCCCTGGAGCTGGCGCTGCTCAAGACCTTCTGCCTGCCTTCGATTTCGGGGCTGCTCAGCTCCACAGGGGAGTTCGAGCAGCGGCCCCGCAAGCGCTACGACGACACCGGACTGATGGTGGCCGAGCTGCTGCGCCATGGGCCCGACAGTGCGGCGGGATCGGCCGTGATCCAGCGGCTGAACCGCATCCACGGCCACTACGCCATCGCCAACGCCGACTTCCTCTACGTGCTCTCGGGCTTCGTGGCCGAGCCGATCCGCTGGCTGGAGCGCTACGGCTGGCGGCCGCTCACGACCGCGGAGCAGCAGGCCCTGTTCCGCTTCTGGCGGCACGTGGGGGCCCGCATGGGCATCGCCGAACTGCCGGCCACGCTCGAGCAGCTGCTGGCCCTCAACGAGCGGGTGGAAGCCACGCTGTTTGCCGCCGCCGCCAGCAACCGGCGCGTGGCCGACGCCACCCTGGCCATGCTGCTGGCGGACTGCCCGGCTTCCCTGCGCCCGCCCCTGGCGGCGCTGCTACGGGGGGTGCTGCCCGATGCCGTGGCCACCAGCCTCGGTTGGCCCCCAGCCCCCAGCTGGCTGCAGCGGGCGCTGCGGCTGACCCTGCGGGTCCGCAGCCGGCTGGTGAACGGCTGGCAGCGGCTGCGGCCGCCCCACCGCAGCCGCTTCTACTCCGAGCGGCCCACCCCCAGCTACGGCAAAGGGTTTCAGCTGGAGCAGCTGGGACCGCCCGCCCTGCTGGAGCGCCTCAACCGGCCCCGCTGGTGCGGCCCCCAGCACCGGATCGGCCTCACCGGCGGCATCGCCAGCGGCAAGAGCAGCGTGGGCCGGCTGCTGGAGGCACGGGGGCTGCCGCTGCTGGATGCCGATCGCTATGCGAGGGAGGCGCTGGCGCCAGGCAGCCCCGGGGCGCGAGCGGTGCTGGAGCGCTACGGCGAGCGGGTGCGGGCATCAGGGACAGCAGCCGGCGATGCCGTGATCGATCGCGCGGCCCTGGGCCGGATCGTGTTTGCCGACCTGGCCGAGCGGCAGTGGCTGGAGCAGTTGGTGCATCCGCTGGTGCGCGCCCGCTTCAACGCCGAGCTGGAGCGCCTGGCCGACGCGCCGGTGGTGGTGCTGATGATCCCGCTGCTGTTTGAGGCGCGCCTCGAGGAGCTGTGCGGCACCATCTGGCTGGTGGACTGCGACGAGAGCCAGCAGCTGCAGCGGCTGATGGCCCGCGATCAGCTCAGCGAGGCCGACGCCCGTGCCCGCCTCTCAGCCCAGTGGCCGCTGGCACGCAAGCGGGCGCTGGCCGATCTGGTGATCGACAACCGCGGCGGGCCCGAGCAGTTGGAGGCCCAGCTCTCAGGGCCGCTGGAGCGGCTGCTCAGGAGAGGGGCAGCACGCTGAGGGCTTTGAGCGGCTGGATCAGCAGGGCCAGGGTCAGGCTCAGCCCCAGGCCCACCCCGGCCTTGAACAGATCGGTGCCCAGCAGCGCCCCCAGCTCACCCAGCCCGCGGTGGCGCAGGCGCAGGGCCAGGCCGCACTCGCGGCCGGCCAGCAGCCCCAGAAACACCCAGGTGGTGCTGAGGGGCGTGGGGCTCCAGCGGGCCAGCGCCAGCAACAGCGCCCCGAACAGCAGGTCGATCAGGGTGGCCGAGCGCAGATCGGCGCTGGCCGTTTTGCCGCGCACCACCTGCTGGATCGGCCCGCCGCCGCTGATCACCAGGGCACCGAGGCCCAGGGCCAGCACGGCGGCCGAGAGGGCGAGGGCACCGATGCCCAGCTGGCGGGGCAGGTACACGTAGATGTTGGCCAGGTCGTGCACGAGCCACTGGCTCCACAGCCAGGCCGTGGCCAGCGCCTGCAGCACCAGCCACAGGGGGCCGTTGCCGGGAAGGGCCGCCTGGCCAGCAGGGCTGCCGCCAGCCCCCTCCCCCACCAGCACCGGCCGCTCCAGCAGCCACAGCACGGCGCCGTAGAGCAGCAGCGCCGCGGCGAAGGCCAGTCCATAGCCCACCAGCGAACGGGAAACCAGGGCACCGAGGCGGGCTGGAGCAAAGGCCGTGAGCAGCAGAAAGGAGGTGCTCACCGGCGCCCCCCAACGGGTGAGCAGCAGCACCGCCACGGGCGGCAGCAGATCCACCCAGCCGAAGCTCTCGGGCAGCGGGAAAGCCGCCAGCCGGCCCCAGGCCGGATCGCCAGCATGGATCCACCAGCCCAGGCCCAGCACCGCCGCAGTGAGCCCCACCAGGTACAGGATCTGCAGCGGAATGGGCGTACGGCCCCGGTTGCTGCTCAGGTAGGGGCCGAGGGTCTGGAGGGAGTCGTTGCCCACCACCGCCACCGCGGCCAGCAGGAAACCAACCAGCTGCAGCGGGCTGAGGCCAGACACCGGGAAGGAGAGCCGGACGGGCCTCAGCCGTTGAGCTTCTGGATCAGGATCTGGTTGGCGAGCTTGGGATCGGCCTTGCCGCCGGTTTTCTTCATCAGCTGGCCCACGAAGAAGCCCTGCAATTTGGTTTTGCCACCGCGGAAGGCCTCCACCTCCTCGGGGTGGGCCGCCAGCAGCTGCTCCACGATGGCGGTGATCGCAGCCGGATCGCTGATCATGCCCAGACCGCGCTGTTCCACGATCGCCTTGGGGGAGCCGCCCTGCTCCAACAGCTCCGGCAGGATCTCCTTGGCGATCTTGCCGCTGATCACACCACCATCGATCAGCTGCACCATCTCGGCCAATTGCTCAGGACGGAAGGGCAGGGTGGCGTAGGAGAGGCGATTGGCGTTCACATGGGCGGCGATGTCGCCGGTGATCCAGTTGGCCAAGCCCTTGGCATCGGCGCCGGCCGCCACGGCGGCCTCGAAGTATTCAGCCATCGGGCGCTCATCGGTGAGCACCCGGGCGTCGTAGATCGAGAGGCCGAGCTGCTCGGCGTAGCGGTGGCGCTTGGCGGCCGGGAGTTCCGGAAGCTCGTGGCGCCAGGCCTCGCGCTGCTCGGCACTCACCTCGATCGGACCCAGGTCGGGGTCGGGGAAATAGCGGTAGTCGCTGGCGCCCTCCTTGCCGCGCATGCTCTTGGTGAGCTGCTTGCCCTCATCCCAGAGGCGCGTTTCCTGCACCACCGGCTCACCGGCCTCATAGGCCTTGATCTGACGCTGAATCTCGTAATCGATCGCCTTCTGAATCGCGGAGAACGAGTTCATGTTCTTGATCTCCACCTTCGTGCCGAAGGGGGCATCGGGGCCGCGGCGCACGGAGATGTTCACGTCGCAGCGCAGGGAGCCCTCCTGCATGTTGCCGTCGCTCACGCCCAGGTAGCGCATGATCCGGCGGATCTCCGAGGCATATTCCGCCGCCTCACGACCGGTGCGGAGATCGGGCTTGCTCACGATCTCAGCGAGCGCCACACCGGCGCGGTTGTAATCCACCAGCGAGTGGGTGGAGCCGGCCAGGCGATCGCTGCCGGCGTGCACCAACTTGCCGGCGTCTTCCTCCATGTGCAGCCGCTCGATGCCGATGCGCTTGGTGTAGGTGTCTTTGCCCTTTTCGGCCACCTCCACCTCGATCCAGCCGTCTTCGGCGATCGGTTCGTCGTATTGGGAGATCTGATAGTTCTTGGGCAGATCGGGATAGAAATACTGCTTGCGATCAAACTTGCTGTGGGCGGCGATGTGCAGATTCAGGGCCATCGCGGCCTTCACCGCATACTCGAGCACCTTCTGATTGAGCACCGGCAGCGTGCCCGGCAAGCCGCACACCACCGGATCGATGTGGGTGTTGGGGTCGTCGCCGAAGGTGGTGGAGGCGCTCGTGAAGATCTTGCTGTTGGTGCCCAGCTGCACGTGGGTTTCCAGGCCGATCACGGCCTCCCAGGCGGCCTGCGGCGCGGCGTCTGCGGTGGCGGCGGCCCCTGCCATGGCGTGATCTCCTGCTCCTGTGCGTCGCCCGATCCTATGGAAGGGCTCCGGCTGCCAGGGACCGACAGGGACTGACAAGGACAGACAGGGACAGACAGGCCCGATGGCCCAGCACCGCGACTGACAGCCCCGATCGCGATGGCTAAGTCTTGGCTAAGCCATCGCCACAGCAGACCGTGCAGCCACCACCCAGCCAGCACCAGAGCCAACTCCAGAGCCAGAGCAAGCCGCCGGCCGTCTGCGTGAACGTGCACGAGGCCAAGACCCAGCTGTCGCAGCTGCTGCATCGGGTTCAAGCCGGCGAAACGGTGCTGATTGCGCGCGCGGGGATCCCCGTGGCCCAGCTGGTGCCCTGGCGGCCGTGGCCCAGCAGCCTGCACAACCCCGGCAGCTGGGCCGGCCGCATCCGCCTGGCCGACCACTTCAATCGCCAACTGCCGTGAGCCGCTATCTGCTGGACACCGAGCTGCTGCTCTGGTGGCTCGCCGGTGACCCGCGGCTGCCGTCCTGGGGCGTGGCCATCCTGCAGGAACCAGGGGCCGAGGTGTACGTGAGCCAGGGCTCCCTCTGGGAGCTGGCGGAAAAACGGGCCGCCGGCTGGCTGGATCTCGACCTGGCGGCGCTTCCTGCCGAGGTGAGCCGGCTGAACATGCGCTGGCTACCGGTGGAGAACCATCACCTGCTGGCCCTCGCCACGCTGCCGCCGGAGCCGGAGTGCTTCGACCCCTTCGATCGGCTGCTGGTGGCCCAGGCAAGGCAGGAACCGCTGATCCTGGTCAGCGGCGACCCCGCCATGAAACGCTATGGAGCCACGGTGTTTCCCCTGATCACCTGACAGCCATGGCGACCGATCCGGTGATCGTTCTGGGTGGGGGCCTGATGGGCCTGGCCATCGCCCATCAGCTGGCCCGGCGCGGGGAGCCGGTGCTGGTGCTCAGTCGTCGCCGCAGCGAGGCCGCGGGCTTTGTGGCGGCGGGGATGTTGGCGCCCCACGCCGAGGGCCTCAGCGGCCCGTTGCTGGAGCTGGGCCAGCGCAGCCTGGAGCGCATCCCGGCCTGGGTGGCCCAGATCGAGGCCGATGGGGGACTGGCCTGCGGCCTGAGGCCCTGCGGCATCGTGGTGCCCTTCCCCAACACCGCCGAGCGCGACGCCTACCCCACGGCCGGCTTCGGCCAGGCCCTGGATCGCGCCGCCCTTGAGCGGGAGATCCCCGGCATCGGACCGGACTGGCAGGCCGGGCTGCTGTTCGAGCAGGACGGCCAGATCGACAACCGCCGCCAGCTGATGCGGGCCCTGGAACGGGCCTGCGTGAGCCTGGGGGTGACCTTCCAGGAAGGGGCCGAGGTGCTGGCCCTGGAGCAGGGGCCCACAGGCGCGCTCACGGGCGTGCGCCTGCGCGGCGCCGAGGGCCGGGAGAGCAGCCTGCCGGCCTCCAGGGCCGTGCTGGCCTGCGGTGCCTGGAGCGCCCAGCTGCTGCCCGAGCTGCCGATCGCTCCGGTGAAGGGGCAGATGCTGTCGCTGCAGGGGCCCCGCGACGCCCTGCAGCGGGTGATCTTCGGGCCGGGCACCTATCTGGTGTCCCGCGAGGACGGCCTGCTGGTGGTGGGGGCCACCAGCGAACCGGAGGCGGGCTTCAGCGAAGGCCTCACCCCGGCCGGCCAGTGCCAGCTGCAGAGCGGCATCGCCTCACTGTTGCCCGCCGCCAGCAGCTGGCCGCCGATGGAGCGCTGGTGGGGCTTCCGGCCCCACACCCCCGATGAGGGGCCCCTGCTGGGGCCCAGCGCGATCCCGGGGCTGTGGCTGGCCGCCGGCCATCACCGCAACGGCGTGCTGCTGGCCGCCATCACCGCCGAGCTGCTGGCGGCAGCCCTCAGCCCGGGGGGGCCTGACTCCCAGCAGAGCCAGCTGCTGGGGCAGTTCCGCTGGGATCGCTTCAGCTGACGCCTGGGCCTCAGCCCTCGACGCGCCAGCCCTGATCGGAGGGGGTCCAGTCGCTCAGCTCGGAGGGCTGGAACCAGAGGCCGATCTCGAACTCGGCGGTTTCAGGGGCGTCGGAGCCGTGGATCACGTTGCGGCCGATGTTCACGGCCAGGTCGCCGCGGATGGTGCCGGGCTCGGCCTCCAGGGGCTTGGTGGCGCCGATCAGCTTGCGGGCGCTGGCGATGACACCATCGCCTTCCCACACCATCGCCACCACGGGACCGGAGGTGATGAACTCCACCAGGCCGGCGAAGAAGGGGCGCTCGCGGTGCACGCCGTAGTGGCTCTCGGCCAGCTCGCGGCTGGGGGTGAGCTGCTTGAGGCCCACCAGCTTGAAGCCCTTGCGCTCGAAGCGACCCAGGATCTCGCCCACCAGGCCGCGCTGAACGCCGTCGGGCTTGATGGCAATGAAGGTGCGTTCGGCGGCCATAAATCAATCAGTCGATCCGAGCCATCGTCCGCGCCGGCCCTGCCCGTTGGCAAGCACGGTCAACACCCAGAGGATCCACGCAGCCAGGATCCACGCAGCCAGGATCAGCGCAGGCAAGTCTGCGGGCGCCTGGCCGTTGAGCTGTCCCTAGATTCCAGCCACCGCCTTCTTGCCCCGCCCAGCTGCATGGTGCCTGCCGAACCCGCCACCAGCTGGAGCGTGGCCGACAGTGCCGCCCTCTATGGCCTCGACCGCTGGGGCGAGCCCTACTTCTCGGTGAATGCCCGCGGCCACGTGATCGTGCAGCCCCGCGGCGACCGCGGCGGCTCCCTCGACCTGGTGGAACTGGTGCAGGGACTGCAGGGCCGCAACCTGGGGCTGCCCCTGCTGATCCGCTTCGACGACATCCTCGAAGACCGGCTGGAGCGCCTGCACGCCGCCTTTGAGCGGGCCATCGCCCAGTACGGCTACGGCGGCCGCTACCAGGGCGTGTTCCCGGTGAAGTGCAACCAGCAGCGCCACGTGGTGGAGGAGCTGGCCAGCAGCGGCCGGCGCTGGCACTTCGGCCTGGAGGCCGGCAGCAAGGCCGAGCTGCTGATCGCCCTCTCCTTGATCGACGACCCGGAAGCCCTGCTGATCTGCAACGGCTACAAGGATCAGCGCTACATCGAGACGGCGATCCTGGCCCGCCGCCTCGGCCGCCAGCCGGTGGTGGTGATCGAGCAGCCCGATGAGGTGGAGCGGATCATCAAGGCCAGCCGCGAGCTGGGGGCAGCGCCCTTCATCGGCATCCGCGCCAAGTTGTCGAGCCGCAGCACCGGGCGCTGGGGCAGCTCCGTGGGGGAGAGGGCCAAGTTCGGCCTGGCCATCCCCGATGTGCTGGCCACGGTGGAGGCCCTGCGCGAGGCGGGGCTGCTGGCGGATCTGCGCCTGCTGCACTTCCACGTGGGCAGCCAGATCAACGACATCGCCGTGCTCAAGGACGCCCTGCAGGAGGCCGGCCAGGTGTACGTGGAGCTCACCAAGCTGGGGGCGCCGATGGGCTATCTGGACGTGGGCGGCGGCCTCGGGATCGACTACGACGGCAGCCGCACCGCCACCGCCGCCTCCACCAACTACTCGCTGCAGAACTACGCCAACGACGTGGTGGCCACGGTGCGGGAGTGCTGCCAACCCCATGGGGTGCCGGTGCCCACCCTGGTGAGCGAGAGCGGCCGCGCCATCGCCAGCCACTTCTCGGTGCTGGTGTTCGACGTGCTGGGTACCGGTCGGGTCCCCGATGCGATTCCGGCGCCGGCGGAGAGCGAACCGCTCACCGTTCGCAACCTGCGCGAGACATTGGCCGGCATCACCTCCCTGGTGCCAGCACCCGACGAGCGCCTGGTGGACCGGCTGCAGGAGGCCTGGAATGACGCGATCAAGTTCAAGGACGACGCCCTCTCCGCCTTCCGTCTCGGCTATCTGAGCCTGCCGGAGCGGGCCATGGCCGAGCAGCTCACCTGGGCCTGCGCCGAGGCGATCGCCGAGCGGCTGCCCAGCGGCGAGCCCATCCCCGACGACCTCAAGGCCCTGCGCGCGGCCCTGGCCAGCACCTACTACGCCAACCTCTCGGTGTTCCGATCCGCGCCGGACACCTGGGCGATCGAGCAACTGTTTCCCGTGATGCCGATCCACCGGCTCAATGAGGAGCCCACACGGCTCGGCCACTTCGCCGACCTCACCTGCGACTCCGACGGCAAGCTGGCCCGCTTCATCGGCGCCGGCCAGGCCAAGCCGCTGCTGGAGCTGCACACCCTGCGCGAGGGCGACCCCTACTGGATCGGCCTGTTCCTGGGGGGGGCCTACCAGGAGGTGATGGGCAACCTGCACAACCTGTTCGGCAGCACCAACGCCGTGCACATCCGCCTGGCCGCCGGCGGCGGCTACCGGGTGGACCACGTGGTGCGCGGCAACACCAACGCCGAAGTGCTGGAGGCGATGGAGCACAACCCCGAGCTGCTGCTGGAGCGGCTGCGGGTGGCCAGCGAAACAGCGATTCAGCGCGGCGACCTCAAGATCAGCGATGCCCGCCGGCTGATGGATCACCTGGAAACCAGCCTGCGCCAGACCACCTACCTGCAGAGCTGAGCCAGCAGCAGCGGCCAGCCGGTGAGCACGGCCACCAGGAAGCCATGGATGGCGGCATGGGCCGTCAGCCACCAGGGCCCGGGCAGCGTGGCGTCGCGGCCCGGGCACTTCTCCACCGCCATCCGATCGCTCTGCAGGCCGAAATCGCCCAGAAAGTGCCCCATCGCCAGCAGGGCGAACAGCTCAAGGACCGAGGCGTGGGGCATGGCGGCGGGGAACAACACGGCTCAGTTGGCGCAAAAACTCACACCCATCCCCAGCCGGTCGGTGGGCAGCGGCAACTCCTCGGGGTTGAATCCCTCCGGCGCCGCAGCGGCCATGGCCCGCAGGGGCACGGGCCGCTCCAGGCCATCGAGCCGCAGCTCCAGGGGGGTGAGGCGACTGAAGCCGGCCACGCTGGCCAGCTCCAGGGCCTGGCTGCGGGCATCGGCAAAGGCCTCGCGCAGCAGCTGGCGGCGGGCCGCCGCGTCGCCGCGGGGATCGGCCTGGGTGCCCACCGGTGCCAGGCGCACCCCCGGCAGGCGCCCCACCTCCCGCACCAGGGCCTGCAGACGCACGGGAGCCAGCTGGCCGCTCACCTGCAGGGAGGCCACCACGCCCGCTGGACGGCCGCGATCGGCGCCACGGTTCCAGGTGCTGGGGGAGCTGACGCGCAGATCCTGCACCTCCAGGCGCTGCAGAGCCGAGCGCACCGCCGCCAGCCGCTGCTGCAGGGCCGCGAGGGCCGCATCGGCCTCCGCGGCGTCGGCCTCGAGGCTGAGGGACACCGCCAGGCGGCTGGTGCTGCGCTTGAGCTGGGCGCTGCCGCGGGTGTCGATCAGGGCACCATCACAGCGCAGCTGCACCTGCGCCTCGGCCGCCGCGGCGGGCGCCAGCAGGCCCGGCAGCAGCGCCAGAACACCCCCGGTTCCCGCCAGGGCCAACGCCAGAACACGGGTCACCATGGGCCTGGGAGCAACGGGGTTGCCCCCAGGATGGCGCCTCAGGGGCGGGGCACCACGCCGAACACCTCCGTGGCCTCCAGGCCCTTGATCGGCTGGAGACCGAAGCTCCGCAGGGGCAGCTCCGGCCGATGCTGCACCAGCTCTACAGGCAACAGCTGGGGTGGCGCATCAGGGCATGGGCCACGTCGCTGGGGGCCTGCAGCGGGTCGACCCAGGCGGTGCAGCGCAGCACGGTGCCATCGGCATCGGGCGGATCACACCAGCCCTCCAATTGCAGGCGGCTGCCGAGCAGCACCAGCTGGAACGTCCAGTGGCGCGAGGCATGAATTTCAAAGGTGCTGGCCATGGCGCACCTCCTTGAGCCAGGGATTACCTGAAGGATTCCCCACCTGTTCCGGCCTGCCAGCGGGCAGGAGCGGTTCGGCAGCTGGCTGGCCCGGGGCCTGGCTCAGCCTGCCAGCGCCGCCTGCAGTTCCGTTCGGGCCTGCTCCAGCGCCCCATCCAGCGCCGCGCCATCGCGGCCGCCGGCCTGGGCCAGGTTGGGCCGGCCGCCGCCGCCACCGCCGCAGGCCTTGGCCACGCCGCCGATGAACGCCCCCGCCTTGGGGCCCTGGGCAATCACCGCCTTGCCGAAGGCCGCCACCAGGATCACCTTGCCCAGATCGGCCGGGTCGGGCAGGCCCCCCAGCACCACGGCGGCACCATCACCCAGCTGGTCCGCCAGCCCCTGGGCGGCGCTCTGGAGGCCAGGGCCCTCCACCCCATCAAGGCGCGCCACCAGCAGCTGGAAGGCACCCAGCGCTTCGGCCCGGGCCGCCAGCGCCGCCGCCTTGGCCAGCGCCAGCTCGGCGCGGGCCGCCGCCAGGGCCTTGGAGGTGGCCTTGAGCTCGTCGGCCTGGGCCGTCACCCGCTCCACGATCTCGCCGGGCTGGGCCTTGAAGCGCTCGCCCAGCTGCTTCACCACGGCATCGCGCTCGTTCAGGTAGGCCAGCACCGCCGGCCCGGCCACCGCCTCGATGCGGCGGATGCCGGCGGCCACCCCCGATTCGCTCACGATCTTGAACAGGCCGATCTCGGCGGTGTTGGCCACGTGGGTGCCGCCGCACAGCTCCATCGAAACGCCGGGCACATCCACCACCCGCACCACGTCGGCGTACTTCTCGCCGAACATCGCCACCGCGCCAGCCGCCTTGGCCTTCTCGATCGCCATCTCCTGCACCTCCAGGGTGTGGGCATCGGCGATCCAACCGTTGATCAGCGCCTCGATCCGTTCCAGCTGCTCAGGCGTCACGGCGCGGGGGCAGTGGAAGTCGAAGCGGAGGCGATCGAAATCCACCAGCGAACCGGCCTGGCCGATGCCGGGGTCCACCACCTGCTTGAGGGCCGCCTGCAGCAGGTGGGTGGCCGTGTGGTTCGCCTGGGCGCGGCGGCGACAGGCGCGGTCCACCCGGGCATTCAGCAGATCGCCGATCGCCAGGCAGCCGCTCTCCAGCCGGCCGCTGTGCACGAACACGCTGCGATTGCGCGTCACGCCCTCGATCGCCACGGTCACCCCATCGCCCCCCGGGCCGTAGCCGGAGAGCACGCCACGGTCGCCCACCTGGCCGCCGCCCTCGCCATAGAAGGGGGTGGTGTCGAGCACCAGCTGCACCTGGTCGCCCGCCTCTGCCCGCTGGGCCGGCTCGCCGTTCACCACCAGGGCCAGCACGCAGCTGGGGTGCTCCAGCTGCTCGTAGCCCTGGAAGCGGGTGGCCTCGAGCTCGGCCGCCATCTGCTCGATCGCCCCCTGCAGGGTGAGATCGATGCTCACCGCCGCGGCCTTGGCCCGCTGGCGCTGGGCCTCCATCGCCGCCTCAAACCCCGCCAGATCCACCGTGAGCCCATGCTCTTCGGCGATCTCCTCGGTGAGCTCCAGCGGGAAGCCGTAGGTGTCGTAGAGCTCGAAGGCCTGCTCGCCGGAGATCTGCTTCGGCCTGGCCGCCAGCACCTCCGCCAGCAGCTTCTCGCCCCGCTCGAGGGTTTCCAGGAAGCGGGCCTCTTCCCGCTGGAGTTCGGCCAGGATCACCTCCCGGCGCTCCACCAGCTGGGGATAGGCGGCCTGCATCAGGGCGATCGACGCCTCGCCCATTGCCGTGAGGAAGGGCTTGTCGATGCCCAGGAGCCGTCCGTGACGCACCACGCGCCGCAGGAGACGACGCAGGATGTAACCCCTCCCCAGGTTCGACGCCGTGACCCCATCGCAGATCAGCTGGGTGATGGCGCGGGAGTGGTCGCCGATCACCTTGAGCGAGGTTTTGCCCTTCTCGTCGAGGTCGCGGTAGTCGACACCAGCCAGGCCAGCGGCCGTTTCGATCAACGGATAGATCAGATCCGTTTCGTAGTTGTTGGGCACCGCCTGCAGGATCTGGGCCATGCGCTCGAGGCCCATGCCGGTGTCGATGTTGCGGTTGGCCAGCGGCGTGAGGTTGCCCTCGGCGTCGCGGTTGTACTGCATGAACACCAGGTTGTAGAACTCGATGAAGCGGCTGTCGTCCTCCAGATCGATGCCGTCGTCGCCGAGTTCAGGCTTGAAGTCGTAGTAGATCTCCGAGCAGGGGCCGCAGGGACCGGTGGGGCCGGAGGCCCAGAAGTTGTCGGCCTCATCCATGCGGATGATCCGCTTGGGGTTCACCCCCACGCCGTCGCGCCAGATGGCCTCGGCCTCGTCGTCTTCACGGAACACGCTCACCACCAGGTTGCGCGGATCCAGGCCGAACACCTCGGTGCTCAGCTCCCAGGCCCACTCGATCGCCTGCTGCTTGAAGTAGTCGCCGAAGGAGAAGTTGCCGAGCATCTCGAAGAACGTGTGATGCCGGGCCGTGCGGCCCACGTTCTCGATGTCGTTGGTGCGGATGCACTTCTGGCTGCTGGTGGCCCGTGGCGCCGGCCGCTCCTGCTGGCCGAGGAACACCGGCTTGAAGGGCAGCATGCCGGCGATGGTGAGCAGCACCGTGGGGTCGTCCGGGATCAGCGAGGCGCTGGCCATGGGCTTGTGGCCCCGCTGCTCGTAGAACGCCAGGAAGGCGGCGCGGATCTCAGCGCCGCTGCGGGGACGGCCGGCGCCGACAACGGCAGCGGAAGAGGCGGCGGCCATGGCTCAGCAAAACAACCCTGGAAAGGGCATGATCGCCCAGCACAGGACCAGGCTTGCCACACCCCTTGAGCGCGCCATCCCGCCAGCAGCTGCGGCTGCGCTCGATCGCCTGGGCCCTGGGGGCCGGCCTGGCCGCCCTGGCCCTGGGCCTGCCCCTGGGGCTGGAAGCCGCCCTGCGGGCCGGCGGCTGCGGCTTCTTCTATGGCCTGCTGGCCTTCCACCTGCAGCGGGTGGACCCCGACGACAGCCACCTGCAGGCCGGGCTGGTGGGGGCCGTGTGCGGCATCCACAGCCTGGGATTGCCGGCCGTGGCCCCGTGGCCGGCTCACGAGCCGATCCCCCAGGCCTTGGCCGTGGTGGGGCCAGCTGTGATGATGGAATTCATCCGTGCCTGGCTGCCGTTGATCGGCGCCGCCCTGTTCCTGCACGGAACGCGAGCCCTCGCGACACGGGTGCTGCCGGCCCTCCGGCCCTGATCCCCCCATGAGCCTGCTGCATGCCACCTGGCTGCCCGCCGTTCCTGCGGGGAGCTTCGCCAAGGGCAAGGCCCCGTCCGCGGGCCTGCTGATCTGGGCGGACACCTGGCGCGTGGCCGAGCCGATCACCCCAAGGGCTGAGGCGCCGCTCCATCCCCTCAGCCTCAACCTCGACGACCTGGCCACCTGGCTCGACGACAACCAGTTCTGGTCGGAAGACCTGCGCCAGGCCACCGCCACCCTCACCCTGCCCAGCCGCCAGCAGGGCGCCAGGGGCAGGAAGAGCACTGCCACGGCCGCCTGGAGCGGCCTGCCGATGCAGGCCGGCGAGCCCCTGCCCAAGGAGATCAGCTGGTGGCCCTGGCAGGTGGAGGGCTGGTTGCTGAAGCCCGGCCCCGCCGCCGCGTGGATCAACCTGCTGCCCCTCTCGGGCTTCGCCGAGGCGGGCCTGGGCGACGACCTGCGCTGGTGGGCCCACCTGCAGCGCTGGTGCCTGAGCCTGATCGCCCGGGGCCGCTGGCTGCCGGATGCGGGCGACGGCACGGCCCGCTGGCTGCCCCTGCTCAACCGCGAGGACGACCGCCGCCGCCTGGAGGAGCTGGCGGCCCGCATGCCCCAGGTGGTGGCCGCCGCCAGCACCGATCCACAGCTGGCCTGCGGCCGGCCCCGCTCCAACCGCCTGTTCGTGGCCAGCCTGGTGGAGAAGCTGGTGGACGGCCAGCTGCGGACGGCCTTTGCCCCGAGCGGCCAGGGGCTCGATCCGTTGCTGGCGGCCTGGGAGGAGGGCCTGGCCTGCGCAGGCGGCAAGCTCCAGCTCAACGAGGAGGACAGCGAGCGCCTCGGCATCGCCAGCCACCACTGGCGCGAGGCCGTGGCCGGCAAGGTGGCCCCCGCCCGGGCCTGCCTGGAGCTGTTCACCCCGCCCGAGGGCGAGGAGCTGTGGGAACTGCGCTTCGGCCTGCAGGCGGAGGCCGATCCCAGCCTGAGGGTGCCGGCGGGGATCGTGTGGGCGGCGGGCGACAGGCCCCTGGCCCTGGGGGAGATCCAGCTGGAGCAGCCCGGAGCCCTGCTGCTGGAGGGCCTGGGCCGGGCCCTGCTGGCCTTCGAACCGATCGAGCGGGGCCTCGATGCCGCCACCCCCGAGGCGATGCAGCTCACGCCGGCGGAGGCCTTCGTGCTGGTGCGCACCGCCGCCGCCAAGCTGCGGGACGTGGGCGTGGGGGTGGTGCTGCCCGCCAGCCTGTCGGGGGGTCTGGCCAGCCGCCTGGGCCTGGCGATCACCGCCGAGCTGCCGGAGAAGTCGCGCGGCTTCACCCTGGGCGAGAGCCTGGAGTGGCGCTGGGAGTTCATGATCGGCGGCGTCACGCTGAACCTGCGCGACCTCGAGAAGCTCTCCGCCAAGCGCAGCCCGCTGGTGCAGCACAAGGGGGCGTGGATCGAGCTGCGGCCCCTGGATCTCAAGCACGCCGAGAAGTTCAGCACCGCGCCGCCGCCCTTCCATCTCGACGATGCCCTGCGCATCACCGGCAACGAGGGCGAAACCCTGCAGCGACTGCCGGTGCACGCCTTCACCGCCGGCCCACGGCTGCAGGCGGTGCTGGAGCAATACCACCAGCAGAAGGCCCCCGACCCCCTGCCGGCGCCCCCCGGCTTCGCCGGCCAGTTGCGGCCGTATCAGGAGCGGGGCCTGGGCTGGCTGGCGTTCCTGCATCGGTTCGATCAGGGGGCCTGCCTGGCGGACGACATGGGCCTGGGCAAGACGATCCAGCTGCTGGCCTTCATCCAGCACCTCAAGGCCGAGGAGGAGCTCAAACGCCCGGTGCTGCTGGTGGCGCCCACCTCGGTGCTCACCAACTGGAAGCGGGAGGCGGCGGCCTTCACCCCCGAGCTGGAGGTGCGCGAGCACTACGGCCCGCGGCGCCCCAGCACCGATGCGGCCCTCAAGAAAGCCCTCAAGGGCGTTGATCTGGTGCTCACCACCTACGGCCTGCTGCAGCGCGACAGCGAACTGCTGGAGAGCGTCGACTGGCAGGGCGTGGTGATCGACGAGGCCCAGGCGATCAAGAACCACAACGCCAAGCAATCGATGGCGGCCCGGGACCTGGGGCGGCCGGGCAAGCAGAGCCGCTTCCGCATCGCCCTCACCGGCACGCCGGTGGAGAACCGCGTCAGCGAGCTGTGGGCGCTGATGGACTTCCTCAACCCGAAGGTGCTGGGCGATGAACCCTTCTTCCGCCAGCGCTACCGGCTGCCGATCGAGCGCTACGGCGACATGTCGTCGCTGCGGGATCTCAAGGGCCGCGTGGGCCCGTTCATCCTGCGGCGGCTGAAAACCGACAAATCGATCATCTCCGACCTGCCGGAAAAGGTGGAGCTGAGCGAATGGGTGGGCCTGGCCCCCGAGCAGAAGAAGCTCTACAACAAAACCGTGGAGGAGAGCCTCGACGCCATCGCCCGCGCGCCCCTGGGGCAGAAGCACGGCCAGGTGCTGGCGCTGCTCACCAGGCTCAAGCAGATCTGCAACCACCCGGCCCTGGCCCTGAAGCAGGAGGCCGATCCCAGCGATCCCAACTTCCTCAGGGAGTTCGCCGCCCGCAGCGCCAAGGTGCAGCGGCTGGAGGAAATCCTCGAAGAGGTGATCGAGGCGGGCGACCGGGCCCTGCTGTTCACCCAGTTCGCCGAGTGGGGCCACCTACTCAAGGCCCACCTGGAGCACCGGTGGCGCCAGGAAGTGCCGTTCCTCTACGGCAACACCAGCAAGGTGGAACGCCAGGCGATGGTGGATCGCTTCCAGGACGATCCCCGCGGCCCGCAGCTGTTCCTGCTCTCGCTCAAGGCGGGCGGCGTGGGCCTCAACCTCACCCGCGCCAGCCACGTGTTCCACATCGACCGCTGGTGGAACCCGGCCGTGGAAAACCAGGCGACAGACCGCGCCTACCGCATCGGCCAGCAGAACCGGGTGATGGTGCACAAGTTCATCACCAGCGGCTCGGTGGAGGAGCGGATCGATCGCATGATCAAGGAGAAGTCGAAACTGGCCGAAGAGATCGTGGGCTCCGGCGAAGACTGGCTCGGCGGCATGGATGTGGGCCAGCTCAAGGAACTGGTGGCCCTCACGGACGACTGAGCCGATCTCTGCCTATTCATTCGATCAGGGAGGCCACGTAATCGAGCAGCTCAGCGCAGAGGTGGTTCCAGAGCGGTCGATCGAGGTTCACGGGCTCCAATTCCTCGTCAAAACGGCGCAGCACAGCGAACAGGGTGAAGCGACTGAGACCGATGTAGCGATCGATGGCAGCTTCCTGATCCCGCAACATCTGAAATAGCAGCCGGAGATTGTGGCTGAGCGGTGGTTGCTCTGGCGACAGCACCAGCAACCAGGCTTTCAGCGCTTTTTCTGTTGCCTGCTGAAGATAGAAACCCCAGACATCTTCTGCAAAGACTGTGGGATCAGCCATGGCCATGGCCGTGGAGAGGTCGCGCCGGGCAATACGCAGAAAACCGGTGGGAGTCTCAGCCGGCGCCATGCATCGTCTCCACCGGCTCGAGCCGCCGGCCATAGCGAAACGCCTCGGCAATCACATTGGTCTGCCCCTGCCGCCGCTCCTCCACCTCACTCGCGGAAAAGAGCAACAACTCAATCGGCAGACGGTGATGGGCGAGCTTCCAGCCCAGGGCGTCCGTTTCCTCAAACCGCGAATGGCTCGCCAGCCAGGCGTCGGGCACTGTCACCAGCAGGTCGAGGTCTGAATCGGGCCGGGCGGTGCCGCGGGCGCGGGAGCCGAACAGACGCACATCAGCGCCGGGAATCGCCGCCTGGATCTCCGCCTGGATCGCCGCCTGGATCGCCGCCTGGATCTCCGCCTGGATCTCCGCCTGGATCTCCGCCTGGATCTCCGCCTGGATCTCCGCCGTGATCGTGCGCAGCAATGGCTCGTCCACCACGTAATGATAGCTGGAGGGTCGAGAAGATGCGGCCATTGGATCAGTCTTGCGCATCCGGTCGGCGATACAGCTCCAGGCCCACACGCTCGATGTGGGCCAGCAGAGCGGGGTGATGGATGGAGGCCAGGCACGAGAGATCGATCACCCAGGGCAGCAGCAGATCATCGAGATCGGCATCGATGCGAGCCAGGGCGGCGGTACTGATGGCGGGGCCGATGAGGGTGAGATCAATGTCGGAGGCGGGGCGATGGCGACCCAAGGCACGGGAGCCGTAGAGAATTGCGGTCTCCACCTCGGGGTGGCTGGCGAGCACCTGCCGGATGGCCACAACCGCCGCGTCCGGCAGGCCGATGGCCTCTGCTGTCGCCAGGTGAGGTCGGCTAGTCATCAACTCAGGCTATGGAGGGAGCCACCGGTAGGCAGACAAGGTGCTCAAAGGCAGTCCGGGCCAGGGATGTCCCGCCTCCAATGCAGGAAAAGTCGGCCCGTGGATGCAGGAAAAAACGAGCCCGCGCCACGGGCCAGCCCCAACTCATGCCGTCCAATCGCTCCAGTCGGGCATCTGCTCACTCCAGTGCGGGGGCTCCGCAGCCGATGGCCCCTGCGGCACCACAATCAGCCCCGAGGCCGGCTCGCCGTAGGCCCGGGAGGGCTGACCGCTGGCCAGCTGATGGGCGGCAAGGGCGCAGAGAGCGGCATCGATCCAGTCGATGCTGGTGAGCGCTGCGGTGTCGACACCGGCCTGCTCCAGCAGGGCGCGGCGCTGCGGCCGCTTCTGGCGAGCATCGGCGTTGCCGCCACGCAGGTGCCAGGCGATGGCGTGGGGGAAGGTTTCGAAGCAGGCCGTATCGCTGGCCTGCAAGCCAGGGGCCGGCAGGCCGGAGAGCAGCGGATGGCTGGCCTCCAGCTCCCGGTAGAGCGCCTCGCCCTGCAGCATCCAGCCGTAGTAGTTGCTGGGATGGCTGAGGGCCGCCGTGCGGCTGGGGGAGGCGAAACAGCGGATGCCGACGGCGTTGAGCTCCCGCTCGCAGGGCCGGGCCCGGCCATCACTGCTCCAGCGGCAGGGCGCATCGATAGCGATCAGCTGGGCGCCAATCACGGTGCGGCACCAGTGGGCCAGCTCCTGCAGCTCAGACGTACCCAGCCGGGCGGCGTAGGCGCCACCGGTGAGCGCCACGGCGTGGAAGCCCTTGCGGGAGCCGCCCACGTCGATGCCGATCACGGTGGGCATGCTCTCCATCCGACCATGCTGATGCACAGCTCGCGGTAGGTCGCCTGAAGGCCGAGCGCGGGGATCTCCTCTCGCATGGGCTGATCAATCCAGATCTGGCCGGTGCCGGCGATTGAGCGTCTGGCCTGGATGGCAATCGGCTGGCGATCCAGGCCTGCCCCAATCACAACCTACGGCGAGGCGCCAGCAGAGCATCGAAGGGAATCTCGATAATCATTCAGCAAGCTCCTGCAGCTAGAACCAGGACATTCGAATGGCCGAGCCGTCGGCCAACGGCTGGGCACGCTCCCTCAGCACATCCGCGCGCCAATCTATCGAGATCATCGAATCCAGATGACAACATAGATCCGGCCAAACCTGCTCAGACCTCCGCACGTTTGCCGCCTCGGCAAGAGCATCAAGCAAATCTCGGGAGAGCTCCATCGCCATACCGCTCAGTGCGGCGACCGCATTTACCTTGCGTTCACTCGCTGATCAGCATTTGCGAGGGAAGTCCAATGATCGAATCGCTACGGACGCTTCCCAAGACGATGCCGGTGGCGCCTTAACAGCACAACATGGGACCTGCCAAGGCTGCCAATAGATTTCAGGATTCTCCCGGCCAATCACGGAGCTGCTGCGCTAGCTCCGGCAGATCATTTTGGACAATAGCCCAGATCACAGAGAGACTGAGGCCAAAGTATTCATGCACAATACGATTGCGCAGACCCTTAATCGCAACCCAGTCGACCTGAGGCTTCAGAAGCTTCTTGTCATCAGATATACCATTGCTCGCTTCGCCAATGATCTCAAGATTGCGCACAACTGCGTCAACGGTACGCGTATCGGCGCAGAAGTCGACAAAGTCCATGCCGCTTACGTACAAAGAGATTTTGTCGCACGCCTCCTGCATGTCGGCGACAAACAGAGTCCAATCACGGCGCGACATGGACCAGGCTGCTCAGGATGAAGGCACGACGGTTCTCCTTGATCCCATCGTCAGCCACGAGGTCGACCTTGCGACCAAGCAACACTTCCAGGCGATCAGCCAGGTGGATAAAGCCGAAACCAATGGGTTCGGCGAAGCTAGCCAGGAGGTCCACGTCGCTGCTAGCTGTCTGATGCTCAGTAGCGAAGGAGCCGAACAGCTGAAGGCTGCTGAGCTTGAACTCGGCCGCCAGGGCTGGGAAGTGCTCGCGCAGCACCGCCAACACCTCAGCGCGGCTTGAGCAGGGTTTAGCGACTGAAGCCGTCATGGCGCCGGCGTGGTTTGTGTCTCCAATTTTAGGCCCGATGCACCGGAACCCAAAGACAGGGGGCAGGGGCTCAGAGCTCGCCGTTGAAGACCTGTTGCAGGAGGGACTGCTTCAATTCATCCAGTGCGGCAAATTTGCGTTCGTAGATGCTGGCAAGGTGCCAAGAGCTTGCTTGCAGCTCGCTGAGTCGCAAGACGATCCGATGTTGCTCATCAGAGAGAGAGGGAAAGCAACTCGGATTCGCGCGAGACTCTCATTGCAAAGCCGTGAGACTGTTGCGCATTTGGTGGCGCACCATCAACAGGCACCATAGAAATAGCAAAGAAACTCGCTTCCAACGCGATTGTCACCATTATCCACCCTTGCGATATCCGATTCTTGAAGACATGCAGGCACACCATCACAGTTGACGCGCTTTTCAATTGTCTCCAAGGAAGAGATAAGGATGCCACCTTTTTGGAGCAAGAGTATCTTGACCTGCAAGTCTCACTAGAAACAAAAGAGGCTGCCGTCCTCGACAGGCATTTCATGCCAGCTTTCGTTTATGTCAAGCGCACTGATCTTACATGGCACCTTGCAAGCCTGGTCGTCCCAAGCCGCAATCTCTTGGATGATTTGCTGAGCGCTGCGGTGCGGCAAGTCTTTGAAGCCGTTCGAATTCTTGACAGATTAATCAAACATCTGCGTATCAATGCCTGCCACGGCCATGCTCCAGCTCTTGACTGAATCGGTAAAGATCTTCTGCAACTCAACGAACCCCGCTAGCAAACTGCTGGAGCAGCCCACTGATGATCATCAACGCTGCCCCTGAGTGGCAGGCAAGGAGTGTAGGGTGGCGGAGCAGAGAGAAGACGGCGGCCTGACCACTCGAGGGGCATGTTAGCGGGATCTTTATGTCACGCCAGGAAACAGGTTCGAGATACGAGATGTGATCTCTGAACCAGCTCCAGAAAAGAGTGGGGCTAAATAGTCAGAAATATTCTCACCGAGTGCTTCTCCTGCACTGTCAGCGAACCGCCCGCCAAGCCTCACCAAAACACCTCGAATCAGGCCAGAAAAAGACTCATCTGCTGCCCCTGCAGCAACCAAGGCGGCCTTGATGGCAGCACGCCTTTCTGTGGGGATCAAATCAACAATCAATGCGTTGAAGACATCTAAGGTAAGCTTCACTATACTTGGCGAGAATGAGACATCTGTCGCATGACCAAGCCGGCCCAGCTTGTACTTGAGATGATCTGTAAGTAGGGGATTTTCGATTTCAAGGCAGAATAGGTCGCCTTGTTTTTGTATGAGTGGTTTTGTAATGGCAGACTGAAGAAGCTGGTCCAGCTTTGCGGCGTCAAGACGACGGAGATCCCGCTCGTAGATAAGACTGCGAGACTTTGCCCTTGTAACCCTTAATCGTTGAGTAAGCTGATAAAGAGTTGGATCGGCGTCAAGGTAGCGAACTTTTACAAGCGCTTCTAGCATTAGAAGCTCCGTTTCCTTCCTTGGCATGGATCCAAAAGATGGAGTTGAAACGCCTTCAAGGATGAACTCGAGAATCTCACGCCTCTCCGAATCGTCGAGATCTGCGATGGCTTGCTTGATTGACATACCGCTTGATCGCTTTCGTAGAGGCTTTCATCAAGGTAGCCAACGTCTCTCGTTATGTCCATTGGCTTGGAGGATACCCGCTAACGCCGCCCATGAGTGGCAGGCAAAGATCTTGGGGTGGCGAAGCAGCAATATAGAGGCGGCCTGTCCACTCGATGGGCATGTTCGAGGAGTCGCGACACCAACTAGGATCTCGCGGACCTTCGC